>ERZ1034992.191-NODE-191-length-39383-cov-215.237490_pt1 | contig 39383 bp, 50 predicted proteins | sample MGYA00520695_ERZ1034992 | MGnify/ENA primary metagenome ERZ1034992 (study PRJEB33766, sample SAMN09781778) | gut metagenome | biome: gut microbiome | host: Homo sapiens | place: Madagascar | study: EMG produced TPA metagenomics assembly of the PRJNA485056 data...
GCGCGGTTGGGAAAAGCTCGGCAACCGCGTCGATGTACCACCGATCAACACAGCGCACAAGGAACTTGCCGCAGGTATCAACGCCGAGCAGCATGAGGATCGCTTGCTGATAGCCAGTCATCATCGATACCTCTCAAATTCTATTTTATTGATTGCTCAAGGCTAAAATCTCGGCCGCCATCGCGATCACATACGGCGGGCAGGCGCGGTCGCCGAGGCACCAGTGCTGCACGGTACGCAGAGGAACGTTGAAATACTGCGCAAAGCCGGTCTGCGGCAGTCCGTATTTCTCGATTAGCTCCGGGATCGTGCAGTGCGTGCCGTCCCAGATCCCGCCGAGCAGCGCCAGCCGCTCCGCCGGAATCTCTTCGGATTCGGCGTCGCTCCAGACGCTGGACAGCGCCATATCGGAGATGTAGGCGTCGCGGTCGGTGTATGCGCCTGTTTCGGCGTAGAGAGCAGCGCGGATTGCGGGTGTGAGTTTCATGTGGGTTCCTCCTCATTTTTGCAATTTTCGGCGTCATCGCCTGCTGGTAGCAGTTCATTCCCGCGTCCTCCTTGCTTGCGTTGGCCCGCAATCATCAGCAGATGCGGATGAAACCATCGCTGCAAGCCTTGAGCGTGTAGCTGGTGCTGTCGTCGTGCGCGTCGGCGATCCACTCTTCTTCATCGTCGTCGTACCGGATACTGTCGTAATCGACGACCAGATCGGCCATCTCCTCTGCATTGTCTGCCAGCCAGTCGCGGATCATGGTGTCCATCATATCCCTGTTCATTTCGTACATTTCTGTTACCTCCCGGCTTTCGCCTTGTTTTATCTTATGGTCTTATTATACGCCCACTGGGCGCAAAAGTCAAGAGGAAAATGCAAAAAAATATAAAAAAATTGGTACACAAATGCCCCATAAATGTCCCCCAGAAAAAGCGCGGAGCCGATAGACTGAGGATAGGAGCTGGCCAGCTTACTTACTTTTACCGGAGGTATTTTTTATGGAATACGCAAGCAAGGGACTCGCGGGGACTGCGCTGGGCTTTGGCATCGGCGGCGCCGCGATGAGTCTGGCAAACGGCGGGCTCGGTAATCTGCTGGGCGGCCTCAACCAGAACAAGAGATCGGAAGCCGCTGACGTCGCTGCGGCGGTCACGCCCGCCATGGCAGCGCTGGCCGCTGCGCTGGCTTCGCGCCAGCAGGAGCCGACGTGCAGCGAGAACATGCCGGTCACGCGCTACGATCTCGAACGGGAGCAGAAGCTGGCCGCGAAGGACAGCGAGATCGCGCTGCTCAAGGCCAACACGTACAACGACGGCAAGATGCTGGAGGTGTACGGTTATATCGACAGGCAGCTCAAGGACGTCCGTGAGGCGCTGTGCAAGCAGGCCGTCCACAACCAGCGCACCGAGGACAGCTTTACGCTTGTCAAGCAGGACGTCGAGTCCGTCCGCAAGGAAGCGCTTGGCGCGGTCAAGATGGAGGCCGAGCGCCGCTGCTGCGGCGACAACGCCCTGAAGACCTATGTCAACGCAACCTTTTATCCCAAGCAGGTCGCAGATGTCACCACCGGCACCGCGACCACGGCGCAGACGCTCTACGATCCGCTCCCGAAGTGCTGCGGCGGGTGCTGCAACGGCTAAACGCAAGGGGCGGCAATAGCCGCCCCATCCTTAAAGGAGGAAATCTGCAATGACAGTGACGATAGATCAGGCCATGCGCGGCGCGATGCGCTACGCAGACAATGAGGTCATCCCGCACCTGCCGGGCGGCAAGGGCATCGGGGCCGGGATCATGCTGGCGCTCATCATGGAGGGCAGCCGCGAGAAGATCCTTGCGCTGCGCGAAAATCCGGCGGTAAAGATGATGCAGATCTTTGATGACGCCGGAAGCATCGATCTCGATAAGCTCTATAACGCGGCGCGTCCGCGCTTTGAAAACAAGCTGACCGTATCTGTGCCGCTGCTGGGCGATATGCGGTTTGACCAAAACGACGTCGACAAGCTCTACCGATACATACAGGAGGCGTGAGCATGAAAGAGTATATGGATAAACTTTATAGCAAGCTGCATGAAGCTATGGGAAAGCCCGTGACGCTCGGTAGTGCGGAGGAAGTCGGGCTGTACGCGAAGACGATCCGCAGGCTGGAGCAGCTGGACTGCCGCGAAGACCAGCCGGAAGCGGCAGAGTTTGACCGAGAGACGGCCATGCAGTGGGCAGCCAACATGCAAAACGCCGACGGCACGACTGGCCCGCACTGGACGATGGAACAGACAACGGCCGTGGCCGAGAGCATGGGCATTCAGGCACCAGTGGTCCCGCGCTGGGCGTGGGGCGTGACCATGAACATGATGTACTCGGACTACTACCCCGTCGCGGTAGAATTCGGCCTCAACCGCCCGGAATTCTACGCCGCCCTGGCAAAGGCGTTTTTGCTCGATAAAGACGGCCCGGGGCCGGAACAGAAGCTCATGGCGTATTATGAGCATATCGCAAGGAGCTGAGAGCACAGAAAAGGGACTGGACACAGAATAAACACAGTTTGCAAATTCACATTGAAAATACAGTATTTTTTCAGAGTTCGAGTCTCTTCAGGTCCACCAAAGATAAAGACGCAGGAATTTAAATTTCTGCGTCTTATTTTTTTATCTTTTCGGATGGAATAGCATTAAAAAACGGATTATTCATGCGGGAACAAAACTTTTTGCGAGAATTGCAAAGTAGCAAGACGTAGCATATCCTAGCACAAAAATACACGGGTATGAACACAGTGACCGACACAGTAAAAGGGACAATTAAAAGGCCGCGTCCATCTGGGCGGCGACTTTATCAATGCGGGTATCGAGGATATCGGTGTAGATATCCATGGTGGTGGAGAGCTGCGCGTGGCCGAGGAATTTTTGAGCGAGTTTGAAGTCCACACCGGCCTCGTAGAGCGCGGTCGCGTAGCCGTGGCGGATCTCGTGCGGGGAGACGGTGACGCCGGTGCGCTTGCGGTAGGCTTCAAATTGATCGGTGACGTACCAGCCGGGAAGTGGGCTTTTCCCGCCATCGTTTGAAAAGATATAGCCGTGCTCTTTTTGTGGGAGTACAGCAGCCAGAGCGGGGAGTAACGGGACAGAGCGGATACCGGCAGCGGTCTTCGGCTCCTTGATCTGGGGCGTCGGGCCGGTATGGTAAACGCTGCGGCGGATGTAGATCCGGCCCATTTCCCGGTCGATGTCCTCATAGCGCAGACCCTCGGCCTCGCCGCGGCGGCAACCGGTATAATAGATCAGGAAGGCAAACAGGCCGAAGTCGTCGTTTAGGCTGTCCTTGATCTTCTGGATCTGATCTGCGGGCGGCGCGTGGCGGCGCTTCTGCGGAAGGTTCTTCGGGAGAAGAACTGCCTGCGCAGCGTTAAAAGAGACGTAACCTTCGCGCTGGGCTTTATTCAGGATCTGCCGGATGATCTGGCGCTGGGTGATAACGGTCTTCTTTGCGTGGGTCTTGGCAAACTGGTTGATGTACGTCTCAACCTCTTTGCTTGTGATCGTGGCGACATCCTCCGGGCCAAACTGCGCGACGGCGCGCTCATAGGCGGGGGAATAATTGCGAAGCGAATTCGGCGCAAGCGTTGGCTCGATCTCGTTCCACCAGGCATGGGCGACGTCGGAAAACGGGACGGTCTTCGGTTTCTCGGCTTCGGCGCGGTAGGCCTTGATCTTATTCCAGACCTCGCGGTCTGTCTTGCCGCGAAACGCCTTGCGCTTGCCGTTGACCGTGATGATGGATTCATGCAGGCCGTCCGGCCTGACGTAGTATTTGGGAATCGGCATCGTAAAACCTCCAAGAATACCGCTCCGGCTTATCAGGCCGGGGCGGTTTTATTTATGTGCGGATCCAGCCGATCGATGGGCTGAGTACGTCGGCCACAAGCGCAAGGACGCACAGCGAAAGAATACCCAAGAGGATGAGCGTCACAAGCCGGTGCATGCGCAGGGACTTCTGCTGCTGGGCAAGCTGCGCACGAAGCGCCGCGGTCTCGGCGCGGAGTTTTTCAGCATCGGAAGGATCGGCAGGCTCGGCAGGCTCGTCATGCGGGATGCCGAAATACTCATCCATAGAAACGCCCATCTCCCGGCAAATCGGGCCGACCGTGTAAACAGACGGATTTTTGATGTCGCCGCGAAAGAACTGGGAGACGGTGCCGACAGAAAGGTCGGTATTTTCGGCGACGTCCTGATTTGTTTTGTGCGGAGTGATCGTCTGCTTCTGCTCACGGCACAAATCAGATAATTTTTCCTTCAAAACATGTCATTCCCCCTAAAAAAGCAAGACGTCTGACTGCAAAAAGCAACTGCTATATCTTTACAAGTCTACCGTGGACAGGCTACCCTAAAGTTACAGACGGCTCCCGGTCGTTTGCGCGAAACCAAAGCCCGCGCCGTTGTTCGGCCAGCGGCGCGGGCGACGCCTACCTATATCTTACAACTTTCGGGAGGCGCGAACAAGAGGCAAAGATTAACAAAAAATGAACGGGAATTTTGTGGAGAAATGGAGACGGGAATGGAAAAGACGATGGAACAGATTGAAAACATTTTAGAGCGGGCCACACTGGATCAGCTGAAAATCATCCTGCGATTCCTGCGGCACATCATAAAATAAGCGCCGGAACGGGAAACCGTTCCGGCGGGAACCTATGGATTGCAATGCCCGCACGGGTCGTACCCTGCGGAGATTGCCGCGTCTCTGGACTTGAAAATTCTTTGGTTATCCTCATCCGGGAGATAGGAACATGAAGATCTGTGGAACCTGTGGCTCTTCTTGTTCCCGACGTACTCATTGGAAGTGTAACCATCTGGGCGCTGCGGGCCATTGCCGCTGGAATCAGAAGAAGACTCCGAAGATTCAGAGGAGGAAACAGAAGAGGATGAAGATACAGATGAAGATGAAGAGGAATGATGAGCGGATTCATCCGACGAGGAAAAGAACGGGGAAAGGAAAACGAAGTAAGCAAGCGCGGCGCAAAGCACATAGATGACAATGCGCATAAAGCGAAAACGCTTATACGCGGCTTCATAAAATTCTGCGTTTGCTTTGCGCTCCAAAGACAGGCTGACATTTGCATTGAGAAGTTTATTGTCCGCTTCGGCCATATCCTTTTCGTACATGCGAAACAGAGCGTAACAATGGCAGTACAGGTCATAGTCGTCCTCTGTTTGAATGATTTTCCCATTATAAGGGCTTTTTTTGCCGATGGCTTTATGGTACGGATACTCGGCCTTGATCTTCCTAATTTCGGTACGGTATCTGGTTTTTTTCATCTCGGACTGCAACGCAGTCGTTGATTCCGTGGTAGGCATTGTGGGAGATGCAGCCATGAAATATCACCCCCTACCAGAATACAAAAATAAACGGAGACGGTCAAGCGTCTCCGTTTAATTTTTTTACGAAATTTTCAATTTCGCTCCATTTTTCCGGCGGCAGCGCCATCAGGAGAGAGATAAAACGCTTGCGGAAGGAATCGTCGGCGTCGGACATGATATCCGTGACCAGCAGGGCCAGCTCCTCATTCGCGCTGCGCTGCACATACATTTCCCCTTCGCCGTCTTCGAGCCAGGCGAGGGAGACGTTGAATTCCCGGCAGATATCCGAGATCGTGCGCTCGGTTGGGACATATGTGCCGGAGCATATTCGAGAGACATGAGCTTGTGTCAGGTGAATGCGCTCGGCAAATTTGGACTGCGTCAGACCCTGATCTTTGATTAAAAACGAGATTCGTTCATTCACTGTGTTCATGGATTCACCTTCTTTCTGAAATGAGAGTATCACAGGCACGCATATTTGTCAATCAGAAAATATGTGAAATGTATAAAATAATACTTGACAATATACGTTTCACATGCTAGTCTATACATAACGAATAAACCGAGCGAGGTGAGATCAATGCAGTTTACAGAACCGACGGAATCCTTGAAGCAATACGAGGAACTGAAGAAAAACCAGAACCCGAGCGGGCACAAACTGGCTCTGCGGCTGATGGAAGCAGCCGCAGAGCTGGGGGCAACGGAAGAAGACTTCGAGTTTGCCACAACTTATATCTGGGAATGGATCAATGCGACGAAGGATCTACATGCCATTACGCTGGCGGAAGTCAAGGGCAACCGTGACGCCTTCGTCAAGGCAAGCGTAGAACGCTGATCTGCGGCGCGGGAAATCCTTCTCGGAGTGGTTCTGCGAAAGCCACTCCGAGAAGCGGGCCTGCGCGTAGGCAAGCGCAATCTGGCGCTCGTCGGGCGTGAGAATGAAGTAATTATCCACTGTGCTGACACCTCCTTTCAGATAAAGGATAGCACAGCGCAGGGACGATTGACAATAGCGAGGTGAGATCAATGTCAGAGGAACAGAAGCAGCAGGCCGAGAAGATCTCGGCTGAGATCAATAAGATGACGCCGGAGATGCGCGAGAAAGCGCTGATCTTTATGCAGGGCATGGCTGCTATGGTGCAGCCTGCGAAGCTGATGAACGAGAAGAAGGAGGCGTGAGGGGATGCCGAGAGAGCTGGAAGGATATCGGCCGCAGCTGGAGCTGCTGACGGATATGTTTCCGGGCCGGGCGGCGATCGGGATCACGGAGTGTCAGGCGGCGCTGGGGATCGACCGGCGGACGCTGCTGGCCGACCGGCGGTTCCCGGCCCGGCACATCGGAAACAAGTACACGGTGTCGCTCACGGAGCTGGCACGGTGGATGGTACAGAGATAGGAGGCTGACCCATGGCGAACGTCAAGAGCTACACCCTGACGCTGGATGCGCAGGAGCTGCATGATCTGATCGAGGCGGCGCTGGTGTGCGAGTGCCAGGCGGCGCAGATCATCGGCGGGCTCAAGCGCAAGGGGCTGGATCTGGACGCGCAGAAGCTCGTGACACAAAACGCCCGTCTGGCGCGGCTCGTCAGGCGGATGCAGGAGACGAAGGAGGATAAGCGCCATGCGGAAACTGATTCTCAGCGGGGACGACTGGTTTGAGCTGAAGCACACGCTGGAGCTGCTTGTGATCGTAACAAACAATTCGGCTGCTGAGTTTGAGAACAGGGCTGCACACGAGGTATATGAGGAGCTTGCCGCGCGGGACGCGAATCTCGCAAAACGCGACCGGGAAAGACTGGAGCTATACAGACGGCTTTTTAAGCTGGTGGAATCGGCAGAACGTCTGCCGGATGCGAAGGAGGAAGAATAAAATGCCAACAATGCCTGCAAGGCGGCTTGAATATGAGCCGGAGGAAGTGACGCGGGAGCGGCAGCGGCGGATCTGGGAGGCTTACCAGTGGCGCAAGGCCATGCGGCGGCTGGCGCGGCTGGGGTGCATCTGGATCTCTGGCGTAGGCTTTGCGCTCTGCATCATCGCGGGATGCGCCAACGCGGCGGAGATCGCCGCCGTCCTCGGCGGCGTGTCGCTGACGACGTTTCTCACAGGGGTGTTCCTGTGGGATTGACAAAGATCACGGTAGACTTCCGGCCGGAGCAGCTGGCGGATGTCATTGACGGGCTGCAAACGGCGTCAAATTGTGAGCGGGAGGACGCGGAGATTTTGGGCGGCATGGAGCGGGTCGACCGGCAGGCGCTCGCGGATACTGTGGAGCGGCAGGACACCTACGCACGGTTGAGCGCGTGGCTCCGGCACGTGCTGGACGAGAGCGTATGACGGCGCAGATCTACGCGCCGCGGATGCGGCCTGTCCCGCCGCCGTGCGCGAAGGACTGCCCCGGCCGGGCGCCGGGCTGCAGCACACGCTGCTGCAGCTGGACGCTCTATGAGAGCATCCGGAACCACATCTACGACGTCAACCACAAGGACAAAATCAGTCTGGAGCCGGACATGGCCGCCATCCGGCAGATCGAGCGGGCGGCGAACAAAGACAGGAGAGGAAAGACCTATGCGGCAAAATAGCATCGACTACCCGGGGGAGCGGCCCGCGCGGCGCGCGGATATCGCCCGGCAGGCCGGATATACCGGCAAAAACCATTGGACGGTGGCATACCACGATCAAAAGCTGATCGTCTGCGCGGCGGATGAGATCGCGGCCGTCGTCACGGCGGCAAAGCACTGGGGCTACGCCTGGACGCGGCCGGAGTACCACCAGAGCGCGCGGGCATATAAGCTGCCGTACACGCCGGATTACCGGCCGGGGGCGCTGGTATGAGATTTGTTTGCGACTGCTGCAACGATATCACCAACATCGAGGCAGACCGGATGGAGATCCAGGGCGACAAGCTGATGGTCTACAACCGGGGCAAGCTGGTATACGTTGCGGATCTCGGCCAGATCATGCTGGCCAAGCTGACGAAGGAGAGGGAGGAAAAGTGAGAGCCACAAAAGACGGCGAGTTTCGCAGCAGCGTCTACACGCAGCGTCCGCCGTATGCTGATTTTGACGCGCCTGCGAAGTTTCAGGCGATCCAGAGCATCATCGCAAAACGCCTGAAGGAGCACCCAAACGCGATGTGTTCGTACTCCGGAGGAAGCGACAGCGATATCATGATCCACATGATCGAGACGGCCCGAAAGATCTTCGGCCTGCCGCCAGTCAGGTATTTCTTCTTTGAAACGGGCCTCGAGATGGAGGCAACGCGGCGGCACGTCAGGGAAACGGCAGAGCTGTACGGCGTGGAGATCCAGGCCGTGCGCCCGAAGAAGAACATCGTGCAGGCGACGCGCGAATATGGGCAGCCGTTCGTTTCGAAGATCATGTCCGCCGGTCTGGAGGCGGTTCAGAAGAAGAATATCCCTCTTTCCATCGCGGATGAATACGATCATGCGGAGGACAAGGCAGCGAAGCGCAAGGAGCTGAAAAGTCGGTATCCGGGCTGTGAGCAGGCAATCAATTTCCTCTGCTGCTGCAATTCGGCAGGCGAACCGCGCCCGAATATTCAGCTGGTCATTAACAGCTCAAAGTACATGTTGGATTTCATCAAGGAAAATCCGATTCCGTTCCGCGTCAGCAATCACTGCTGCGACATCTGCAAAAAGCAGCCCGCACACGCCATTGAAAAGCAGTTTGATATGGTGATTACCGGAGAGCGCCGCGATGAAGGCGGAATGCGATCCGTGCCGCGCAGCGACAGTTCAACGATGTGTTTTACCGAGACGGCGGCGGGAAGGTTCCGCCTCAGGCCGCTGTACTACGTCTCCGACGTGGACAAACAGTGGTACAAGGACTACTACGGCATCCGGTATTCGGACGCTTACGAGGTATACGGGCTCAAGCGCACGGGCTGCTGCGGCTGCGCGATCTCTGCCAGAGCCGCAGCGGATCTGGAATTGATCCGCCCGTATGAGCCGAACGTCGTCAAGGCGGCGTGGGCGATCTTCGGCGACAGCTACAGGTATCGCGCGAAGTACAACGAGTACAAGGCGATGCGCAGAGAACAGGAGAAAACTGCAAAGCGATCAGACGATTGCATGGAGCAACTGCCCGGACAGATGATTTTTGATGGAATGGAGGAGGATACGCCATGACAGAAAAGGAAGTCGTGCAGGCGCTGCGGCAATGCGCCAAAAGTGACTGCTCAAGTTGTGGGATGTGCCCGATTTTCCCAGATAGGGAGTGCGTCGAGCATTTAGCCGTTGCGGCCGCCAGTCTCATCGAACACCTGACCGCCGAGAACGCGGCGCTGCGGGAGAAGCAGAGACGGATTCCAGTGGCGGAGCGGCTGCCGAAACCAGAGACAGATGTTTTGGCAGTTTGCAATCGAAACGGATACACTTTCGTGATACCGGCTATCTACGAGGACGGGAAGAAACTGACGCGGGACAGTGCGTGGAACTGGAGCGACATCTACTGCTATGGCCTGTACGACGAGGAGGCGGATGATTACTACATCCCGGAGGGATGGTGGGAGAACCGGAAGTTCAATCCCGATGATGTATACAACAATCCGGTAGACTGCGAAGTTACCCACTGGATGCCGCTGCCGGAAGCGCCGGAGGAAGGAGGCAAGGCATGAAAGCTGTTTTGATCAGCATTCGCCCGGAGTGGGTGAGGAAGATCCTGAACGGGAGTAAAACGGTCGAAATCCGCAAGACCGCGCCGAAGTGCGGTGTGCCGTTTAAGTGCTATATCTACTGTACCGCAGGCGGAAAGGGGGCGCTCATGGTGAAAGCCAACGCAGTGACGCCGGCTATTACGGCGGAATCGGCCTATGAGCGCGAACAGGCGGAGGCGTTTGGATATGAGGCCGCCAACGGGAAAGTCGTTGCGGAATTTACTTGCAATAAGGTCGGCACGATCGACCCACTTTGCATGATCCCCAAATGGGCGACGGTGGTGAGAATATGGGGGGTGGACGCCTGCCTCACCCGCGAGGATGTATACAAGTATCTGGGCACGGGGAACGGATACGGCATGCAGATCGATGATCTTAAAATTTACGACACCCCGCGCGAGCTGGGCGAGTTTACTGGCCTGCGGACAACAAAAGATGGCTTTGAGCTAAGTTTGATTACCCGCCCGCCGCAGAGCTGGCGGTATGTGGAGGAAGAGACATGGAACGACTGACAATCCCTGATGTGCGGGTAGATGAGCACACGACGCGCAGGAGCGTCATTGACGTACTCGCGGTGCAAGAGCACGCGATGGAGATCTACCACCAATGAAGCCGAGCGGGCGATTCAGGAAATGGAGGGCAAGAAGGATGGCGTATAACGTTTACTTTTCTTGCGATACGTGCGGAGCCACATATAACTGGGTAAACCACACGGTTTCACAATCTACTGACGCGAGGGTTGCGAGAAGCGATGGGTGGAGCGTTGGGAAACGTGGATGGTTTTGCCCGGAGTGTCAGAAGAAGAGGAGGAAGAGAAAAAATGCCTGACGAATACATCAGCCGCGCGGAGGCATTGCGCGCCGTGCAGAAACAGCGCGGCGCGAATAGAAGTCCTGCGCAAAACGCCATGCTTGACCGGATCTGCTGCGATATCAAAAACAGGCCAGCCGCCGACGTTGCGGAGGTGGTGCGGTGCAAGGACTGCGAATCCTGGAAAAGAAACGTTGGCATTGTCGACAGCCAGAACGGGCATTGCTTTGAGCACGATATTGATACCAATGGGCAAGATTTCTGCAGCTACGGAGAATATCAGACAAATACGGGAGGCGCGGCGGTACGACGAGCTGATGGTGATGCTCCGGGCTGGCATTATCTACGATCTGCGCCTGCAGCAGCAGTTCACGCTACAGGAATCTTATATGACAGAGACCGGAGAGCGGATCCGAGCGGTGCGGTACACGGCGGACTTTTCGTACAAATTCGGCGGCAAGCTCGTCGTCGAGGACGTGAAGTCCAAGCCGACGCGGACAAAGGAGTATCTGCGCAACCGGAAATTCATGCGGTCAAAATTTGGAATCGATATACAGGAGATTTAAAAATGCCGGAAGAAAAAAACGAGGGCCGTCCGGGAATGCCGTGCGGCCTGCCGAAAAGCGGGAACGCCTGCATGAACCGCACGACGGCCTGCTGCCTGAAATGCGGCTGGAATCCGGATGAGCAGGTGCGGCGCAGGGCGCTGCCGCTCGTAAAGGGCGCGGACGGCCTGCTGCACAAGGATATCAGCACCAAGGAATAGGCAATCAGCCGGGGACCATATTTTATCGGACTTATGCCGCGGCCGCTCCGCCATGAGACGGCTGCGGAAGGAAACCCCGGCTTTGCACCCGGCGCACGGGAAATCCCTCAAGCACGTGCGCCGGGGATAAAAGGCGCGTGTGGAACGTGCGCGCGAAGGGAACCAGTTAACGTTACCCCACACGGGGGTATCGCATAGCCTCCGTGCATCGCTTGCCTCCTTTTTATAAGCCGCCTGACGGCAGTCAAGGGCGGCTCGCCCGGAGATGCGCAGCGTTTGACAAGCGAGCGCGGCGCGCCGGTGCGCAGACGGTGAAAGCCCGCCCTGCTGCGGGGGCCGGAATACCGGCCCCCGGACGAAAGGAGAATGGAAATGTCACACGTAGTCGATCTGACGGGCACGGATTTTGGATATTTGCACGTCATCGGGCGGGATACCAGCAAAAAAGGAGACACGGCACACTGGATCTGCCGGTGTAAATGCGGGACCATCTGCAGCAAGGACGGAAGATACCTCCGGAACGGGCGTACAAAAAGCTGCGGCTGCCTCCGGAAAGAACACGCGGCCACGCTCGTCACCAAGAAGGATCCAGCCAAAAAGCCAAAAGCCGAACCGAAGAAGAAAAAATTCGGCCGCGGCCCGCGGCGGGCAGGCTCCGGGATCTGTTACAACCCACTCTGCCCGACGCGCAACAACTACCACGGCGCCTGGAGCTGCACCGAATGCCGCTTCTGCCCGGAACGCAAATTTACCCGCCAGTCGAGGCGGGAAATCATCACAATTTGAAGGGAGTATCAAAATGGCAGGAATCATGGGACTGTTCGCGTCAGAACTGGATGAGTTTGTCGCGGACTATGACAATCAATTCTGGGACGCGAGTTTCCACGGCGAGACCTACCCGCCGCGGATCATCATGGAGCGCTCTACGCCGCCACTCTACCGGGTGGAGGACGACGGCTCAAAGACGCTGGAGCCGAATCCGACAATCCAGATCATCGGCAGCGTGGACACGGAGGTCGTCACGACCGGCAAGCTCCAGATCAGCAAAAAGGACTTCACCAAACTGACCAACCGCGCCGCCGCTCTGCTGGAGCTGTTCCTGCACGGGTTCATGCAGGAGCGCAAGGAAATGGAGGCGGCACAGGAATGACAGACACAAAAAACATCTATTGGTCTGCAATTGAGACATTTGGCTATGATTTGCAGATTGCGGTTGCAATAGAAGAAATGGCAGAGCTGACAAAGGAGCTGTGCAAGGCGCAGCGGGTGACGTTTGCGGGCCGCGGTGGGCTTGGGGACGGACTGATTGACAACTATGACGAGATCGCAGAGGAGATCGCGGATGTCCAGATCGCGCTGGAAGAGCTGACGCTGCTGTTCGGCGTCCCGGTGGCAGTGCAGATAGCCAGAAGGCAAAAGCTTGCTCGTCTGGAAATGCGGATCGAGAAGGCAAGAGAGGCACGCGGGGACAATCGTGAGCATACCGCACATTGGGAAGACCCGGGCCAGAAGGGGGATCTGTGGCATGCAAAGCTGAATGGGCCGGGGCCAGATCCCAAAGGAGCACGAGGCGCGTGGGGGCACTGCCCGAAATGCGGGGCATCAGATTGCGAATGGGACGCTGAGACAGACGTATGCACATGCAAGGCATGCGGATACACGAACTGACCGTTGAAACTGTGGCCGGAATCTCCGGCCACGCTTTGAGCGGGCAGATGGCCATGTAGGGGCGGACGGCTCTGTCCGCCCGGGAGAAAGAGGTGTGGATGATGGCAAAGAGACACAAGCGCCGGCTGTTTGCCGGGAAGGTATGTACACAGATCGTGTATACCGTGTCCGATGGTGCGGACAAAAAGACCAGCAAACCGCGCAAGCCGCGCTTCCAGACGCGGGAAGAGCAGGACGAATTCAACCGGAAGATCTCCGAGGCAAAGCTGGAAGCGCTCGTAAATGCCAACTTCGGCCCGACCAGCCTGTATTCCACGCTGACGCTCGACGCCGAGAACGAGGTACATACTGCCGCCGAGATGAAACTCATCCGGGACAGATTCTACCGCCGCCTACTATATAAATACCCAAACGCCAGGATCGTGATCGTCTACGGACAGGGCAAGTCAACGAGCCGGTTCCATCTGCACATGATCTCGGACGGCATTCCGGAGGAGGAGATCGGCAGGATCTGGGGCCTCGGCAGCGTGATCGAGGTTCGGCATTTGCGGGGACACAACTATTACATGGACGAAAATGGAAACAAAGTCGACCACGGCCGGGATTATAAGGCGCTGGCCGACTACCTGCACGCGCATTGGAGAAAAGAGTTCGGCGGGCACAGGTATAAGGCCAGCCGAAGCTGCGTCCGGCCGGAGCCGGAGCCCGCGACCGAGGCCGTGCGCGAGTACAGCCTTAAGCATCCGCCCGTCGCCCCGCGCGGCTATATCCTCGTCGAGGCCCGGGCGACAAAGTACGGGTATCAATATTATAAGTATGTAGTCGATCTAAGACCAGAACACAAGCGGAACGGGAGCCGCTTAAATTAAGCCTTGTATATGCGTAAGGTTTTAAGACGAAAGGGTGATAGGGACGAGCGACTACTGGCACAGGGAGTATATCTGCCCATTCTGGCAGGCGGCCGGGAAAAAGACGATCCGCTGCGAGGGAGAATGCGTGCTCGCATTTCCTGAGCGGCGGGAGACGTCAGACTACATCACGCGATACTGCGCCAGCTTTGACTACGTGCGGTGCAGCATCGCGGCGGCGAAGCTCCGATACTACGAAAGAACAGAATGAGAGCCGAAGCGCATGCGGAACGCCGTATGCGCTCATTCTGCGTGCGTGGGGTGAAAAGATTTTCCGGATACGCTATGCTGAAAAGCAGAAGGGAGGCGTGAGCCATGGCGAGGAAACCAAAGTATGAATCCGTGGAGCAGATCGAAGAGCTGATCGAGGCGTATTTTGAGAGCTGCAAGGGAGAGATCCTGCGGGATGAGGACGGGAACATCGTTTTCAACCAGAAAGACGGGACTCCGGTCTGGGTGGGGCGGAAGCCGCCGACGATACCGGGGCTTGCGCTGGCGCTGGGCTTTTCCAGCAGGCAGAGCCTGTACAACTACAAGGCCAGGAAAGAATTTATGGACACGATTTCGCGCGCGCAGACGCGCGTGGAACAATATACGGCCGAAAGACTGTTCGACCGGGACTCTCAGCGGGGGGCACAGTTCGCGCTGGAGTATGGGTTCCGATATCGCAGAGACGCCGGGGACGAAAAGCAGGATCAGACGCCGCGTGTGCTGCTGGAATGTGACGCGGAGGACGCGAGCGAATGAGAACGCTGGATCTCGGGCGGGCGCAGCCAAAGCAGACACTCTTCCTCAAGGACAAACACCGGCACATCGCCTATGGCGGAGCGCGCGGCGGCGGAAAGAGCTGGGCCGTGCGGACAAAGTCGAAGCTGCTGGCATTCCGGTATCCGGGCATTAAGATCCTGATTGTCCGGAAAACCTACAAAGAATTGCAGAACAACCACATCGAGCAGCTGACAGCGGAGCTGGCCGGGTTCGCAAAATACAACCGGTCGGACAAAATGTTTCGCTTCCCGAACGGGTCGACGATCTCTTTCGGGTACTGCGCAAACGAGGGGGATCTCGGGCAGTATCAGGGCGCGGAATATGACGTGGTGTTCATCGACGAGGCCGGGCAGCTGCAGGAAAGCTGGATCCGCAAGATCAATCTCTGCGTGCGCGGAACGAATGGATTTCCAAAGCGGACGTATTACACGCTGAACCCCGGCGGTCCGGGGCATGCGTACTTCAAGCGCGTATTCGTCGATCGGAATTTCAATCCCGATGAAGATCCGGATGACTATTTCTTCATTCAGGCAAAAGTGGAGGACAACAAGGTCCTCATGGATACGCAGCCTGACTACCTGCGCGAGCTGGAGAATCTGCCGCCGACGCTGCGGGCAGCGTGGAAGGACGGACGCTGGGACGTCTATGAGGGACAGTTCTTTGAGGACTTCCGGGACGATCCGGAACACTATCAGGACCGACGCTGGACGCATGTCATCGAGCCGTTTGAGATCCCGGACGGATGGACGATCTGCCGGAGCTATGACTTTGGCTATGGAAAGCCGTTTTCCTGCGCATGGTGGGCGGTCGACTATGACGGGACGATCTACCGGATCATGGAGCTGTACGGCTGCACGCGGACGCCGAACGAGGGCGTAAAGTGGACACCGGACAAACAGTTTGAAGAGATCCACAAAACGGAGATGCAGCACCCGTGGCTCAAGGGGAAAAATATCATCGGCGTGGCGGACCCCGCGATCTGGGATGCGTCGCGCGGAGAATCGGTCGCAGACACGGCTGCGCGGTACGGCGTATTTTTTACGCCTGGCGACAATGAACGCATTGCAGGTTGGATGCAGTGCCACTACCGGCTGCAGTTTGACGAGGATGGATACCCGCGGATGTATGTCTTCAACACCTGCAGGGCGTTCATCCGGACGATCCCGACGCTGATCTATGACGAGCATCGGGCGGAAGACCTGGACACAAAGATGGAAGACCACGTCGCGGACGAATGGAGATATTTCTGCATGTCGCGGCCGATCAAGCCGATTCGCGTGGTGAAAGAGCAGCGGATCCTCTTTGATCCGCTGGACATGATGAAAAGGAGGTAAGGCCATGCTGGCACCACAACTGACGGAGACTGAGAAGCAGACCATGATGACGGAGGTCTTTCTCGGATACAACCACAACCTCGAGCTGGCGGACGGGGAATTCTACGACATGGAGAATCTGTCGGCGGACGAGTATCCGCTTCTTTCTCCGCGGCCGCGGCGGGGGACGGCGCAGGCGCTTTCGGGCGTGCAGGGGATTCTGGCGAAGGATGCGCTGTGCTGGGTGCAAGATCAGGTTTTGTACATCAACGGCGCTTCGATGGAGGCGTATATGCCGTCCGTGTCGATCTCGGCGGGGGAAAAGCAGCTCGTTTCCATGGGCGCGTATCTGTGCATCTTCCCGGACGGGATCTACTTCAACACGGAAAAATACTCCGACAACGGCTACATGGGGCAGGAGAACGTGGTCGACGCGGCGAGCTCGAACGTGGAAATTTCCCTCTGTCTCGTCGATGGGTCGGCGCTGACGGTCAGTTATTCGCAGGCATCGCAGCCGGAAAGCCCGTCGAACGGGCAGTACTGGCTGGACACGTCCGGCAAGCTCCACACGCTCAAGCAGTGGGCGGAAGCGACAAGCCAGTGGGTATCCGTGCCGACGGTATATCTGAAGCTGTCGGCAAACGGCATCGGCAGGGGCTTCCAGCAGTACGACGGCATCCGGCTTTCGGGGCTGACGGGAAACGAGCAGATCGAGAAACTGAACGGAAGCCAGATCCTCTACGACGTGGGCGAGAGCTATATCGTCATCGTCGGCCTCGTCGACGAGACGACGAAGGTGACGAGCGGGACAGTGAAGACGGCGCGGAAGGTCCCAAGCATGGACTTCATCACCGAGAGCGGGAACCGGCTGTGGGGCTGCAAGTACGGTGTGGTGGACGGCGAGACCGTCAATGAGATCTACTGCTGCAAGCTGGGCGATTTTAAGAACTGGGAGTGCTATCAGGGCGTGTCGACGGATTCGTGGCGCGCGAGCTGCGGCACGGACGGGAAGTGGACGGGCGCGGCGACGCTGGCCGACAGTCCGGTGTTTTTCAAGGAGGACTGCTTCCACCGGGTATATCCGTCGGCCTCTGGCGCGCATCAGGTGGTCGTGCAGAAATGCGCGGGCGTGCAGAATGGGTCTGCCAAGAGCCTGGTCGTGGTGGACGACCGGCTGTATTACAAGTCGCGCATGGGCGTTTGCGTGTACGACGGGAGTCTGCCAAGCGAGATCGGCAGCTGCTTCGGGACGAAGCTCTACTACAATGCCGTCGCGGGCGGGGTGCGCGGGAAATACTTTATCAGCATGGAGGATGCGGCGCACAACTGGACGCTGTTCGTCTACGACACGCGCAAGGGTCTGTGGCACAGGGAGGACGACACCCACGCAGAGGACTTCGCGCGGGTGGACGATGAGCTGTATTTTCTCGAAAATGGAACGCTCAGGACCGTGTACGGCAGCGTCGGGACGCTGGAAGGCCCGGTAGGCTGGATGGCGGAGACAGGGATCATGACGTATGGACTCGTCGGGAAGAAATATGTCTCGCGCATCAATCTGCGCATGCAGCTGCCGAAGGGCTCAAGCGTCGACTTCTGGGTGCAGTATGATTCGGACGGCGTCTGGCGGCACTGCGGGCACATTGAAGGCCGGGGGCTGCGGACGTTCCTGCTGCCGATCCGGCCCGCGCGGTGTGACCATCTGAAGTTCCGGCTGACGGGAAAGGGCGAGATGAAGCTGTTCAGTCTGGCGAGAGTGCTGGAGGCTGGAAGTGATGCGTAGAACGCTCTGTAGGGGCGGGCGACTCTGCCCGCCCGATGGATTGTGCGCAAACGAAAAGAGGGCGGACAGAGTCGTCCGCCCCTACAACGCACGGAAGGAGGTGCAGAAGACATGGGCAGTCTGACACTTGCATACCCGTCGATCGCGGGGAAGACGACGCAGGAGCAGCTGGAGAGCATGCGGCGGTATCTGTGCTCCGTGACGGAGCAGCTGAATCTGGCCGACTGGTCGGCGAAGGCGACGCTGCAGGAGATCGCGCAGGCCATTGACGCGGACAACCTTCCCGAGGCGGAGAAGAAGACCACGCTTTCGGGCTATGCGGCTTTGAAGTCCCTCATCATCAAGACGGCGGATTTCGCGGCGGCAAATTCGGAAACGTGGTCGACAAAGCTGTCCGGCAGCTATGTGGCGATCTCGGATTTCGGAAAGTATCTGGAGAAGACGCAGCTGACGATCGAGGGCAATTCGGTCGGCATCAGGCAGCTGTATGACTACACGGCGGGCGTCAACAATCAGTTCTCGGTGAATTCGCAGCAGTTCATCAAGACGGGGCTGCTGTACTACAAGGACGCTGTGCCGGTGTACGGCGTGGGCGTGGGCAACATCGAAACGACGGTGACGGACGGAGGCGAGAACGTCATCGACCGGACGAAGAACGAGCTGGTCACGGTGACACCGGACAGGATCGGCTTCTGGCAGGACGGAAAGGAAGTCGCGTATCTGTCGGAAAAGAAGCTGCACTTCCCGTCCGGGACGCTGGAAGCGTACAATGCGGTGCTGTCCGGGACGATCACGGCGGCAGCGGATTCGACGTTCGGGCCGTGGACGATCTCGGAGAGCAGTATTTTCCGCACGGCCAATGAATTTGGAGGCAGCGCGAGCATGTACTTCGGTACGAGCGGGCTTTCCATCAAGGACAAATTCAAGGTCGACGCGAACGGGAAGCTGACGTGCACGGGGGCGGAGATTGGCGGAACGATCAACGCAACGGATCTGAAGCTCGACGGCACGAGCATCCAGACGAAGCTCAAGCAGATCATGGATGAGATCAACATCATCGCGGACGGTTTGGAAATCGCGGGGACAAATTTCTCCAACGGAAAGATCAGCGGTGCGGAGGGCAGTCTGCAGTTTACGTCCTCCAGCTCGGCGGCCTATGCGGTCGATCTGTCCGGGCCGGCGGTGCGCATCCGGTCGACGAGCGGCGCGGTATATCTGCAGAACGCGGCAGAGACGGCAAGCATCCAGATCCGGGCAGACGGGAGCATTGGGTTTGTCGCGCCAGGCGGCATCACCGGCATCACGCCGGTCTTCGGATAAGGGGGCTGGCTGAATGGCAACGCTGTCCGGCGCATCGGGTACGCCGACAAGTATCACGCTGACGGTATCCGGCATGTCGTCAACGACGACGTACAAACGGAAATATGAATATATCCTTGCGGGGCAGGTCATGGCGACGGTGACGGACTCGACTGCGGGCACGACGACAGCCAGCAGGATCATTACCGGGCTGACGCCGGACACGCTGTATATCTGCCGCGTGCGGATCTACAACAGCAACACGGGGGAGCTTGTCGCCGAGACAAACTCCATCAGCGTACGGACGCTGGCACAGTCTGCGGGCACGACGACGGTCAGTATCCTCAACTACCTGGACAATCTGACGCAGCTGACGAGCGGGTCCTTCAAAGGCGGCATCGGGGATACGTTTTATATCTCAGCGTCCGGAACACAATACCGGACGTACTCGCAGCAGTATCATTTCCTGTATTTCCGGCTGTCGTCGCAGAATTACAGCACGGAGCACGACGCGAGCTATCCGATCCCAATCCAGAAGGGGCAGACCGTCAAGGTCTACTACCAGAGCAAGACCACGACGATTCCGATCTACAACTACCTGGACGGGCAGCACACGCTGTCAGACGGGTCCGTCTCCGGCACGATCGGCAATTCGTTCTTCCTGTCTATGTCCGGCACGCAGTACCAGACGTATTCGCAGGAGTATGAATTCCAGTATTTCAGGCTCGCGTCGGAAGGGTATGCGACAAATCACGCGGCGACGGAGACGATCCCCATTACGAGCGGGCAGGCCGTGCGCGTGTACTACAAGACGAAGATCACGGCAGTCGCACCATACATCAGCGGGGTCACGCTGACGAAGAATACGGCGACGGTCACGTGGGACAAAAACGGCGGCGGGTACGGAAGCTGGACGCTTTACTGGGGAAAGACGAGCTATACGGCGATCGGATCGCAGTCGATCGGCAGCTCGCCGGTGACGGTCTCGGGGCTGGACCCGGGCACGACGTATTATTTCTGGATCGTCAACAAGGCCGGGACGGACTCGAAGACATCCAACACCGTATCCGGAGAGACGAAGGCACAGATCGCGCTGTTTGCGTGGACGGGTGACGATGCGACATACATCCAGTCAGGGAAGGTCGTCACGTATTTGACAGCGGCAAGCTGGAACCGGCTGACGGCGAAGATCAACGAAGTCCGGGCCGCCAGAGGATACAGCAGCATTTCCTTTACCACGGCCTATGCCGGGCAGACGATTACGGCTGCCATCTACAACGAGGCGGCAAACGCCATCGGGAATCTGGCAGGCGCGGGAAGCGTCAGCACGGTATCGGCAGGGACGAAGCTGGAAGCGACGTACTTTGCAAACAGCTATTCTGCGCTCAAGGAAGCGCTCAACCGGGCAATCAGCAGTTATAACGGATAGGAGGAGCTATGAATATCACAAAAGCAGTGGTACAGCTGCGGGGGCAGCTGGTAAGGGACATCAACCGGGCGGGGCTGCCGCCGGTCGTGGTGGGGCTTGTGCTGGACGGGATCCGGCATGAGGTCGAAATGCTGACGGCAGCAGACATGCGGAAGGAGGACACAGAGCATGCAGACAGAGCAGACGAGATCGAGCATGCAGAATGACCAGATGAGCGGGCTGACGGCGCGGAAGCCCATCGGCGAGGAGCAGGCCAGAAAGGCCATGGACACGCTGTTAAAATACCGGCAGGGCAAGAGCGCGCTGGAGGCGCGGGTCATTGCGTCGGAGGACTGGTGGCGCATGCGCAGCTGGCAGCGGATCCAGAAGGGAAACCCGGAGGATGACAAGTGGACGTCGGCGTGGCTTTTCAACGTCATCATGGGTAAGCACGCGGACGCGGTTGCGGCTTACCCGGCCCCGGCGATCCGCCCGCGGGAGCCTGACGACCGGGAGGAGGCGGCGAAGCTTTCCTCAGTGCTGCCGGTCATTCTGGAACAGAACGACTTCGAAGAGGTCTATTCGGACAGCCAGTGGACGAAGCTCAAGCAGGGCACGCTCATCTGGCATGTGAAATGGGATTCTTCAAAGCTGAACGGCCTCGGGGATATCTCGGTGCAGCCGGTGGATATTCTGTCTTTCTTCTGGGAGCCGGGCGTGCGGGATCTGCAGAAGTCGAAGAACATCTTCCTGACGGAGATGGTGGACAACGATCTGCTGCTCGCGAAGTACCCGGAGCTGCAGGGAAAGCTCAATTCCAATCCGCAGATCCAGCAGAAGTACAACACGGACGACGTCATCAGCTTTGACGGGAAGTCCATGGTGGTAGACTGGTATTACAAGAAATATCAGAACGGACGGCAGGTGCTGCACTTCGCGAAGCTGGTGGGCGATACGGTTTTGCAGTCGACGGAGAACGATACGGAACAGAAATATGACACGCTGACGCTGCCGGACGGGAGCATTGTGCAGCAGCCGGCCGGGCGGCCTATGGCCGAGACGGGCCTATACGACGACGGGGAATACCCGTTTGTGGTCGACGCGCTGTTCCCGGTGGAGGGCAGCATTGCCGGGTATGGGTATATCGACGTCGGCAAGTCGACGCAGGAGCAGATCGACCGGATGAACCAGGCAATCGTAAAGAACGCGATCATGGCGACGACGCCTCGGTGGTTCAAGCGGTCGGACGGGTCGGTCAACGAGCAGGAGTTCGCGGACTGGACGAAGCCGTTTGTACATGTGGACGGGAATCTGGGGCAGGACAGCCTGCAGCAGATCCAGGTCAACATGCTCAACAGCAATTATATCGCCATTCTGCAGAACAAGATCGAGGAGCTCAAGTGGACAACGGGAAACACGGACGTCAACAACGGCGCGACAAACTCGGGCGTGACGGCAGCCTCGGCCATTGCGGCCTTGCAGGAGGCATCCGGCAGGAGCAGCAAGGATTCTACGAAGTCGGCATACCGGGCCTACGCGCGGATGATCCGGATGGTCATTGAGCGGATCCGGCAGTTCTATGATCTGCCGCGGCAGTTCCGGATCATCGGGCAGCGCGGGGCAGAGCAGTTCGTACAGTACAGCAATCAGGGATTGCAGCCGCAGACGCTATACGGCGCGAACGGGCAGCCGGACGGGCTGCGGAAGCCGGTCTTCGATATTGAGGTCTCGGCGCAGAAGGCGAGCGAGTACACGTCCATGGCGCAGAACGAGCTGGCACTGCAGTTCTTCCAGCTGGGATTCTTCAACCCGCAGATGGTCGACCAGGCGCTATCTACACTGGACATGATGGACTTCGACGGGAAAGACTCGATCATCCAGAAAATCCAGGAGAACGCGGATCTTCAGCAGCGGCTCATCGAATGGCAGCAGCTGGCGCTGGCGTTGGCAGACCGGTACGATCCGGTCATGGGTGAGGGGCTGGCGCAGCGGATCCTGCAGGAGGGCGGGCAGGCCGTCCCGCAGGCGAGCGCCGCGGCAGCGGAGAAACCGGAGATCAACACCGGCGAGACGCAGGAGCCGAAGATCGTGGAAAATGCGCGCAAAAAGTCGGAAGAAAGCACGCAGCCGGGATAAGAACCGACGATTGCGGCGGCCCGTTCTGGAGGGATTATTTCTGCCGCGGCGTGGGGTGAAGTTGGGAAAAGTTTGTGCTACGATGATTTTAGAATAAACGCCAGAAAGGAATTTATAGCATGGAAGGCGAATTCACGGGCGTAAGCGTTCAGGCGAACGCAGCTGACGCCGCCGGTCAGCAGAGCGGGCAGGAGGCAGCCGCACAGGCGCAGGTGCAGCAGCAGCCGGCCAACGTCCCCGACGCTCAGGGACAGGGTACGCAGCAGGAAGAAACGTTTGACAGCCTGATTCAGGGAAGATTCAAGAAGGACTTTGACTCTGCTGTGCAGAGGGTTGTCAAGCAGCGGGTGCGCGGGCTGAACCAGTACAAGGGGCAGGCGGAGGCCATGGCTCCGATCATCGACCAGCTGGGCGCGCTCTATGGGATCGACACGTCGGACCCGCGGAAGACGGACTTCGCAGCACTGGCACAGCGCTTTTCCGCTGACGAGCGGCTTTACAGCGCGGAGGCCATGGAGAAGGGCACGACGACGGACGCGCTCAAAAAGGAGTACGCGGGCCGGGCCGAGAATACGGCCATGCGGCGGCAGCTGCAGGAGTACCAGATGCGAGAAGCCTTCGCCGGGATCCAGGCAGACTTTGCCCGGGATGTAACGGCGCGGTACGGCGCGGACTTTGAGACCGAGATGCAAAACCCGGATTTTGCGCGGCTCATGGGCGCGGGCGTGCCGCCGAAGACGGCCTATGAGGTCATCCACCAGCAGGAGATCGCACAGGCACAGGCGCAGCTGGTGGCGAACCAGGCGCGGGAGAACGTCATGCGGACCATCCAGGCGCAGGGCGCGCGGCCGCAGGAGATCGGCTCCGGCGCTGCGGGCGGAGAGAACGTCCCCATGAAAACACACTGGTCACGCGCGGAGGTGGAGGACATGCGCCGCCGCGCGGCAAGAGGGGAACGAGTGATCCCCTGAGAAAGGAGATAGGAAATCATGTTTAAATCCAAAGTCGGATTTCAGTTTTTTGCTGACGCCGGTACGCTCGTCAACGCGACCGGAAACTATGTAAACGCAGGCACCGGTCAGACGACCGCATTCAGCGGCAACGACACGCTCGCGCCGACCATGAAGACGTTCTACGACACGCAGCTGCTTGAGAACGCACGGCCGAACCTCGTGCATGCGCAGCTGGCAGGCCGTCAGGCACTGCCGCGCAACCACGGCAAGACTGTCGAGTGGCGCAAGTGGAACACGCTGAAGGACGCGGAGGAGCTGACCGAAGGCGTCATCCCGACCGGACAGAAGATGGGCCAGACCAGCACGACCGGCGCGATCAAGCAGATCGGCCTGTACGTGACGGTCTCGGATCAGCTGGAGCTGCATGCGCTGGACAACGTCATCCTGGGTGCGACCGAAGAGCTCGGCGCTTCCGCGGGTACATCCATCGACAAGCGCGTGCGCGACGCGGTCGTGGCAGGCTCGAACGTGCAGTACTGCGACAAGGTCGCAGCGGGCGGCGCGCATACGGCAGTCACCAGCCGCGCAGGCCTCGACCTGACGGCGAAGCTGACGCCGGACGAGGTCAACAAGGCCGTGACGACGCTGAAGAAGATGAAGGCTCCGAAGATCGACGGCAAGTATGTCGCGATCATCCATCCGTCGGTCGCATACGACCTGCGGTCCTCGGACGCATGGGTCGAGGCGCACAAGTATGCAGACGTCACGCCGCTGTTCTCGGGTGAGATCGGCGAGCTGCATGGCGTCCGGTTTGTCGAGACGACGGAGGCGAAGATCTTCAACAACTCGACCTGCCCGGTCAAGACGGCAGCGTCTGACGGAGGAACGGCGGTCTACTACAGTGTGTACGCGACGCTGTTCCTCGGCAAGGACGCATACAAGATGATCGACCCGGAGGGCGGCAATCTTGAGATGATCGTCAAGGGCAAGGACGAGATCGGCGGCCCGCTGAACCAGTTCTCGACCGTCGGCTACAAGGCCGAGATGGCGGCGAAGCTGCTGTACGAGGACCGCATGGTTCGCGTGGAGAGCTGCAGCGCATACTCCGGTACGGACGAAGCGAACTGAGAAAGGAGCACACACAATGGCAACTGAGAAGACCGCTGCGGCGGCTGCACAGGCAAACCAGGAAGACGTGTGGGACGTCATGAAGACGATCTACCTGCCCCGCGGGCAGGAGAACGAGGAGCAGAGCCGCTTCGTGGCGGTAAACGGACGGACGTTCATGGTGCCGAAGGGCAAGGACGTGCAGGTCCCGCTGCCGGTGTATGAAGTCCTGATGAACGCGCGGATGGCGGAGGAGGAAGCCTTCCGCCGCGCGCAGGCGGACAACTGACAAGTGAATGCCCATGACGGCATGAAGCAGAGGAAGGGGCAGAAATGCCCCTTCTTTTGGTAAGGAGGGACTATGAAAATCAAAGAAGCAATCGAGACGGTCGACCGGTTACTGCCGAACCAGTACGAGACGCCGGATAAGGTCCGGTGGCTGTCGGAGCTGGACGGGATCGTGTACCGGGATATCATCTGTACGCACGAGCACGAGAAGGAACCGGAGCCGTTCACGGGCTATGGGGAGGACGTGGATCTGGAAACGGAGCTGCTGATCCCGTGGCCGTATGATGAAATTTACCGCTGGAATCTGGGAATGAAGATCTGCGACGCCAACGGGGAGACGACGAAGTATGCAAACGAGGCGGCGAAATACAACAGCTACTATCAGGGGTATTTCAACGCATACAACCAGGCGTACATGCCGAAGCAGTACGCGACACACTTCAAGCTTTAAGGCGGTGAGACTATGAGCGTATATCGAGTAGAGTCGGGCGGCAGGGCCCCGGCGGGGCTTTCAGCCGGCGACGAGGTTGTGACCGGGGGCGGCACGTACCGCATTACGGGCGTGAACGCGGACGGAAGCTATCAGTCGCAGCTGGTGAACAAGAACCAGACAACGCACAACTATGGCGGAAGCTACCAGACCCGGAACAGCCCTTACACCATGTCCGGCGTGTCGGACTACACGAGAAGCAAGCTAAACGGACTGGAGGGAGGCTATACGCCGTCGGGCAGCGTGCAGGCGGCGCAGGCGTATCTGGAGCAGGTCAAGTCCAGCAAGCCGGGCGCGTATCAGTCGCGATGGGACGATGAGCTGACGAGCCTGTATGACCAGATCCGGAACCGGAAGAAATTCAGCTATGACATGGGGACGGATCCTCTGTACCAGCAGTACCGGGAGCAGTATCAGCGTCTCGGGCGGCTTGCCATGCAGGACACGATGGGGCAGGCGGCGGCACTCACGGGCGGCTACGGATCGACCTACGGCGAGCAGGTGGGCCAGCAGGCGTACAATGCGTATCTGCAGAACCTCAACGACATCGTGCCGCAGCTGCAGCAGCAGGCATACCAGCGGTATCAGGATGAGGGGACGAACCTTTATAACCAGTACAGCCTCGTGAAGGGCCGGGAAGATACGGACTACGGCCGGTACCGGGATACGGTGAGCGATTATTATTCGGATCTTTCGGATGCGCGGAGCGCGTACAACTCGGAGCGGTCGCTGGACCAGAGCCAGTGGGAGACGATGCTCGACTACTGGGCGCAGAAGGCAAACAACGAGAACGCTGCCTATCTGCAGGCGCTGGCGGCGGAGCAGGCCGCGGCGAAGAAATCCGGCGGCGGAGGCGGCGGAAGCAGCTCCGTGGGGCTGAACCTCATTAACGGATACGGGAACCGGGAAGAAAATGTGGCGATGCTGGATGCGAGCTACAGGGGCGTGATGCAGACGATCTCGACGCTGCTTGCGCAGGGAAAGACGGAGCGGGCCTATGACGAAGCTGTGAATGCGAGAAGCCAGATGAGTAAGCAGCAGTGGAACAACCTTGCAAATCTGATCTGGGAGCGCACGGGGCAGAAGATCGACAGCGGCGTCAGCTATAAGCAGGCGAAGGTCTCAAAGAGCAGGAAATAAGGAGGACGGAATGAGCCTTATCTCGAAGAAGAAATTTATGAACGGCATCGAGAAGAACCAGTCGAAAGCGGCTGGTTCTTCCGGCGGTCTTATGAACCGGACGGATTTTGTAGCGGGTGTACAGAACGGGAACGAGGAAATGCGCAGACGGCAGGCGGCGTTTGAGGCGTATCGCGCCGCTGTGCAGCTTTATTCCAGAGATGGCGAGAGCGGGCAGAAAAAGGCGGAGAGTGCGGGGGCGGCAATCAGCGGGAAGGTATCGCAGCAGGAATACAGCCGGTCTTCCGCGATGCAGACACAGTATGGCTCATACCAGAATTACCTGCGCGGCGTGGAGGCGGCGCAGGGGCGGCAGATTGGGCTGATGGCACTGCAGCAGCAGAGCGCGGCGCTGGGAAACGCGTTCCGCCCGTCGGTAAAGAGCCAGATGGACGATGTGAATGCGGCGGTCGAGCGGGCGCAGGCGATGAAAACCGTGGAGCGGGATCAGGTGCGCGGCATGCGGCGGACGTCGAAGCTGCTGGAGGGCGAGATCTACAATCGCGAGGTTGAGCAGGCAGACACGCATTTTTCCGGGACGGGTTTGTCTGAAAACGGAAAGAGCGTGACGCAGCTGCAGAACGAGATCGACGCGCTGCAGAAGCGCAAGGCGCAGGTCGACAGCCAGAGCGTGCTGGCCCGGGCACGGGAGGCGATCGGAGACCTGAGCGAGGAAGACCAGAATCTGCTCCGGCAGTACCGCGGGAAGGAGCTGAACGGATATGACGTGCGGGCGTATGCGAAGTACGATGCAAAGACGGCGCTGAACAAGAAGGGCTATGACGACGAGAAGCTGAAGCAGCTCGCGGAATGGCAGAAGGTGCTCGACGACTATGAGAATGCGCAGAAGCTCGATGCGGCGGCACAGGAGATCGGACAGCGGTCGCCGGTGGGCGGCACGCTGTTCTCTGCGGCGCTGGCACCGGGGAAGGCGCTGGGCAATGTGGAATCGCTGCGCGGCGTGCTGCCAAGCTGGGCGGGCGGATATCAGAACGAGGATATGCCGACGAACGTTTACAGCCCGGCATACAATGCGACGCGGCTGTCTTCCGGGATCCGGGGGAGCGTCATGCAGAACATGGATCCGGGATGGCAGTTTTTGTATCAGGCAGGCACGTCGGCACTGGACAGCGCGGTCAACATGGCGGTCTCGACGGGACTCGTGGGAACCTTCGGCGGCATGGCCGGTGCGGGGGCGAAGGACGCGGTCGCGGAGACGATGAACTGGGTGATGGGCTCGCAGGTCGCGGCGGATTCCGTGTATGAGGGGATCCAGAACGGGAAGTCCAATCAGGAAGCCTTGATCGACGGCATTGTCGAGGGCGCGATCGAGGGCATTACGGAAAAATACTCCGTGGGCGATATCATCGAGAACATGCTGAGCGGAAAGGCCGTGTGGAAGAAGGCGCTGCGGTCGTTCGCGTCGGAAGGCGCGGAAGAGATCGCGTCCAACTGGCTCAACCGCGCGTATGATGTGGTAGCGAAGCATGACCGGGGTGAGGTCATGTCGGCCTACGCAGCTTACATTGCGGACGGCAAAACGCCTGCGCAGGCGCTGGCGGCGATGGTCGGAGACTTTGCGAAGGAGGACGGGCTTTCGTTCCTTGCGGGCGGTCTGTCCGGCCTTGCGATGGCAGGGACTTATGCTGGTGTGAATCGCGTTATTACAGAAGCAAACGTCACGCAGACGGCCAGAGCGGTCTTAGAAGCGGGCGAAGTGCAGGACGTTATTGATTACGGCATGGCGCAGGAAGAAGGCACACGGGCACACAAGCTGGCCGAGGAGCTGCAGCAGACTGTGGACGCGGGCGGCGAGGTGACGCAGAAGGCCGTGGAGGACACGCTGCGCGAGGTTGCGAAGGAGCAGCAGGCAGCAGTGGATGAAGGGCAGGAGCCGCGCGTGCCGGAGACGCTGACCCGGCTGGAACAGCTGCAGGCCCAAGAGCAGCAGGCACAAGCGAAGGCCGAGGCGGACGAGAAGACATTCCAGATCTACAAGAGCGCGGCGGAGACGGCGCAGGAGAACCAGAGGCTTGCACAGCAATATCAGCAGGAGCAGGAACAGAACCGCGCACAACAGTCTGTACAGGCCGTTCAGCAGGCCCAGCAGGCGGCGCAGCAGCAGTATAACCAGGACAGCTTATTTGCACCCATCCCCGGAACGGAGAGTATGGGGGAGCTGGATCCGGTGCAGTACGCACGGCAGCAGACGGAGGGCGCGGAGCAGGAGCTGGACGAAGCAGCCGCGCAGCAGGAAGAACAGTATTTGCAGGAGCAGGCCCGGAGAGCAGGCTATGACGAGACGACGGCGTCGTATTTCCTGAACGGGAATACGACGGGCATGCCGGCGGAGCAGTATGCGCAGAGCTTCGGCCAGGTTTACGCGCAGGGCAGGCTCGGCGCGAGTGAGCAGCGGGCGATGCGCTACGCCGAAGGAATGAATCAGGACGTGGCGGAAGCCGCCTATCGAGCGGGCCTTGCCGCAGGGCAGAAAGGGGTAAACAATGGCAGTATCGAGACTACTGATGAAGGACAAATCGGGCAGGCTGGTCAGCGTGCCGAAGGACAGGCTGGAGGCGTTCGCCAAAGCACAGCGCAGCGGCAAAGAGCTGACACCGGAAGAAAGAGAGCGCAGGGTGCGCGAGATCTCGCAAAAGCTTGGGATGAAGTAACGCTTTCGGAGCTCGGTTTCGGAGAGGACAACGCGCAAAAAGTGCGCGTCATGCCGAAGGGACAAGAGGCCAGAAGCGAGGATATCCAGGCGGCGGCAAAGTTCTTCCGGTCGATGGGCGTGCAGAACGCGCGGTTCTTCACCGGGCAGCTGACGCAGGAGATCGATGGGCAGACGTTTTATGCGGATGCCGCCGTGACGGAGGATGGCTCCGTCCTCATCCGGGCAGACAGCGAGGAGTATTCTGCGTTCGAGCTGGCAAAACACGAGGGGTATCATCTGCTTGTCAAGCGCTGGCCGGAGATGGCGGCGAAGATCCAGAAGCGGCTGCTGAGTGAGGGCAAGATCACGAAGGCGATGATCGAGAGCTACGTGGACGCCTATGCGCGCGCCTATGGCGACGACACGGATGCCTACGTCGAGGAGATCGTCGCGGATACCTACGCCGGCATGAACCGAACGGACTACGGCACGAACCAGCTGCGCGCGGACGTGAAGATGGAGGTCGGCCAGTGGCAGAAAAAATCCGGCAGCGCGAGAGCGCCGCCGGCGAAATACAGTATGGTCGGGCGTGGAGAAAACGGACTGAAAACGTATAAGAGCGATTTCGGCAGCGATATGACGGTGGAAGAAAAGAAGACCTATATGTATCGCCTGATTACGGATGTATGGGCAAAGAAGCCGCTACAGCTGACCATTTTGCAGGATGGCAAGGAGCGGCAGATCACGGCCAGATTCGACGGGGAAGCGAACGGGGAGAGGTTTGCCGGGAAAATGGCATATGGAAACCGGCGCGGGAACAGAACGGAGCGCCTGATTACGCTGAACCTTGCAAATGATATCTGGGAAATTGCGAATGAATCCAGATATGAAAACAGCAAAGGCGAGTTAAAACAGACGCGGATGCACGAGAGTTCGGAGCGCTGGCATTACTTCGTAAATGCAATCAACTATGTCGATGATGCACAGCCGGGTCGGAACGGCGTTTACGACTTCAACCTGGACGTCATGGAACGGGATGATGGTGATTTCGTCTATACCTTCTCACTCAAAAAAAGAAGAACCGACGCCCCCCGGACTTTCGCTGCCGGGGTTGACGGCAAAAACGCCGCCGACGCAGATTCTTCTAAGAACAGTATATCAAAAACGGGAGAAACTGTCAAGGGAAAATTCTCTGCCAGCGCGCGGCAGGCGTCGGAGCGGGATAAACAGAACCTTGAGACCGTCTCTGCGATGCTGGACGATGGGAGCGGGCGCGGTGTGTTTAAGGACGCCGTTTTCCTGCGGAATCCGAGGCTCATGCAGAAACTGATTGATGAGCGGGAGAAGACGCAGACGGCAGCGTTCCGGGATTGGTTTGCAGGCAGCAAGGCAACGAACACGACAGGCGAGCCACTGCTGGTGTTCCACGGTGCCGGAGCGAAATTTACAAAGTTTGATGTAGGCGGGAAACCGATCTGGCTGACTGCAAACATCAAGTACGCGGAAGAATACTCCACTGCGACGCGCAGCGTTGAGCGAATTCTGCCGGAGGCATCGATCTACGCAGGGAACGTCGATCGTATTATCCCGGCATATATTCGCGTGGAGAATCCGGCGGATATTGGAAACACTGACGGTGGATACAGCGGGAATTATGTGGATCTTGCGAAGCGGCTACAGATCAGACCTAGCGAACTGCAAGCCGTATGGGAACAGGCGGGGAAGCCGGAGCTCATGTGGCAGGTGATCAATACGCCGGGGATGGTAGAGATGCTGAAACGGCATGGATACGACGGGGTTCAGGCGGTTGAGAACGGCGTGAAGGCATGGGCTGTGTTTGATTCTGCGCAGGTGAAGTCCGCGGTTGCAAACAACGGAAGTTTCAGCCTAACAAACCCGGATATCCGGTATTCTTCGCAGGACGGGCGGTATCGGGATCTGATGGGGGAGAAGGCGGCGCAGTATGTGCGGCGGCTGGAGGCCCGGATGGTAAACGAGCTGGCGGAGAATCTGAGCGTGCCGGGGAAGGCGAAGCGGGAGGTTTTGCGGCCGATGGCCGAGGAGGCGCTGCGGTCGTTCTTTACGGACGGGCAGCTTGATCGGGCGAAGCTGAATGACCTCTTTGAAACGGCCTACCAGGCGGGCATTGAAGAAGACACGCAGTACATCGAGCAATACGGCGACCTCAAGAAGTTCATCCGGGATCAGAAGATCTCGATCTCCGAGACAGACCGGAAGGATATTGCGGACTACAATCTGTTCCGGAAGGCGGCCATGGGAACGCTGACAATCAGCAAGGACGGTTTGCCGGTAGATGTGGCGTATCAGCAGCTTCGGGAGATGGCGCCGGAGCTGTTTTCGGCGGACATTACCGCGCCGAGCGACCAGCTGATGCAGATCTACGACGTGGCGCGCGGCATTCAGAAGGTACAGAAGACGCTGGATGAATACTACGGGCCGCAGGCGGCTAGCTTTAAGAAGTGGCAACAGGCGAATTTCACGGAATCCATTGACCGGCTGACGAGCGGGCTGCGCGTGGCGCAGCGGTATCTGGACGCGCAGAACAAGGCCAAAGAAAAGCTAGCTATTCCGCAGACAGCGGAAGAAACGAAGCAGATGTGGACGCAGCTGAAGGACGCAAGGCGAGTGGTCGAGAAAGCGCAGAGCAAGACGCTGCTGACGGAAGCCGACCAGAAGATCGTGAACCGGCTGCTGCGCGGGGAGACAAGCCCGGATTATGTGGCAGGGCTGGAAAACGGGCAGCAGATCCTGAAGGTCTACGAGGCAAAGGCTGACTATGATATGCTGGCGCTGAAGCTCAAGGCATGGAACGCGCAGCGCAAGCAGGGGCTGCGGGACTTTGCTGAGCAGGCGCTGACGGAAGCCGAGGCCGTCAAGTGGGTCGACAAGACCATGGGGATCCAGTACCAGCGCGAGACGATGGAGCGGAACATCCGGGATATCGCGCGGAAGGGAAAGGTCTCTGACGAAAAGGCCAATGCTTTTATCAACAAGTATTTTTGGCCCGTACACGAAAACGAGAGCAAGCGCAAGAATTATCTGGTCGAGCAGCAGGACAGGATCAAGGCGCTGAAGCTCGACCGGCAGGTACGGAAGGGAAATCTGGTATCCGAGAGCTATGCGGTGCAGTGGCTGGGCGAGGCGGAATTCAACCGGGACTATCTCAAGCAGCATCCGCGTGTCGAAAGGCGCGGGGGGATGACGTTTGACGAGTGGAACGCGGCCATTCAGGAATTCGAGAAGCAGAACACAAATCTGGATCTCGGCAAGGTGCGGGCAGCCGTGAAGGTTTTCCATGAGGTCTATGACAAGCTGTTCCAGGATATGAACCGGGTGCGCATTGAGAACGGCTATGAGCCGGTCAATTATCTGCAGGGATATTTCCCACACTTCCAGGAGAACGAGGAAGGCGGCAGCATTCTGCAGAAGTTCGCAAGAGCGGCCGGGATCGAGGGCGATGTGTCGCCGCTGCCGGCGACGATCAACGGCCTCACGGCAAACTTCAAACCCGGCATCCGGTACATGGCGAACATCCAGAACCGACTCGGCTACGCGACGGCGTATGACGCGCTGCAGGGCTTTGACCGGTACATCGAGGTCGCGACGGACGTGATCTTCCACACGGCGGACATTCAGCGGCTGCGGGCGCTGGCGACGCAGATCCGGTATCGGGCGTCAGATGAGGGACTGAAGCAGCGAATCGATGCGATCATGATGAATCCGTTCCTGAATCCGGATGAGGCCAACGAGAAGGTTGCAAACCTGACGAAGGAGGGCCGGTATGGGCTTTCGAACTTTGTGGATGAGCTGGACGAATACACAAACCTGCTGGCGGGCAAGAAGTCGCGGCTCGACCGGGGGATGGAGAGGTTTTTCAACCGCAAAGTGTACAACGTCCTGAAGAAGTTCCATTCCCGCGTGGGCGCGAACATGGTCGCGGCCAACGTAGGCTCGGCGCTTACGAACTTTATTCCGATTGCACAGGCAGCAGCCCAGACAGGCGGCTGGAATATGGTGATTGGCATGCGGGCAACGCTGAAAAACTATTGGAACGCAGACGGGTTGAGCGCAGCGTCAGTGTTTATCAACAATAGATCCGGATATGGAAGACTGGCGGAATCTACGATGGATAAAGTGTCGGAGAAAGCCGGTATTCTCATGGAGGTTGTGGACAGATTCACAACAGGCAGTGTCGTCCGTGCGCGGTATTATCAAAACCTGCAAAGGGGAATGAGCGAGATAAGCGCGATGCAGGAGGCGGATCAGTTTGCATCTGGCGTCATGGCAGACAGAAGCAAAGGATCGACGCCGACATTATTTGCGGCACAGGCACCGTGGGTGAAGTTGTTCACGCAGTTCCAGTTGGAGGTCAACAACACTCTGAGCTGGGCATTCAAGGATTTGTACCAAGAGGAACGAAAGAAAGGCATACTGGCCTTATGCAAAGCCATGTTTGGGTGGATGCTTGGAAGCTGGGTATTGAACGAGGCCTACGAAGCGATGACTGGAAGAAGAATGGGCCAAGACCCGCTTGACATCATAAACGATACGGTTGGTGATATTACGGGCTATCAGATACCCAATACGATCGATGCGATGATTTCGGGCGAGTGGGACCTCACGACGCAGCAGGAAGACGCCTACGGCGTAGCAGCAAACCTGACGCAGAATCTACTGGGTGAGCTGCCGTTTACACAGGTGCTGACGATGCTCGGATTGGAGGTCGACAACGGAAGAATTGCTGTTGCATCGGCGATACCTGATTTTGGCGCGGTGTTCAAGGCTGCGACAAGCAAAGACATCGCACCGGAAAAACGGGGCTACACGATCCGGCGGGAGCTGGCGAAGCCTGCATACTATCTCGTGCCGCCGTTCGGCGGAGGACAGGCGAGAAAGCTGATCCAGGGCGGCGTGGCGGCATGGAAAGGCGGAAGCTATTCGGTGGACAATGAGGGGCGCGACATTTTACAGTATCCTGTGTACAACGACAACGCAGCCGACCGGGCGAAGAGCTGGGCACAGGCGCTGCTGTTCGGCAAGACGGCGACGGAAGAGGCGCAGAGCTGGGTGGAGAGCGGGTTCAAGTCGCTGTCCGCGAAGGAGACTGCAGCGTATCAGGGCATGACCGAGGGAGGCGAGGACCAGCGGGAGACCTATGCGTTCATCCAGGCGGCGCGGAAGCTGGAGAAGAACTATGACAAGATGATGCTGCTGAAGGCCTATGATATCAGCGATGAGGCGAAGGCAGAGTATTATTATCAGGTCCTTGCCGGGGATGCGCAGAAGGCGGAGATGGAGCCGAAGAGCACGCAGGAGCGGATCGACTACATGAACGAGAAGATCCAGGACGCGCAGGACGCGAAGCAGAAGCAGGATTTGAAGGATTCGGTCGCTGCCGGGACCGTGACGCAGGAGAAGGCGATCCAGAAGATCCTTGCGAACGACTACGCCGAGGATGAGGACAAGGCGTACTGGCTCTATAAAGAGTGGACCGGCGGGAAGGACTATACGAAGTACGGAAAGATCCTGCAGACCATCGAGAACGGCGGAGATCTGAAAGCGGCGGCAAAGGAATACTTCGACCACGGAGCCAAGAAGGGCGATATCGGCGACGCGATTACGACGGAATACAAGCCGAAGTACATTGCGGCCTCGCCTGAGGAACGGAAGAAGCTCAAGGAGAAGCTGCTGGCGGCCTATACGGCGGTCGGCTTTGACAGGAGCAAGAAGTCGAAGGACATTGACAAGTGGCTGAAGGAATGATGAGCGGGCCGGGGCGAAAGCCCCGGCTTTGCTGCGGCGTGGGGTGAATCCGGCGCGGGGGTCTGCTACACTGGATGAAAAGGAGGGATGCGGCATGGCGACGCCAATTCCGGGGGCTTATCCGAGCCCGAGGATCGACAAAGGGGTGCTGCGGTGGTACGAAGGGGACACGTTCTCGATCGTGCTGCGGTTCGACCTGAAGGACCAGGACGGCGAGCCCGTCACAATGGGCACGACGGACGGCGTAAGTGTGGAGTTTTTGGACGATACGCGGCAGACGGTACACACGTTCAGCTTTGCGAAGGTGGAGAATGACCAGGTCACGCTGAACTTCGACGCGACGGTCACGACAAAATTCACGAAGGGAAAGTACACCTACGATATCCGGTACACGCACGGCGACAAGACGACGCTGGCGAGCGGGAACCGGGCGTTCGTGGAGTAAGGAGCAGGTATGAGGGTAGAGATTCCAAATCAGATCACGGTGACGATCGGCGGGCTGATCTCCCGCGGGGTAAAGGCCGTGGAGGTCACGGACGCGGGGAAGCTGATTTTCACGCTGACGGACGGCAGCGTGATAGACCTCGGCTCGGTCATGGGCCCGCAGGGGCCGAAGGGCGAGACCGGCGCGACCGGCCCGCAGGGGCAGACGGGGCCGCAAGGCGCAAAGGGCGACACCGGCGCGGAAGGCGCGAGCATCACGTCGATCACGAAGAAATCGCAGAGCGGGACGACGGCGACGTACACGATCGCGCTTTCGGACGGGAAGACATTTGACTTTAACGTCGAGACCGTCAAGGGCGAGAAGGGAGACACCGGCGCGAAGGGTGACACCGGCGCGCAGGGCCCGAAGGGAGAAACCGGCTCGCAGGGGCCAAAGGGCGAGACAGGCCCGCAGGGCGAGCAGGGGCCGAAGGGCGACACCGGCGCGACCGGCGCGGAAGGCCCGAAGGGCGCGACCGGCGACACTGGCCCGAAGGGAGAGCCCGGCGAAAAGGGAGAGAAAGGCGAGAAGGGCGACACGGGCGCGACTGGCCCGCAGGGAGAAACCGGCCCGCAGGGGAAGACCGGCCCACAGGGCCCGGCAGGCCCGACCGGTCCGAAGGGCGATACGGGAACGGGCTTTACGGTCAAGGGCTATTACGGCTCGGTCTCCGCGCTGCAGGCGTCGGTCAAGAATCCGGAGGTCGGAGACGCCTACGGCGTGGGCGCGGCTGCACCTTATGACATTTACATCTACGACGGCGTGACGAAGGCGTGGGTCAACAACGGACCGCTGCAGGGTGCGAAGGGCGACAAGGGAGATCCCGGCGAACGGGGGCCGAAGGGCGAACCGGGCGACACCGGCCCGGCGGGCGCAAGCGGAACGGACGGCATAACCCCGAGCATCGGCGAGAACGGAAACTGGTATCTCGGGACGACTGACACGGGGAAGCCTTCGCGCGGCGAGAAGGGCGACAAGGGAGATCCAGGTGCGAAGGGCGATCCCGGAGCAGACGGCGCAAAGGGCGACCCCGGCGAGCCGGGGCCCAAAGGCGAGACCGGCGCGCCGGGCGAACGGGGGCCGAAGGGCGAAACCGGCGCAACTGGCCCGCAGGGGCCGCAGGGGCCAGCGGGGAAGACACCGGTCAAGGGGACGGACTATTTTACGCAGGCAGACAAGCAGGAAATTGCGGAAGACGCGGCAGCGCTGGTGGATCTGAGCGAGAAGCAGAACAAGATCACGGCAAGCGGCCTGCTGAAGGGCGACGGCGCGGGCGGTGTCAGCACCGCGGTTCCCGGCACGGATTATCTAACGGAAGCGCCCGTGACGAGCGTGAACGGGAAAACCGGAGCTGTCACGGTGCGGGAACTGCCTGCCGTTTCCGCCTCTGATAACGGCAAGAGCGCAGCCGTGGTAAACGGTGCGTGGGCGGCGGTGGACAAGACGCCGTTCTACGTCAACTGCACGATCTCCGGTTATGGAGTTTACGACGAGGAGCTAACGCACGATAGGACGTATGCGGAAATCCTTGCGGCGTATCAGGCGGGAAGACCGTGCTATGCGATTTTGAAGAATTCATCCGGTACGAAAATTATCACGCTGCCGCTGACCAATATAGAAGAAGACAATCAGATGGCAACATTCTCCTTGGTACAAATGATTCAGGGCGATGAACCGGAAGCTATTTCGGCATATTATGTGACAATTTCAACGGATTATGCTGAAGGATGCTGGTGGGGATACAACGGAGTACCATATGTTGCAGAATCCGACGAAGGCAAGTTCCTGCGGGTTGTAAATGGAGCTTGGCAGGCGGCAACTGTCCCTGATGCGAATGGAGGGAGCTTCTGATGGCGGAATATCTGACAAACACGGCTGACCTGACGGCGGTCGCGGATGCGATCCGGGCAAAGGGCGGGACGTCTGCGCAGCTGGTGTATCCGGCAGGCTTCGTGTCGGCCATTCAGACGATCCAGACCGGCGTCACGCCGCAGCTCGTCGTCACGACGAGGGTCGGCGCGACGGTCACGGCCACAAAGGGCTCGAAGACCGTCAGCGGGACGGCGGGCGCGGACGGCACGTGCACGCTGGTGCTTTCGGAGGCGGGCGAGTGGAGCGTGACGGCGGTGCTCGGCGCGAACACCAGAACGGAAACAGTGCTGATCGGCACGCAGAATGCTGACCTTATGCTGTTCAAGGACGCGTTTGCGGAGAACGACTGGGAGACGATCATCGCGGTCTGCCAGTCCGGCAGCATCCCCAGCACATGGGCCGTGGGCGACAGCAAGACCATGACGATCAACGACACGGACTATCAGATCGACATCATCGGCAAGAGCCACGACGATTACGCCGACGGCTCCGGCAAGGCTCCGCTGACGTTCCAGATGCACGACTGCTATAAGACGACCTATCAAATGAACAGCAATAACTCGAATAACGGCGGCTGGAACAACTGCGACATGCGCACGACGCACCTGCCTGCCATCATGGCCCTCATGCCGACGGCGGTGCAGAGCGCGATCCGCGAGGTCAGCAAGAAGACGACCATCGGCAGCAGAAGCTCGACGATCGAGACGACCGCGGACAAGCTGTTCCTGCTCAGTGAGATCGAAATTTTTGAGAGTACGATATTTACATATGAAGGCGAGGGTAAACGGTATGACTATTACAAGAACGGGAACCCGTCGCTGAAGTATTTGAACGGCACAGCGCAATCCTGGTGGCAGCGCTCACCGTATAAGTCATACGGCGATGATTTCTGCAGAGTCAACGACGAGGGCAATGTAGGCTACACCGACCCAGAAACCAACCTCGGCGTGACATTCGCGTTCTGCTTCTGAGGAGAAGCATACGCACAAAGGATAAAACAGAAGGGAGAACACCATGGACACCAAGACCATCATCGTCACCCTCGTCTGTGCCGTGCTCGGCTCGTCCGCGCTGACGGCGGTCGTCAACGCCGTCGTCGGCGCGATACAGAAAAAGCGCGGCAAGGCCACGACGCAGGAGGCGCACCTTGCGGAGATCGACAAAAAGCTCGGGAAAATGCAGGAGCATCAGGACGAGCAGTATCTCGCAATTCTCCGGCTGACCATCATGTCAGAGGAAATGCCAATGGCAGAGCGTCTGATCGCCGGGCAGAAATACGTCACACTCGGCGGGAACGGCGACGTGAAGAAGTTTTTACACCAGCTGGAGGCGCAATGCGGACATAGCAGTGCGCAATAAATTAGGAGGCAGATATGCGGGTAAAAGGCAAGTGGAGCAAGGGCGAAATGGCGCGAACCATTGTTGTGTATCTGCTCCAGCTTATTACGACGGTAATCGTCTGGGCCTGCGCTCTGAAAACCGTTGCCGTCCTAATTGCAGTCATCCGCAGCCCGGAGCTCGGCGCGTCGGTCGACCTGTCCGACGTGCTCGGCTTTACCGGCTGGGCAACCATCACAGAGCTTGGCCTGCTTGCCTTCAAGCGGGTTTTTGCGAAGAAAAATGAAACAGTCGAATAGCGAAAGGAGTAATTACTTATGGACTACACACAGATCATCTCGGCAGTGATCGCGCTCATCAGCGCGCT
>ERZ1034992.192-NODE-192-length-39378-cov-9.435038_pt1 | contig 39378 bp, 57 predicted proteins | sample MGYA00520695_ERZ1034992 | MGnify/ENA primary metagenome ERZ1034992 (study PRJEB33766, sample SAMN09781778) | gut metagenome | biome: gut microbiome | host: Homo sapiens | place: Madagascar | study: EMG produced TPA metagenomics assembly of the PRJNA485056 data set...
TTAGGGCGTTTGCGGGTTTTCAAGTGGGCCAAACGCCCACCCTAAGCCCACCAAGGAGGTGATTTTTACGCCAGAATTGCGTAGTTATCAATCAGAACTATTGGAAAGCGTGCGACAGGCGTACCGGGAAGGGTATCAAAGGCCGTGCATCGTGCTTCCCTGCGGCGGCGGCAAGTCGGTGATCGTAGCCGAAATGGCGAAGCTGGCGACGCAGATCGGGAACCGGGTGCTGTTCCTCGTCCACCGGCGGGAGCTGTGCGAACAGATCGAGAACACGTTCCGAAGCTGGGGCGTGAACATGGAGCTGTGTAAAATCTCCATGATACAAACGATTGTGCGGCACCTTGACGCAGAGCCGGAACCGGCGCTCATCATCACGGACGAGAACCATCACTGCCTTGCCAGCAGCTACCGGAAGGTCTATGAGCACTGGCCTTCCGTCCCCTGTGTGGGCGTGACGGCCACGCCGGTCAGGCTCAATGGCGGCGGGCTGGGAGACGTGAACGACGTGCTGGTCGAAGGCGTCTCCGCTTCGTGGCTCATTGAGCACAACTACCTTGCCCCGTACCGGTATTTCGCGCCGTCCACCGTGGACTGTTCGCTTCTTCGGGCCCGGCGCGGCGAGTACGCAGCGGAGGATGCGGCGCAGCTGCTCATGCGCCCGAAGGTATACGGCGACGTTATCCGGCATTATTTGACCGTGGCGGGCGGTTTGAAGGCTATATGCTACTGTTCCACCATCGAACACTCAAAAGCTGTTACAGCGCAATTTAGAGCCGCTAAAATCGATGCGGCCCATATCGACGGCGATACACCGTCGGCGGAACGCGCTCAGATCGTGGAGGATTTCCGGCAAGGGCGGGTGCAGGTGCTGTGTAACGTCGATCTGATTTCAGAGGGCTTTGATGTGCCGGACTGCGGCTGTGCGATCCTGCTGCGGCCGACAAAGTCCCTGACGCTGTTTATCCAGCAGTCCATGCGCTGTATGAGGTACGCGCCCGGCAAGACGGCGGTGATCCTTGACCACGTCGGCAACGTCCTGCGGCACGGCCTGCCGGACGATGCACGGCGCTGGACGCTCGAGCCGAAGCCGGCGCGAAAAAAAGACCCGGACGAAGTCCAGATCAAGCAGTGCCCCGTGTGCTTCTTTACGCACCGTCCTGCACCGGCGTGCCCCGCCTGCGGGCACGTCTACGAAAAGACCTATCGAGAAATCAGGGCGGAGAAGGAAGCGAAGCTCATGGAGCTGGTGTCCGGCTACACGCAGCCGGAGCAGTGCAGGTCGGTCACGGAGCTGATGCTGTACGCAAAGCGCAAAGGGTACAAGCCGGGCTGGGTGTACTTTCAGCAGAAACAAAGGGGGTGGATCGGTTGAACGAGCACGAGCTGCAAAACGAGATCCGGCTTGCGCTCTCCGACAGCTGCGTGCTATTCCGGATCAACGTCGGCGGCGCGTACACGGAGGACGGGCGCTGGTTCTCTTCCGGCGTGCCGAAGGGGTACTCTGATTTATCCGGCGTGCGGCGCTCAGACGGCAGAGCCGTGTTTATCGAGGTAAAAACGCCCACAGGGCGCATTCGACCGGAGCAAAGGGATTTTATCGAGGCGATGCAGAAATGCGGCGCGCTGGCCGGATTTGCCCGGTCTATCGAGGAGGCGAAGCGAATTGTCGAAGATTGAAGAACTGTACGAACGCAAGAAAAAGGCCGATTCCATGCCCGCCGCCCGCGAACAGTTCCGGGCGGAGTACGACGCGATATGCGCAGAGTTGAAAGAACTGCTCGTGCAGCGCGGTGGACTACCCGTTGAACTGCTGAATGTTCGGGACGACCTGCTCATTACCGTCGCGGCTATCGGTAGCCTGTCCCACACCATTCTTTCCGGCACGGCGGGGCCGGAGCAGTACGACGACTGGGTGAACCTGTGGCGCTCCCTTGTGGAGTTCGAGCGGACACAGCAGGAGGTGTTCTTGTGACCGGCAAGACGCGCACCATGTGGACGGCAGAGGACGACGCACGGCTTGAGGAACTGGCTGCCGCCGGGTATTCTGACGCGCAAATCGCCGAACTTATGGGACGGACGGAATTTTCGGTGTTCCGGCGGCGGCGAATAAAGCGCATACGCCTGAACAAAGACCGGAAAATCCCAAAGGCATGGACTGCCGAAGAGCTTGAGCTGTTGAGTGAACTCTACAGCACCGGCAAATATACGATGGCTGCGCTTGCCGAACGCTTTGACTGTAGCATTTCTAACGTCCAGAGGCGATTGAAAAACAACAGGATAAATTGTCGATGGACGGATGAGCTCATCGAACAGTGCATGGAGTTGCGCCGGTCTGGAATGACATATGTCGAGATCGCGAAGATCGTAGGCGGTCCGCCGTCCAGCATCAACACTATACTGACGCGGCGGTACCCCGAACTGATCCGGAACAAGAATACGTGTCCTACTCTCTGTTGGGACTGTCAAAACGCACGGGCGGGGTATTGTTCGTGGTTTACGGACTTTACGCCAGTTCCGGGATGGGAAGCGGAAGAAACCGTGCTTGAATCCACGACGAGCTACGCCGTGAAGAAGTGCCCGAATTTTATCCGGGATGAAGAAAGGAGCTGCGCATGGTCAAAATCAACTTGATCGAGTATCCCTCTGAAAAGGACTGGGGCGAAGTGAAGCGCCGTGCGCTGGTAACGGTGGGGAAAAAACCGCTGCACGCGCCGGATCGGGAATGGAAGCACAGTATCCTGGAGGCGCGACACAGCCCGATACGGTATCTTCGGTTCTCGTTTCTGCTGGAAGGCATCCCGTCGTGGGTAGCGACACACCTTTGCAGGCACGTCCATGCGCAGCCGTATGTAAAATCTCAGCGCAATGACCGGCAGACGGAGTACGACCGCAATGCCGCACGGCAGGATGCGCCGGTGGACATGATCTTTGATGTGAACGCCGAAGAGCTGATGGTGATCGCGAACAAACGCCTGTGTAATCAGGCAAGCCCTGAAACGCAGGCCGTCGTGCAGCAGATGTGCGACGCTGTCCTTGAAGTTTGTCCGGAATTTACGGGTTTGCTGGTGCCTGCCTGCATCTATAACGGCGGCCGCTGCCACGAAATGAAATCTTGTAGGAGGATGAAAGAATGACGATCACAGAATGGGCAAAAGAGATCCACGAGAACGCAGTCAAACACGGCTGGTGGGAGACCAAACGCAGCACGGGCGAGGTCATCGCCCTGATCCACTCAGAGCTGTCGGAGGCGCTCGAAGAGGCCCGCGACAACCGCCCCATGATGTACGTGCTCGGCCCCAACGGGGAGAAAATCTGCACGCCCTGCTATTTCAACGGGCGCAAGCCTGAGGGTATCGCCGTGGAGCTGGCGGACGCGGTGATCCGGGTGCTGGATATGGCGGAGCACGTCGGGATGCCGCTGCAAGACTACGATGCGGAGCGGCAGGAGGTGGAGTCGGTGCGGGACGTGGCGCCGAAAATCTTTGGGGATTTTGGCACGTCGATCGCGTTTTTGCATAGTATTGTCTCCGATCTTTTGCGCGCGAGCATCGAGGGTGACGCCAACGACGCTATTTCGGCGGCGCTGGGCATCATCGCCTATATCGAGGAGTATCTTGTCTATCGCGGCCTTGACCTCTGGCAGGTGATCGAGCTCAAGCACAACTACAACAAGGGCAGGCCGTACAAGCACGGCAAGGCATTTTGAGGGGGAGCGCAGATGAACGACTATATCAAACGCGCGGACGCGCTGAAGCTCTTTGCAGGCGGTGGGAAGTATCCGGAGGGCTCGTTCCAGCGGCGGCTGGGCGAGCTGGGGGAGCGGCTGGTCATGCAGATCCCGTTTGCCAATGTCGTGGAGGGCGATGAGTATGACCGGCTCCGCCAGGCGCTGGCCTGGATGTGGTACGCCTACGTCAACAAGGACGGCGAGTGCCCGCACGATTTTGAGCGGCGGGCGGTGGAAATGGCCGAAGAGGTGCTCGGCAAATGGGAGGACTGTATGCCGCAGCTTATGCGCGACGAAGGGGAGGTCGACAGATATGCAAAGTTCCTGCGCAAGTGGGAAAAAGTAAGCAAGAAGTGTGCGCAGTACGCGCAGATCGTGCCGGTTCCCGCGCACGGGAAGTGGATTGCCCGTGGAGAAAACGACATAATGGATTGGTTGGAATGCAGCGAGTGCGGCGCAGCACAAAGCTGCCAAAGCAACTACTGCCCCAACTGCGGGGCGAGAATGTACCTGCCGCTGGAGGAGAACGACGAATGATTAGGGCAAGCATCCTGAATGACGCAAAGACCTGCGTATGCTCTGATCGCAACGCACAGTACGGAGAACCGGAGGATAACTTCGGTGTGATCGCAAGCCTGTGGGGAGCCTATCTCGGCTCCCCTGTGAGCGCGAGAGACGTTGCGCTGATGATGGTACTGTTCAAGGTTGGCCGGGCGCAAACGGCGCTTGGATATAAGCAGGATAACTACGTTGATATGGCCGGGTACGCGGCCTGTGCGGGGGAGGTGGATCATGACAGCGGAAGAAGCTCTCAAGAGATGGGGACGGACGCAAAGTTTTGTTGCGGCGCGGATCAAAGATGCGAATAAATATATAGAAATTTCGCATAAAGTTTCAATCGAGGACGTTGCAGCCGGCGCAGACGCGCAGCTGTGCCTTTGGCAGGTGCGCTGCGAGATTCAAGACGCACTTGCGTTCGCCCGACGCGTGGAATCGCTGGTGTCGCTGCTGCCGCCACGGCAGGCGGAGCTGATCCGATGGAAGTATTTCCGGCATACAACGCTTGTCGTCGCCGGGGAACACGTCGGACTGTCTGAGCGGCACTCGATCCGCGAGCATCAAGCGGCGCTGCAACAGCTGGACGCATGGATAAAAGCGGGGCGTTAAACCCCGCTTTTCCTTTTGTTCGCACGGTGTTTCCTGATTTCCTGCGCGTTCTCGGTCTGGCTTGGGATGAGGTACGGCTTCCGGATGTACGGCGCATTGCTGTTTACCCATGCTTCGGACACTTTCAGCGTTTCAGCGATTTCTTTTTGATTCATTCCCTCTTGCAGCAGCCGGGAAACCCGCGCGGAATCTTCTGTTGCGTACAGCCCTGCGGAAATCAGTATCTTCCGGACGGTACACATGGACAGCTCGGTCTCTTTCACGATCTGCCGCATGGAGCAGCCAGAGCGATACATATTCTCAACGCGCTTTATCATGATTCATCCCCAGTCGGATCAGACGTTTGATTTCCGTTTGTTTGGCTTTGCCTTCCAGCGCCGCGAGGATATCGGCGTCAGTCCTTTGATTCAATTTGAGCGTCATATTTTTGATATGCTGTGCGCTGTATCGCGCATTTGATCTCTTTTTCGCTTCTGTCAGCATTCTTCTTCATCCTCTCTTGACAAATGGAATTTTTTAACAGCGATTTGTTCGTCATATTCAATTGACGCGCGCAGGAAGCCGTTATTGTCTGTTGCCTTGAATTGAAATCGGCTGAAGTGCTCGAAGCGGTTGCGTTCCGGCCCGACGCAGGGAGTAAAAACAGACCAATGGGGCTCAGCAGTCTTTGCAAGCCAGTCGTTCGTGACTTCTTCGTCGCGTATGGGCACGATCCACTGCGCGATGACACGCGGCAGTGATGCTTCGGTCTGATGATATGCGGTGATAATAGCCATTATTCCTCCTTAGTCCTTGGGAAATGGCGTCCTTTTGTACGGCAAACGGTAGCCCTCATCGTCTCCGTATGCTGTACATGGCAACCGCCTTTCGTCAGGGTGCGCCTTGTCCCATGCCAGCCGGAAATGGAAATCATCAAACACCAGATCGTCATTACCGCACAGCAGCCGCAGCTCACCGATGTACCGGATGGCGTGTTCGATTCTGATTGCGTCGTCGCGGCTGAGCCACGCGAAATACAAGTGCTCGATCTGCGATCTAATGGCAGTGCGGACTTGCTCAACGGCTTCTTCCGCTGTGATGCTGGTATCACTCGGGCCGGAAATCTCGTCGAAGAGCATCGGGATAGGCTCGGGAGGATTGTCGTAGTAATCCTGCCAGTAGGCATAGATGCTGTCGGGATCGCCGCCCAGCTCATACAGCAGGGTTTCGGCGTAGGTGCAATACTGATTGACGTACAATTCGCGGATGTTTGCCATTTTAGTCTTCCTTCCCGTGCCAGGTGGGGAGATGCTTTTCATCGGTGTGCGCGGCCTCCCACGCACACCGGAAGGCGAAGTCGTTAAACGTCAGATCGTCGCAGTTGTCCACCAGCCGCAGCTCTCCGAAATCGCCGATTGCGTCGTAAATCATAACGGCGGCGGCGCGGTCCAGCCGGCCGAAGTACAGGCGCTTGATCTCCTTAATAATCTCGTAGTAGGCGCAGTCCGCGGCTTCGGCGGCGCAAATGCCAGGGTCCGGGGCCTCCCCGAAAAGGCGAGACATTTGCTTGTGGATGTCGTGCCGCTGTGCGTCGTAGGTCTCGGCGTCCATCGGGTTGGGATCGTCGTTGTAGCGCTGCTGCCAGCGGTCGATGATGCTGTCAGGGTCGCCACCCAGATCGCGGAGCAGGAGATGCGGCAGGAGCGTGTGGCGGTCAATGACCAGGTCGTTGAGGATGACGGCTTCCGGCGCGGCCGCTTCGGCCTTGATGGTTTCTTCTTTGGTTTCCGGCGCGGCCTCTTCCGCGGTCTCTTCCACCGGCGCGGGCTGTTCGGCGGCGGCCAGTTCGGCGCGGATTTCGTCCTGCGTCGGCACGGTGATGATGTGGTAGCGGTCATTGATGATCCAGATTTTGATTATAGAGGCGATGCGGCCCATATCCTTCATCGTGCAGGCGTAAGGCGCACCGTCCTTAAATGCGTCGATGATGTAGCTGGCGCTCTCTACGCGGTCGAGGCACATCATCAGTCCGGTCAGGTTCTCTTTCCAGATCTGCTCGTCGCCGTCCTTGTAATCGGCCGGGAAGTTGTCGCGCGCCCATTCGAGCACCGTCATGGCCTGTTCCTTGAGTTCTCCTGCCCATTCGATCTGCTTGATGCTGCCCTTCATTTTTTTGTCCTCCTTAGTCGTTGTACTCGGTCCAGATGGTGCGTTCCAACCGGGTCTCCGTTGCGTCCGGCTCGTCCGTGTTCAATGGGCCGCCGTCCTCGTCCAGCTCGTTGGCGGAGATCGTCCATGCGGTTTCGACTTCGTCGCCCGCCTGCTGGCGTTCCTCCTGGTCCTTGCCGTCGATGCAGAGGGACCAGACGAAGCGCCTGAGCGCCTCCTCTGCCGTCTCCGCCTCGTCGATGTAGGCATCCAGAGCGTCGTCGATGGTGATGTTGGAGTTGCCGTCCTGGACGTCGGCGCGGATGGTTATGATGTACCTGCTCATGCTGGTGTCCTCCTTGCGTTATCGATCTCGTAATAGTCTGCAAGACGATTATGACCGCTTGCGTAGTTCCACCGGATTCCGGCGGCAATCTCATCGACGGTCATGCCGTCGCCAAAGTGGCCGCAGTAATCACCGTTGAGGATGACGGCCTCCGGGTCTGTCTCCAAGACCTTGAGCGCGTCGCGGAGATCGTCGGAGTCCCAATCGCTGTTTTGGATATCGCTCCATATCGTCAGAGCGTCCCAGGAGCGACCGGATCGATATACGATCGTCCAGCCGATGCCGCCGCGGATATCGTCAGCGACGTCTCGGGCAATGCTGCGTAGTGCTGCCATGCTGTTGCCTCCCTGTATTGTTGTAATGGTCCCGGGCTGATGGGCTCAGCCCGGGGAAGCCGTTAGAACGTGAGCTCACGGGAGCCGGACGTGTCATGCATCCAGACGCTGACGGTGTAGCCGCAGTAGCGCAGGCGGCGGGCCATTGCTACGGCCTCGGCTACGTCGTCGGTCCAGGTGGTCAGTGAGTTGTGCTTGGTGTAGGTGATCTGATAGCGTGCCATTGTATTGTCTCCTCTCTCATTTTGCCGGCTCAAATAAGCGTTTGATTTGTTATATCGTAAAACCAACAAAAGCGGCGGTTCAGCTCAATGTGGTCCATCAGCAAGTCAAGATTGCTGATTTTGGGCGTTTCCCGGCCGGGGATGGGGCTGTTCATCGCGTGCTGGATGTTGTCGTCCGTCCATATGAGGGCGTCGCCCGCCCGTATCATTGCTTTGTAATCGCCGTTGTAATCCCTTTTACACCACGATTTATAGCACTCTGCCACTTTGATGTTTTTCATTTTTTTTTGCTCCTTCCATTTTCGGCGGGAGCATGGTATAATAGTAATGCTCCCTGTTGGTGGTACTTCGGGGTTGCGGCCCTGCCACATGGCGTTCCAGCGCCGGCGGGGCTTTTTCTTATCGGTCCTTCTTTGCGATGTCGGCGCGGATCAGGGCTTTAATGTATCCCTGCTTGTTTCCGGAGCGCTCCAGCGCTTCGAGGATGTCCGCGTCTGTTTTTTTGTTTAGCTTAACTGCTATGCGCGTTGTGGCTCGTGCGTCGTATCGTGCATTCGACAGCTTCTTTTTTTCCGATACAGGCATTGTTTTTTCTCTCCGCTCTGTGGTATAATGGAACCCCCGAAGGGGCGGGAAGTGAGCGGAGGTGTTTCACTTCCCTGTCCTTGGCGGCCTGTTCAGGAGGCCGCCATTTTTTTTATTCGAGCTTGTACTTCGCCTTGAGCTGCATCAGCAGTTCGGCGCTTGCGCCGGTGAGTTCAGCGAGTTCGGCAAATGCCAGTTCCCAGCGGGTCAGTTCTTTCGTCGTCTTCATGATTGCTTCGGTCAGATTCATTTCTTCGAGCCTTTCTTCGATTTTTTCGATTTCGTTCATTTTTTCTTGCCTCCGCTCGTCTTTGCCTTGGGCTCTCGTCCCTTGGTGTCTCTAATATAGCACAGGTGAGCACTTGCCGTCAACCCCTTTTTCAAAAAAAAATCAAAAAAAAATTGAAATTGAGTATCCTTTGGCGTGCCATGGCATCTCAAACCTGATATAATAATAGGTAGGTATAGATTTTGCAGGGGGGGTGATAGTATGGCTGATAAGTATGCCAGCCACGTGGAGCCGCGGCTGGCTGAAGTCACGCAATGGATCGCCGAGGGAGCCCAGATAGTCACTGTCTGTCTGCGATTGGGTATCGGCACAACGTCATTAGAGCGATACCGCCAGATATACCCCGAGCTCGAGGCCGCAATACAGCAGGGATGGGCAATGGATAGCGCAACGCTGGTAGGCCGCGTGCGCGATAGGGCTATCGGCATGACCGCTCCGGACGGGCGCTACTACCCGCCGGATTGTAACGCCGCCCGTATGCTGCTGCGTCAGCGCGAGACTGGCAGCTGGTGTGACAGGGCTACTATAGATGTAGATGCGTCCATTGACGCGGACACTTCGGCCGCCTTGCAGTCGCTCGTGCGCAAGGCGGAGAAACGGACAAAAAAGTCCGAATCGTCAAATAATACGTAATCCCTGCGATTTGCGTATTATTTGACGTGCTTTTTCACCACAAACTATTCGCAAAACATGCCTTTTGCGAATAGTAAACGTTTGCGCTAACATACGTTCGCGTGCCCGTGAAGCTGCCCGAAGCACCAGCGCGTGCGATAATTAAATAGGTAGCTTCTCCCCATAGGCGGCCACCTCCCCGCCTATGGGGCAGGGCCTTCGCCACGCCTACGCTGACTGTAAGTCAGTCATGCGCGTGGGTAGGGGGGGGGTAGGCTTCCAATGGCCCCGCCCCAAAAAGAGACCCTATATACCCCCTTCCACGCGCTATATAAAATTCACCGGAGAAAAAAGTTATGAACCAGAAAGAACTTATCCGAAAATTACAGCAGCAGGAACTCGAAGCCTGTGCTGAGGATATTATTGGATTCGTTCGGGACTACGTTCATATCGAAGATAAGGATTCGCCGGACGTCATCGTTCCGTTTGACCTTTGGCCGGCACAGGAACAGGTTCTGCGCGATTTCACGAAGCACAAAATGAACCTGATCCTGAAAGCCCGTCAGCTTGGCTTTTCCTGGCTTGCGCTGTCCTATGCGGCATGGCTCATGATCTGTAAAAAACCGGGCGCGTCCGTGATTGCGTTGTCGAGAACGGAAGAGGAAGCGAAAGAAATGGTTCGTCGTCTCTGCCTGATTTTCGACACCATGCCGGAATTTGTGACGCGGAAGAAAGACCCGCAGGGCATCACGCTGGAAAGTACGGTTCTGGAAGTGAAGCTGAAATTCCCGAATAAAGCCGTATCCACATTCAAGGCATTCCCATCTGCCAGCACTGGTGTTCGTTCGTTTACAGCCAACCTGGTCATTTTCGACGAATGGGCCTTCCAGCAGGGCGCGGAAACGATCTGGGCAGGCACGTTCCCCGTTATCAACCGTCCGACAGGCGGACAGGTAATCGGCCTGTCTACGATAGAGCGCGGCACACTGTTTGAGGAACTGTGGCTGCGAAACGACAAATGCTTTCATAAAATTTTCATTCCATGGACAGCTGACCCACGACGCACGGAGGAATGGTATGAACAGACGAAAGCAGCTCTGGGCGACATGGTATTTTCGGAATACCCGGCCACTCCCGAAGAGGCGCTTATGGTCCCGGGCGGCGCGTTCTTTCCGGAGTTCAAGGAAGCGATCCATATCTGTCCGCGTTCAAACCACATAAACGACCGGCTGTACGGCTCTATCGACTATGGCCTTGACGGATTCGCCGCGTTTTGGTACGCGGTGGATACCCACGGGGAAGCTGTGGTCTACCGGCAGCTGTATAAAAAAGACCTGATCGTTCCGGAAGCGGCGCGTGCGCTGCTGGCTGCGAATGCAGGAGACCGGGTGTTCGCGTGGTTTGCACCGCCCGATCTTTGGAACCGGAATCGCGACACCGGCCGCTCTACGTCGGAAGTGTTTCTGGAAATGGGCATTCCGCTGGTGAAAACGTCGAACGTTCGTGAACAGGGCTGTCTGAACATCAAGGAATACCTGCTCCCGTACGAGAAGAAGCTCGACCAGACGGGCGACGTGATAAAAACCGCCCGTTTGCGGATCGAGGAAGGCTGTGCGCCCGATCTGGTGCGTTGCCTGATGAAAATACAGCGGGACAAGAATAAACCGAACGAATACGCGAACGACCCGCACGAGCTGACACACTGCGTGGACAGCCTGCGCGCATTCTGCGTCGGGCGGCCGCTTGCGGCGGAACCGCCCTCGCTGGTGGATGAAGATGAACTGGACATGGACGACCAGATCGATAATTTCGTTGAATACGGGAGGTAAGAAATGGCATACGTATTTTCGTTTCTGAGCGGCGTTCTTGTGTGCCTGATCGCGTGGTTTGCGCATGAGCTTGCAGGCGTAAAGAAACGCGAAAAAGTCCCGGAAAAACAGGAGCCTGCTCGCGGCAGCATTGAAGAGCAGTTCATGAACATGATGCGGTACACGGGAGAGACGCAGCATGACGATTAAGACGAAACCGGAGGAGATCTGGCAGGAATACCAGGCTGGCCGGGAATACAATAACGGGATCGGGCTGTATGACACAGTTCGGAAGAACGAGAGGTTTTATGTCGGAGATCAGTGGCAAGGCGTGAATGCGCCGGACTTGCCCAAACCGACGCTGAATTTCCTCAAGCGCGTTGTGGCGTATTTCATTGCCATGCTGATCTCGGACGATATTTCCGTATCGTTCTCTCCGATCGGGGATTTTGACGATACGGCCTGCCGATTGATGAGCAAGGAAATCGACCGTGTTATGGAACGCACGAAGCAGCGGGCAAAGAACCGCGACTTGATGCGCGATGCCGCTGTGGACGGCGATTGCTGTCTGTATCTGTACTATGACCCGGACGAAGAGACGAACGACGACGTAAAAGGCGCGATCTGTACGGAGATCGTTGATAACATCAACGTGTACTTCGGGAACCCGTATCTGAACGACGCGCAGCGCCAGCCGTATATCCTGATCTGTCAGCGACGGATGGTGAACGAAGTTCAGGAAGAAGCGAAGAAAAACGGCGAAGAATGGGAATCCATCGCGCCTGACAGCGACGACGTGCAGGGCGAAAACGACGTAAGCAATAGCCTGTGCACGGTACTGGTGAAGCTGTGGAAGGACAGCAAGACCGGCACGGTGCATTGCTGTAAGACCACGGAGAAAACCGTCGTACGCAGCGAATTTGACACGGATTTGCGGATGTATCCTATCTCGTATATGTCGTGGGACAAGAAAAAAGCCTCTTACCACGGCCAGAGCGTAATCACCGGCCTCATCCCAAACCAAATCTGCGTCAATAAGCTGTACGCTATGGCGATCCGCTCTGTCGAAATGTCGGCGTTCCCGAAAACGATCTACGACGCGACGAAGATCAAGAGCTGGACGAACCGCGTCGGTGAAGCCATCGCCGTGATCGGCGACCCGACGAACGCCGTCGCTACGTCGTTTAAGGCGCAGGATATGTCGTATCAGGTATCCGACATAATCGACCGCCTGATCTCGCATACGCGCGACTTCATGGGCGCGTCGGACGCGGCGCTGGGTAACGTCAGCCCGGACAACACCTCGGCCATTATCGCCGTGCAGCAGGCCAGCGCCGTGCCTTTGGAGCTTCAAAAACTGGCGTTCTACCAGTTTGTTGAAGATTATGTCCGCGTGATGGTCGATATCATGTCCGCAAACTACGGCACGCGGGAACGCGAACTGGAGATTCCAGACAAGAAAACGGGTGGATATGTTGCGAAGGAAGGCTATTTCGACTTTTCCGCTCTGCGCAACGTAAACCTTGAAATGCAGGTGGACGTGGGCGCAGCGGCATATTGGTCTGAGCTGATGCAGGTACAGACGCTCGATAACCTGTTTGCCGCTGGGATCATCTCTGATCCCGAACTGTACGTCACGATCATTCCGGATAAGTACATTAACCGAAAACAAGACCTGCTTGACGGAATTCGCCAACAAAAACTTCAGGCACAGCAGGCAGCGGCCATGCAAGGAATGCCCGCAGAGAGCGGTGTAACACCCATGCCGAATATGCTGACCGGAGAAGTGAACAACACTCCCAGTGAAACCATTATTTGAGTTTGGAGGTAGCCTATGGACGAGTATACCAATGAATCCGTAGATATGTTTCTTGAGGGCCTGAGCGACGGCGACGCAGAGGATACCACACCGGCAGAACCGGAAGAGCAGCCCGCGACGGAAAGCGCTGTGGAGGAACAGCCGCAAGAGCCCGCACCTGACGCAGAGGATACCACACCGGCGGAAGAAGGCAGCCCTGAGACGGAAGAAAAGCCACAGACGATCACTATCCAGTACGACGGCCAGACGAAAGAACTGACGCTGGACGAAGCGGTCACGCTGTCTCAAAAGGGCATGAATTATGACCGCATGGTGCAGCGCTATGAAGACCGGCTTAACAACAGCCGTGAACTTCAGATTCTGGATTTTTTTGGCCGAATGTATGGAAAAACGCGCGACGAGTACGTCGAATATCTCTGGCAGCAGCGTGAAAGCGCCGTTGCGCAGCAGGAAGCAGCCGCACTCAGAAATCAGTATCCGGACGCTCCTGCAAGCATGATCGAGCAGATGAGCAAAGAACGCGCAAAAGCAAAAACGGCAGAGCTTGAACGTGTCGCAGCAGAGAAGAAGCAGCAGGACGACGACGAGAAGCTGAAACCGTGGTATGAATTTGCGCAGGCTTATCCGGAGGAAGCAAAAGACCTGAGCAAGCTCCCGCCCGAAGTCCTTGAAGCAGCGAAGAACGGAGAGCACCCCATTTCGGCCATGCGTGCATATCAGCTGAAACAGGCCGAAGAGGAACTCGCGACGCTGCGTCAGGAACTGGAACAAGCGAAAAAAACCGAAACTCAAAACCAGAAGAACAGGAAGAGCGCTATCGGAAGTGTCGGTTCGACGGCGACTGCGCCGCCTTCCGACCCGTTCCTTGCCGCGCTCCTATCCGATGATTAGGAGATAAAATATGGCAATCAATCTTCATTCCAAATATTCCGACCAGCTGGCAAAGCTGTATACGAAAAATTCGTTCGTAGAAGGCCACACGAACACCCGCTGGTCGTTTTCCGGCTTCAAATCCATTTACATTCCGTCCATCACCACGCAGCCCCTGAACGACTATCAGCGCAGCGGCACCAGTCGCTACGGCACGCCGAAAGACCTTCAGGATACCGTGCAGGAAATGACCATGACGCAGGACAAGAGCTTCACCATTGTCATTGACAAAGGCGACAACTCCGAACAGCAGATGATGAAGCGTGCGGCAGAGGTGATGAAACAGCAGGTTTCCGAACAGGTCGTCCCGCTGATCGACAAATACGCGATCAACAAATGGACGGAGAAGGCAGGCAAGTTCGGCACGATGAACGCTGCTCCCACGAAGGGCACGATCGTTTCCGCGCTGCTTGATGCGGAAGTGTATCTCAACGACCATTTTGTTCCGGATTCCGACCGCTGGGCGTACGTACCGAACAAGTACATTAAGATGATCCGCCTGTCGGACGAGTTCTCCGGTTGCGACAATCTGCGCAACACCATGGTCGTCAAAGGCTATGTCGGCGACTTGAGCAGCCTGAAGATCGTGGGTATTCCTGAACGCTATATGCCTGCGAACGTGTACTTCCTTGTGGCGCAGAAGAACTCCGTCATTCTTGCGCAGAAGCTGCGCGACGGCAAAATCCATCAAGACCCGCCCGGCATTTCCGGCCATCTGCTGGAAGGCCGCTACAACTACGACGCTTTTGTCGTCAACACGAACTCTGACGGCGTATATGCCTGCGTCGCGACCAGCGTGAAGGTCGTCGATCCTGTCATCACGAAGGGCGCGTCCAAAACGACGATGACCACGACGACTTCTACGGCAAGCGTTTATTACACGACGGACGGTTCCGACCCGCGTTACAGCCCCGACGCAAAGAAGGCTGAGACCGACGGTATCGCTAACCCCGCTGCAGGCACGGTTATCAAGGCTGTTGCTATCGATCCCACTATGTACAATTCCGACGTTGTTACCCATATCTGCGTGTGATCCCGTGCGGGAGAGGAACGGCTCCTCTCCCGCATTTTTCTTAATCAGGAGGTGCCGTTTTGACAGGGCAGGAAATTTTTAAGCGGGCGTCGGCTTATATTTATGAGCAGCCGGGCGACGCGGAGGATTCGCAGCAGTTTGCCGTGGATTTTTTGAATGTGCTGTTGATCGAGGCTCTGCCCTATGAAAACAGCATCCGGCGCTATGAAGGCAAAGAAGAGCTGGCGGAAGCGCCACAGATCACGAGTTTGGACGAGGACATTCCGTACCATGCCGCGATCACCGGCCTTGCGTTCCCTTACGGGCTTGCATCGCCGCTTTTTGAAGAGGATCTGGACAATTATCGCGGCCAGATGTACAGAAACCGGTACATTCAGGCGCTGTATGACGCGCAGAAATTCGCGCTGGAATCTGTGGAGGACGTGTACGATGCCGGCGATAACTAACACCACGATCAAGGAAGTGACGCGGTATCGGAAGCGTTACTCTGAGTTCCGGGGCGTGGATTTTTCGACGGACGCAACACAGGTGGCGGACTTCCGTTCGTCGTATGCTGAAAACCTGATCTCAGACCTTGCCGGATTCCCCGAAAAACGCCCCGGTTGGCGTGTTTTGCATACGTTCGAAGGAAAGATCAACGCCCTGCATCACGCGGTGCTCTCTGACGGGATTTCGCGGGTTTTCATCCATGCCGGGACAAAGCTGTACCTCGAAAACGGAACAGAGATCGCAAGTGGATTGAATGATAGTCAGTCAACATCCTTTGTCCGCAAGGGAGAGCTGTATTTTCTGGATGGACAGCAGTATTCTATCCTGAAAAAAACGGAAGAGGGCTTCTCTTTTTCGGCTATCACGGCAGGCGAATGCTTTGTTCCGACAACGACCATCGGCATGGCGGCCGACGGTTCCGGAACGTCGTTTGAAGCGTTCAATCTGCTTTCAAAGTGGCGTAAGAACTCCATGATCGGCGACGGGAAAAGCACTACCTTCCAGCTGGACACGTCGAACCTTGACGCAGACCCGGTAACGGCGACGGTGGAAGGCGCGGAAAAGACGGAAGGCACGGATTTTACTGTTGACCGGGCGAAAGGGACGATCACCTTCACCACCGCGCCGCCGGTGTACGCGGGCGGCAGCGGCATTGATAACATCATCGTGACGTTCGCCAAAACGGTCGAAGGCGCCACAAGCAAGATCAATAAATGCCGGTTCAGCGCTCTGTTTGGATACGGCAGCGCGAACCGATATTTCTTTTCCGGTAACCCGGACGAGAAAAACGTGGACTGGTGTTCCGGATTGGACGACCCGACGTACTTCCCCGACACGGGATACACGAAGATCGGCGCGGATTCTTCTGCCGTCATGGGCTATCTGAAACAGTATGAAAACCTCGTTGTGATAAAGGAACACAACGAACAGGACGCTGAAATTTTCCTACGCTCTGCCAGTGTTGATTCTTCCGGAACCGTGTTGTTCCCCATCCAGCAGGGCGTAAAAGGCGTTGGCGCAGTGTCCATGCGCGCCTTTGCGACGCTGCGCGACGACCCGATGTTTCTGTCGAAGGAAGGCGTTTTTGCCATTGCTTCCGCGTCGATCACGCAGCAGCGCTCCGTTCAGCCGCGAAGTTTTTACGTTAATGCAAAGCTCACGAAGGAACCAGACCTGAAAACGGCTGTCGCTGCGGTCTGGAACGGCTGGTATCTGCTGTGCATAAACAATCGCTGTTACGTGGCAGATTCGCGCCAGAAGAGCGAGTTCAATGAATCGTACACCTACGAATGGTACTACTGGACAAACATCCCTGCGCGGGTATTTTTGACCGTAGATGAAGTGCTGTATTTTGGCACGGCAGACGGCAAACTGTGTCGATTTAACAACGACGTTGGCACGATGGCCTGTTATAACGACAACGGCAATGCGATTTCAGCTATTTGGAGCACGAAATCTGACGACTTCGGCCTATTCGGCAAGCGGAAAACCATGGTGAAGCGCGGCAGCGTAGTCATGATTAAGCCGTACACCCGTTCGAGCATTGAAGTATATGTGACCACAGACAAACTGACAGACAAACTGATTCGAACCGGCACGATGGATATTTTCACGTTTGCAGACATTGACTTTGCGCGATTCACATTTAACACAAGCGACTTGCCGCAGGTGATTCCGTTTAACAAAAAAGTGAAGAAATTCATCACTCTACAGCTTGTATTCCGGAACGCAGTCAAGGACGAAGGCTTCGGCATTTACGGAACGGAAGTAACGTATGTCGAAGGCAACTACGTGAAATAAGGAGGTACGCTCTATGGCGGCTTATACAATCAAAAAGGGCGATACGCTCTCGAAAATCGCAAAAGCGAACAACACGACGGTTGACGCTATTGCAAAAGCAAACAACATCAAAAACGTCAATCGGATTCGGACGGGCAGCAGCCTGACGCTTCCGGGCGCCGCTACGACCACGACGGGCGCTTCCGGCACGTCTGCCGCCGCCGGTGCGGCGAACGCTGCCGGTGCGACGCCTGCCGCAACGGTCAGTGCTTCCGGTACGAGCCGATGGAAATCGAAGCCGTACGCGGAGGATTTGTACAATCGTCTGCTTGCAGGCGGGTTTGACACGTCGGGATATGACCAGATCGCCAGCAACTATTCCGCTCAGATGAACAATATCCGCTCTCAGTACCAGCAGATGGCGGCGCAGAGCGAAGCGGCGGCGCGTGCGGAAGCAGAGCAGAACCGCCGTCAGGCGTATGTGAATGGCCGCCTGTCGGCAAACCGGAATAACGAGCAGGTGGCGGCGCTTGGTCTGGGCGGCAATATCTACGACGACGCAATGAGCGGCTACTCCGAAACGAGCCGCATCGCCGCAGACAATAATATGCGCACCAATATCAATCAGGTGACGCTGGCCGAACAGAGCGCGATCAACGAGATCGCCTTGAAGCTCATGGACCAGAACGCCACGCTGAGTATGCAGGAAGCGCAGCAGCTTGCCGCCATCCAGCTTCAGGCGCAGCAGGCGGCGCAGCAGGCGTATGAAGCGAACATTGCGGCTCAAATCTCTGTGATCGGCACTATGGGCAATTACGACCAGTGGGACTATGAGGTAGAACGCAACGCGGTTAAGGATGCACAGTGGCAGAAGGAATACGAACTTAAGCTGAAACAGTTGAAGGCTAAAGGCTCCGGTTCTGGTTCGGGCAGTAAACTTATTGGGATAGATCCCGCTCTGTGGGGCTATATTCAGGAACTTTTGAGAAAGTTGAATGGCAACGATGACGATAGTGCATCGACGACAGACGAAGGTTTTATAAGAAAAGGCGTAGACGGCGTAAACGCACGGGGTGGCGTGAATGGCACGTCGCGTAACCGACAAACAAATGTACCGTTTATGAGGTAAAAAATGAGCAAATTTTACTTGGAACACAATGCTCAGAAAAAGGCGCCGGAAAAAAGCGCTTCCGTGTCTACAGACTTTGATTACTCCAAACTTGGGCTTACTTCTTCACAAGTCGATGCAGTCAAACGCTATCAGTCCAGAATTGGAGACTACGATTGGAAAAGCAACTACAAATACGATATGTTTGACGATGAAGACGTAGAGCGTCAAGCATTGGGTGCGATTCCAAAGTCGTTGCAGAAAACTTATAAGAACACGTCTGTCGACAGGGCGTTGTTCTTAATGGGGCTCCCGTCGCAAGCCAAAATTGAAAGCGTTGCGTCGAAAGCGGAAGCAGACCGCGAAACGCGCAGAAAACAAAACATCGCTGCGGAAAAGAAAAAAATAAAAGCGCAGGCACAGGCGCGCCAGAATGCCATTGCTGATTCTGTTGACCTCGAAGATTATATCGGCGGAATGGGCACGGGCGGCACGTTCCAGCGCGACGAAAACGGTTATCTTCCTGCTGCGACGAATACGGCGCAAGCGGCAGCTCCTGCTGCATCGAATACGGCACAGCCTGCTGCATCGAACACGGCAGCTGCTTCCGCCACTACTGCTTCGGCGACAGGCCCGAATCCGGCATACGACCCCTCCAACGTGGACAAAAACGGCATCACGTGGAAGTCTGGCGTTGGCATAGACGCAAACGGAGACCTGTATACGAAAAATCCGCTTAACCAGCAGATTTTCAAAGTGGATGATAAGGAAGCGTTCCAGCGCATTCAGAGCGGCGATTTGCGCGGAACTATCCGCAGAAATCAGCCCGTGCGCGACGAAGAGAACAAGATCACGTGGCAGGACGATAACTGGGGTATCGGCGATAACGGCGTTTACTACGTCAAGGACAAGGACGGCACGATCCGCCGTCAATATGAGACTTCGAATGAGCCTGTAGCCATTGAGGGCAAAGCGTCGAACGATATTTTCCTGCCCGACAGTGACGGACGGTACTCTATTAACGGTCAACTCATGACCGCAGACGAGCTGCGAGAGGCCGTTAAAGACCCTGCATTCGGCATGAAAAGCACAGGTGTTGTGCAGGAAGGCGTTTCTCGGCCGGGCACACCCTATGTTTATTATACCAATCAGGAGGCTTCGCGGTATATTGACCGGCGAGCGGAGAAGGATAAGAAAACCGCAGACAAGGCACGAGCGGAAGCGCTGACGGATAAATACTACAACGAAACGCTTCCGTCGCGCAGCGATTTTGAGGAAGTCGCTGCAAAGGGCGCTGATGTGGAAATTCCTGTGGCGAACCGTAGAGGCAAGCTCTCCGGCTACGATATGAGCAGTAATCCATATGAGAATACCGCCCGTGCCACTGCCGGGGAGAACTCTTTGCTCAACTACATGACTCCTGACGAGCGGAAAATCTATGATTATCTGCGCGGCACGGGCGACGAACAAGCGGCACAAAAATACTGGGATACGATCTCAGAAGACCTTGAGACCCGCTGGACGAACCGTGCTATTGTGCAGGGGCAAGTTGAAGGCGCGGAACAGGGCTGGCTTCCAGCTCTGCTGGATAAAACGGCGAACTCTCTTGCGGGCACGATTTCCGGAACGGCGCATATTCTCAGTCAGACGGTGCAGGGCAAAAAAGTCAATCCGTACAACAGCGCATTCGCCGGTCAGTTGGCCGCTGGCGCTGCTCTTGACAGCGCTACGGAAGGCTGGTCTCCGACGGCGAAAAAGGCGATCAATATCTTCTCTTCCGTGCTGGACAACGCTGCGCGGTACGGCCTGCTTGGCCCCGCCGGCAAAGCTGCGTCTTTGGGCTTTATGGCTACGGGTGCATTCCAGAGTTCCTATCGCGACGTAAAAGCGCGCGGCGGCAACGACGAGCAGGCTATGGTCATCGGCCTGCTGAACGGTGCGGTCGAAGTTGCAACGGAAAACCTTGGTTTTGATCGCATGATGGCGGCCTTCAACGGCAGCGCCGCTGCACAAAACGCATGGGAGTATGCAATTAAACAGACGGTTGCGTCCATGTTTCCGGAAGGCATGGAAGAAATTGCGTCTGAAGTCGCCGATATTGTCGTCGATGAAGTGGTCATGAAGGATAAAAGCGAAATCCAGCAAGCCATCACAGAGTATAAACGGAAGTATCCTAATGCGTCACAGCAGGATATTCTTACCCTTGTCAATGACACACTCAGGGGACGTGTTACTGATTCGGGCATTGGCGGCATGGTTTCCGGCGGTTTCATGACCGGCACAAGCTCTCTGGCCGGTGCGTCCATGAATGCAATCGGCGAACGTCAGAACATTATCGAAGCGCAGAACCTGCTTGAAGATGTTGGGTATATGATTCCTGCGCAAACGAATGATACGACGCAAACGAACGATGCGGCACAAACGAATAATGCGGCGCAGGCTTACGACGCGGCAAGCGAAATCGGACAGCAGTACGCCTTGGAACAGCAACTTCAAGAGGTCGAGCGTCAGCTTGACGTTGACCCGGAAAATTTGCAGCTGCAAATGGAGTATGTGCGTATTACCGACGCACTGAATCGCGGCGATTACAGCAGCGTAGACGCAGTGCAGGAAGATGCAGCCGGTGAAGCACTTGACGATCAGATAGCCGAACAGGCCGCCGCAGATAGAGCGACGGAAAGAACCAACGCGCTGAGGAACCAGCCTTACGCCGATCTGCTTAGCGAACTTAATCAAACGCGGTTTTCTCCTTATGGAATCAGCGATACCATGCAAAAAACCATGGGGAACGCGGTAAATTTGACCGGCAATACAGATATTTCCGCAAAGTATGCAGAACTATCTCAGCGGTTTCCGTCGCTGTTCCCGGCGAACGTAGAAGGCGCTGAGAACCAGCTTGGCCAGATCAATCGAGTGATTCGTCAGCTGCGGTCGGGGCAAATCGATGCGAGAGCAGCAGACCTTGCTATTTTCAGAAACGATGCGCAGGCACAGCAGGCCGCAGTCGAAGCGCGGGAAGCTGCACGGCGGCAAATGCAGTCGTTGCGGGACAGGCTGAACGGCATTCCGGATAAAACGTCGAAGCAGGCGTTGAAATTGCAGGCGCAAATCGACGTTTTGGCACAGGTCGCAGGCACGCAAACGCAAACGCAAAACGCAGCTGAGCTTGCCGATCTTGCTGAACGGCTTTCGGCATACGATGCGTTTCCCAATCAGGAAACAGATTCGAGTATGTCCGATTTGCTTCCTGCTGAAAACTCTGGCATAGAACAACAGCAAACTTCTTTGCCGCCCGTTCCTGATATGCAGCAGCAGGAAATGCAGCCGCTTCCCGCTCCTGAAACGCCGCAGACGCAGACAGAAACGCTGACACAGAGTCAGCAGTTGCAGACGCAGCAGCCTGCGCGGGAACCCCGTCGAACCGTACCGCGCGTGACGGATTTGACCCCGCAGGAAGTGCAGCACATTACGGAATGGTCTGACGCTGTTGAAAAATACGGCGCTCAGGATATGGGCATGGAGCCTGCCGCACGGCATGACGCTGTGCCCAAAAGCGTGGACGGTGCAACGAAGGTCTCGAAGTCTGTACGCACTCTGTATGAAAGCCCGGCCACGCCGGATACGGCCGTAGCAGACTTCGAACAGGCTGTTTTGGGCGGCCTTGGAAGCTATACTACACAAACGTTTGACCAGGTAATCAACGCTGCAAATACACGTCGAGCGAACGCGAATTCTGACGTAGCTCAGGCGGCGGCGAATTTTGAGGCAGAGATCGACGGCAGTTTGGCCGGACGCTCAAGGCGCTCTCTGGCTGTAACGGCGGAAGATATTGCTTATGCGGCTATCCTCTATAAGGAAGCAATGGCGAAGGGCGACACGAAAACGGCGCACAACATCGCAGCGACGACCGCGTCTATCATGACGAATTACGGACAGGTCATCAACGCAATGAAGCTGTTTAAGCTTATGACACCCGAAGGGCGATTCAGCGTGTATGAACGCCTGGCACAGCAGGTAGCCCGTGAAGCGTCGTGGTTCAAGAAGGGCATGACGTTTGACATTGAAATAGACCCGGCGCTGAAAGACGCTTTTATCAAAGCGGACATTGCAGCCACGCAGGACGCTTCGGACGCGAATATGGCTGCGCTGCGAGAAGCGGAGACGGCGATCAAAAAGAACATTGCAGAGCAGGTTCCCGTGACGATACGTTCGAGAATCGATGCGCTTCGAAACCTGAATATGCTCGGCAATTTCAAGACCTATGCGCGAAATTATATCGGAAACACTACGATGCTGGGACAGCGGTACCTGCGCGACAAAATCTCCGGATTGTATCAGGACATCTTCATTCATGACCCGTCTAAGCAAACTTCGACGTGGCGGTCTGAATTGACGCAGGAGCAGAAAGCCGAAGCGAAAGCATGGGCGTACCAGCAGGCCGAAGCAAACCAGTCTACGTTGCAGGGCGAAGGCGGGAAGTACGCGGCGGATATGAACGAAATCCGCGACATGACGCACCAAATCGCCCGAAAAGACAACCTGATCGACAACGTTATCTTCGGGTTGAGCGATTTTGTCGGCAACCAGCTGGAAAAGGCGGACGCGACGTTTCTGAAAATGAACTACCGGCAGTCGCTGTACGAATTTATGAAAGCGCAGAATCTGACCGTTGACCAGATGCAAGGGCAGACCCTTGCGATGGCAGAATCCTACGCCACGCTGCAAGCGCTCAAAGCGACGTATCGAGACAACAGCAAACTTGCCGACGCAATCAAGAAAATGTCGGATTCCGGCGGGCTGGCAAGCCTCCTGATCGAAGGTCTTATGCCCTATAAGCGTACGCCTATCAACATCGCGAAACGCGGCGTGGAATACTCTCCGCTGGGCTGGGCTAACGTGATACGGCTTGCACTGGGGGCAAAGAGTAAGGGCTATACCGGCGCGCAGATCGCGAACGCCGCCGCCGAAGCCACGGTCGGTACAGGACTGGCGGTTCTGGGCTACGTTCTGGCCAAAATGGGTATTCTCCGCGCTTCCGGTTCTGACCCCGACAAAGCGAACTACGAAAAGGGAATGGGCAAGCAGAGCTATTCTCTGGACACTCCCTTCGGGAATGTCTCTCTTGACTGGTTACAGCCCACGTCCATGCCGCTCTTCGTTGGCGCACGCTTTGCGGAATTGCAAAACGGCATGACCGGTGCAGACGGTGATACCAGACCGGCTGATATGATCGGCATGGGACTGGACGCGCTGACAAGTATTGTATCGCCTGTGCTTGAAATGTCGTGCATGAACGGACTTCAGGACGCGATCGAAGCGGTACAGTATCAGCAGATCGGCGAGAACGCGCCTGTGACCATCGCTCTGAATCTTGCGCTGGGGTATCTCTCTCAGCTGACGCAGAGTTCGGCGCTCAAACAGGTTGCACGTTCCATTGACCCGATCCGGCGTGACCCGTACTATTCCACTGCGCAGACCGCAGGCGGGCAGGCAATCGAGCGGCTGTTCAACCAAACTTTGAACGGTATTCCGGGCTTGTCTCAGACGCTCCCGGCGTATATCAACAAAGACGGCGAAGTTGACCGGTACTGGGAAGAGGGCGACGAAGCCGGTGCACTCTGGAACCTGATCCAGCAGACGATTCTGCCGTGGAACACCGGACGCGGAACAGCAACGCCGCTTGACGAAGAACGGCTGGCAGTATACGACGCGACGGGCGAGAACGTATTGTCCGGACAGAGCGGAAAATCCGTGAAGTACAACGGCAAAACATACCAGCTTGAAGCGCCTGAGCGTGTAGAATACAAGCAGAACTACGGGCGTATCCAGGCGGAATACGGCGAACAGCTGATGGATTCTGAGGGCTATCGTATGGCGGGCCCGGAAATGCGGGCGAGTATGCTCAAAGACCTGGCGTCGTATGCAAAAGCACAGGCCGACATTCGCTTCCTGCGTAGCAAAGGCGTGGAGATCGACCCGAAATCCAATGCGGCCAGCGCGTTCAAATCGGCGGGAAAAATCGACCTGGCGATGGAACGCGGGATCTACATTGGTGATTATCTGGCCGTGAAATACGTAAAAAGCCAAGTCGGCAGCGTGAAAGACCCGATTTCCGGCAAGACGATCAAAGGCGGCAATAAACGGCGCGTTGAAGAGTACATGAAGCAGATCGGATTGACACAGGATCAAATCGAATTTATGCAGGAGGTCTTATACTTATGGCATTTTCCGACTACAAGATCACGACGTGGACGCAGCCCGTCGTGAACGAAGCAGACCGCCCGAAACGGTCTGCACAGGAGATGAAAGCCGTTTTTGACAGCAACTCGAACCAGTTGAAAACGGCATTCAACGGGCTGATCGATGCACTGACCGCGTCCGGCTCGGCAGGCGAGATCAAGCTGGGCGACGGGAAGAGCGTCGAAGAGGCGGTCAACGGTGTATCGGCGGCGCTGGAGACGGCAGTGAGCAACCTTTCCGCCGCCATTGAAGCCTCTATCACCACGTGCAAGCAGTACACGGACGACGCGGTTTTTGCAAGCGGCGCGGCGGACATGCGAAAAGCCGTGTACGACCCGAACAACGTCGGCGCAGATATTTACGAGTACGCAGACGGCAAGAACTCCGGCACGCTGACCAAAACCATCGCCGCGTCGGCGTGGACGGGCGACGCGGCGCCCTATGTCGCCCAGGTGTCGTTCAACATCATGGGAATGCGCAAAAACGGATTTCTGGCCGTCGCGCAGACGGCCACGGCGGAGCAGCGGGAAGCGGCGCGGGCAGCCCTGCTGTCCGTGACCGGGCGCACGCCCGCGAGCGGAAACTACCTGACCATCACGGCGGACGGGGACAAGCCCACGGTGGACATCCCCGTCACGCTCATCATGCTGGCGTAGGAGGTGCGACATGCCGATTCTCGGATTTTTCCCCGGCGGGGGCATGGATACCAGCGACGCGACGGCGACGGCGGCGGACATCCGCGCGGGACTGACTGCGTACACCGCTGACGGCCTTACGACCGGTACGCTGACGATGAAGCAGGCGACAGGGAGCATTACCGTCGCGGCTAACGCAACGGTGTCGATCGCTCTTGACTTTGCGCCGCTTGCGGCGGTCACGACGCGGACGGACGCAGGAAACCGGAATCTCAACGCCACGATGGTATACGACGATAGTGATTCGACCGAAAAACACGACAAAATCCTGAGCGTCTATGACTCAGCCGTCCAGGGATATTTTCAGGAGTTCAAGCCCGTAGGAAATACGCTGAGTATTACGGCGCGGGCATATCCTGCGTCGGCTACGTATACGTGGTATGCAATCGGGCTGTAAGGAGGACGGATGTTTTACAGACGGATCTATTATGACAAGCTGACCGGCGAGATTCTTGATTCCCGCATGGCCTTCGGGGCGATTCGAATTCTCCCTATTACGGAAGAACTCATCACCTATCCCACGCTTTCCGGGTACAACAGAGCGACGGCGGGCGTGATGGAATGGATGGAACGCAATGAAGCAGTGGAAGCAAAATTCAACGCGCAGCGGCTTGCCCGCATCGACGTGAGCAAAACGCCGCCCGAAATGGTGTTTGAGGACTTCCCGCCGGAAGGAGAGGAACATGGCAAAACCGATTGAGTACACCGGTGCAAAGCTGTACCACAGGCACGGGTACACCGGGCAGGGCGTTGTCATTGCCATTATGGACACCGGCGTCTTTCCGCACCCCGACCTGACGCTGCTCCCCGGCTGGGGGGATAACGGCTGGAACCCGGCGGAAGATACCCACGGCCACGGCACGCACGTCGCAGGCATCGCCGCCGGGAAAAGGTACGGCGTTGCGCCGGGCGCGAAAATACTGCCGGTCAAAATCTCCGTTGACGGACGGTCCAACACCTTTACCATGTCCGCCGCCCTACGGTGGCTGGCGGACTGGAAACAGACCCATCCGGAGCGGCTGGTGGTCAACATCTCCTACTCCGGAACGGAATCGCCCAACGTGCGGGAGGGCATCGACCGGCTGGTGGGTATGGGCGTGCCGGTCTGCGTGGCGGCGGGTAACACCGGCGGCGAACTGAACGAGATCGCCGGATACGACACGCCTATCGTGGTAGCTAACCTGTCAGACACCCATCATTTTCATTCCACGTCCTCCTGCCGGGGCGCGCAGACCGACTGCTGCACCATCGGGACGGAAGTGTACAGCTGCTCTTACAAGGGCGGGTACTGCTACATGACCGGCACAAGCATGGCCTCTCCCGCAGTGGCGGGCATGATGGCGCTGATCCTGTCCCGCTGGCCGGACATCCCGGAGGCAGACGCTTATCAGGAGCTGATGAAAACCGGCGTGGACACGCTGGTCAAGTGCCGGGACGGCAGGCATTATATCCCGTATGTGTCCTTTGACCACGCGGGATGGGAAACCCAAAAGGAGGACGACGACGTGAGACAGACTGCAAAGATCAAAGGCGTGTCCGCCGGAAAGAAGCTCATCGTGCGCGCCGACGCAAACAGCGCGTCCAGCAAAGTGGGCAACGTGCAAAACGGCGATGTGGTCATCGCCCTGCGCACGGAGGGGGCGTGGCGGGAGATCGCCTTTGCCCCGGCCAAAAAGAGAGCCTGCGTCGGCTGGATCAATTCTAAGTATTTGGAGGTGCAGTGATGGGCATTACGATATATCGCAAAGAACACAAGTCCCTGCGGCTGAGCGAGCACTACACGGTGGCGGATTTTTGGAGCAATCCGGCCTACGACTGGATCAAGCTGGACGACCGCCTGCCGGGAATTTTGGAGCGGTTTGGGGAGCACTTTGGCGCCTATCCCCGTCTGAGGAACAGGTACGTCGGTACGGACCGCTACAAGATGGTGCCTTCCGCCGGGTTTCGAAATCCGGAAATCGACTGGAAAGGCAGCAAGACCTCTCAGCATTGCTATGGCCGCGGGCTGGACATTGAGATCCCCGGCGTCCCGGCCTACAAGCTGGCGCAATTTGCAGAGACCATCCCGGCCATCAAGGGGATCGGGCACTACTACAATACACAGGAGCCTGTGGACAAGTGCGAGCATATCCACATCGACGTGCGTCATCGTGTGACGGTGTCCCGCTGGGGCCACCAGAACAGGACGAGCGGGTGCAACATCCCCACCTTCGGCGGCGTGCCGAAAACGCTGAAAAGAGGGCATCAGGGCTGCGCCGTGCGGCTGCTGCAAGATTTTTTGAACCGCTGGGCCGAAGAGTGGCCTTTGCAAAAAACGCAAAAGCTGGCGCTGGACGGGGACTTCGGGGCGAAAACCGAACAGCTGATCAAGCGCTTCCAGCAGGAAAACGGCCTCAAGCCCGACGGCAAGTACGGCAGGGGCACCAACCGCAAAATGAAACTCTTTGACTGGGGGGATCGATGATGGCGATTAACGTGCAGAATCTGGTGATGCTGGTGGGACTTGCGGGCACCATCGTGGGCGTCATCATCTCCATGTACCGGCTCTTTGCGCGGTTTGAAAAAATGGAGAGGCAGGCGGGACACCGGAAAAAGGACACGGAGATCCTGCTCAAGACCCAACTGGGGATTTTGGAGGGGATGATCGAGCAGGGCTGCAACGGCCCGTGCAAAAAAGCCCGCGACGAGCTGATCGCCCACATGGCGGCGGAACGCTAACTTGCCGGTAACTTGCCGGCAACTTGCGGAAAACTTAAAACCAAAAGGAGAAAACCTATGAAAAAAGCGATGCTGAGCCAGCCCATGGCCGGAAAGACGGAAGCAGAGATCGTCGCGACGCGGGAAGCGGCCATCAAAGAACTGGAAGCCCGCGGCTTTGAAGTGGTGAACACGTTGTTTACGGACGAATGGTATCACCCGGTAAACATGGCCGAACGCGGCGTGGTGCAAATCCCGCTGTGCTTTTTGGCGAAGTCGCTGGAAAACATGAGCCTGTGCCATGCGGCGTACTTTTGTAAAGGTTGGAACCATGCCCGCGGCTGCAAAATCGAGCATGACGCGGCTGTGGCTTATGGCCTTGAAATCATCTACGAGGAATAGAAAGGAGAAAGACCATGAAGAAAACGAACTGGAAACTGTGGTGGAAGGCCGCCGCCGTGCGCGCCGTCAAGACGATCGCGCAGACTGCCGTGGCCACCATCGGCACGTCGGCCATGCTGGCAGAGGTCAACTGGGTCATGGTGGCGAGCGCGTCTGTGCTCTCCGGCGTGCTGAGCCTGCTCACCTCGGTGGCGGGTCTGCCTGAGGTGAACCAGGAGGACGCATGACCCTGATCGAGGACATCGCCAGAGACGCAGCGACGGAGATCCGCCGCCTGAAACAGGAGCTGCGGGCGGCCAAGCGCACCGTATACAGCCTGCTGGTGATCCTGCTGGCCGCCGTGATCGGCATCTGTTTGATGCTGGGAGGTGGAGATGACAGAGGAAAAAGCCCTGCAGCTCCTGCGGTATCCGACGGCGGCGCTGGTGGAGTTTGCGTTGTCGCTTGTCAATCTGAGCTGGCAGGAGGAGCTTGCGCTCACACTGTGCGGGCGCAAACGCATGACGCAGGAGCGAGCCGCCGAAAACGCTGGCTACTCCGTAGACGCCATGCAGAGGTGGTATAGGGCGGGCATCAAAAAAGCCGCCGCCGCGTGGAGCGGCCACCAATGGATCGACAAAATCCTTGACACGGGCTGAAAAACGTGGTAAATTGAAATCAGCAAATCGAAAGGTTTGCGTCGTCCCGCAAGGGACGTGGATTGAAATTAGTGTTTTGTTGGATAGCTGACATCCGCGAAAAGGGAGATCGCCGCGAGGCGGTCTTTCTTTTTACGGAAATAAAGCGGGATCTATCGGTGTGGTAGGTCCCGCTTTTTTCTTATACTCAAGATAACATCCGGCCGGATGATTACTTTGAGGAGGCCGAACAAATGGCTGAATTTGCATCCAGGGGTGTGGCGAACACCGGACTGGGATTTGGTATCGCGGGCACGGCGCTGAGCCTGCTTAACGGCGGTTTGGGTAACGTGCTGGGCGCGGCGACGTGCAGCGAAAATACTCCTGCAAGCCGCTTTGAGTTGGAGCAGGCACAGAAGATCGCGCAGAAGGACATGGAGATCGCGTACTGGCGCGGGCAGGACGAGACGAACCGGAAGATTACGGACAGCTACGCCAACCTGGAAAGCCAGGTCAAAGAGCTGGCGAAGGAAGTGCGCGCGAACAAGGACGAACAGACCGGAATCAACCTGCAACAGGCCGTTTACAACGGCACTAATACGGCGGCGATGGGCTGCATCCAGAGCCAGATCGCGCAGCTTTACAGTCTGACGAAGCTGGTCGTTCCCAATGGTTCTGTTTGCCCCGGCTGGGGCGCGGTCGAGACGAAGCCCGCCAGCTCTACCACTACTACTACCTAAAGGGGGATAGGGCGGGTCTCCCCGCCCTGATTTTGCCATGATTACGATTGCACAAGCGCAAGCCGGGCTTATGAGATACATTGACGCAGAGATCCTTCCCCATTTGACCGGGGCGAAAAAGATCGGCGCGGGGATCTATGTCGCGCTGGCGGCGCGGAATTTCCCGGGCGTGATCGAGAAGGTCAAGCAGCATCCGGCGGTGGCCGTGCTGGGCGTTGTGGACGGCGAAATGATCGACATTGACGCGGTGTACAATGCCGCCATGCCGCTGTTTGCAGAGCGGCAGAAGGTCACGATTCCGGCCATTGGGGACATTACGTTTGACCAGAGCGACGTGGAAAAGCTGTATCGATATATGAAGGGGGACTAATGAAAGAGCTCAAAATTATCGTCGAGAAGATCAAGGAAGAAGTGGCTGACGCGGAAGAATACGCGAAACTTGCCTTGCAATACAAAGAAGAGGACAAGGAACTGGCGGCGGCTTTTTCGAACCTTTCCGGGCAGGAACTCACGCACGCGGATATTCTACACGGACAGGCTGTGCGACTGATCCAGGCGAGAAAAGACCCTGCTCCGGTGAGCATGCAGGCCGTCTGGGACTGGGAGCACGACAACTATATCGAGCGCGTGGCAAAGGTTAAGGCGCTTTTGGAGATGGGGAAAAAATAAAAGTGGGTGAATCTGTGGGTGAATTAAAAAACAAACTCTCCCGCAAAGCAAGACGCTGTGCGGGAGAGAGGTGGTGCGAATGATGGGATTCGAACCTGTCATGTTCGTATTTTTGATTTGCAATATATTTGAAAATGCCTAAAATACTGGGGTTTTGCAATCGTGTGTTTGAATAAATCACAGTGTATTTGAACCTAAGTGGGTGAAAACTGGGTGAATAAATCGTCCCAAACAGCGTCCATCATTTCTGCCGCAGCTTCCTTCTCTCCGTCCATCTGATGGCCGTAAACGCCGAACGTGTCCATGGACAAACTGTGCCCTACGATCTGCTTCAAATACTCTAAAGGAACTTTCTTCGACGCAGATACCATCGTATGACGCATTCCGTAAGGCGTACAGGAGGGCAAGCCGTTTGCCTGCTTGTATCTGTTCCACTGCATATACGCGGCGTTCTGCGAAGGCATAACGCCGCGCGTCGTAGGAAAAATCCACGGCGAAACAATGCCGCGTTGTTTCAGCATCTCCCGCTGCTCTTCCAGTTCGGCAAGAGCGCGTTTGGAAAGCACGAACGACCGGGCTGCGTTTTCGTTCTTCCCTGTAGTGACTTCCTTCAAGGCATTGAACGCACGATTGATATGCAGCGTAGAGCCGTCTAAATCGCTCCATTTCAGGCCGTAGCATTCGCCCGGACGAACACCTGTCAGCACGGAGAAACGCCACGCATGAATGAAAAAAGCGGGCTTTCCGTCGATGGTATCGACCGTGAACAGCGTTTGAATGTCCTTTGCCTGAAGAATCACCTTTTCATGCTTCGGCGCGGCTTTGGGTATGACAAGATCAGACGGAACTTCCTTTATAATACGCGAGCGCTTCGCGAACCGGCACAGACCGGTTATCGTGCCGCGAATGTTTTCAAGGGACTTCTTCGACAGCCCCTTCCGGAAGGCGGCGTTGATGATATTTTGCCAGTCCTGTTCGGTTATCGTGTCAAAATGTCGGTTTTTCAGCGCGGGCAAGAGCCATATCTTCCCGTGCGATTTTTTCTGTTCGCAGTTTCCCCGTCCCGTCGTGGCGGCAAGCGACTGCATATAACCTTCCCACACGGCGGAAAATCTGACCTTTGAGGGCGTTTTGCCTTCGAGCCATTCGTCCGCCTTCGCTTCGGCCATGATCTTCCCCTTGCGGCCTTTTACGCTGGACGTGAACTGCTTGCGTTCGCCGTCCTTTTGCACTTTGATCGCCCAATACTGCTTACTTTCGTACCACTTCGCTTCATTCTTGCGTTTCATAATATCATGCCGCCTCCTGACCGTAAAATATCGGCGGAATGCTGGAAGAACCCCCAACCGCCGTGAGAAGCGTCAATGACCAGATAAATGATGATAGCGGTAAGCACGACTACCAGCCCAAGCATGACGTAAAACCGGACTTCCGCTTTACGCGCGTTCTTTTCGTGATCGGCGCGAAGCTCTGCGATCTGCCGCTTATATAATTCAGACAGGATCAAAACCACCCGGAAGGGCACTTCTGATCTTTCAGATTCGTCAGGTACAGATTCAGAGAGATATTTCAGGATATTTTCGGCGACGTCAACAGGCGGCGCATTTTTCCCGCTGAGGTATCTGGTGATCGTGCTCTCTGACAGGTCGCAGGCTTCGGCGATCTCCTTGACCGTTTTTCCGCTGGAATCCTTTAGCCGTTGAAAATCAGACACAAAATCCATAATATCCACTCCAATTCCGAACAATATGAGAACACGTCAATATTGACAGTAGACCCAATCAATATTGACGTGCCTGTTTGCAGCATTGACTATGGCTTCTTCACTGTTTGTCTTGTACGATAGGGCTACAGAGCCTGTTTCGTTCAGCGATGAGAAGAGCTCCACAGGCAACACGCAAACCACACGAAATGAGAACAACTGTCAAATCAAATTCTCCCGTCGTGATGTTGACCCCAAAAATTATCAACGCCAACGCGATAATCGGGATTCCTGAAATGAAGGCAGCGTTTGAGCAATCGCCTTTCACGAGAGCCTTCATTGAACCATAAGAGGCAATAAAAGCTACACCATACGCGATACCGCTGGCAAGTAAGGCCGGAATTACAAACATCCACGCGGAGAAAAAGTTGAATATCGTTGCAAAAATCTTGTAAGACAGAATCACGCCCATAAGGTAATTCGCAACGTATTCCACAATGACGAAAACAACGAGACCTTCGATTCCAGTCAGCCAGACACGTAAGTTCCATTTTTCCTTTTTCATGGCACCCTCCATATTTATTTTCACGCATACGCGCGGATTAGCATATTATGATAATCATTCGACAAAATTTGACAAGAAGAGTTCTTGACAAATTGTTATCACGGATTACGATGAAAGAAAGCACAGTTTCGCGAAAGGAAGGAACAAAAGATGAGAAAGATTTATCTCCCACTTCCGGCAGACATCGTTTCCATTCAGACGGAAAACGCCATTATCTTAAATCAGGACGTTCCGCAAGCAGGCGGCGAATCGCTTCCACCTCTTCCTCTGAAAGCGCCGCAGAACCCAATTTAACGACCGATTTCACTCCGCTGTCCGCCAATTCGACGGGCAGCTTTTCTTTTTCGATCAGGTATGTGTCGGGAATGTCGGTGCGGCCAAGCAAGTAGTCGAGCGTGACGTGGAAATAGTCGGCGATTTTGACAAGGGAATTAACGCCAGGTTCTCGTTTTCCAGATTCCCATTGGGCGACAAGGCTTTGAGAGACGCCCAAATCTCTTGCAAATGAATACTGACTTAATCCCGATTGCTTTCTTAATTTTTTTATTCTTTCGGGCAGCACGGCATTCACCCCTTTTGATTATTAGTATATCACAAATAGAAATACTGTAAAGAAAAAAATAATTACAAATGATGCTTGACATGAATTACGTTGAGTGATAAGATTACTATACGCAATTAAAAAAAGCGAGGTGAAACCGTGAAAGAAAACATTAAAAAGCTGAGACTTGCTTGCGGGAAGTCTCAGCTGGAAGTGGCGGAAGCTATGGGCTACAGCAACAACTCTATCGTTTCCATGTGGGAATCTGGAGAAAGAAAGCCGCCTTCGGACAAACTGCCCGCTCTGGCGGCTGCGTTGAACTGCACAATCAATGATTTGTTCGCTGACACAGGCGGTGTGACATGAAGAACTACCTATTCCAGTACCTGCGCATTCAGATGGTTATGCAGGACGTGGACATGAAGTACCTTGCCCGCAAAATGCTGCTGACACCGGCGCAGGTGTACAACCTGTTCTGCGGAAAAACGCAGTGGACGCTTGAAAAAATGTGGCAGGTGATGGATATTCTATCCCTGCCGCCTGAAACCTTTGGGCAGTGCTTCCCGCGAAACGGGAAGCAGGCGTTGAAAATCCTGAGTGTGGAGGAAAAAAGGAAATGAAACTTACGAAGGAGACTGCGAAGAAGGTCATACGTCAGGTGCTTCCACACTGCGGAAAGGTGGAGACGTTGGTACCCGGAGAAAGATACATGTGTGACTGCGGGATGCTCACGATTTACTGCGACAGCGACGTATTTGATGGAAACGGAAAAATCCACGTGCGCATCAAAGTATACGCGACAGAAGGGTCTATCACACTGTTTTTTGATCCGGAAACCCTGGAAAGGGACTGCGCCGAAGAAAACAAATGGAGGGGTTACATATGAACATCTGGGGAATCAGCTTTGTGGCGGCGGCCATCGCAGGAGCCTGCATGGCCATCGGGTATCTGGCCGGGCGGGCGATGACCCAAAAGCCGGTCTTTGTCCTGCGCAAGGAGGATGTGGAAGAGCTGCGGAAAATGGACATGGAGGAACGGCGGAAAAAGTGGTGCGACGACACGGACGAGCTGAAAATGTGAGGTGGATACATGGATGATCGAGCTGACCGCCTGAAAAACCTCTACTGCCCGGCTTGCGGCAAGGAGTTCCTGATCGCCTACAAATCCAAAAAGGGCGCGATCTGCAACGAGTGCCGGACGCGCCTGAAGCCCTTGCAGCTTCCGGCCTGCGTGATCCGGCGACGGATCGAGGACAAAGAAAAGCCCCAGCAGCACTGAGCTGCCGGGGTAAATCGAAGAAAGGGCGAATTGAATTCTTCTATTGCATTATAGCAGAACTCAGAGGAAAAGTCAAATGAGCGAATATCTTAACGCCACGATGAAGCAGATCGTGCTCTGCGTGGCGGGCTGTCAGGGGTTCATGGACGTGATCTACCAGGACACGCCCGAAAAGCTAAAGCCCGTCCGGCGGTATATCAAGACCATCTACACACTAACGGAGAAAATCCTCGAATGCGCCGAAGAGGGCATCGACAAAGACCAGCTCACGAACCTGCTGCGCTGGGCGGACAACTACGAGCTTCAGGTCATGCCGCGCACGGACGCGAAGGCTGGGAAGAAATACGTCCTTGTGGACGTGAACGACGTGGAGCGGATACTCCGAAACAGCTTGTCAGACTGCGGCACCTGCCTGAAATCAGCGGCGGAAGTCAAGCAGTGTGACTTGAAGAAGTGCCTGCTGCGCTGCGGCGTGCTGCCACGGGAAGGAGGGCGCGGGGAATGCCCATTTCAGCCCTGATCGACGCGCTGGACAAATCCGCTGCACTGCTGCTGCGGGAGGGAGACGAGGCTAATTCCCGTTTACTGACTGCATTGAGCGTAGAAATCGACCTGATGGATCTATATAAAGGAGGCATCGAAAAGAATGACCTTGTACGAATTGTCGAACGAGTATCGGGAGTTTCTGGCCGCGCTTGAAGCCGGTGAGATACCGGAAGAGGCTGTTCCCGACACGCTGGAAGGGCTGGACGGCCTCTTTGACGACAAAGCCGAAGCCGTCGGCCTGATCGTAAAAGAGCTCGACGCAAACGTTTGCGCAATGAAGGAGGAAGCCAAAAAGCTCATGGACCGGGCAAAGGCCAAAGAAAACAAAGCCGAAAGCCTGCGCCGCTATTTGATCTGGGCAATGCAGTCCGCCGGAAAGACCAAGCTGGAAACGCCGCGCGTGTCACTCTCTATCCCGAAGCCCCGTGCAACCGTATCTGTTTCGCCGTATTTTACCGAATGGGCACAGGAAAACGGGCATGAGGACTTGCTTATCTATAAGCCCGCAGAACCGTCTAAAACGGCGATCAAAGCCGCTCTGCTCGACGGGCTTGCCTGCCCGTATGCGGAAATCATCGAAGGAAGGAAGACGATCAATATCAAATGAGCCAGACCATCTGTATCATGGGCGACAGCGGCGCGGGTAAAACCACGTCGCTGCGCAATCTTGACCCGGAAACCACCTATATCATCGACTGCGACAAGAAGGGTCTCAGCTGGCGCAGTTGGCGCAAGAGCTTCAACGCCGAAGCGAAGAACTACTACGTCACGGACTATCCGGCGGAAGTCCAGGAAATTCTGCGCGGCATCTCAAACCTGCGGCCGAACATCAAGGTCGTCGTCGTGGACACCATCAACGGCCTGATGGTAGCGGACGAAATGCGCCGCTCGAAGGAAAAGGGCTACGACAAGTGGATGGACCTTGCGCAGTCCGTTTGGGAGCTGGTCAATGACGCGCTGACGCTCAGGGACGATCTGACGGTAATCTTCACGGCGCACACGCAAACCGAAGTCAACGATTCCGGATACCAGTTTACCCGCATCAAGACCAGCGGCCGCAAGCTGGATAAAATCGTGCTGGAATCGAAATTTACGACAGTCCTGCTGGCAAAATGCGTGGACGGAAACTATGTTTTTGAGACGCAGGCAAAAAACTCCACGGCGAAATCACCCATGGGGATGTTTGAAACGTTCGAGATTCCGAACGATGTTACTCTTGTACTGAAAGAAATGGAGGATTTCCGATGAATAAACCCACAAACTATGACAACACGCAGGCGAACGGCTCCTGGACTGCCCTTCCGGCAGGCGGTTATGTCTGCAAGATCATCTCGGCGAAAGAAGAGGAATCTTCGCAGGGAAGGCCGGTTCTCGTGGTCGCCTTTGACATTGCCGAAGGTACTGAAGCAGGCCGGTTCCAGCGCGAATTTAACGCCGATACGCGCGAAAATAAGAAGTGGCCGAACAGCGGCGTCTACCGCCAGCCGACGGAAAAGGCGGACGGCACGTGTAATCCGTTCTTCAAGGGGCTCATGACCTCTATCGAGGAATCGAACAGCGGCTGGAAACCCGTCTGGGGCGAAGGCTTTTGCAACGCGCTTCAGGGCAAGATGGTCGGCATGGTAGTCGGACGCGAGCAGTACCGCAAGCAGAACGGCGAGCTGGCATGGAGCATGAAGGCACGTTTTGTCCATTCGGTGGACAAGATCAGAGCGGGAGTGGAGCCGCCGGAGGATAAGTACATTGACGCGACGGCATCCGGCTTCACGGAGCCTGCAAACAGCGGGTTCAACGGACGGCTTCCGTTTTAATTATGCTTAACTACGACGCAATTCGCTCGAGCGTTTCCATGCCGGAATTGCTTGAGCGGGAAGGAATCGAGGTGCGGAAGGGATGGGCGATCTGTCCCTTCCACGCCGACCACAGCCCAAGCATGAGGGTATACAACGACGGTTTTTATTGTTTCGTATGTGGCGCGGGCGGCGATGTAGTGAATTTTTATGCAAAACTGCACGGCCTAAAAAACAGCGAAGCGGCGCGGGAATTGAGCGACGGAAAGGGATTGACTTATAGTCAGTCAATCGAGGTTTTGAAAAAGAAAAAGCAGAAACAGAAGGTACATCAGCTGCTGCTGTTTCTCATCGATCTGCGCCGACAGATCGCCGCACAGGGCGTTGACGTTTCGGCGTTGGACGAGCAGATAGACTGGATGGAAAGGGGGCTTGAGCAAATTTGACGATCGAGGAATTGCTTAGCGACGAGACATTCGCCGGACTGATCGACACCGTTGACCCGGTCGAACGTGCCAGCAAGCTGGTACAGCTCCAGTTGGAAGCGAAGAAGCTGGCCTGCAAGCCGCAGTTCGATATGCTCTACAAAGCGCATCGGGCGAAAGCGGAACAGCTCAAGCGTCAGGATGGTTCTCAAGTCATTAATTTTACAGACCCGCCGCTGGCAGGGCTGCGGTGCGGCGAATGGACAGCCTGCGACCTCGGCGTATGGCGCTGGGAGGACAAAGGACAGGAGAAGGTCAAGGCGCTGGCCTGCCCGCATCCTATTCTGCCCATTGAACGGCTGGTCAATACGGACACGGGCATTGAAAAACTCCGCGTTTCGTACTACAAAGACCGCGGCTGGCATTCGTTCGTATCAGAGCGGAGCGTTTTGGGCGACAGAAGCAAAATCGTTCGCATCGCAGACAAGGGCGTCGAGGTCACGACGGAGACGGCGCGACACCTTGTGAGCTATCTCTCCAACGTCGTCGCGGAGAACATGGACACGATCCCCTGCACACCGTCCATCGACCGGCTCGGCTGGCTGCCGGACAAGTCGTTCGTGCCGTATCACTCCGTTGCCTACGACGGCGACGACGATTTCCGGGCGCTGTTTGCCGCAGTAAAGGAGAAGGGCGACTTCGAGCGCTGGAAGGCCTATGTGGGACTGCTGCGCGACGTGAGCCCGTATATCCGCATCCTGCTGGCGGCGAGCTTTGCGTCCGTGCTGATCGAGCCGCTGGGGCTGCTGCCGTTTGTAGTTCATCTCTGGGGCGGTACGGGTGCAGGCAAGAGCGTCGGCCTGATGGTGGCAATGTCCGTCTGGGGCGATCCGGAGCTGGGCGTGCTTGTCCGGACGCTGAACATGACGGCAAACGCGATAGCCCGAACCGCGTCGTTTCTGTACAACATCCCCTTTGCCGGGGACGAGTTGCAGGTCTTGAAACAGCGCTGGAAGGGCAATTACGACGAGCTCGTCATGCACTTGTGCGAGGGTATCGACAGAGGCCGCGCAAAGGCATACGGCGGCGTGGAGGACACGAAAACGTGGCGCTGCGCGTTTCTGACGACCGGCGAGGAGCCAGTCAGCAAGGCGAACTCCGGCGGCGGCGTGCAGAACCGCTGCATCCAGATCGAGATCGAAGGCGACGACAGAGTGATCGAGGACGGACGTGCAACAAGCAATTTCGTCCGGGGGCACTACGGCTTTGCCGGGCGAAGGTTTATCGAGGCGCTTCGGGATTACAAGATTTCCGAACTCTATCAAAAGCACTACGACGCGATCTCCAAGGCGGGAGACTACGAAAGCAAGCAGGTCATGGCGGGAGCCGTACTGCTCACAGCGGACGAAATCGCCGCCAGAAGCGTGTTTGGCAAGCCGCCCATGGAATTACACGACGTGACCAGGCACTTGACCACCAGGGCTGAAATAGACGCCTCCGCGCGTGCGTATGATTGGGTAGTTGACTGGATCGCGCAAAACGAGGGGCATTTTACGGGCAACGCAAGCGGCGCAGTCGAGGTGTGGGGCAAGATCGAGGGCGACATGGCGCTCATCAATAAAAAAGTGCTGTGCGAGGCGCTGGCGGATGCAGGGTATGACTTCGCGGCGGTTTCAAGCAAATGGAAGCAGCGGAAACAGATCGTGACGGACACACAGGGCAAATCGACAGTTTCGACACACGTAAACGGCGTTCGCGCCCGATATGTGAAGCTCAAAATCGACGACGAAAAATGCCCGTTTTGAAGCTCCTGCCCCCCTCCGCCCACAAATACCCACCAAAATTCCCAAAAGGTGGGCACCCCGCGAAAGCCCTGATTTAGGCGCTTTATATACCCTACTGCTCACTTATGCCCACTTGCTCACTTATATATATAAACTCATAGCGCGTTGCTCCAAAATCGCGTAATGCACACATCACATATATATCGACCTTGTTGCGCGGTTTTTGGTGGGCAAGTGGGCACTCCCCTAATTTAGGGCGTTTGCGGGTTTTCAAGTGGGCCAAACGCCCACCCTAAGCCCACCAAG
>ERZ1034992.197-NODE-197-length-38459-cov-16.576320_pt1 | contig 38459 bp, 35 predicted proteins | sample MGYA00520695_ERZ1034992 | MGnify/ENA primary metagenome ERZ1034992 (study PRJEB33766, sample SAMN09781778) | gut metagenome | biome: gut microbiome | host: Homo sapiens | place: Madagascar | study: EMG produced TPA metagenomics assembly of the PRJNA485056 data...
TTTTTATATTAAAACCAAATTTTTATCTTTTATTCTCCAACTTCGCGAGTCTTTCTTTTATTTCATCAAGCTCTTCTCTCAAGTCATCGTGCCATATTTTCGAGAACTTGTCAGAAACAGGTTCAGTGTTGAAATCTGCAAATTGATAGTCGGTAATCTTTAACTGACAACTATCCGTTTGATACGGCGTCCCGATAACAAATTCGGTTTTAGTTTTATCGGTTTTATTTTTCAGCACTTTAAAACTCTCTGCGAGCCTTCTCTTGTTTTCTTCCAACTCTTCTTCCTCATCGATAAACCGATAATCCCCAAAAATGTCGTATGTTTCAACTCGAAAATTACATCCACATTCTAAACACTCGCAACGCACTTTTATCGGCTCAGCTTCAGTGGGGTTTTGCAATTCGCCATCTTTGTAAATCGGGTCTGGCTTAATGGTAAAAGCCAAGGTTGTGAGATTAATACCAGAATTTTCTTTTACACGGAAATATGACTTTCCACATTTTGGACATTTTACTTTTTTATAATCAATCGTTGTCGTATCCATTTTAACCTCCAATAAAATATGTCCTGTTAAATTTCCTCTTCAAAACTATCTTTCTTCACATAATAATCATCAGCTTCGCAACAATTATAATAACAGTAATCCACATACTTAAATAATGCTGGATCTATAAGATCTTCTGGAATTACTTCACTAAATAGTTTCTTATACTTTTCTTGCTCAGAAGGTTTAAGCAATCTCGATCTGCCAAATTCACCGCTTTCAGCTCCGTAATCGCTGTCAAGCTCATAAGCTAAATATTTATTGTAGTTTTTTGTGCCGCTATAGTCAATAAACCCTTCGACCCCAAATTTACTTCCTCTTGGAAACTCAAGATCAAAAATATCGCTTATATTTAATCTATCTAATAGTTCTTTTGTTACTGGATACAAAACTTGTTTATTTCTTACGTAATCACTCATTGCTGTTTCCCCTTTTGATAGCTATCTGCCAGATTCCCCATCCGTACCTTATCGAAACTTCTAATTCTCCCGCCTCAAGTTCTTTGAGCGCAATCTCGCATTCCTTCGGGTCTTCGTAATCGTGGAGACAATAATGGTCGTCAGGACCGCAAACAAATTCGTCTTCGTAATACCCACGTTCTGGGCGATAACAAACGTTATACCGTCCTCCGCGTTTATTCTTCTCGCAAATGCTGTAACGATAGGAATCAAAAAACGATGTTGTCATAATGAAATAATTCTCACTCACCGCCCTTACGGTAAACGGACGCTTCCAAGAGTTCACCTTTATGCGGTCTCCAACTTTAATCGTATCGAGAATTTCCTTAGTTAATTCAGTTTTAGGATATATTTCGTATTCTTTTTTCATTTTTCTTGTCCACCATTCACTGTGCAAGTTATCTTCCATGGGTTTTTCTGACACCACTGGCAAGGACTATCACCTACATATGGTGTTTTGAGATATTTCGGATTGTTCGGGCAACCTTCGCAACCGCTCCAATTATCCGATTTCGTTGCCCAGTCGGGAAGTGTAAAAGGGCGATAAACCAAATCATTGTATGGGTAAGTCCCATGAGGGTTGGTTATTGTGCCGTATCCACCGTTTGTTGGAAGCGGACAGTCGTCAACTTTTCCAATTATACGTTGCTTTGCATCCAATATTGCCCCACAACAAGGACAATTCACTATACTTTCGTGTACATCTTCGTTTTCGTAGGTAAACTCGCAACCGCAAAACGGGCAAGTCATGTTGAATTCTTTTACACCTTCTTTAATTATTTTTATTGCCATTTTTTATCTCCTTTTATTGGTGAAATTTAGGTTCATCAATATATGCCCAAGCTTCGATACAATAATTCTCGCTGTTAAAATAATAATTTGGCCAGATATCATATCTACCATTATTATATTCCCCGATAGAATAGCCTCCCTGCAAGTCGGTAACAACAATTATCTTATTCGGTTCTGGTGTTTTTTCTGTCGTTAAATACCACTTCATTTTTCTCGCTCCTTTTATTGGTGAAATTTGGGATTATCGCGCTCATATTTCAAACGGGCTGCCCACAAAGTATCTACCAGTTTATCAAATCTATCACCAAACATAATTTGGTCATAAACATCAATCTTGGCTTCATTCTTGAAGATTTGTTTACCAATGTGATAATCGGCAAAGGCACTCCAATCCAATTGACTATAATCATCCGTCACGTCAATTGTTGCCTTTTCAGGGTCTCTGCAGCCACACCAAGGCGCAAGCAAAATTCTTCCGTCTTCAGCTCTGATAACAATCAATTCGTGTTCTGCCTTTGACCAATATCTCCACATAAATTCTCTACGTAACATTTCGGCAAACTCGGCTTTCGTTGCGCTTTTTTTCTTAAATTTTTTGATATCATCTTCGCGATACTTCAATACATCGAAGTCTTCTATTGCTTTACCGTTGACATTAAATTCTTTAACAAAACATTTAATCATCACGAACGCCTCCCTATCGATTTGTCGCTGTGTTCATCAGATCGGCCACATGCTGAGCCGCCTCTTTGCTTGTAGACCAAACATATACCTGCCCCGTTGTTACGCGATGAATCGGCATCAATTCATACTCCTCGTAACATCCGTTATGATCGTTGTAATCATACACAAGCGGAATCCCCTCTTTGTCAACCTGTAATGTATTGGCACATTCTCTAATTCCATATCTCGCCCAGCAACCAATGAGATAAATTTTAGGCAGACTCTCCACATAAGTTCTATTTTCGGGGGTACATTCCAAATACTTTTTAAGTCTCGCCATTTTAATTTCCTCCACTATACATTATAGTGCAAAAATTTCCGCCTATACGAATAACTTGCTCGATCTGATAGCCCGCTCTATATAAAAGGTTCACCGTATCTTCTGTAAAATAATTCATACAATCTTCAGAATGAAACTCAGCGGGATTAGACTGTTTCCACTCATCATCTATCATATAGGTTTCAATATAATACTTTTTCATTTTGCTTCTCCCATTTTGTAAACAATGCTTGCCACGGTAAGTGGACCAACACCACCAGGAACAGGGCTGATAGCATAGCACTTATTTTTTACATTTTCAAAATCTACATCACCACACAGTTTACCGTTTTCATCCCGATTGATTCCAACATCTATTACAACAGGGCAACGTTCGCCAATATATTTCTCAGTGATAAATTTGGGTTTTCCGACTGCGCTTACAATTAAGTCCGCATTGCGCAAGTAAAAATACAAATCATCATCGCTGGTATGAGAATGACACGTTGTAACCGTACAGTTTGCTTTAAGAAGTAATTGCGCCATCGGTTTGCCAACAATCTCCGATCTACCAATTACAACTGCTCTTTTGCCATCAAGCCAATCAAGCCCGACATAATAATCGAGCATCTTCATAATGCCAAGCGGCGTACAAGGTGTTTTGAACTCCGTTGACAAATCGCCACCAAAAGCATCGATGTCTGCACCAGGAACTTTGTCAAAAAACTTGTTTATTGTAGATTCGTATTCTTTAAGTTGTTTCGGCAATGGTTTTTGAATTATAACATAGCATATATTGAGATTAAGTGAAATGTTATATAGTATTTCTTCGACATCTGCCAAATCCGCACTTGAAATATCGTATACCTTGCAGCCCACACCAACTTGCTCGCACTTCTTTTGTTTATTGCGAACATAAGTTGCGCTAGCAGGATCGGCCTGGTTGGAAAGAATATATAATGTTTTGTTTGCATCCCAAACACGATCTTTCAACATATGTTCGGCAACTTCTGCTCCATACATAATCATTGGTTCCATAATTTTCCTCTTAATCAACAAACCATAATGCCGAGTTCTTCGTCTTCTTCAATTTCTGCAAAAGGCTTTATTTGCATATCTTCGTCCGAATATTTTGCGATATCAGCACCACACTGTGAACTAACCGAAAATAACAACGCTTTTCGTAAATCTTCTTTGGTAAAATCACCAATTGAATCAAGATAATCCCTCAAATCTTCGTCCGACATTGTAATCTCTACACCATATCTAATTTTTGCCATATGATACTCCTTAATCCCAAAGATTGTCGTAATACTTCACGAACAAACTGAAAAACTTTTGTTTGTATTCTTCTCTTTTTTCAAAAGCTTCTTTGTTTATTCGCCGTATTTCTTCTTGCGATTGTGTCCGATCATAATCGGGATAATCCCAGTCTTTCAAATTTTTAAGCGCGGAAATCATTTCGTCGATAATATCGTTCCACTTTTTCTCGCAAGCATTGTTGTACTCTTCGCTAAAATAAACTTTATCGGTTATTGACGAACCCCATTCTTCCTCATCGATAATAGTGGGATAACCGCACATATCTTTGCGATATCTGACTAAAACATCATACATTGTGTCTTCAAACCAAGAATTAACTTCCCAAGTTGCAACAGGGGAATAGCCGTGTTCTCTTAGAAATTTTTTACGCTCTTTAAATATTTGTTTGTCTTTTTTATCATAGAATTTGCCCGTACTATCAACCAAGCCAAACTCTATGTTATTCAGTCCTGGATTTTTAACGATTTTCTTATATTTCTTACTCATTATTCCCCCCTATTATATTCAACTAATTGCTCTCGCATAATCTCGTTAAACTTATCTTTGCCAAGATCGCAAGGGCTGTTTTTAGTATCTTTCAATGTTTCATCTTTGGTAGTGTCCCAATATAACAATTTAACACCGCTAAATGCTGCAAATGATTCAATGAGATCTAAGTTTCTCTTAATATACTCAAAATCCATACCTTCATCAAGTGCCATTATAATACGTTTAGGATTTAATTGCAACAACAATTGGGCTTGCTTTTCCGACAAAGAACACGAACCTAATGCAACCACATTACGATATCCAAACGAAGCAGCTTGCAATACGGATTTTTCTGCCTCAACTACTAAAACATCGGAGTTGTATAAAGATCCATAATTTTCTGTATATCCATACAACGTCTGGCTCATTGGTCCCATTTCCAAGAACAAATATTTCGGGTCTCCCTCTTCGTCTGTTTCATAATTTCGTCTGCCTTTAACGGCAATAATTTGCCCAAATTCATTTCGAATTGGAAATACAATGCGTTGGCTTTCGACGTCATATTCTATGCCAAATTCTTCTTGTACCGATAAGTCGATTCCGTCCTCTATCCAACGTCTTGCTCCAATTTTAACATACTTATCCATCGTTGATTCGGGATAAGTCTTTATGATCGTTTCCGCTTTCTTTTTAACAGTGTCATAAACACCACCAAAAAGGCTTACGCGCTTTTGCTCTTGCCACGTATCAGAAAGATTTAATATCTTCTTGATTGCGCCAAGAACCGTCTTGAAGTCAACATTTTTTTCCTGCATAATATAGGAAATAATATCTGTGTTTATGTTACGCGCATAATCTTTTACATAAACACCATCATTATTATCAAGACGTATTTGAATATTGTTTGCACCGCCCTCATTATCACGAGCAAAACGAAGCTCCGTGACACGGGCTGTTATCTTTTCAAACCCGAACTCTTCAAGTAATTCGATGAGCGCATCGGTATTTGTAATTAACTTTTCCTTAACATCACGGAGCAAAACGGTTTACCTCAACTTTCAATAATCTTACAGCTCTTCCAGATCTTTGTCGCATTTAACTTCGAACTCTTCACAAGCCTTTACGACAGCTTCTACCAATTCAGCAGGGAGAGAACTGTAACCGCTTACAACATTGGTTTGAGTTTCTTCGGACTTTATATAACCTATTGCATATGTTGTTTTGCCGTCTTCTGTCTTACCAATGTTAGTAATTACTTGTTTCAGCCAAGTGGCTCCGTTTTTGCTTGCTTCGATTTCTTTGATCTTTGCCAAAGTTTCTTTAGTCATAACCTTTAAGTCTCCTTTATTTTTTTTCTATTTAGATTATATCATACCTTGATTTGTCTGTCAAGGATTTTAACGCTAATTTTTTTAAAAATCATGTGTTTTATATCTGACAATTTCATTGGTTATATTTTTCTCATAAAAGTCAATATATCGTTCACGAGAAATCAAGTTTTGTTTTATTGCTTCTTCGCCAAAAATGTAGTGCTTCTTTTTGACAGTCTTTTGTCTTCCGCTGCAAGCACTCGTAATCGTACATTGCGCTACTCCAATCTGTTTTGCGGCGGCAGCAAGTGATTTATATAACTTATCATCTTCTACGCAATAAACTATTTTAGAACATTGCAACCCACTAATAACTGGACCTTTTTTAGCAACCTTTTCTCTATTATATTCGCATAGCCCGACGTTTGTAGCTTTATGCAAATAATGCACCACGCTTGTTACGTCCATTTTAACTTCTTCTGCAATTTCTCGTATAGTTTTCTTTTCGTTAAAAAGCGTTGCTACTTTCCAGGTGAGTACATTATTGTCAGCCAAAGAAGATATCGTTTCCCACGGTATATTCTCTAATTCAATATTTAACTTCTCTAATAAACCAGATTTAATAATTGACCTTTTAATATACTCTGCCGAAGAAATCATACAATCAATCTCTAAATAAACAAGACCGTTGTCTTCACATAATTCTTTCTTTAATATGTCATTTAAAACTTCTTTCTCAAACCAATTTTTATCCGTCGAGTCAAATGTAACTTTGTCTGAATAGTGCTGTTTTCCATGTGCTTCTACTGCCAAATTAAATTGCGGTAAGAAAAAATCATAATATTTCTTTGAAATTTTCCCATTGTCTTTAACGACGCAACTCCAAGGAAATGTTTTCTGGGTTTCAAAAGCAATGTGCATTAATTCAAAAAAATTATACAGATATCTTTCTGGATAACTTCTACCGACCCCACATACATCACACGAAAACCCACGGCTGGTTAAATCTCTTGCCGTGCCTAATTTTGTTCGATGACAAACTGGGCAGCGTAATAATATTTCTTTTACCGAATATTCCCTGACTGCATCGGCATCTTTTGGGTTCGCAAAATATTTAATCAAATCGGGACGACGATTTAAAAGGGCATAGTATGGTGTTACAACTTTCCCACAACACGAAGCACACCCATTGTTACCAGCTCGTAACGAACGAACAACCACACTTAAAGCTTGTTCCCATTTATATCCACATATCGGACACACAAACGAAACTGTTTTATTGCTATACAAAGAATAGTCCGACGGAACACCTTCATTTTCGCTCCAATCCCACATTTGATTCAATTTAATTTCCAAACCTCGTGGCATTGGGTTCTTGCTGGCTTTTGTCTGTGCTTCTCGTTTGCCATTTATAATTCTACTACATTTTTGACAAACATGAAGACACTTCTTAGTGCGAAAAGTTCCCCATTGTGTTTCATATTCTTCTCCACAAATACCACATTTCAATTTAAGCCAAATTGTTTTTCTTCTTACTATCTCGACTAATTCAGTGCCGCTCTCACAACTTGATACAAAATTTTTTATAGAAATATTTGTGTTTTCTATTCTTTTTTTTCATCATATTTTGTCTATGTTACCATGTTTCGGGCGACAAAACGCAGACTCCCAATGTAAACAGTAATCTAATTGCTGTCTCATCAACAAAGCACATCCATTTCCCTGACTATCTTCGCCGCGCCTATTTTTTTGAATCTGTATAACCAAATACTGTTCGTTTGAACGGGGTTCAAATGCTTCTTCATACCAAGCGCCATTCGCGTCTTTCTTCCGACGAAACGCACCTATCCAATAAGGACTGTCAGGAATTAGTTCGGCTTCGTATGTTTTTCTACACAACAATAGTGTGGACATTGTTTCAACTATTTGCTTGCTACTAGACAGACAACTCGCATCCAGATATAGCTTACCAGATATAGCAGACATTGATAACTGTACTGTCATCAACGCAATTAAGTCATATTTAACCGCCATACTTGTATACTCTCTTACATCTTCAATCAAATCCAGATAATAATTATCTTTTGCACCGTTTTGCATCGTGAGCTTAAAGGTGTCAATAAGAGTACAGGTGATGCCACTTCTCAACACCTCTTTTTTTATAATTTGAAGAGTGAGTTTCATATCGGCATCGGCCAACGTTACTATCTTTATGCTCTTTGCATATTTTTCACGCCATACCTCTCTCGCTTTGTGAATCATTTCGAGATCTTCGTCGGTCAAAGACCCGTTTATAAGACGCTTTTTTGTGAGCTTCCAATAATTAAAATATCTTGTAAGTATCCACTCAAGAAATAGCACCTTATAATCCGACATATCCATCTCATTATTTACAACAAGAACTTTTTCTCCTTGTGCCACCATCGCAAATAAGAAGGATACACAGAGTGTCGATTTACCAGTACCACTACCTGCAGCAATTCCATGAACCGCGCCTCGTTTAAACCCATTAAGTATGTTTGATAAGTATGGAAACAATCGGATTGTTTCGCCGCTGCAATCTTTTCCGCAATCTGCAAAACTCACACCTAATTGTTCGCCATTGCGAAGTCCATTTATAAAATCGTCATCGAAATCAATATAGCCTTCCCCAGTAATCATGTCAGAATGCACGTCAGTACTACATTTAGCAACCAACTCTTCAAAATATGCCAACACTTCTGCCGACGTCCACTTTGAAAACATTTTTAAAGGAATGACTTTTTTACCATTCTCCAGCACAACTTCTTTAAGTGGGCTAAAACCCTTGTCATAAAGTCTTAAAATTACGTTAGATTTATTAAGAGCGTCAATAATAGCATCACTATTCTTGTCCGATACCACATCCATAAGATGTTGTATAACTTTAAATCCACCCATGTTATCAACTTTGTCTTTCATTTCGGCATTAGCATTTGCCAAAAATGATACTTCGTCTACTACCGTGAATCCTTTACTTCTTAATGTTTTCGCCAACGAAAACAAAAACCTACCGTCATAAGTAAGCATGCTATTATAATTAATATCCGCACCAATATCGGCAAACAAAGTTAAGTCTTTTAGCAACAGACCGCAAAAGTTGCCCTCTATCATTACTCTATCTTCAAGTAATTCGAGGGGATATTTTTCACATACTGGTGCAACAAAAAGCTCTTTATTAATCATCGTCTTCGACGGCCTCCAATTCTAATTGTTCTAAACTTCTCCGTTTAGATACGTATGAATTTTTAATCTCTCCACCATTATAAAACTCTGCTTCATAAGGCTTTATAGTAGAAGAATTTACAACAACCTGTTTTGATTTCCAATCTTTTTCGAGTATTTCTCTTTTGATAATTCCCGAAATATAACGTACTTCAAAATAGAAGCTTTCAAACGGTCCGTTAAGTTCTATCTTCTTACGAACAGTCGCCCTCAGTCTGTCTTTGTTTTCTTCGACAAACGCAGCAATGGTTTCGATAGGAATCACCTTAAGATTATCGCCAATCTCTCTCGCAACCAACGTATAAGGCGGTTCGGCATAATCTGTGCAATATTGATAAACGCCCGCAATCTTTCCGACCATTTCCTTGCGGTCGCTTTTAGCCTTTTTGTCTGCAATATATTCCTGCTCAGAACAGTAATATTTATTCGCCGTACCATATTTAATTGAATAAGCCTGCGATTGCTCTATGAGTTTACCGCATATTTGGCATTTAACCATTCTCATTGAATAAACCTACCTTTTTACAGTTAGATTATACTACAATCTTTTACAACCGTCAAGTATTTTAAAGGCGATTTACGAAAAAATTTCGCAATCGCCTTAATTTAAAATTACTTAAGTAAATTCTCGATTGTTACCAAAACACTCTCGGGCAGGCTCTCATCAAGTTTGCCAGTTTCAGTGTTTTGCAACAAGATTTCGCGAATAGCCTTTTTGGTTTCTTTGCTCGCCGTAGCAAACGCCGTGCGAATACTCGTCAAACGATCTGCAATGTTATTCGTCGAAGTAACGGGCTCTTCGTCTACAATCACAGGCGCTTCGTCTTCGGAGAGAAGCGAGGGTTCGTCTGTATCGACATTAACAGAAACATCTTCCGAAACAACACTTGTGGGTTTAACTTCAACCACTTCCTTTGCTGCCGCAGTCGGTTTCGCAGTGAAGCCATTCAATTTTGATTTTTCCATACCCTCTTCGCAAGTCTTAATAAAGTCTTTTGCCATATTGGGCTTATCGAATACAAGATATTCAGGAACAGTGCCATCGGCGAAACGACCACCCGCATCAATCATCGGAGTACCACGGAAGTACAATTTGCGAATTGAATCGGTTGCAACTTTCTTGTCGCCCTTATCTTCAAGGGCGCGGTCAATTACGCCAGTAAGACAAACATCCATACAATCACCAAACGCCGCCTCATAATCTGCAGACAGGTTTGACGTCAGCTGTTGATAGCCATCCTCTTCAAGACCACCTTTATCTTTGATGGTCTTAAGTTTGGTGTGGGCAATAACCCAAACGCCGAAGCCTTCACGTTGCAACAGCGAGATAACGGGTTTAATCAGTTGGTTTGCAGAATACTTTTCACCAGCGGTGAAACCACCAAGGGCCGCCTTAATTGAACGTACCTTCTTTGTGGGGTTATCTTTATTATGCAAAGCAACAACGGCACGGTCAGCAAGACCAACAAGTTCGTCGCCCGTATCGAATGCAACCATTTTAATATGATGCTCTTTACCCTTTTCAGCGATAAGCCACTCAACCAGTTCCTTAACATCTTGCCAAGAAGTAACCTGAACAAAGTTCAAATTATCAAGAAGTTTGTAACCAATTTCATCGCCACAACCTATAAGCAAACCATAACTGGGATCGCCATACTTTTCAAGGATAACGTCTCTAAACAGAGTCGTTTTCCCAAATTTCTTCGTCGAACGAAGATAAATAGACAATTTTGCAATGTCGGGTTTAATAGTATTGATTTGCGGTTTAACAAATGCCATAATTTATTTCCTCCTTATTAAATATCAAACGGCAAGTCGTCATCATCGTCGCCATCGGTAGAAATTGTATTGTTTACAATACTCTTTGCCTCTTCGGCTTTTTCGTGTGTGGGCAGGTCAAAATCAACGTCCTTGTATTCAGTATCTTCGGGTGTACCAGCGGTTTTGTAAATACGGAATTCAGTAATACGATCGCCGTACACTTTACCGCCATGTGCCTTTTTAATATCTTCGAAATCGCGCAAACCGCAAGCGATATCTTCTCTTTCTTCTTCACTCAAGTCATCCTCGGTAATTTCAGTTACTTCTGCACCGTCTACGTATTGAAGTTCCAATTCCCATTGACGATATTGAGTACCTTCTCCAAAGAACTTTTTGTCAAATCTCTTGACGAGAACGGGGAAAGCAGGAGTTCCTGCGTGAAGAGTAAGAACCAACGGACATGCTACCCAACCCTTGCAATCTTCGGTTTTATATTGATTGTCGTAATATCTTACAAATGTATTTGCAAGATAATCATTCGTTCCTTCGATGGGTTCAAGAGCATCCTTACCATAAAGAACTTGTCCAAACAAGAACATTCCGTCTTCGTGTGCGAATTCACCAACGGAAATTTTGTTGGGTCTAAATGTCTTATAAAATTGACCTTTTTGTTCACTGTAACGAATAGCGTATTCGCCAGTCACACGAACATGTTTGCCATCAAAAGCACCATCGTTAAGCATTGCGATAAGTCTTTCGACGAAATCACCTTCATAAATATAACGTTTCTGACCAGCTTTCGCACGATTAAATGCTTGAATCGCATCTTCATGGGAATAAATACCATATCTCGAACAAGATTCGTCGCTGGGATGTTTACCTTCTTCGTATACCTTAACAATGTTTCTGAGATGGTTGTATTGGGCTCCGTCGGCATCAATAATGTCAAACGTTTTGAAAAACGGTACTTGACTTACATACTTCTCATTGAAGCGTTGATTGTAAGGAACCTTCAAAAGGTCTTTGTCCAAATTAACCGTATAAACTTCGTTCTTTTCTGAGTGATTGCCTTGCTTATCACCCCAATAACCGTGGTCAATGGAGAACGTGTAACGAGAATTGCCGCCAAATCCATTAAATTTCAACGTCTTAATACACCAACCCGAATCAAATGTTCTCAAATCTGTCGCTTTAAAATTTTCCGTTTCTTTAATTGCTTTAATCGTTCCATAAAATTCAAATCTCATCTTTTTGCTCCTTTTTAAAATTTCCTTTTAAACTAAGATTTGGCGATTGTTCTCACAATCGTAGTTGCATTATACTACTTTATTTTCACCCTGTCAAGTATTTTAACAGAATTTTACAAAATCTTTTCTACCTTTGTACGAGGGTCTTCTTCGGGATTTTCCTCTGCTTCGGCAATCATTTTGTCTTCGATGTCTGTCAGGTAAACCCATTTTCCATCCATTTGATAAAGCAAATCAGCATATGTGTCGAAGAGCCATTTGTTTTCATCTTCTGCCAACCCGACCAAAGATGTGGTTTCTGATTTATCTTCATCACGTTTAATATGGAATACCTTGTCCTTGTTTTCTTCAATCCAAGTCAAATATTTCTGCGTCTTATCTTTCGTCGGACCGCTCATAATACGTTCATAATTGAGCATAACTTCCGTGCCATCAGGCGCAAGATCGGGGTTATCAATATGAATCATATTGTTAAACAACTTAATATCGCGCATCTCTTTAACATCAAGATTGCCAGCTCTAAGCTTTGCCCACAATTCCATATTAAAAAACTCTTCTTTGGTATAATTGGTTTTGTTCTTTTTATTAAACTGTCTTCTTTGTTGCCTATTCATAATTATTCCTCCCAAACAAAGAACTCCCACTGAGAGCCGTAATCAAATTTTGTACATCCACTATTTGTTTTAAACTCTCTGATATACACTGGGTCAATTCCCATAACATCGAGTTCTTCCCGAATAATTTCTCGCGCCTCTTCTATATCGGACGCCTCTGCAACCACTTCTCTAATGCCGTATTCGTTTTCGAAATACACAATGCCGTTCACTTCTTGTTCTTCTCCTTGTATAAACTTTCTTCAATCAGATAGTCATATAGCTTGTCTACCGATGAAAGATCAATGGTTTTACCTTCTGGCAATTCTATGGCATGCGAAGAAAAGTCCGCTCTGCCGAAATCAAGCTCATAGCAGAAATATTCAATATCGTTGAATTCATCTTTATTTCTCGCTTCAAGCCCCATGGCCGCCGAAAGTAAATCAATTATAGAAGAAATAGCGTCACTGTAAATAAAGCAGTATCCATCTAACCCCATCTGTTTGATCGCTTTGTTAAAAATTTCTTCTCTTTTCTCTAAATTCCTAATGTCGTCAAATGTTTTACGAAATTGTTCCCTTGTAAGCATCATAATCCTCCTTACTGTAATAAGTTTTGTAAATTTCTTCCTTTATATTCCTCTTGGCAGATTTTCCTTCATAACAGCTGGCGTAGAATTTAGCCACTTTAAAAACCTCCAAGTAATTGTAAATATTAATTTCTCCTGGCACTTCGAATACAGCAAATGCTGATTTCGGAAACCAGCGCTCTTTTCTTATTGTGATTTCGCCATTCATACTTTCATACTCAACAAAGCATAAAACCGCCTTTTCACTTTGCCTGATAAGATCCATTTTTGCTATTTCCAATTGTGTACCATCGTCAATAGCCTGTTGCGTGTATTCTTCTTTTACAATTTTCTGTAACCACCAATCTTTGAATAGATATTTGGCTTCTTTCATAATACTCCTCCTATATCTTCAATGGTAGTATACCACACAATTTAATCGTTGTCAACTAAATAACACAAAAATTTTTCACATTTTTTTTGACAAAATTACTCTTTCACTTCTCTATCTTATTTTAGCGTAAAAAAAGGTTGGTGTCAAGTATTTTAACACCAACCTAAAAATTTTTTAATATCTTCTTTCCACTCCGCCCCATTTGTCAGCCCACTTTTCGGTGTACAGTGAGTAATATGAAATACCATTCTTGCGACGATATTCCTCAAAACAAGCTGCCCAAATAAGCGAAGGTAAACCGATTACCAACAAGTACAGAGGGCCAAGTAACATTGATTGCAGAGTATGTCCGAATTCATGGTTTTTAGTATTATCGCCCGCGTAAGTAGACACAAACGTAAAATAGCCAAGAGACAAACCACTACCAAGACCCCACAAAGTCATTACTCTACCACGATAAATTTCGTGTTCTCTTTTCTTGCAAGCGCACACCAAATAAATGATACTGCCGACAAGATTTTGGGGCAACCCCCAAACAACAAAGAAGATTATTTTAACGACTTCCCAAATCTTTTTTAAAATTGTCATTTTAATTCCTCCCAACCTTTCTTTTTGGGTTTTCTAATCGTTTTTTGTCGCGCAGCCTCTTCGGCAGCTATGCGCGACAATTTCGATTGTTTAAATTTTATTTCCTCGCATTCTTTTTCGTAAGAGTATTCACCCTCAACAGCGTATTTACAGCCTTCGCGAGCATCAAGACAACGCCATTCACATTTTTTATTATCACAAAAATGGCAACAAAGAAAATGTGCCTTACAGAGAGTATTATAAATCGAACATTTCATAATTTAAAGTAACTGTGAACTTAGACCAATCTTCTCTTTTTCTATTCCACTAACTTCATTACCATAATAATTAAATATTCTTAACGACATACTATCACCTACTTTACCTATGTGTCCACAGCAAGGTTTATAGACAGATGTGTAACCACCTGTTGCAAGCGACCTCGTTTCTTGATATCCAGTTACGGTAAAATACTTACCCGAAGTAAGTTCGTTAGTATTAGAGTACCAATCAAAATAATAAATATCTACAGATTGAGATGAGCTAGTAGGATTAGAAATTGGATCGGGATATTGAACCGTACATTTATATGTCGGTCTTCTTTCCGAAGGAATAATACCATCGCTATTCATCAATTGATACTTCCATACTTGAAAACCACCAGCAGAATTAGTACCTGTACCAAGTTGAATAGCGGTATTTTTTATATACTCGCTATTTTCAATTTTAGCTTCGGCACCAATAGCAATACAATTGTCTATACCTATATTCTCACCTTTAATTCCAAGAGTTACTCCGTATCCAATAGCAATATTCTTAGTCCCTTTACAATATGCACTGGCACCAAGAGCAACACTCTCAGATGACGCCTCGGCGGAATAACCAATTACGGTTGCATAACTATTTAAAGTTGGAATTTTTGTATTTATGCCGCAAGTAGTATTCCCATAAATTGAACCGCCTTGATTACTACCAAGTACAAGCGTTTCACCTCTGCCCCGATTAATTCTGTCAAACGGTATTTTCCCAGTACTCAAATCAAGCATTTGATGATTACCAACCTGAAACGACATTGCCGTTTCATTTGTGCCGCCGCCTAATTGAATGGAATTGGTCCCAGCCGAACTGACGACAGCATTGACACCCAGCGCAATACTGGAATAACCACCTGCATTCGCACCGCTACCAATACCGATGGCGTCTGTTGTTGAATTAGAACCCGTAAGATATAATCTGTCATCAATAAATTTACCTACGCTCGCTGCCAAACCAACGTTTGTTGCAGTACTATTTAAGCCGTCAACAAATAGCTCGCTTTGATTCTTTTTTGCAATCTTAGCATAAGTATATTCCGTACCATCAATTGTTTCTGTATAAGTGCCGCCAGTACCAACAAATAGATCCCCGTCTTTGCTTAACAAATTTGTATTTGCTATGCTTGCACGAATTATTTTTGCAGGCATCCCCGTAGAAAAAAGAGGTGTTGGGTTACTGGCTAATGTATTCGCTGCGTAAACCTTAGCAGCTTCATCAACTAAATTTCTTTTATTTATTTCTGCCATTTAATTTTATACCTCCTTTATTCTACTATAATTTTTTCAATATAATCGGACACGCTCACACTACTTGCATCATTCAATGATATTAAGGAATTAATCATGCCAACCCAACAAATATAAATACCTTCACTAAAATCATTCAATTTAGCAATTGTTGTGATTATACTAGACGGAGAGGTATCGGTTTCAGATGTTGTAGCCCATCCATTACAAGGATAGTAAAAAGGATATTCTTCTGCTTTACCACTTATTTGTACCCAAAGTTGACCGAGATTGGCTATGGGGGTATCTGTTGCAGATAAAATTTCAAACACAATATACCCCATATAATTTTTCCCATATTTCGAAATCGTGGCTTTCACAGTAACTCGATGCAAATAATTATATGTATATCTAATTCTATCTTTATTTATATATCCATCGGTATTCATCAAAGGATATCTACCAATTCGTAACGAATATTTACCAGTCTCATTATCTTTAAGGACTCCGTTGTTATCGACATCGCCATTATAACCGAGTTGAATAGTTTCATTGACATTCGTCATGGCTAAATTACCAATAGCTATGCTGTTTTCGACAGCTACTGCGCCAGCGCCAACAGCAACACCACCCTTAGAAGCATAAACAAGATCACCGCCGATTGCAATACTATTACCACTTGCCACAGCTTGTGCGCCAATAGCAATACCTTCCCGTCCTTTTGCCACGGCTTGCGGGCCGAGCACAACAGTTCCATCGTAGGACATTATGTCGCCAGGTCTCCCATTACTTAAAACTAACCCCGTTTGTTCATTGTCAGTAATCGTAGGCGAGAGAGAGCTCAGCGGTATCTTCCCATCGACAAGCATCGGAGTGTCGAATACTTGGAATGATTTCTCAGTAGTATTTGTACCTCCGCCTAATTGAATGGCGGTAGTTGCCGTTGCTTTAGCTTGACTACCAATGGCAATGGCGGCAGCTTGGCCGCTCGTAGCAGCCCCAAGACCAATAGCAATACCTGCCTCACAACCTGCGCTTGCACCACTGCCAATAGCAACACTTTCAGTAGTTCCAGAAGCCTTATTGCTTCCCAACACAATAGCCCCGACTCCATTTGCCTTTGAACTAGTAAGATGCAACCTATCATCAATATCATATCCAACTTTTGCGCTCAAAATCTTATTACCATCATTGGTAGTTAAATTATCGACGACATTGGTCCAACTTAGATTTCCGCTACCATCATTGAACAACACCGATTTGCCATTGACGTCATCAACACCACTCAAAGCTTTCACCTCGGCATACTGATAAGTCTCTCCGCCAATGGTCGCATCCTTTGTGAGAGGGTTGCCAGTTCCGTATAATATACTTCCTTTTGTGCCTAGTAAGTTAACATTTGGAATACTCACTCTAGTTGCTAATGCAGGCACTGACCCCCATTCGACTAATTGAGTGGCATCCTTTATTAAATCAGCCATAAGTTTTCTCCTATTTAATTTTTAGCGTCGGTAATACCACACTCAATTTCGGAAATAAGGTCCGACAAATTAATATTGATTGTGGCATCTCCACCGCTATAAGTTCCTACTTCAACCCCGTTTATCATAATAGTTAAAGTACCACTTCGCATAAAACCTTGCAAGTCTTCCTTATTGACAATATCTTTATTGTCGGTCCTTGTTCCGTAATTTTTCATAAAAACCTCTTTTTATTAACCAGTTACTACCACTCTAAAGCTATCGGTTGTAGCTGGAGCTTGCGCAAATTTAATGATTACATTGGTCGTTGTAAGGATAATATCGGCCATCACCATTTCATAATTATTGCTATCATTGAGTTTATATAGACTTACCGTGCATTGATTGGTGCCTAATTCATGTTCGTATGAAAATTCAAGATTGGTATTATTGCCAGTAAAATCTTTAACAAATTTCTTAACGGTTCCTTGAGGAATAGTCAACGTGGTCCAAACGGGCGATTTATCTGCGCCTTGTGAGACCATCACTTGACCAGCGGTACCAACAACACCGCTCACTTTTATTGCGTTAGTAAACTCAGTCGTAGCAGAAAATGTTTTTGCACCAGTGATTTGTTGCGGAGTATCAGTAGTAACATAGCCCTTCAGAGCATTAGTAATATCATCTGTAACAGCAATAATACCTGACTTTGAAGGTAATGTTAGAGTACTTGAACCATGCACAATATTATCTGCGTTGTATTCAGTTATAACGCTTTTTTTTAGTAACTTATAACTTCCCGTTTCAGAAATGAAGGCACAATTTTGAGTATCGCTCCCAAGTTGTAGTGAGCTCTTAATTGCTTGCGGTTCAGTTACAGTTTTAGAAACATAATCACTTAAATCAAGATCGCGTGTATTACCAAGAACTTCCCACACATACTCATTGGCGCTGTTTTTGATTGTTAGATATTCATCATAGCCTTGTTGAGCTTCTGCAGCGGTATGTTTGCAAGGTACGAGATAAATAGTATATTCGGTGGTGGCGCTGGCCTTCAAAGTACCAGTAATTTTTGTACTTTCTGTAGCACCGCTATACCAAACAATACCTTCTGGAGTTGATGCCGCATCGGTGGAAACTTTATATTCGAACTGATCAATTTTGCCAAGTTCAGTAGTAACATAACTATAGACAGCTTTAGCAGAAGGATATTGAGTGTCAGTGGACGAACCATCTATTGTGGTAACTTTTTGTGTCGTGTCTTGCAATACTATTGAACTAAACGCATATGCGCCGCTCGGTTGTATTGTTATAATGTATGCCGTATTTCCGAGAACTTTTTGATACTTCATCTCGCCACTTGACGAAGTGTACGTCTTTGTGAGTTTAAACGCAGGTCCAGGATTATACAAAATGTAGCTGTTATCGTCGGCTTTTAGTGCGTTGTACTGTTCTGGTTCGAGATTACCACTTGTACTAGTCAGCGTAATATGATACGTAGATTCAAGCGCCACGATACCTTGTTCATTAACAATACTTGTGCCATCAAGCGTTACATCCTTAACTTTACTTACTTGACCTTTAACATATTCAATTACTGCACCAGTGCTGGGATATTGTACCTCGCTCCCTTCGCCTGTGATCGCAGTTACCTTGTTGTCGGTACGTTCAAGCCCACTTATACCAGCCTCGATTGCTGTCGCAATAGCAGTATCCATTTGACCTTTATTCACGGCATCTGCGGCAACCGCACCTGCAGCAACTTGTAATCTACCATTTGCGTCTCTAAGAACAACAGTATCTTCAGTGGCCGCGCTGGTAGCATTTATCATTTTTTGTGTACTACCCGTGACGGCATAAACCTGCGTTTTTGAAGCATCGGTTGTTTGTTTGTCAAGTTTTTTATTTAACCCATCGTTTAATTGAGTTGTCGTGACATAGTTAGACAAGTCTATATCGTTCAATGCTACCCATGCTGTATTGTTATAATAATACAACTTCTTGTCAACCGTGTTAAAGTACATTTGTCCCTGTTTAGCGGTTGCGGGCGGTTGCTCCAATGGATGCATTACAGCCTTTTGAAGCTCATTTTGATTTAAATTTATATTATTAAAATAATTCATTTATAACTCCTTTAATTCAAATAGGCTTTACCGCCAAATGCAGCGGAAAAATTTATTTGTAAATTATTTTTATCTATATATTTTACGTCTCCATATACTACGTTATCTCCGCTATCTATAACAGTAACGCTTGGATATTTATTAAGATTATGTTTAACATTCCAAGTGTCCGAAGACGCATCTTGATTGTGTATATAAGTAGCAGTTTGAAGTACGTTGCTGTTCATTTGCAGAGTACCATTTAATGATATTTCTCCGCTTGCGCCTCCAAGTGATGTGACACCAGAAGTAACTACAGTACCTCCACCACCACCGCTTGAAATAATATTGTTGATAGTAGTATTACCACTGCCAACAACAAGAGGTTCGTTTGTCACTTTATTGAAAATAAACGCATTATTAAGAGCGTTGCCAATCTTATACAATACGGCGTAATCGCCACTTTCAAATGAATACCCTGAACCATTTGGAATATTATATAAAATCGTACTTTCATCAGACAGCAATTTGATATTAACTGTGCCGTCAGAATTGACAGAATCAACTTCGCAAATAACCGATCTGTCAATTCCTCTGGTTTCTTCTTTTACTAATTCTCTAATTAAATTTATTAATTGTTCGGGAGTTCCCATTTATCTACCTCCCACCACAAACGGCAAATTCCGTGCGTTTGTCAACGACAAACTCATCGTTCCGCTTGCATCAAGTGAATATGACAGACTTTGTATTAAAAATTTCTCTTGCTCAAAACCATAAAACTCATCAGTGATGCCAACCATATTATTCACCATTAACAACGGATTAAACATTGTGGTGACACTCGCAGTAGTTTTGAGTATAAGTTTTTGGCGCAATTCATAATCGGCACGTTCCTGCGCCAAAATGTCGGACGTTATGTTTGTATCGTTGATAACATCCGCAGTTCTATAACCAATGCGCTGATAACACATCGGAGAAGACGGATCGTCATTTAAAGCAGTCGCTCGACATACACCACCGTTTACAGTTGCACCAGTAACAATAACCCTGTTTACAATATCGCTCATTCCGAACGACAAGTCATTATTGTTAAAATCACCCTCGACATCATATAACTGATAAATAATGGGCTTATCGATATCATCACTGGTTTCATTTATCGGAACCCAAGTTAAATTGCCAAGCGTGTCGTAGAAAACTTCGGCAGACAATTGTGTTGCTAGTTCATTAAACACTTCCCCAAAATTTGAACCAGCTTCTTTTGTAATAGTAGCCTGAGTTTTCTTATCTAAGAATGCCGAATTATACACCATCGGTTTTGGATCTAAACGCGTACCGTCACCTCTATTATAATTCAAAATATCTACAATAATATCTTGAATTGTAATACCAGGGCTAATACTATACGTGGTCTCAAAAGTACCACTTCGACCTTCAAATATCGAATACTTATCTGTTAAATCAACATTAACAGTCTTACCGCCAGAAGAATTAGAAGATGTAACATTGGAAACGATATAAATTCCCTTTGGAAACCATATTACTTCTCCGCCATCTATTTCGATACCAGATTCAAAAGAGAATTTAACACTATCCCAAATACCATTTATAGACGGAGTATATCTCTTATCTTCATTATGCAATGTCAAAGATATATTTCTTCTTTGTCCGTTTTGATAATTTTCATTATAACTACCACTAACGATGTCCTCCATCGGCAAAATATCTTTGACCGTTTCGTCCTCATTTAGCCAATGAAGACGAAATCTTGGTCTTATAATTGGTTTCGACAATTCATTTTTTATTGCCGAAATAGAAAGCGGGGTAGACAGCGCATCATTATAATATGACAAGATGTCTCCGCTTATATTTTTCGTTTTATAGATTGCCACCCCTACCCCTCCTTTATATTATACTATATTTTTTATTACAGGTCAACATTTTTAAATAATTTTTATAATTATTTTGAACTTAAAATTGTAACCTCATCAAGGCTACCAATTTGCGTCCACGAAAAGCTAATTGTATCTGGCTGACGTCTAACAGCGTCGTAAGGCTTATTGCTGCTCTGAGTCAACGTAACAAGGAAAGCTTGTCCTTTTCTATCTTTTAACAACTTGGGATTCTTGGAGAATACAAGAGCTCTCCAAGCATTAAGCATGTCGATACGTTCATTCGATGTCGGATTGACATCAAATAATCTCTTCTCGGTATAACCGCCCTCCATCTTACCATTCAAATAATTGGCTGGCAAGACATCGCTGCCCATTAAACAGCTAACCGTACCACTGATATAATTTTGCCTACCCTGCGAATATCTAGGATAAGCACCAAGCGTCTGCACCTCATTACGCGTTAGATTCTGCGTCTGTTCGCCAGTGTCAACATTAAGATTAAAAAGCCAAACATCGTTTGCTGTAGCATAATAAGAATTATTTCCTTTACCAGTAGAATGCAATTCTGTTATACTCCAAGCTTGCCAATCGGTGTGGACTATAACTTCTTCACGGTCAACATCATCACCATCAATAGTAGGATAAAGCACGTATTGATACGTTCTATTATTGCTGACGTTAAAGTCGTAAAATGTAAAATCTTGAATATTCTCGCCCACCAATTCAAGCGGGGTGAGCCGTCTATCGACGACTTCAACCCCGTTTTCGATTTTTGTTGTTACCTCTCTGCGAAATAAATCGGCAGTTTGACTTTGACTGCTGTGCATAGGCGCAAACCCTTGTTGACTACCATAGCTATGCTCGTTTGTCTTTATAACGACATAATTCAACAGAGCAGCCACATTCTCCAAATTATCAGTTTCAGTATACTTTATTTTCTCGGGGACTTCATTCGCTACATGTACACCGTTCAAAATATTGATAAAATTAACAGTTTGACCTTTGTGGATTACATTAGTATCGGTGCTATTATTCGCGGGCGATACCACAATACTCATATTATTATTCATTTATTCCACCTCGTCAATACGGATAAATCTTCAAAACATTGTCAACAAGTGTTGCTTTATGCCTAGTGCCATTGATGTATACAACGGCATCTTTTTGCCACACGTCCTCTATTTCTTTTACAAAACATTTGGCACTAATCTGCATCTCGTTCCGACTAATCATAGGATCTAAGTTGTCAACCGTTATATTAAATGTAAAACGGCGCGTTGCAAAATCTTGTCTACCAGAATGGTTTTGATTTTCATTAACATAAACTTGTTTTTGGAAAGAATTGTCTTTTTGATCTTGCCAACACAGATCACTACTATTGGTAGAATCTTTATCAGCCCATACCGTTGGTTCGTCCAAATGTAATACACCAACATACGAATCGTCATCACTATCAATCTGTTTATGTGGAGTAACTTTATTGTCAACCCACACGGTTAGCGGCGTGGTAGTAGTAACCTTCGATTTTTTGGTTAAAGGATTAAGAACCGATTTACCCTCATACTCTTCTTCGTTTAATGTGTCTTGGAATACATTATATTCGTAAGTAGGGGGAAGCAAATATCTAAGATTGCGATCGTTGGAATCGGGACCACTTATCACAAGATAGTCGTAACCATCCTTGGCGGTGCCGTCGGCATTATATGCCAAAAGAACAGGTTTCTTTTTTCTCCATATATACTTATCACTGGCTATATACGGCGTCTTTCCCTTTTCGTTGTAAAATTCAACAGGAATAGGACCCTTTATGCTTTTTACGTTCCAGCCACCACCCTCATAAGCTTCGGTGTATACGTTAACAAACATACGGTTTCTATCGGGATTTTCAATATAATAACCATTATCATTTTTGGTATCGTAACCAGCATCAATCGTAATTCTTTGACGCATTTTTCTGCCTTCTTGCTCCGAGATGCCGACTATTACATCCATTATATCCCCTTCGAAATAGTTTCCTAAAATATGCTGAGAATTGATTGTAATAGAATTGTCGGTTGGTCCCTGCAAATCTTCTTGAATCATCGAAGATAGCAAGATAGAATTATATTTAACTCCGTAATTTCTATCTTCAATCTTATCGGTTATCCTCATAAATTGCGTTTGGTCCTCGCCATCTTTTCCTTCTCCGTATAAAAGACTATCTGAAATTTGCGGAGTAGGAGTAATGATGCCTTCTCTGATAAACGAAAATTTAATAGCTTGCAAGCCACAGTCAAATGCGCTCTGTAGACCTATCTTATTAACAACTCCAACTTTTACTAGAACTTGTTTGGAAACAGACAAATAATCTCCAGCTTCAGTCTCAACTTCAAGCGTTATTGTATAATAAGAACCATTTTCCAAGCCAGCAAACTCATTCTCAAAACCACCTGTATATATCGTATCCGTTTGAGATACAACATAACCATCGGTGTTATTATACAGCGTCCATCTATAATTCTTCCATGTAATATTCTGTAATTGAGAATAAATAGCATCGACCTTTAATCTACGGTCAGAAACGATTTCTGCGCCAGAACTGTCGAAACTTCCAGTGGAATTCTTGATAATTAAATCGATTGTCGGAGTACTATATCCGTAGAATGGATTTTCATCACTAATCTTAAAATACGACGTGACAGTATAATCATCGCCAGGCTTCAATGCGGTGGTTTCGCTAAATTCATCCTTCGGAGGCGTTATACACCAAATTTTATTATCCAAAGTTTCGATATTGAAATAACCAGCATTATTTTTATATGTAAAACGCATCCCTGCATTAACACCAACAAACGGACGGATAAAGATTTGATCTTTTGTTGTTTTGAATATGGGACTAAAGTGCTTGCGAAATTCTACGTCCTGATAACTTTTAGCATAATAATCTACATTATCATCAGCAGGTTCTGGATAAATTTCAACGGGCTTCTCAATTTTAAATTGAATCGGTGATGAATTTATGGTAGCGTTAGCACCAAGATCATTCTCATAGTTTATACCCGCAGAAGAACCATATTGTATATAATATACGCGTCCCAACATATCTGCAATTGTATCAGCCTCTGCCGTTCTTTGCCATCTAATAGTTGTAGCATTATCGGCTTCTTTGTAATCAAGGCTAACCATTTTGTAAACGCCATTTAAAGGAGAATAATTACTGCCATCCATCTCCTTACAAATCAATAGTGTAGTCGCATTTATTGCCCACGCGCCATCTTTAGCCTGCGCATCATACAAATTAATATTAATATTTTTCTCTTCAACTTTTCCCTCATATATCTGGGTGCAATATACATTGCTTCCACTTTCCAGTGCAAAATTTTGTTTAATTGCATGTTCACCTATTTTTTGATTGACAGTTTGTGTCGTGGCATAATCCACTTTCCTTCCAGCTGCAACCACCTCTGGATCATTAGGCCATTTATAAATAGAAAAATATTCAGGAGTTTTTCCCCCAATACCATCGGTCATAACCTTTTCGGGAAAACTACCTTCAACAGGATATACATAGCCAAACGTATGGTCGTAACTACTAATTCTCATTCTTGTTCCAACCATAAAATCTGCAACCGATCCTGGGGAAGCGTCAACATCATAAGGCGCTGTATTCAATTGAATGTAATAATCTTTGTAAATTTCTTCTGAATACAACCCCTGGATGCGATCCGCTGTCGAACCAATTACTTTACCCGTGGTAATAGTCATATCATACCACTTAGAGCCAAGTTTGTCTGGAGTTGTATCATATTCGCCTTGTGCCAATGAAATTTGCCACTTATAAGGTTGATTTGGGGCGCCATTATAAAAACCAGTTATTATTTCTTTTTTTATATTCTTATAAAAACCCGATATGAGCTTCCCACTTTTATCGAACTCTACTCCGCCATTGCCCCTAAGCGTGTATAAATATCTATTGGACGAACCAGCATCGCTCATCATCACTTTATATCCAAAAGGAATTTCGGTAATCAATTTAAACTTTCCGAAATCAGGGGAGACATAGTAATTGCCGTTTTCGACTACGCTTATATAATTCGGTACTTGTGCGCCGCTTTCAATCGCATTGACAAAATCATATTTTTTGTCATATACTTTTAATACACTGGAATAATAAACGGATGGCTCAATATCTCCAACAAAAATATATCTCGGAACATAAACAACATCACCATTAAAGTTATTATAATCTTTTTGCGTCAGTAGTGGTCTATAATACAAATAGTCATTAACGACATCGTAGTTATAATTTATATCGGTAATTTGTGTATAAACTGCTTTTGCAGCCTTAAAAGCCTCTGCATCTTCTAACAAAGTAGGTACGCCACTACCATCTAAGGTATAATATTTTCCCGTTATAAAGTCATTTGCGTTGCGCTCATAATGATATTGTTCCAAAGAATAGAAATTATTTTGTCCTGATTTTGCAATATTCCACGATGTGGAGCTTTTCTTTTTCGAATCAAAAAGTTGTTCTCGCGCATAAACCCGAGAAGCCTTGTTGTAAGCTTTGTAAGCAGCATCATCAGCATCATCATTACCATCAACTAACTTCAACTCTCCATCACTATTTATATAATAAAACCTATGCCATGCCACATTAAATTCTGGCTTAGGTGAAATTTCAATATAATTCTCGCAATAATAATACTCATTTGCTACAGCCTGCTCATAAGTTTTCTTGTATGGTTCTGCATCCGCATCGACTTCATACGTGGCATATAAATAATATAAACCACCATTAGCCGTTGCTTTGTCATAGACTTCTCTCGACACATCGTCATACGTGACTCTTGTATACCATCTGTAATAAAGAGAATTATTAATTGCGGATAACTTGTCTGGTGGAACATCTTTGCCGTCTTTTTGGAGAATCTTATAGCTCTTATACAGCGAATACGTACCGTCTGCGGTCTCTACACCATTGAATAAAATGGTATTTTCATTCATTAGGCTTTCGTCCGTAACAATTAACGGCAACGTAAGAACCGTTCCGTTAACACCTGTGTTGTTATAGCTACGAATAGACTTGTCATTGAGCGGCGTAAATTTAGAACCTTCAAAAATTACAGTATTCTGGCTATCTAAAATCTTTAATTTATAGCCAACAATATTCATATTTGAAGTATTTAATTCGCAAGATATATCTTGCGGTTTTGTTAAATCTAATGCATCCATAAACGGAATGCAATTGCTAGGCTTATAAACTGCCATTATATTTTCCTCCTTCTTTAAATTATTAGGTTAAGGTGGGTGAGGAGGTAAACCTACCCACCTCACCTAAGTTTTAGTTAAAACTAATTGTTGTGTCTAGTTAATCTTACTTTGGCACGAGCCTCAGCAAGCAATGCATCCATATCATAATCTTTTGTCGGATACACATTCATAGTTAAGTTATCAATATACTGACCCTCTTCATTAACAACACTTTGAGGAGTGCCAGTAAATGCCTTTTGATTTACAAGAGAACCAAGTTGAGCAATAAGAGTAGGAGCAACTTCGCCTAATTGCCATACATTACGAGTAATATCAGCAGGAACAACGCCCGACTTAGCAGGAAGCGCAGTTAAAGTTCCAGACGGAGTAATAATACCTTCTGTGCCAAGCTCATTAATAAGCGATAAACCAGATTGAGCAGAAAGCGTACCTTTAGCATGGGCTCCAAGATTTCCAACGAGTTCCATGGGATTATTGTGATCATATTTATCCTCTCCCGCCTTAAACTTTGCCCAAGTATCTTGCTTTCGTTTAACATACAAAGATCCGTTATAATACAAAACTGCATTCTTTTCCGCAGGACGACCAGTAGCTTCTTTAACAATTGCATCGAACATATTGTATTTTTCTTTATTGTTCCTCGCATTAATATCGTCGCCAGAATCAAAGTTGTATTCTATGCCTCCATACAAAACTTTTTTTCTCCATTCATTGTTTCCATCTTCGGCTTGAGTTATATATTTAATGCTTTCTTCAGCTAATCTTGCATATTTTTTGCCTTCGTCAGTCGAAAGATAGGAACTATATGCTTTACTGGATTCGCCATATCCTTTTTCTGCTAATTCGGCGCTTGTAATACCCGCGTTTAAAGCAGAATCATAAGCTGATTGATATTTATTATATGCTTCTTTATAATTTTCAGAGGCTTTCTTCTCCGCTAAATACCCTGTGCCTTTGGCTCTATCCAATGCTTCTTTGGCCTTATTTAGCTTTTCATAAGCATTACCAACATCCTCGACAGTCCCCTCTCTTTGTTCCGTCATTGACGCCACATAATCTCTTATTTGCTCCAACGGATTAACAATTACACTGTTTGCCTTTTCAATAGAGTTTATAAGCCCTGCTGAATTTTCGCCATTTACACTGGCATTCAATTCGTTGAGAGCATTCTCCATTGCGGCAAAACGTTTGTTTTCTTTGAGATTTTCAAGTATTTCTTTTTCTGCAGTCAAACTATCAATTTGAACTTGAAGCGCGTCTTGTTGTCTCTCAATATCAAGTTCATCAAGATTTTCTTGTGCGTTAGAAATTGCTTCTTCATCGGCCTCATACGTCCAACCAATACCTGCTCGATACACGCGTTTCTTTTCTTTCTTTGCATTTTCCAATGCCTCGCGTGCTTTAATGAGATTAATTTCTTTTTGCCGTTCTTCGTTATTAGCTTTTAGAGCATCCTTTTGATCATTTAACGCTTCAATTTGCTTCTCGGTATTATGTAACCATAATTCTTGTTGCATAGAAGCCTTTTGTGATTCATACTCCAACTCTATTTCCGTTCCTAAGAAATCTCGCAAAGCCCGATCTATTTCTTCAAACCCAGATTTGACATTGCCATCTTTGTCGTAAACATTTTCGATCAAGTCTCCAATATTTGTCCATTTTTTATCAACACGACCAAGAACATCGTCCGATAAACCATTCCGAAATTCCTCGAACAAAGTTGAACTACTTTTAATTGAATTAAAAATTGAATTTTGTATTGCCTTACTTTCAGCAGTGTCGATATCTCCGATTAACGCGGCCATAAGTCCTGTTTCGCCACCACTGAAAAATTTAGAAGCAAATTCTGGATAACTCTTCAGCAATGTATCAAAATTTTCTGCAGAAAGCTTAGTATTATCTGCTACATCAGAAAGAATATCTGAGAGTTTAGAAAATTGTTCGGTAATCTCACTCACGTTCATTAAGCCGATTGCGGTTGTAAGACTTGGAATTTCCTTTGCCAATTCTTTGGCCCTTTCCGTCGTTATGTTCCAGGCAACAGCAAATTGTTGAATTCTATCTGGATCTGCCGCATAAACCAAACTCATCAATTTGTTTTCAGTCAAACCCATACTTTCGGCAATTTTCTTAAATTCGTTATTCTCGCCAGCATCAAGCAAGTCTCGCAAATATTCGTAGTTTATACTATCAATATTATATCCCAACGCCCTTAGTTCTTTAGACGAAGCCTTAATAACACTATTGAGCTTATCTTCTGCATTAATTAATTCACCAATTGTTTTTGTATCCCCCGAAAATAACGCGGACATTTCTGAATCCGCTTTAAGCATTGCCTTGATTTGAACAAGATAGTCGGATTTGATTGCGCCAGATAATGTACGAACAGCCACACCCTCTTTTTCTAATGCTTGTGTAATTTTATTGATAACACCCTCGGTAGTAATATCTTGCAATTCCGAATCGCTTAAATCATGAATGTCAGCCGACAGATAACCGATGTTGACATCTTGTTTAACCAGGGCTTCATTAACTTGTTTGTTGAGCTCGATCGCGTTTTCAAGATTCTTTATATAATCTCTTAGCCCATCAAGTTGAAAAGTCCCAAATTTATCATATTCTTTCGAACCTTCCATTTCTTTTAAATCTTTCTCTGCTTCAGCGAGACGATCTTCGAGAGCTCCTTCATAATGCAAAACCCTATCTTCCCATGTAGCCCCCAAAATAGCGCCGCCAGTGCCAATCAAACCAGCTCCACCTGCCGCTGTAGCGGCTCCTGTAGCTGCCGTAGTGCCTGCAGTAAGAGGCGCCGCTGCCATTTGAATGCCTGCAGCGGCCATTGCGGAAAGACCAGCAATCATTGTACCAACGCCCGCGAAAGTACCGACAAACTTACTCCAATTATCTTTTGTTAATGTTACATCTTCTTGCAAATTGACATCCGAAATCGTTTTGCGATCTTCCTCTTGAGAGGCGACCGTTTCCCGTCTTTCTTCTTTAGCTAAAGCTATTTCTAAAGCACGTTGAGTTTCTTTTCGAGTATCTATATTATCATCTAATAGCATGGAAGATATTTTAGAAATATCTTTCAAATATTTTTCGGTTGAATCGCCGTATAGTTCTTTATTGATATCTTGTAATATATCATCGGTAGAGCCATTCTCATCAATATATTCGGAAAAGAAATTATTTATACTTTCAACATAATCTAATAATTTTTGATAATTTGCCGAATTAAAAGATGTTTCAGATATTAGTTTGGCGCCATCTTCTATAGACGTTTTAACACCAGACAGAACCTCTAACTGTTTCGCTGCTTCTTCAACGCGTTGCTTGCGTTCGAGTTCTTCGATATGAAGCACGGATGTAATTAAGCTACCAAATGTATCACCAAGAATAGGACCAAGAATGGGACCAATTAAAGGACCAATACCAGGAATAGCAGAAACCAACCCCGTAGTAACAGCAGTCGTCATACCTTGTACAACTTTGTCTCCTGCGGTAGCTTCTTGAGTTTGAGTGTTTCCAGTGAGTGTGCCAAACAATCCGCCACCAACCTCAGTCTTGCTCATACCCGAAACAACTCCAGCCAACACACCAGATACAGCCGCATTACCAAGCCTTACTTTCTTTTCGGCTGCAAGAGCCTGTTTAAGATTCGAAAGCCGCATAGAACCCGCCTCGTCTAAATCTTTTGAAGAAAGTTCTTTTACTTCTTTTTTTGCTGCTCTAATTTCTTTAATTGATTTTAAACTAATAGATTGGGCCTCTTCTTCAGTAGCAGAACCAACATCCGTCCCTTCTTTTGCAGCAATTGCGCCGACCTTTTGATCGATACTGGCAACCAACTTACCCAAATAACTATCGGGACCATTACCATTAAGTGTTTCTGTTAGTGTGGGCGCTGCTTTATCTTGAATTAAATTACCTTGGGCATCAAACTTATAAGTTGAATGACGACTAAATCCAGCAAAGAACGATTTTGTTTGATTGCTGGCTCCACCGAATATTTGACCTAATCCACCAATGCTACGAATTTTATTAGCAATTCCCGCACCAGCAATTGCTAAAATTACTTGCAACAGACTGCCAAGATTTTCGGTTATAGTAGCAATAGCACTAGCGCCAGTGCGCATAATCCAACTACTCTCTATCTTCATGCTAAACTCTTCCCAAGCATTAGAAATACGCTTAGTCGATGCTTCGAGAGAGTCAAGATAATGGTTATATTTTTCTTCAGCCGTACCAGCAGATTCTGCCGATTCTTCAGTTAATTCTTGATATTTACTATAATTTTCCATTAAAACAAGGAAATTTTCACGCATTCTGGTACCGCCAAATGCAGTTGACACCGCGTTCTTTGTAACCGTATCAAGAGTATCCCACTTGCTAGCCAACTCATCAAGCACATCGGTTATACTGCGCATCTCCGAAGAAGAAGAGCGCACTCTAATACCCAGAGTACGGAGAACTTTTTCAATATCGTTGATGTTATCGGTTGTCTCACCACCGTCGTCAAGACCTATTTGAGTAAATACACTTGCTTTAACATTACCATAACGAGCAAGCAATGTCTTCATTGCTTCACCAACGGAATCCATTGATTTTTGCGTAACTTCACCAATTGTTGACACGGCAGCAATAAGTTCGTCCATCGACATACCAGCAAGATTCGCTGACACTGCAGACTTACTTAACGCTGTAGCAATACCGCCTGCCGAAACAGCCGCTACTTGGTCAACTTTGGTAAGTTTGTCTACAACAGAAGCTGCCTCAGAGGCTTCAAGTTTAAAACCTTTTAAAGCACTCGTCAAAGCCGTCGTTGCTTCCGACTGGGATATCATACCTAACTTTGCAAGTTGCGTTGAAGACTCGATTAACTTATTAACTTCGGCTACGTCGTAACCTTGTCTATAATTATGTTACTTTTAAATTTCGTTACTATTTAAAAGATTCTGTAAAAGTATCAATATTGTATTCGCATATAGAATAATTATTAGTCATCATCTTACTAATACATTCGTCTTTAATTTCCAACAATTTTGATTCATTTGGTAAAATATCGGTTGCAGATACAAGTTTTAAAATTTTATATCCAGAGCTAATAACAAAAGCATCTCTCTCATTTTCTTTCATTTCAAAATGTTCTATAGTTTCTTTTCCCATTTTTACACTAAGCGCATGTCCAGAACCATTATATTCAATACACATATTTATAGATTCTATAAATATATCTGCGCTATATTTGCCAATAGGAAAATTCAAAATACCGTCATACAATTCGCATAAATATTTTTGTTGCTTGCTAGTATAGACTTGCCCATTACCATTATCAAACATAGTCTTATTACATTTTTCTCTTAATTTTTCATTTTGTAATGTATAGGGGTGTCCATATCTTAAGGTCATTGTGTCACTCGCCATTTTTCTAATATCTTTTGACAATAAAGGAAATTCTACGCCATATTTTCTCATATTACTATCAATCGCCTTTTGTCTTATTTCAGGCAATTTTAATGTGCTTATAACACCATATTTAGAAAAAGTATTTTCTAAGACTTTCTTTTTTCTACAAGCTTTACAACAAATTTTACCGACTGTTTCAACATATCTTCTGTAAGCCTTTTCAAAAGTACAACCACAGAATTCACATTTTGTATGTATTTTTACGCCCGATGTAGGCGGCAAGTCTTTAATATCTATCATTATTCTTTGTCCAAGAACAACTTCATATCCTTTGCTTTTATAATAGTCTATATTATATTGGTTTATAACCATTTTAACACTTGTCTCAATAATCACGATTTTACCTCCTTTACAGATTTTCTTCATATTTCTATGAAGTTCAGAGCACATCTTTCACATTATAAAAATGCAGAGCCCCCCGCTATCTACACTCGTAGAACATGCTCGTTGAAGTTTCTCCTATTCGGAGCTTACCTGCTGATTTCCCAATTTGTATTCTTTTTAGACCATCACACTTAAGCATTTTTCATCTTTATGTTGTGGTTATACAACTCTAAGGGAGTTCCAGCAATTCAAGGGGTTTATACTGACCCAGACATTTTAGTTAAGCCAGTCGTTTGCCGCTTCCGCAATTTCTTGCGTAGTAGCACCCAATTGTTTGCCAAGTTTATTGTAAGTTAACATTAAATTTTCAGCTTCTTCACGATTTAAATCGGCAACGACACGCAAGTTTGTCATAGCTTTTTCAAGTTGCGTTATAGTTTGGGCAACCTGCGTAATCGAACGAGGTATTGAATTCAATAACTTCGAGGCCAGACCAAAATCAATTACGCGCATAGTTGCACGCTTTATGTCGTTGGCCATAATATCCCAAATATTTGTTACGCCTTGCTTCTTGCTTGCTTCCTGCGCTTTTATTTGAAGCAACTCGAGATTATAATTTCGCTCAATTGCCTCTTGTTCTTTTTTACGAAGATTGTTATTCGTAAGCAGATTGTCGGTTTCTTCTTTATTTAGAAGAAGTTTTTCGTTAAGAATAGAAATTACTTCTTGAAGGGCATTTTTCTCTTTATCACTATATGACGTAGCGATAGTATGTTCTGCCGCAAGAATCTGCTTTTGAATATTAAGCCTTTGGCCCAACAACGTTTGATACTGTTTCTCGTTGTCCATTTGATCTTGGACGGTTAAGTGAGACTCGCCAGTATCAACATTATATCCATATTGAGCAGTCTTATATCTATATTTTTGCTCCTGTACGTCTCTTTCAGCGGCTATGCGTGCTAATTGCTTATCACTAAATCCGCCTTCCCCTACAATCTCTTGTTCTTTGATTACAGAGTCTTTAACCGCATTCAACTCATCAATTTGTGATTGAATTCCAGAAGTATCTTCATTGCGCTGCTGAGCAGCATACATTTCTTGTTTAAGTTTGGCAACTTTGTCGAGCAATAAATATTCTTCTTTGATGAGCTCGATGTAGGTGCGCATACGATCATTTTGTTGCTCTTCAGACTCTTTAGTAGGCTTTTTGCCTCCACCAGTAAAATTGCCGCCACCAAGACTATCGTTTGGGCTTGCGTTTGATCCGTCTGCTGGTTGCGCTTCGTCTATGTCAGACGGACTTTCAAAATTATATAAATTCTCATTAAAATCTTTGATGGCCGTCGTATCGGAATGAATTCCTTTAACTTCTTCAAGCAATGCGTTATCGCCACTGTCAGGCTGATAAGAATCGCCGAAAATCATCTTCATGATTTCGTCTTTTCTCATCGTTCCAGCTTTTGAGAGAGCGCCAGAACCCTTAACATAAGAGGGAACTTTAGACAATATATCCTCAAGTTCTCTTCCAGTGCTTTCGACATCAGCGTCCTTATGGCTTTCAATCCAAGCTTTTAATCCACCAGGACCATAATCAGCATAGATACGCTTTGCGGCATTTTCATAAATTGTAGCAACGGTAGTTTCATCAGCACCAATTATTGTCGCCTTAGGCTTCTTTCCTCTTAATTCGTCCGACATAGGAATGTCGCTGGCCACCTGTACTTTGGGAATACCTCCGTCATATGAACCATAATTATAGTACGGCCCGTTACCACCACCTTGTCCACCAGTTGTCCCATCATTGATATTACCAATTATAACTGGTTCGAATACTTGATTGTGTTGTTTTTTACGAGAAGAAGATTTCTTTGTGGGAATTAAAGATTCTGAAACATCCTCTGGAAAAAGGGTAGACATAACATCTTGTGAAATAGGTTTCCTGACAAATTGATTCAAATCGCCACTTTTGCTTCTTTGAGAACTTTCCCTTCTCAACTTATCCACAAATTCCTGATAAGATCTATCCTGTTGCTCTTTGAGCAGCCTTTCTTGTTCTTTATGATATTTATCTCGATTGTAATAATACGATTGGCCAACTTTTAATGTATCTAACAAGCCAGCACCACCAGAAAATGCATCTCCAAGAGTAGATTGCTCCATCGTTTTATTATATGCCTCATTCTTAGCTTGCGACATCTTTCTTTTCATTGGAAGAAAATATTTTCTAAATTTATCCTCATCTCCGCCTAATAGGCTAATCCAATACGCATCTGAATTTTTTGTTGGAAACACAGCTTCCATCGCACTGGGAACATTAACCATTTCGTGAACAGCTTCCTCGATACTCATCCCCTTGAATTTGGGATAAATACCTTCTTTGTCAAGAGAAGACAATAATTTTCTAAATGAATTTGGAGTTGCTTGTACTATTTCAAGCAATTTGTTTTCAAGCTCACGTGCTATTTGTTGAGGCGCAACTTTTCGCGTTTGATTAGGAAGCCCCATTGTCTTAGCGCCACCTCCAACAAATGCCTTGGCAACAGTTTGATCTCCCCAATTCACACCAAATTTCGTTCTGTTCCATATCGTATGTCCCAAAGCATCGTCGCCAAGCAGTCTTGAAAACTTTTCAAATTGCACTTGGTTTCGTAATTCCGATTCGGTAAATGGTACATATTTTCCATTTACAACCCTACCATGTATTCCAGCAACTTGAGTCAACTCGTCGAGAGAATAATTATCAACTTGAAAAACCCCTTGTTGAGCCAGCATTTGTTTTATAGCTGGTAAATCTTCAATGTTTTCCATAACACGATTGAAAATTATTTTTAATAATTCGTTATACGGAAGCTCGGCTTTATCATCGCCTACAAACGCCTGATAGTCGGTCGTTTCTCTGTATATTTCATCTCTTAATTTTTCAGAAAAATCGTATAACTTTTGAAACTCTGGATTTGTTTGTAATAGCATGTCGATATTCTTTTGAATATTAGTTGGGTCTAATTCTAAAACTTCCGACTTAATACGTCCCGCTTGTTCACTCTCAGGACCATAAAAAATATCCTCGTCTTTCATTCCCGCCTGTTTTGCAGCCAGTATACTCGCCAATGCTTTTGTACTTGACGAGAAATCTACTAGTCTTCTTACTGCTTGCGGATATGCCAACGTTTCATGTATAGGGTCCCAAGAAGCTCTCGCCCATCCACCAATCTTTGAGTTAAGCCGACTTTCGGAATTTTGTAACTGCCATTTTTCAACATCCCACGTTTCTGGGCTATAAGTGTTTTTGCGTTCATCATCACGACTAACTGCTTGTAAATCACCAGCTTCATCATAAAAACGCTGAGCAAGATCGAACCAATGCCCTCGAGCTTCAGTTGATATCGGTTCTCCATACCATTTATTATAAAATTTAAGTCCTTTTACTTTATCTTGAATTGCCCGTTTAATATTGACGGAATATGTACCAGGAGATAAATCACCCAAAAAACCTCGCATATAAACTTCATTTGACTCGGTTTGGTCTTTGCCTATAATCTCCATTGCGTAATTTACAATCGCATCTGCTGTTTCATTATCTTGTGCCTGAACAGCTTCCATGTACTGCTTATCCAAATCACTTAAACTATAGCTACCAATTCTACGGTAATCTACTGTTGGAAATTGCTCGCGTTGAAGAGCTATTAAGGTTTGAATTTGAGGTTCATACTTATCCATTACCTTTTTTCTCATCGAAGCGAGTTTGCGTTCGCTTAAACCACCTTGATTTTGATTTACAGCAGCAACCTCAGCATTCATCTGCTTGCTAAGTTCAGTTATCTTTTTTTGACGTTCTTCGTATTCGGGATTTATTACACGTTGACCGCTATCATCAAAAGTGGCCAATCCTGGAATAAACCTATTTGGAGCAGACATTACGCCGTGTTCCATATTCTCTTTGAATTTACCCGCTTTTCGAAGTTCTGCAATGCTAAATCTACTTGGGATATTAGGCTGCATTAAAAATGCTTGCGCTCCAGCGGGTGCTTCATAACCTTGTGATTTTACAACCGCAGAAACACCAGAAACCAGAGCTTCCTGTGCTTCCCTTGGAAGACTTTGATACATAAGCATAAGATCCATTTCGTCTACAAATTTATTATTTGCAAGTGCATATGCCGTTTGCCCATTAAAAGTCATGTATTTACCGTCATTTCCAAGTTCAATATTTAATTTTCCAGGTATTTTTACATCTCCAGTAAGAATGGCATTACGAATTGCTTCAGGATTCCCCTCGTTGTCTTCAAGAAACTTTAAAAATCTATCAACATCTTCGTATTTACCAGCCTCCATTTTCCACGCAGTAATACCCCCCTTTCCACGCGGGCGATGTGCTATAACACCTTTGCCCAACAATCCCTCTTTTTTAGTTGCAACTCTTTTATTTTGAACATTTACTAAAAATTGTGTCAACCATTTTAATGGAGTTGCAGAAGTTTGCGTTTTATAATCTCCGACGATATACTCATTATCTTTGAAATTTAACTTCGCCATGTCGGCAGTAGCCGCCCTATAAACGCCCTTCATTATTTCCGACACCGTAGTTTTTTCGAAATCAAAACCACGCAAATCATCTATGCCCATACCTTTAAGCATAACATCTAACGTTTTCGTTGCTTCTTGAAGAGCTTGAGATAAAGCATAAGTGTTCCATCTTCCTTCTTTAAAATACTCTGGACCCAACTCTTCTTTGTAATGGGCAATAAGATTTTTTACTGTTGCATCCATCAATTTAGGATCTTGGAACATCGTGGCATAATCTATCAATCTTCCTTTGTTGCGATTTTGCGCATCGTGACCCACAAATTCTTGAATGGCATGTATCGCCGTACCATAAGATTTGGGACGCCCATAGTTATTCTCTTCTTTTTGCAATTTCCTTACTGTTTGAGGATCGTTTGCAAAATGCGCCATCTCTCTCTTAATATTTCTAAAACCACGAGTAATTAATCTTTCATATTGAGAGCTTGAAAAGACTTGATCTTCGGGAATTATGCCAGTCTCAGTTGTATAATAATTATGAGCACCACCTTTGGTGAACAATCTGCTCCCCGACAAAGCCCTAGGTTTAAAGCCCCTTCTATCAATTGTTTTATATTTCGGAGTATAATTCACTTTAATCTTGGGCTCTCCAATATTGTTAAATCTACTTGTTTTATCAATACCATCAATGAACTTTAGCGCCCTTTGGAAAACCTCATTCTTTACTTTAATGATAGTATTTTGTCCGTCGGCAATTTCTTCAGCCACTTGACCACTATAACTACTAATTTCATTTATATAACCAGTAATTTCATTAATCGTATTTGACAATTGTGTATTTAAGTCTGAATTCATTTGCTCAATTGCCTTGTCACGCATTTGACGATACTTGTCTCTAACGGCTATTAACTTATTGTAGATAGATTCACTGGTGATTTTATCTATGGGCATATTTGAAGAATATTTTTTACCTCCGCGTGTAGGAGAAAGCGCCTCGTCTAATTGCTTTTGCAACTCTTTATCTTTTAGTGATAAAAAATTACCAAGCTCGTTTATATTAAATTGCTTCTTAGTACCATCTTCAAATTGAATCGTTATACGTCCTTGAGGGTCGTTTTGATATTTTTTATCGGCTTCAGTACTAATTATACTTCCACTTCCAAACTTCGGATGCACTATTTGTGCATTAATTAAGTCCTTAATTTTCATCTTTGTTTCTCCTTCATTTTGTTGTTAATATAAGTCAAAAAATCAGTATTAACAAACGTATCTATCCAATTGGTTAGATGATTTTTAACATAATCTATTTCATTAAAACCATTTATAGGAGTTTTAAAATAATGATCTATATCCGTAACTATTCTTCCGTTACCTCTTATTTCATAAATTTCTTCTCCTCTACTGGTTTCATATATCAAATTCTTTTCGTCTATATATACATCAAAAGACCATGGGGCCTGTGAACGAAAAGATATAGAGTTTAAAAAATCGGTTAAAGGAATTACTTGCTTTCTAAAATTATTAATTCTATATACTCTAATAAACATAGATTTAGCAAATTTTACGACCTCGGATTTTAAATATTCAAAACAGTCTGGATAAATAGTCAATAATTTATCTCTGTCTTCTTTGCTACTATATTTT
>ERZ1034992.198-NODE-198-length-38394-cov-5.985185_pt1 | contig 38394 bp, 28 predicted proteins | sample MGYA00520695_ERZ1034992 | MGnify/ENA primary metagenome ERZ1034992 (study PRJEB33766, sample SAMN09781778) | gut metagenome | biome: gut microbiome | host: Homo sapiens | place: Madagascar | study: EMG produced TPA metagenomics assembly of the PRJNA485056 data set...
CATCAATACTATATTATAATCGAAAATATTGATATTGTCAAGAGCAGCAAATGCAAATTTTCAGAAAAAAGTACCCATTCCGATGCCGGCATCGCTTTTTGACCGGGTCTTCCCGTTTTTTTCAAACGATGTTCCGGAATAAAGTTGAAAAGCAACAGAAAAGTGTTATAGTTAGGATATTGCAAATAAACAATCCCGGCAGATTCTGCCGGACAGCAACGGGAGTATCCTAAGCCATGGAAAAGAATTTTGACTTTCTGAAACGTATGCGCGTGGTTCATCAGCCCAACCGCCGCGACTGGACCGCAAAACCGGAACCCGGCGAAATCCTGCTCGATAATTCCTGGAAAATTGTAATTCCGACGTCCGCCGGACAACTGATCCGCCGGGCGGCAGATGATTTTCAGGATTATCTGTTCACCAGCATGAATGTTTCCGTGCCGGTGCTGGCGGAGGCGCATCCGCTGCGCGGAGAAAAAATCCTGCTGCTGACAGCAGACGCTTCCGGGCTGGACCTGCCCCGGAAGCCTGAAAAGAAATGTTCATTTGCGCTGGATATCACCGGCAGTAACGGCATTCTGCTGTGCGGTGCGGACGAACGCGGCGTCTTCCGCGGAACCCTGCATCTGGAAGATGTGCTGAACATGCGGGAAGCCCCGTATCTCCGGGAAGGACATTCCCTGCGGGAGCCGCTGACCCGTATGCGCAGTGTGCATTCGGGGTCCGGCATTGACGACTTCCCGGACTGGCAGCTCAATGCCATTGCCCATGCCGGATTCACTGCCATTGACCTGTTTGTCAAAGCCCCTGACACCACCACGCGCGGCTACTGCAATATCAATGATGTGATTGACCGCGCTTCGCTGTATGGTCTGGATGTGGTGATTTACAGTTACCTCAGCAGCTACAAACACCCGGATGATCCGGATGCGGAAGAATTTTTCGACAGTGTATACGGCGAAATTTTCCGGCGTCATCCGAATGCCGCCGCGCTGCACCTGGTCGGCGAATCTCTGGAATTTCCGAGCAAAGATCCTCACACCACCGGCAAACGTTTCCGCGACAGTGTCCGGGACGGCATTCCGGACACCCGGCCGAGTCCGGGCTGGTACCCCTGCTGCGACTATCCGGCTTACATCAAACGCATCTGTGCCGCTGTCCGCAAAGTGAAACCGGAAGCCGAAATCATTCTCAACACCTATAACTGGGGCTATATGCCGCTGGAAGACCGCCGGCGTCTGCTTGCCGCTCTGCCGAAAGATGTTACTCTGCATGTAACCTATGACATTTTCAAGCTCAATCATCGCGACGGATTGAGCTGTCCGGTGATGGATTACAGCATTTCCGCGGCAGATCCCGGTTATTACTTCACCAGTGAAGCCGAGACTGCGGCGGAACTGGGAATCCGGCATATCCGCGTAACCAGCAATCTGGCGGGCGCATCCTGGGATTTCGGCACGGTGCCGTACGTGCCGGTTCCGTTCCGCTGGGCTCACCGCATGGAAGTACTCAAACATTATCTGAAAACCTGTCATGTCGACAGTTTTTATGAAAACCATCACTACGGCTGGTGGCCGAATCCCTGCAATGATCTGGAAAAGGAAATCTTTTCCTCCGACGGCGAAACCGATGTGGAGAAAATTCTGCTGAAAACCGCTGTCCGGGATTACGGAAAGGAAGCCGCTCCGCATATTGTGGACACCTGGCGGATCTGGAGCAACTCCATGGATCATTATGTCGGCACCAACGAAGACCAGTACGGACCGTGGCGCACAGGACCGTCCTATCCGTTCATTTTCCAGCCGAACATTTCCCGCGTGATGGCGAACAAGGAACTGCAGTTCCCGACGGCGCCGCACGCTCATTTCGGATACCATATCATCAAGACACTGTATATGCCGTATGAAAACGCCAATCAGTCGCCGGGTCCGCTGCGCTATCCCTCTGAAATCCGGGAACTGGAAAAAATGCTGACCATGTGGGAAGAAGGTCTCGAAGGACTGAAAGCCGCCCTGCCCCTCATTCCGGAAAACAAAAAACAGAACGGCGAATTCCTGTATGCGCTGGGCAAATTCATCCGGAACTCCATCCGCACCACGCTTCATATGAAAAACTGGTGGATTCTGAATATGAAACTCCAGATTCCGTCCGACCGCAAAACCATGCTGTCGCTTCTGGATCAGATCGAAGCACTGGCACAGGAGGAAATCGACAACGTGAAAGATACTTTCGAGGCGGTCCGGACCGATTCCCGACTGGGCTGGGAACCTTCCATGGAATATGTCTGCGACGAATGGCATCTGGAATGGAAACTCCGCCAGATGGAAAGTATGCTCGGCGAAACCGCCGCATACCGTAAAATGATTGAACTGTAAAAGGAGAACTGACATGCGCATCTTTCTGTTTCTGCTGGTGGCAATGGCCGCAGCCGCGGCGGGCGGCACGGAACGGCTGTATCTGAACCCTTCCGCCGAATGCGGAATCTTCACCACTTTACGGGGTGAATGGAGTGCCTGTCCGGCATCCGAGGTGAAACTGTCCTATGACGACAGCAAGCTGATTGTCGATGCGGTGCTGCGGCTGCCGGAAGGCTCGGAATTCCAGCGCGGCGGAAACAAAGATGACGACATGGCAGTTTTCAACGGCGAAGTTTTTGAATGGCAGATTGCGCCGGGAAAAACAGGGGATGTGTACTGGCATCTGGCATTGAGTCCTTCCGGATTCCTGTATTCCGCCAGAAAAACTGACATGGCATGGAACCCCGCCGGTCTGCTGAAAAAGAATATTGTCCGCGGGAATGAATGGACATTCCGGCTGGAAATGCCTTACCGGCTGATCAGAGCGGCAAAGCCAAGTAAAGGAGAAATCTGGCGCATGAATCTGGCGCGAACCGCCCGGTTCAACGGAAAATCCGAGACCGCCAGTTTTTCCGGAGCCGCGAATTTTCATGCTCCGGATCAGTTCGCCGAAGTGATTTTCGGTGAAGATACCCCGGAGAAAAATTCCGTACTGCTGCGTTCTGCCGATACCCGGAAACAGCCGTACGTCCTGACGTTTTCGTCTGCCCGTATGCCGGAACAGGTCAAGCTGGACTATTATTCCGGTGAAAAGCCGGCTTTCTCCGGAACATTCCGCACTCAAAACGGTATGCTGACGGCGGAAATTCCAATAGAAATCGGATATTTCCCGCTCAAATCAGCGGTTCCGTCCCGCGTTGAACTCCGGGATGCCGCGACCGGACGGCTGGTCGGGATTTCTTCCGGAATCGTCGCCACCGGCAATGCGGACAGCCTGACTCTGGACCGTTTCTACTACACCCCGGCGGACAAAGCGATCCGTTTCCGTCATTCCATGGGAAAGGATATGACGCTGCGTCTGACCGGACCGCAGGGCGAAGTGTTTTCCGCGCCATGCCCGAAAGAGAATGGAAGCATTCCCTTTGCCCTGCCGGGCATTTCGCCCCAGAAAAAAGATGTGCTGACCTTGGCACCGGGACGTTATGTGCTGGAATTGACGAACGGCAAAAGCCGCACATCCAGAGTGTTTTTCATTCTGAAAAATGTTCCGGAAACAAAACCGGTCTCTGCGCCGCAACAGCTGCGTGTTTCCGGCGAACAGCTTCAGCTGAACGGCAAACCGGTTTTTCTGATTGGACTTTCCAGCACTCCAAAAGTATTTTTCCAGTTTGGAGACGCCCATAATCTGCGCTATGAAACACGCGGCGTCCGGAAAGACGCAGTACAGCTTGCCGGCATTCCCGACGCCCGGCTGTTCCGCAAACCCTTCACCGGACGGGCTTATCCGCCGGATGATGTTCATGCCGCAAAATCCGCGGATTTTGTGCGGAAAATAAAAAATACCCATCCGGCGTTTTTCCGTATTTCCTACGAGGCGCAGATTCCGAAAGCGTTAACTGCCGCAGACGGCACAATCATACCCGGCGATACGGATGAACTGATGTTCAAAACGTATCAGGCGGTCAAACTGGCGAATCCGGAGCTGGTCTATTCGATTCAGACTGACAATCCGGCGAAAATTGCCAGTCTTTCGAAAGCGTGCGATGTGTTTGAGGTGGCACTGTATTCCTCCAGTTATGCACAGAATATGCTTCCGAATCTTCAGCGCGACATGACAAAAATCCGCAGTGAGCTGTCCGGGAAAAAACCGGTGATTTACTGGCTTGGCGGGACGATTCCCGACAACCAGTGCCGCCGTGCCGAAGAAATCCGTGCCGGGGTCTACCTGTCCATTCTCAACGGCTTTTCCGGAAACATCATTCACATGGGACACGGCTTCCTGCCGGAAACACGAACCCGGCTCTGGTCTCTGCTTTCCGGTATACTCTATGAAGTCGAAACTTTCTATCCGCAGTTCGCCGCGGGCAGCCCCCTGCCCGGCGATTGGAATAACGGACCGGTCATCGCGGCTGCCCGTCAGCTGCCGTCCGGAGAAATCATGCTGATTGCGGTGAACACCAGCGCGGCGGAAGCCGTGTATCCGCTCCGGAAAGATTACAGAATCCGGCGTCTGTCCGGGGAAACTGTGCCGAACGGATCGGATGTCTTCACGCCATATGAACCGAAAGTTTACCTGCTTTCAAAAATGAAATAAGGAACGGATTCAGCCGCGGGCGTACATGCATTTCAGGTAGTGCGATTCTTTGAAGTCCGCCGGATGATCCGGGGCTTCCGCGCGGCGTTCAAGTTCACGCAGAGGACGTCCGGCTGTCCGGGCGGAACGATGCACTTCCGCGAACAATTCGTCCGCCTTGACTCGGCTTGAACAGGAAGCGAACACCAGCAGACCGTTTTTCCGGAGGAGCCGCACCGCCTGAGCGGCAAGACGTGAATAGGAATTCAGAGCCTGCGCCCGTTCTCCGGAAGCTTTGGCGAACGAAGGCGGATCGACAATGACCACGTCGAAACGTTCTCCGCGCAATTCCAGTTCTTGCATGGCGTGGAACGCGTCATCCGGCAAAGTCCGGTGACGGCAGTCCGCCACGCCGGGGAAATGACGGTTCAGGGAAAAATTATGTTCGGAGGCGTCCAGTGCGGGTTTGCTGAAATCAATATCGGTAACTTCCCTGGCACCGTTCCGCGCGGCATACAGGGAGAAACCGCCGGAATAGGAAAACACATTCAGCACTTTACCAGCGCCGCGGGCATATTCCCCGACTTTTGCACGGTTTTCGCGCTGATCAAGAAAAAATCCGGTCTTCTGTCCCATGCGGACATTGGTTTCAAAAGTCAAACCGTTTTCCAGGAAACGAACCGTGCCGTCCCAGCCGTCTTCGCCGGCAAGCATACCGTCTTCATAATTCAGCCGGCTGGCAGGGGACAGCGAAGCAACTTCACGGGACAGCCGCACGGCGGTGCGTTTCAAATCCGGCGAAACCTGCCGGAGAGCAGTCAGCACATTTTCCAGATGCGGCAGCCAGGCGGCGGAATAAACTTTGACCGACAGGACATCGCCGTAGCGGTCGGCAGCCAGTCCGGAAAAACCGTCGGATTCACCGTTGATCAGCCGCCAGGCATTGGTTTCCGGACCGAACAGCCCCGCTCGCCGCACGGCGGCTTTTTCCGCCAGAAGCCGGAACAGTTCCGGACCGATGTCCGGAGCCAGGGAACCGAATGCCAGCACCCGGAGCCGGATGTCGGACCGCGGATCTATCAGAGCCGCGCCGAGCTTGCGGCGTCCGTCAAACAGCACGGCGATATCCCCGGCGCACATTCCGGACGGCATTTTCGCGATGGAATCTTCAAAGATCCACGGATGCCGAGAACGCACAGCCTGAAGTCCTTTGGTCAGCAGATGAACCGCCGCGACTTTGGACGGACGGGATACGGCGGTCTGTTGTTTTGCCGGCATGATATTTTCCTGTGGTACGGTCAGAGTTTGCCCAGTTCGCCGGAACGTTCCGCTCCGGCGATCACGGCTTTGACAACCGTGCTGCGGAATGCCCCTTCGTCGAGAGCCGCCACTCCGCGCGCCGTGGTTCCGGCAGGAGAAATGACCGCATCCCGCAGAGCCGCCGGAGAATCCGTTCCCGCCAGCACCATTTTCGCACTGCCGTAAACGGTCTGCGCCGCCAGTTCCAATGCAATGTCGCGCGGAAGTCCTTCATATACACCGCCGTCCGCCAGAGCCATGATGAATTCAAAGACATACGCCGGGCCGCTTCCGCTCAATCCGGTTACGGCATCCATCAGTTTTTCCGGCACCTGACGGCATCTGCCGAAGGAACTCAAAATCATTTCCGCACAGGCAATATCTTCCGCCGCAACAGCTTTGCCCGGCGCGAAGCAGCTCATGCCTTCGCCCGCCAGCGCGGGGGTATTGGGCATGACGCGGATCACCCGATCCGTTTTTGCCATGGCGGAAAGTTTTTCAAGGGGGAGTCCCGCCGCAATGGAAATCAGCAATGCGCCGTTCAGCAGGGGCGCAGCTTCCTCCAGAGCCTCTTTTGCATATTGCGGTTTGACCGCCAGCAGCACGACGTCCGCATCTTTCACCGCTTCGGCGATGGTCCTGAAACAGGGAATCCCGGTAACTGCGCTGAAATGTTCCCGCGCTTTTTCCGAAGGGTCACAGGCCGCGGCTTTCCATTGCTGTCCGGCGGCGTTCATCAGACCTTTGCCGATGGCTGTCGCCATTTTTCCCGCACCGATAAATGCTGTTTTTTTCTGTTCCGACATGGTTTCAACTCCTGATTTTCTGATTTTTTCCTTTTAATATAATCTATTTTCCGGATTTTTCACCGAAAAAAGATGAAATTTTCAGGAAATGGGTTATTTTACTGTCTGTCGCATCTCAAAAAAGAACGGACGGGACATGAAAAACAATCGGATTTCGGAAAAAATATTGTTCGGAGCTTTTTCCATTCTGCTGGAATGGGAACGCTCCAATGCCAATCTGGACGAGTGTCTGGACAAACTCAGAGGCGAAGGTTCAGAAGGCAGCCCGGCGGTGGCGTCACTGCTGTTTGAATACTTCCGCCACAAAGGCTTCATAGATGATCTGATCCTGAGCCGGGCAAGGAAAGGCGGTGTAAAACAGGAACTCCGCGCACTGCTCGCCTGCGCTCTGACGCAGGCAGTGTTCCAGACCGGTATCGCGGCACAGTCCGCCGCCAATGTGGCAGTGGATTGCGCCAAACGAAAATTCGGACACGGACCCGCCGCATTTGTGAACGCGGTTCTGCGCTCCGCTCTGCAGTCGGAGGAAGTCCGCAATCCGCCAGCCAGTTCTTTCCCACAGACACTGAAGAATCACTGGGAAAAAATTTTCGGTCCGGAACAGACCGCAGCTCTGATTGACGCTTATGCCGTCAATCCCCCGCCGGTTTTCCGGCTGCGCGGAGAACTGCCGGAAAGTGGATCAGAGTTTGTCCGGGAATTGCCGCGTCTGGATTTTACAGCTCCGTTCCGTTTCTATGAAATTCTTCAGCCCGAAAAATTTTTCCGGCTGAACTGGCTGGAAAAAGGTCTGGTCTACGTGCAGGATCCCGCAACAGCGCTGGCTTTGTCTCTGCTGGATGCCGCACCCGAAGGAGAAGTTCTGGACGCCTGCGCCGCGCCCGGCGGGAAAAGCATTCTGCTGTGGGACTGGGCAAAAATGGCGGGCAGTACCTTGAAACTGACTGCCGCCGACCGGTCTCCGCAACGGCTTCAGACCTTGAAACTCAATCTGAACCGGGCGGGCGTCCGGGCAAAAACCGTGCAGGCTTCGGCACAGGAAAATCCGTTTGCAGAAAAATCCTTTAACCTGATTCTGGCGGATGTGCCGTGCGGCAACAGCGGAGTAATCCGCCGCCGCTGCGATGCCCCCTGGCGTTATTCCGGCAAAAAACTGCTGGATGTTTCCACTTTGCAGTGGGACATCCTCAATTCGCTGGCGCGTCTGACGGCTCCCGGAGGACAGCTTCTGTATTCCACCTGCAGCATTGAACCGGACGAAGATGAAAAACAGGTGGAACGTTTTCTGGAAAATCATCCGGAATTTCATCTGGTGCGTCAGCGCAAACTGTATCCGGAGGCACTGCATGACGGTGCGTTTGGCGCGTTATTGAAACGGGATTGAAATCTTGAAACATATTTAAAGGAGAGAGTGTCATGACAAAATTACCGAAATCCCTGCCGCTGGTGGGATCATCCGTCGGACCGGGTCTCGACCCCATCCGCGATTTTGAAAAACTGAAACTCGGCAATGTTGTCCTGCTCTGGCTGCCAGACAGCAAGCAGGAGGCGCTGGATGTGGTCCGCTACTGCCGCGATCGGAAAATCTACATGATGCTGAGCGAAATCGTGAAACGTCATAATCATAAACGTCTGCACTGTGAAAACCTCTCGAAGCAGGATTTGGAAGAAATCATTGCCGAAGCCGGAGATTATTTTCTCGGACGTTACGCCATCGGCGAAGCCGGCGGCATGTTCTACTGGCCGAAATCTTATGTGATCAACGCACAGGCGGGACAATATGTCAACATGCCTGCCTGCAGAAACGAGGCGGAAGCGCACACCGAATATATAAAATACCTCAAAGGACAGCTGGATTTTGAACGCACCCAGGTGTGCAGCTGTCCGCTGTTCAACGTGGATTCCAGCATTGCATTTTCCTATCACGCGGAAGCCGGAATTGACGGTCAGTGCATTGAAATGCTGCCGGGCGATCCGCGGCTGACTCTTTCCGCCATCCGCGGCACGGCAAAGGCGCAGAATGTGATCTGGGGCGCGCACATTGCCATGCTCTGGTACGGTGGAATCCGCATGGACGAACTCTGGGTCCGCCGCTGGCGCATTGCTCTCTGGACCGCATACATGTTCGGTGCGGATTTCATTTATCCGGAATCCGGACACATGGAATACCATGCCCGCGGGGAAAAATGGTTCGATTTCGACTCGGAGGAAATGCTCCGCACCCGCCGTGAACTGCGCAGTCTTTACCGCTTCACCCGCATTCACACCCGTCCGGAAGGCGGTCCCCGTGTCCCGATGGCGGTTCTGCAGGGCAAGGATGACGGACACCCCGGAATCTGGAATCCGTATGCCTGGGGACAGTATGAAAACGGTGAAGCATGGGAATCTTCCGATGCGGAAAAAGGCTGGGCGATGTTCGATACACTGTTCCAGAGGGAAGACATTTTCCATGAAAATGTAACCGGACGGCACAATTATTCCGGCAATCCGCCGTGCGGACAGGCGGACGTGATTCCGCCGTTTGCCGATTTCAGCCGATACAGACTGCTGATTCTGACCGGATACAACCGGATGGATGATGCTCTGTATGAAAAACTGACGGATTTCGTGAAGAATGGCGGACATCTGATTCTGTGGCTGTCCCATTTCGACAATGCGGAAAAACGCGGCGATGAAGTCAAACTGTTCCGGAACGGCGATCTTTCCGAACTCTGCGGTTTCAAAGTGACCGGACGGGAAAAAGGCGATGTCATCGGCATGAAATTCGTCCAGAACAGTTCGTATCCGGAATACGATTTCCCAGTGCGCACAGTCAACCGTGATCCGTATTTCATCGGGCATACCGAACCGGCGAAAATCGAGATCACCGATCCTGCCGTGCGGGTGCTGGCGTCCTATTCGGATTACGTCCGCGACACGCTGGAAGACTGTCTGAAACATCCGCTGATGACAGAACGGAGTCTGGGCAAAGGTGTGGTCTTCACGGTTACGACTTTCACCAAACCCGGCGCATATGGAATGCGCAAATTTGCCGAAGTGCTGACCCGCACCGCGGCAAAGGCTCACCACACGGAACTGGAACTGATTGCCCCGGACACAGTCCGCTGGGCGGTTTATCCTGCCGGCAAAGGACAGGTGATCTACCTGCTGAACAGCGATCCGGATCTGACACAGAGTGTCCGGCTGGAATACAAAGGACATCTGGCAACGGAAGTTCTGCTGCCGGCGTGTGCATTCAGAACTTTTTACGTGGAAGACGAAGTGCTGTTCATTCCGCAGGATCCGGTATGCGGTTTTGCTCCGGGTCAGAACGGCTGCTGGAATTTCGTGCTGAACGCCGGAAAATTCGAAGTGGAGGATTTGTCCGGTTCCGCAAAAGATATTACGGTGAACAGAATTCGTCTGCATATCGGCAAATATGAACGGGTGCAATTTGACTGTCCGGCAAACATTCCGGCGGAAAAAGCCGAATTCATGACGGAATCGTATCTGGACGAACCGGCAATGATGCCGAGCAGTACCGCCACGGCATATTGAAACCGGGAGTCCCGGACAATGACAAAACACAAGGATTTGTTTCAGGTGAATAACCTCAATACACTGGTCCAGCTGTCCGGCGGCAATGCCGCCTGTGCGGCAGCAGATCCGAATGCCGCCGGGGAGTCTGTTTTCCTGCCGGCGGAACAGCTTTCCGCTTCTGGTTCGGCAAGTATTATTCAAATGGTCTGCGGCGGAGAAAAAGTCCCGGTCATTGCGCTGTCCGGCACAAATCCCGGACAGGTCGTCCGGGGAAGTTTTTCCGGATTGCCGGCGGACTGCGGCGGAGTGCGGATTGAAATCGCCGCGGTGAATCCGGAGGATGCCGGAACAGGACAGGAGGAAGTGTATCGTCTGCGTGCCGCTCAGCCGGACAACCCCGCCGACGTTTCCGCCACTACGCACTGGACACCGGTCCGGGCAGCTGCGGGGAAAGCCGGAGAATGCCGTTTTGTCGAACTGGAATCGTATTATCCGGTGAATCCGGGCATGAAACTGGAATTTCAGATTGAACGGGATTTACAGGATCCGGCGTCGACATACCGCGGCGTTTCCGGCATAGCAGGAGTGCGGATCACTCCCCTGAAAAAACTGTCCGCGCCGCAGACAGTGCATGACGCCCCCGGTTATAATTCCTGGCCGATGATTCAGGCGGTCGGGTCAAAACTGATCTGCGTTTATTCCCGCGGCACGGAACATACCATCGGTGAAAAAAGCCGCGGGATTTATGCCCGGACTTCTTCAGACGGAGGCAAGACCTGGACTCCGGAAGTACTGGTATCCAACGCGCCGGACGTCGGCGAAGTGAACATCGGCAAGGGGCTGGATTCCACCGGAGCGGCTCTGTTCATGGTGCGGTGCGTCGGAACGCCCTGGCGTCATGAACTGTACCGGACCGCGGACGGCATTTCATTTGAACGGATCGCTGTTCTGCGTCCAGATCCGATGCCCATGCAGATTACGGATATCTTCCAGGTACCGGGCAAAGGGCTGATGGCTTTGTGGTTCGCCGGAGAATACACGCGCGACGGAAAGCCGCACAATTCCTGGGGAACACTGACCAGCAAAGATGACGGCCGCACCTGGACACAGCAGGTGATGGAAACCGGGCTGACCCGCGACGACTGGCCGACGGAACCTTCGGCGGTATATCTGGGGAACGGACGCATTCTCGCCATCGCCCGGAGTGAAGCGCTGGGAAATGACACCCGCCGGGCGCAGTATCAGCTGGAATCCTCCGATTACGGACAGACCTGGCGGCGTTTCCGGACACGCATCTGCGATGTGCTGGAATCCACACCGACCCTGTTTTACGATCCCGTGACCGGACTGATCACCAATTATTATTTTCACCGGATCCGCGGAATGCTGAAACGCCGTACGGTATCAGCGGAACGCATCTGGGGACATCCGCTTGACTGGCCGACGTGCGAAGTGATTGCTTCCGGCAGCACACATGGCTGCGATGCCGGCAATGTGAACGGAACCCGCATCGGCAATACGCATTACCTTATTTATTACTCCGGAGATTCCCGCAATACCAGTATTGTCATGTTCCAGGCACAAGCCCCGGAATCCGGAGGAGAATGACGGCATTGTTCAGTTTTTTTGCGGAAAAGATTTGAAAAGCGGCGGTTGACGTGGTATTGTAAGACTGTTTTCCCGCTGAACCGGGAAACCTGACAGTAAATAAAATGATGACCGGGCTTCCCGGCAGAAAGGAACGTTAATATGGAAGAAAAAATTCGCGCCAAACTGGAAGAACTCCGGGTTTGTCTTCAGAACGACGGCGGCGATCTGGAAATCGCAGCCATTGACGGCAAAAATGTTCAGCTGCGTCTGAAAGGCGCCTGCGGCTGCTGTCCGCACGCCACCATGACCATCAAAGACGGAATCGAAAGAATCCTCCGCGAAGAAATCGACCCCGAAATCGTGGTGGAACGGGTCTGACCGTCATCATGTATAAAGCTGGATTCGATTATTCCTGGCAGGAAGCCTCCTTCGCGTTAAGTGATGCGGCAGGAAGTATTCTGCTGGAAGAACATCAGGAATTTCCGCCCCGCAATGCGTCCGGACTTCCCGGCTGGCTGGAAGGAATTCTGGCGAAGAAGGGTCTGAACCTGAACGACATTTCCGAATGGAGCGTCGGCAGCGGACCGGGTTCCTTCACCGGATTGCGGGTCGCCGCGGCGTTCGTGCTGGGACTGTCTTTCCGGCGGGACGTCCGCAAACGCGGCGTGTCAACTGCCGGAGCCATGGCGGATTCCCTGAATCTGCCGGAGAGTGTAACGCGGGTTCTGGTGCTTTTCGATGGACGCCGGGATGAACTGCTGGGGTTCGGGCTGGAACGCCGGAACGGCACTTTTGCCCCTTCGGGTTTCCACGAAGTGCTGAACGCAGAAACGCTGGCACCGCTGGCGGAATATGACGTGCTGATTGCTTTGGACAAGGATGCCGCACGTGTACAGGAGATTGCCGGCCGCATGGCGGAAGGAAAACTCCGGACCGTGCCGCATGTGATGGCTTCACGTCTGATTTTCAATCAGCCGGATGATTTTTCCATGCCGCTGACCGCTCCGGTGTATCTGCGCCCGGCGGTATTTGTGGAGCCGCGCATTCCGCGCAGTCTCTGATCAAAGCGGCAAAACACAAAAAAAAGCGAACCGTGCAATTGGTTCGCTTTTTTTGTGTGTACATTATTTTCACATGGCGTACAGCCGCCGCATTGCCATACTGAATGCTTCCATGGTCAGCTCTGCATCATATCCGGCACGGTGCGGCCGGGATTCATCAATATCCTGACCCAGCCCCAATTCCTGACGCAGAGACTGCAGGCTGTAACTGGAAAGTCCCGGATAGGCTTTCCGGATCAGCACAATGCTGTCGTATGCTCCGAATTTCCAGACAGGCAAGGCGTTTCTGGCAAGGCTTTCCTGCAGGAAGGACAAGTCAAACCGCGCATTGTGGGCAACCAGCCGCGAACCTTTGATGAAGTCCAGAAATCGGTATGCGGCATCCTTGAAACGGGGAGCATCGGCAACCATTTCATTGTCGATGCCGTGAACCCGCGAGACCTGCCACGGAATCGGGATTCCCGGATTGACCAGAGTCTCGAACCGTGAAAATGTTCCATCGGTTTCAACCCGGACCGCCCCGATTTCCACGATACGGTCGCGAACCGCACTCATGCCGGTGGTTTCCAGGTCGAAGACCGTGAACGGTCCCATTGCGTGCCAGGATGCCATGTTTTTTCAGCGGTCCTGATAACCGTTCGGGAATTTTTCCATCCATTTCCAGACAGACTGGATAATGGCTTCGGCATTTTCGAACTGGGGTTTCCAGCCGAGTTCCTGTTGGGCGAGATCGGAACAGGCAATCAGACGCGGCGGATCGCCCGGACGGCGCGGCACGATTTCGGCGGGGATGGGTTTGCCGGTAACTTTGCGGGCTGTTTCCAGAATTTCCTTCACGCTGAGACCGTTGCCCGTACCGAGGTTGTAATGTCCGCTGCGGGGCGCATAGAGAGCCTTTTCATGAGCCTGCGCCAGGTCAAGAATATGGATATAGTCACGGATGCAGGTTCCGTCCGGCGTGTCATAGTCATCGCCGAACAGCATGGCTTTTTCGCGTTTGCCCTGTGCGACCTGCAGCAGGATCGGAATCAGATGCGATTCGGGATTGTGATCTTCCCCGAAATTTTCCGTGGCACCTGCGGCGTTGAAATAACGCAGAGCAACATATTTCAGCCCGTAAATGCGGCTGTACCAGTTCAGAACTTTTTCAAAGCAGAGCTTGGATTCACCATACGGATTGATCGGTTTCTGCTCATCGTTTTCGCGGATGGGAATGTTTTTCGGTTCGCCGAAAGTGGCGGCAGTGCTGGAAAACACGAACGCCTGAACTTTGCCTTCCACGGCGGCATCCGCCAGATTGATGGCATTGGCAAGATTGTTGCGGAAATATTTGTCCGGGTTTTTCATGGATTCGCCGACCAGAGAGAACGCCGCGAAGTGCATGACTGCATCATAGCTGCCGTTCCGGAAAATTTCCAGCAGTTTTTCCCGGTCTGCCAGATCCCCCTGAATGAAAGTCGCGCGCGGATCAACAGCTTTACGGTGTCCGGTAACCAGAGAATCGAAAACGGTAACCTGGTATCCGTGGTTGAGCATGTATTCGGTGCAGGCGCTGCCGATATAGCCGGCGCCTCCGGCAATGAAAATGTTTTTCATGGATTCTGCTCCTTGAGTTATGAATCGGTAATATACAGCAGAACCGGCATCCGTTCAACCCCGCCGCAGAAGATTTCCTCGGAAAATATCCGCTTCCGGACTGGAAAAAGAGGCACAGGAATGCTATCATACTGTGGAAATTTACAGGAGGCTTCCGCAATGGCATCTTTGAACTGGGAATGGAACGGTGAACAGATTCATCAGGATTTGAAAACCGATGTGGAATACAGCATCGGACGCGATTCATCCTGCCGGCTCTGTCTGGATGCCGAACGGCTCAGCCGCCGTCACTGCGTGGTCTTTTTCAATACCAGCGCCAACGGTTTCGCTCTGGCGGATCTGAATTCCACCAACGGAACTTTCCTGAACGGAGAACCCATCGGACATCAGGATCGTCTGCTCCGGAACGGCGACCGGATTCGGGCAGGAGCGGCGGAGTTTGAATTCCGGGATTCCGATTCCACTGCCACCCGCAAGGTTCCCACCATCAGCACCAAACTGAAAATGCTGACAGGTATGCCGCTTGCCCCCCGCACCGGAACAGAACCCGGCGGCTCAAAACTGTTCAAGCCGGGCGACCGGCCCGTTTCCGGCGCGATAAAAAGCATACTGTCCGAAAATGAACGGACTGCGGCGTATATAACCGATTCCGGCGATGGACATCTGCAGGTTCTGAAAGTATACAAAGAACCGCCGTCCGATTTTTCCGCAGGACGCGAACTGACCCGTCTGCTGGCGGAACAGCCCCGTATTCCCGGACTGCCGGCGGCTTCCGGCGGAGCTCTGGATTCCGGACTGTGCTGGTATTCAACCGAATATCAGGAAGCGCCGTCCTTTGACCGCATGATTTCCATGCTTGCTCCGCTGGTCCCGAACCGTTCTCTTGCGCTGATTTATTCCGCGGCAATGATTCTGGATCGCGGGTACGGTCACGGTATGATTCACGGAGATCTGAAACCATCCAAAATTCTGTATGCTCCCCGGAACGGCAATTACATTGTCGGCGCAGGGCTGACATCCTGGCGCGGGAAGTTTTATCCGGATTATGTTCATCGCCCCGGACAATGGTATGCCGCACCGGAAGCAACTGCCGGAAATCCGGTCTGGCAGTCCGACCTTTATTCGTTGGGAATCATGTTCTTCCAGCTGCTGACCGGTGTTCTGCCGTTCCGTGCCGATTCCGTGCCGGAACTGGAGGATATGCATCGTTCCCGGACCATGCCGCTGCCACAGGAACGCAATCCGCAGATCCAGGTGCATCCGACCATCACCGCCATTCTGATCCGGATGACCATGAAACAGCCGGAGCAGCGGTACGGTTCCTGGAAAGAACTGATGTCCGACCTGGCGCGCGCCAACTCGCTGCTCCGGAAAGAAAAAGAAAAATCCAACCATAACCGATAACAAATGAAAGAAAAAACAATCATGGCTATGCAGCATTTGAATGTCCCGCCCGACAACCACGTCAAAGTTCTGGACGGTCAGGGCTGGGTCGGACTCATTGATCATCTGGGCTCCGAAACCTCCATTGTCAACGCCGCGCGGGTCTCGTTCGGCAAACTCAAAACGCAGATGGACGACAAAGATATCGGACTTCTCCGCTATCTGATTGAAAACCGGCATACCAGCCCGCTGGAGCATCTGGTCTTCACTTTCAGCATTCATTGTCCGCTGTTCATCCGCGGACAGTGGCACCGCCACCGCACCTGGTCCTACAACGAAATTTCCCGGCGTTACACGGAAATCGACCTGGAATTCTACACTCCGCCGAAGCTGCGCCGTCAGGCTGCCACCGACCGCCAGGCATCGGTGGACGCGCCGGACTTCGATGACGCCGCCATGCGTGAGGAAATCCGCCGGCACAATCTGAAATGTCTGGATTTCTACAACAGCCTCATCGAACGCGGAGTCTGCCGAGAACAGGCGCGCGGCGTTCTGCCGCAGAACATGATGGTTACTTTCTGGGGGACTGTTGACCTCAACAATCTGCTGCACTTCCTTGAACTCCGCGACAGCGAACATGCACAGTGGGAAATCCGGCAGTATGCCCAGGCGATCAAAAAACTGATCAAGCCGGTCATCCCGAACGTGGCGGCTTATTTCGAATCCAAGGGACAGGTCTGGTGACCGGTCTGCGGATTCTGGATGAATCACAGCCTTTGCCGAAGCCGCACAACCCTTCGGTCTGCGCTGTGATTCCGGTTTACAATCACGGCGGAACATTGCGCGCTGTTGCAGAGAAAACTCTGCGGCAGCTTCCTGATGTTCTGGTCGTGGATGACGGCAGCACAGACTGCGATCCAGCGGAACAGCTCCGCGGTCTTCCGGTTCTGCTGCTCCGTCAGAAAACCAACTGCGGGAAAGGTGCGGCTCTGCTTCGGGCACTGGCTCTGCTCCGCCGCATGAGGTTCAGGTACATGCTCACTCTGGATGCAGACGGACAACACGATCCCGCAGATATTCCCGCTTTTCTGAAATGGACGGAACGGGGACAGGTTTTTGTGATTGGATGCCGGGATTTTTCCGGGCAGCCGGTTCCCTTCGGCTCCAAACTGGGCCGTGCTTTATCGAATGGTTTGTTCCGGCTGGAAAGCGGGATCGGCTCACAGGATTGTCAGAGCGGTTTCCGCATGTATCCGGTGCAGCTGATTTCGGAACTGCATTTCCGCTGCTCCCGTTATGATTTTGAAGCGGAAGTCCTTGCCCGTGCCGCCTGGGCGGGAGCGGAATTTCATGACGTGCCGATCAGGGTGTTTTATCCTGAACCAGAACAGCGCATTACACATTTCAGAAAACTGCCGGAACTTACCCGCCTGACGTTGCTGCATCTGCGTCTGCTGGTGTCCCGGCTGTTTCATTTTCCCCGTTTCACAGTTCGTGGTAATGGGGAATGATGTCCTCGTAGGAACCGTCTTTCCGGAGAAATCCGCGCGGAATGACGCCCAGCTGAACAAAACCGAGTTTTTTATACAGCCGGAGTGCAGTTTCATTGCTGCGGACCACGGCGTTGAACTGTAAAATTCCGAAGCCCAGCTCTTTGGCTTTGCGCAGACAATGACAGACCAGCTGCTCGCCAACATGCTGTCCGCGGCAGGTTTTCTTCACCGCATAACTGGCATTGCAGATATGCTCGCAGCGTCCGACGTTGTTCGGATGCAGGATATACAGTCCCGTAACTTCGCCGGAATCCGGGTTGACGGCGATGCCGGTGAAGGACTGTCCGGAAAAGAAAGTATCGCCTTCTTCCTCGGTCAGTTCATTCAGCTGCGGAAAGGCGTTGCCGTCACGGACAACGTCATTCCAGATTTCTCTGGCTGCGTTCAGATATTTTTTCTCATAAGGTCTGATATCCTGCATGTTTTCAATCCTCCGTTTCCGCCCGGCAGGAAAGGAAGTCCCGCCGGAACAGGAATAAAGTTTATTCGTTGCAGTCAACCGTTTTATCATCATAAGTAACGGCTCTGTCATACTGCTGCATGACTTCCGCCGAAGGTGCGCGGGTCAGGAGTGTAACGACCACAGCGCCAATGGCTCCGATGACAAATCCGGGAAGCAGTTCGTAGATTCCCGTTTTCGGGCAAAGGTACAGCCAGGCGATGTCCGCCGCCGCTCCGATGATGATTCCAGCCGCCGCACCGGCGAAATTGAATCTGCGCCAGAACAGCGAAAGCATGATGGCAGGACCGAATGCCGCACCGAACAGACCCCAGGCGTTGGTGACCAGTCCCATGATGGAACCGGCGTTCGGGTTGGCGGCAATCAGCATGGAAACCATGGCAACCGCCAGCACAACGATACGGCCGACCCACAGCAGTTCAAATTCACTGGCGCGGTCCTTGCGGATGATGGGTTTGTAGACGTCGCTGGCAAGAGCCGAAGATGCCGAAAGCAGCTGGCTGTCCGCCGTACTCATGGACGCCGCCAGCACTGCCGAAAGCAGAACTCCGGAAATGACTCCGGGGAAAATCATGCGGACCATCTGGATGAACACCAGTTCGTTTTCCTTGATATCCGCCTGCATACCGAGTTTCATACGTCCGATCAGACCGATTGCCGCGGCAAAGATCACGATAAGAACGGTCCAGCTGATGCCGATTTTGGCGGATTTTTTCAGCTCTTTCTGAGAAGAGAGCGACATGAAACGGATAATGATGTGGGGCATTCCGAAGTAACCGAGACCCCATGTCAGACCGGACACCACTTTGCGCCAGTCGCCGAAAGCGTTCCAATAGTGCGGCGTGTCAATCACCTGCGTGGTGGAATCCAGCATGAAAATGGCAAAGAGCGGAGCAGTAAGCATCGCCGCAAGAATCAGCAGTCCCTGGAAGAAGTCCGTCCAGCAGACCGCCGAGAACCCGCCGAGGAAGGTATAACCGACCACGATGAACGCCGCCAGATACATGGACAGAGTTACGTCCAGCCCGATGACTTTATGGAACAGGATGCCGCACGCCTTGATGCTGGCTGCGGTGTAAATCGTGTATGCCAGCAGAAACACCAGCGCGCAAATGACTTGCAGTGCTTTGGATTTCGCCATGAAACGGTTGGTCAGATACTGCGGAATGGTGATGGCGTCACCCGATACAATGGAAAAGCGTCGCAGACGCGGTGCCTGTACCAGCCAGCTGATGGTGTAGCCGATGGCAAGTCCGGCGGAAATCCAGACTTCCCCCAGTCCGACGGCATAAATAGCAGTCGGCAGACCCATCAGCACCCATGCGCTCATGTCCGATGCTCCCGCGGAAAGCGCGCCTACCCACGCGCCCATCTTGCGGTCGCCCAGGAAGAAGGTTTTTTCTCCTCCGTTGCGGTCCTTGATAAAGAAATAGACTCCGATACCCAGCATGAATGCCAGATATACCACAAAAACGACGATCTCCGAAATTTTCATGTTTCTCCTGTGTTGTTTTATTTATTTTGACAGATCGGTTTTTTCTTTTGCACAAAATGCCGCGCCTGTGCTGGCAGCCATGATACAGATTATGGCAGTCCATTGCAGAAGGCTCAGATATTCTCCGAGGAACAGCAGTCCGGACAATGCCCCGAACGCCGGCTGAAGACTTTGCAGTACGCTGAATGTTTTTTCCGGCAGACGCTTCATGCTCAGCAGATCCAGCGTGAAAGGCAGAGCACTCGAAAAAACGGCGACACCCAGACCGTACAGCAGCAGAGTGGCGTTCAGCCGGAACAGGTCACCGTTGCACAGCCCGAACGGCAGCACCAGCAGCGCCGCCACGCACATGCCGCAGGTTACAGCGTCGGTGGTGCGGATTTTTCCGGTGATCCGGGCAGTAGCAACAATGTACAGTGCCCACATGATGCCGGCGAAAGCCACGAGCAGCAGTCCGACTGGGTCAAGAGTACCGGTTTTCCACGGAACAATCAGCAGAATTCCCGCCGCCGCCAGAATTGCCCAGAGAAAATCCAGTGCCTGACGCGAACACAGCAGAGCCAACCCCAGCGGACCGACAAATTCCACGGCAACTCCGATTCCCAGCGGAACCCGTTGAATACCATAATAAAACGTCAGATTCATGGTACCGATTGAGATGCCGTAAAACAGAATATAGAACCATTGCCGCCGGGTGAATTTCCAGAGCTTCGGACGGTTTATCAGCGCCAGCAGCAGCCCTGCAATTCCCACCCGGAGAGTTACTGCTCCGGCAGGCCCCAGCAGATGGAACAGATATTTGGCTATGGACGCACCGCTCTGAACGCTGATCATGGAACCCAGCGCGGAAACAACGGCCCACTTTTTATTGAATGTCATGACAAACTTTCCTTTTCTGCAATCCGAAGGCACAAAAAATCCCATTCATGCAATCGGATTCGTCATAAAGACCGGATTGTCCGGATTTTTGCAACTTCATAATCCTGATAATATATCACACTTTCCGGAAAAACGCAATCCGCAATCCGGCATCCGTCTGCAAAAAATCAGTATTTTCGCAGAATTGTTTCCTTCCGGGACGAATGGCAGCGGATAACGCTCTTTCCGGTCGTCTGAAAGTGCATTTGGCTTTATTTCCGAAAAACTTTTATTACAACAGCTTGCAAAAACTGCAATGCGCGTCTATATTATTTGGATTGTCCGTTGAAACGGATTGTTTTTCAACAATTAATTTTATGAAAGGTGAAGAAAATGTCGTCGTGCCCCTTTGAGGACCTGAAAGCCCGCGGGTTCATTTACCAGAACACTTCCGAAGAAGCCATTAAACAACTTCTCTCCGAAGGTCCGGTATATTATTACGTCGGCTTTGACCCCACCGGCGACAGTCTTCATGTCGGACATCTTCTGCCGGTCATGGCCATGCGTCATCTCCAGCTGGCAGGACACAAGCCGATTGTGCTGGTTGGCGGAGCCACCGGACAGATCGGCGATCCTTCCGGAAAAAGCGTGGCGCGCGTCCAGCTTTCCAAGGAAGTTGTCGCCCATAACGCGGAATGTCTCAAGAAACAGCTTTCCCGGTTCATTTCGCCGGAAAATGCCGTGTTTGCCAACAATGCCGACTGGTTCAACGATATGCGGTATCTGGATTTCCTGCGCGACATCGGTTCCAAATTCAGCGTCAACAAAATGCTTACTGCCGAATCGGTCAAAATGCGTCTGGAAACCGGATTGTCCTTCCTCGAATTCAGCTATATGCTGCTCCAGGCGTACGACTTCTACATGCTGAACAAAAAATACAACTGCAAGCTCGAAATGGGCGGACAGGATCAGTGGGGCAACATCACTGCCGGCACGGAACTGGTCCGGCGCATTTCCCAGCAGGAAGTCCACGGCTTCACCATGCCGCTGCTGATGAACAGCTCCACCGGACAGAAATTCGGCAAATCCGTCGGCGGCGCAGTCTGGCTCGACAAGAACAAAACTTCCGTGTTTGATTATTATCAGTTCTGGCGCAACACCGATGATGCGGACGTCCGCAAGCTCATGCTTTATTTCACCATGCTGCCGATTGATGAAATCGACCATCTGTGCGCAGCCTCCATCAACCGAGCCAAAGAAGTGCTGGCCTACGAAGCAACGGCACTGGCCCATTCTCCGGAAGAAGCTGCGAAGGCATATCTCGGAGCCGGTGCGAAATTCGGTTTTGCCGACAAGGAAAACAAAATTCCCACAAGCAGTGCAATCGGAAAAATTCAGGCGGACACCGCGGTGCTGGATGACCTCCCGACCTGCAATGTCATTATTCCGGAAGAAGGCATCTGGATTGTCAAACTGCTGGTGGAAGCCGGCCTGTGCAAATCCAACGGCGATGCGCGGCGTCTGGTCCAGGGCGGCGGAGCCTACCTGAACGATATCCGGATTGACAGTGCGGACCGCAATGTGATGAAAAGCGAAATTCCTGCCGGGGGCGCGATCCTCAAAGCGGGAAAAAAGAATATCAAGCGCATCGTTGCGCAGTGATTTGAAAATTCGCCGTTCACGTGATATATTATACGGCTTTTGACAGAAGAACAACTTAAACAATGGAGTGAATATGTATTCTGCCGCAGATCTGAAAAAAGGTTTGAAAATCGAAATTGAAGGTGTGCCTTACACCATCACCGACTTTGAATTCTGTAAACCGGGAAAAGGAACCGCCCTCTACCGCTGCCGTCTCAAAAACATGGTGAACGGCAGTTCCATGGACCGCACGTTCCGTCCGGTGGACAAAGTGGATGTGCCGAATCTGGAAGAACGCGAAATGCACTATTCCTACCATGACGGCAGCAACTACATTTTCAGCGATTCCGAAACGTATGAAGAAATTCAGATCACTGCGGAACAGCTGGGCGACCGCACTTACTTCCTGCTGGACGACATGGTCTGCAACGTGCTGTTCTTCAACGGCAAACCGATTGACATCACCCTGCCGACCTTCATCACCCGCGTGGTTGCGGAAACTGAACCCGGTGCCCGCGGCGACACGGCTTCCTCCAACGTGATGAAGCCTGCCAAACTGGATAACGGTTATGAACTGATGGTTCCTCTGTTCATCAATCAGGGCGACACCATCAAGGTTGACACCCGGACCGGTGGTTATGCCGAACGCGTCAGCAAAGGTTGAGTCGACGACTTCATACGAACGCCTTTTGTCCGTGGCGCGGAATCTTCCCGTCCGGGCAAAAATTGCGTCCCTTTTACGCGCCGCCTTCGATGCGGCGCGTTTTGTTGAAGTCGAAACGCCTGTCGGAATCATTGCACCCGCAGCAGAGGAATATATCGAAGCTCCGAAAGCGGACGGATTCTTTCTCCGAACGTCTCCCGAACTTCAGATGAAGCGTCTGCTTGCCGCTGGCATGGAGCGCATTTATCAGCTGGGACCCTGTTTCCGCAGCGGAGAAAACGGACGCCGGCACCGGCAGGAATTCACCATGCTGGAGTTTTATCAGACGGGAGCGGATTATCTTCAGCTGCTGGAATTCACACAGAGTTTTCTGCTGTCGGTCTGCCGCGGCATACACGGGGATTCCTCCTTCCGGTTCAACGGGGAAACGATTTCCCTGGAAAAACTGGAAATCATTCCGATAAGGGATGCCTTCCGGCGGTTTGCGGGGAAAAGCGCGGATCAATGCGCGGAAGAGGAAGGATTGTTTGAACTGGTTCTGGTGGATCAGGTTGAACCGAAACTGCCGAAGGATCGTCCCTGCGTACTGATTGATTATCCGGTGCGCTTCGGAGCATTTGCCCGGCCGAAACCTGCCGATCCTTCGCTGGTCGAACGCTGGGAAATCTATCTCGGCGGAATTGAACTCGCCAACACGTACGGCGAATTGATTGACCCGAAAATTCAGCGTGAACGCTTTGAACGTTTTTCCCAGACCCGCCGGGAACAGCATCTGGCGGAATATCCGGAACCGACGGCTTTTCTGGAAGCCATTGATCATGGGTTCCCGTCCTGCGCCGGTTCTGCCCTGGGATTTGACCGGCTGGTCATGCTGCTGACGGATCATCCGGACATTGCGGATATTTCCTTTCCGCTGGATTCCTGAAAAGAACAACGGTTATTTTCTGAAAACAAGGAGGCGGCATGAAAGCGGTTTCGGGAACTCAAATGCATGAATTGGATCAGCGCACCATTCGGGAATGCGGCATTTCCGGAGAGCATCTGATGAATACCGCCGGTCTGCTGGCAGGCGGCGTCATTCTGGACTGGCTGACCGAAACCGGGTTGGGAAATCCCATGCCGAAAATCGTTGTTCTCGCCGGCAAAGGAAACAACGGCGGCGACGCTTTTGTGGTCGCAAAACTGCTCGCCGATATGGGATATACGGTGTCTCTGCACTGCATTTCACATGAATCCCGGCTTTCAGGAGACGCCCTGACCATGTTTCAGCGTCTTCCCATGAATCTGCGCTGCGATGTTTCCTATTCCCTGTCGAAAAATGACCTTGCCGACTCCCGCACGGTGGTGATCGACGGTCTGCTCGGCACGGGATTTCACGGTACACTGCGTGAACCATACCGCGCCTGGTGCGCCGCTGTCAACCGTTCCGGTCTGCCGGTCATTGCCCTGGATATTCCGTCCGGTCTGGATGCCGATTCCGGGAAAGCGGATCCGGATGCCGTCATTGCGGATCTGACCGTTACCATGGCTGCGCCCAAAACCGGAATGTTTTCAGCCGCCGGAATTCACTGCACCGGACTGCTGCGCGCCGTGGACATCGGCATTCCCGCCGCTTTTTATTCGGACCTGCCGGATACGCAGGACTGCACAGGAGCGCAGGATGTCAAAAATTTTCTGAAACGGGAAGACTTTGACGCGCATAAGTATACACGCGGTCATTTATTCATTGCGGGCGGATGCCGTCTGTACCCCGGCGCACCGCTGCTGGCTTCGGAAGCGGCATTGCGTTCCGGCGCGGGTCTGGTCTCCTGCTGGCTGCCGGAACAGGCAGAGTTTTATGCGTCTGTGCCCAAAGCCCTGATCGTCCGCAGACTGCCGGGCAGCAGCGGTTTTTTCTCGGCGGAATCTGCGGAAGCCCTGCTGCCCATGCTGGACAAAGCTGGGGCATTGGTGATCGGACCGGGAATCGGAAGTGAACCGGGATGCGCGGATTTTGTGGAACGGCTGCTGCCGCTGGAACTGCCGCTTCTGCTGGATGCGGATGCGCTGAATCTGCTGTCCCACCATCCGGAATGGGTGGAACTCCTGCAAGCCCGCCGCAAAGCCACGGTTCTGACACCACATGCAGGAGAACTGAAACGTCTGACGGACATGCTGAAACTCAAATCCGAAGATTATTCCCGTGCTGTCCTGGCAGTGGAAACCGCAAAAAGACTGAATGCCTATGTAGTCAGTAAAGGAGCGCGGACACTGGTAACAGCTCCGGACGGACGCAGTTCGGTGAATCTGAGCGGCTGTCCCGCGCTGGCAACGGCAGGAACCGGCGATCTGCTTTCCGGAATGACCGGTGCATTTCTGCTGAACCGGCAGCTGAATATCTTCGATGCTGTCCGGACTGCGGTTTTTCTGCATGGATATGCGGCGGAACAGGCGGCACCGATCGGTTCGCGCGGCTGGATTGCCGATGATTTTCCGGCATGGATTGGTCCCGCTATGCGCAAATTGCGTGTCAACGCCTGATTGACGTTACTGCGGGATTTCCCGAATCCGCAGATCGTATTTGGAATCACCGGTCAGAATCTTCCGGAGCATGGCGGAATCCACTCCCCGCAGTTTCATTCTGCGCTGAAGTTCCTCCTCGTACCGGGCTGCCTGCGGAAAATCACGCATCATCCGCGCCGCCACCACCATATTGTAGACTGGGCGCAAGGTCAGCGGAAACAGTTCCGCTTCCGTCTGATAATCCGCAATCGCTTCCTGAAAACGCCCCAGACGCATCAGCGCATTGGCGCGTCCCATGTGCAGTCCGGGATAATTCGGGATATTGGATTTCAGCATGGCATCCGCCACCAGCACACTCAATTCCGGTTTCCGGATTCTTTTTTCCAGCAGACGCAGAACCGCAAAATTCGCCTGATAATCCGCCGGACACCAGCGAGCCACCCGGCGGATGATTTCCTCCTGCTCAACAGCAGTCATCGGAACAGAATACAGACGCTGCACCGAACAGGCTGCCCAGGCGGACTGTCCGGCGACCACAATTCCGCAAACCATCAGCGCGGCGCCCGCCGCCGGAGCCAGTATTTTTCGAAGCGGCGGAACCCGCACACGCTCCGGTTCCGGATTCAGGAGAAATTCATGCCAGAGCATCCCCAGACACAGCAATGCGATCAGATAAGTCGGCCAGGAAATCCAGATCAGATCCAGACTGCCATGAAAAAACGCATACAGCACAGTAAGGAAACACAGCACGGTCAGCGGCGGCAGCGTCTCGCGCCGGTATAATTTCCGTGCTGCCTGCCACAAGGGAGCAAACAGCAGAATACCCCAGCAGATCAGCCCGAAAATTCCCCAGGAACCCGCGATGTAAAGCAGGTGGCTGTGCGGATGATTTGAGCGGGCGGCTGGATTCAGTATGCTGAAATACTCCAGCGGACGGTGCCGCATGAATTCATTTTCAAAACCCGCCTGTCCCGTCCCGAACAGCGGATATTCCGCAATCAGGGAAACTGCGCCTTCGTACAGCATCACTCGGCCGTCATCCATCATGAAGCGGCTGACCGCATCGGTGTTCCGAGTCAGCCAGAAGCCGCCCCCCAGCATCGCCGCCAGCACAATGCCGCACAGAAGTTTCCGCCATTTTCCTGAAGCGCGCAGCCAGCCGTAGACCAGACCGGTCAGCACGGCGGCGCAGACCGCCCCCTTGGAACCGATGCGAAGCAGAACCGCGGCATTGACCATCACCGCCAGCACAGAAAGCCACGGAAAGCGTCCGCGCGATTCCAGTTTCCGGCAGAATATCAGCTGAAACGGGGTGCTCATCACCACCAGGGCGGCGGTCCAGTTGACATTGCCGGTGATGCCCGGTTCCCAGAAACCGATTCCGCGGACACAGTACGCGGTCAGACAGTACAGCAGGTTGAAGACTCCGAGGAAAGCAATGAAGCCCGACAGAAATTTCCGGAAGAACGAATACTGTTCACAGACCAGTCCCGGCACCGTCAGCCAGACCAGACACATCCCCAGATGCGTCAGACTCAACCGGGGATTGAGAACAAAATGAAACAGAATCAGCAGCAGGAAACCGATCCAGGCAGCCAGAACCCAGGTTTTCAGACGCCGGAAAAAAAGTTCCGCACGAACCGCCGGGAAAAGCAACAGACCGGCACTGATCAGACCCAGCGCACCGGCAGTGAACAGCGGAAACGCTCCCGCTTTTCCGAATGACCAGTAAAGCGAGGGGTTCCACAGCAAAGCACAGATCAGCAGCACAGCTCCGGGGATCCAGCTCCCCTGCCCGGAAAAATCAGAATGCCTTGCGTCAATGCGTTCCGTCATATTTCCTTTCCGGGACCGGATGCCCTTATTCCTGATTGGTTTTCAGGATTTCCACGAAGGCTTCCTGCGGGATGTTGACCTGACCGATCTGTTTCATCCGCTTCTTGCCTTCCTTCTGTTTTTCCAGCAGTTTGCGTTTACGTGTGATGTCGCCGCCGTAACACTTGGCAAGCACGTTTTTCCGCAGAGAACGGACCGTTTCGCGGGCAATGACCTTGCCGCCGATCGCCGCCTGAACCGCAATCTGGAACTGGTGCATCGGAATGGCTTTGGCAAGACGTTCCGCCAGCATTCTGCCGCGCTCATACGCACGGTCGGCATGAACAATCGTCGCAAACGCATCCACGGGTTCACCGTTGACCAGCATGTCCAGCTTGACCAGTTTTTCCGCCTGATAACCGGCAGGTTCATAGTCCATGCTGCCGTATCCGCGGGTCAGAGATTTGAGGCGGTCATGGAAATCAATCAGAATTTCGTGCATCGGAATGCGGGCGGTCAACATGACATGCCGGGCGTCCACATTTTCCGTATTGGTGCAGATTCCGCGTTTCTGCATGATGAGATTCATGATATCGCCCATGTATGTGGTGGGAATCATGATTTTCGCATTGATGAGCGGTTCTTCAATCCGCTGAATCTCCGAAGGATCGGGCAGATGCACCGGGTTGTCCACATCAATCATTTTGCCGTTATTCAGATACACATGATAAATCACGCTCGGATATGTGGCAATGATGTCCATGTTGTATTCGCGGCGCAGACGTTCCTGAATGATTTCCATGTGCAGCAGACCGAGGAATCCGCAGCGGAAACCGAATCCCAGCGCAGCGGACGTTTCCGCCTGATACTGGAATGCTGCGTCATTGAGCTGGAGTTTCGCCATACTGAATTTGAGCTGTTCGTAGTCCGCAGTGTCAATCGGGTAAATACCGCTGAACACCATCGGACGGCTTTCCTGAAAACCGGGCAGCGGTTCCGCGCAGGGGTTGGCGGCATCCGTCATGGTATCGCCGATCCGCGTATCGGAAGGTGATTTGATGTTCGGGATGATATACCCCACCGAACCGGCGGCAAGTTCTTTCTGCACCTTCATTTCCGGAGTGAACACACCGACTTCCTTGATTTCGCTTTCCAGCCCGGTACTGTAAATCCGCAGTTTTGAACCGGGTTTGAATGCGCCTTCAAAAACACGCACATACGTAACAACGCCGCGGTAGGCATCATAAATGGAATCGAAAACGAGCGCGCTGGGGCGTTTGTCCCCGCTGCTTTTCGGCGGCGGAATGCGTTTGACAATTGCTTCCAGAACTTCCGGCACCCCGGTGCCGTCTTTGGCGGAAACCAGCAGAGCTTCTTCCCGCGGAATCATCAGAATCTCCTCCATCTGATCGAAACAGAGATCCAGGTCTGCGGCGGGCAAGTCGATCTTGTTGATCAGCGGAATGACCGCCAGATTGTGTTTGAACGCAAGATTGACGTTGGCAACGGTCTGTGCCTGAACACCCTGGGTCGCGTCAATCAGCAGCAGTGCGCCTTCGCACGCCGCCAGGGAACGGCTGACTTCGTAGGAAAAGTCCACATGCCCCGGAGTGTCAATCAGGTTCAGTTCATATTCCATTCCGTCGGATGCCTGATACATCATGCGCACAGGATGTGCTTTGATCGTGATCCCGCGCTCCTGTTCCAAATCCATGGCGTCCAGAAGCTGCGCGTGAACCAGATCCCGTTTCTCAATGGTATGGGTTGCTTCCAGCAGACGATCCGCCAGCGTGGATTTGCCGTGGTCAATATGTGCAATAATGGAAAAATTCCGTATTTTGTTCAATTCGCCCATGGATGATTCGCCTTTATATATAAGTTCAGCGGGTAATGTAACCTCTGAATCTTTTTTTGTCAACCCGTTTATGCGAAAAACTCCGCTTGTTTTCCCCGCCGGATGTTTTTCTGTCTTTTTTCAGTACGTTCTTTCGGAATAAAGTTGAAAAAGTTCCCCAAAGATGCTATTGTTCCAGTCAAATGCTTCTGAAACCTGAACACCGGAATTTTTTGCCGGACAACAACAGCCAGGAGGAAAAATGAGCCTTTCACAATATATACTTTCCTGTATCCGGAAAATAAATGCAAGCGACCGTTTCTTTTCATACGACGCCATGCGGAATACCTGCACACTTATGGAAAATCTGATGCGTGAACTTCATCTGAAACAGGTAACGACCGAATGGTTTCCCTCGGACGGCATTACGGATTTCGGCGGCTGGCTCATGCCGCTCTGCTGGAATCCGGAACAGGCGGTATTGAATCTGGTTCTGCCGGACGGAACCGAACAGGAAATCTGCTCTTTTACGGATGTCCCCTGCTCTCTGATGCAGTACAGCCGGGCGGCGGACATCACGGCGGAAATGGTTCTGCCGGATGCGGAAGACGTCGCAGGAAAAATCGTTTTCTTCCCGGATCATCTGGTCCAGATGAACGAAACGCTCGCACTGCTCAAACGCGGAGCCGCGGGAGTTGTCTGCGCCGGACTGCAAAGTCCGTATCAGGGCAAACCCGGCTTTGAATATCTGGACAACGCCTGCCAATGGTGCAATTACCAGATTCCGTTCTGGCAGGTTCCGGAAAAACCGTTCGGATTTTCCCTGTCGCCGAATCAGGGAAAATTCCTGATGCGGCAGCTTCGTGAAAACGGGAAAGTTGTTCTTCATGCGAAAGTGGAAGCGGAAATTTCCGCCGGAAAAATTCCGGTCGTCTCCGGATTGCTGCCGGGCGAAACCGAAGAAGAAATCGTTCTGACCGGACATCTTTTTGAAGCCGGAGCGAACGACAATGCCAGCGGTGCGGCGGAAATGCTGACAGCGGTCAAAGAACTTTCCGCCATGCCGCGCAAACGCGGAATCCGGCTGATGTTCACTCATGAATGCAAAAGTCTGCAAGCCTGGCTGAACTCCAGGAAAAATTTTCCGAAAATGGTCGCCGGACTGAATACCGACATGGTCGGCGTTTCGCTGGACCGGACTGCTTTTGTCGGTGACGGTGCCCCTTCGTATCCGACTTTTGCCACGCCGCTGGTGCAGCATTTCCTGAAAAAACACGGTTTTTCCGCTTACTTCGGACAGATCACCGGCAATGATTCTTCGCTGTGTGAACCGTTTTTCGGGACCGCAATTCTTTCCCTGGAATTTCTGGCGGATCCCAATTACCATAATTCCGCCGACACTCCGGATAAAATTGATCCGGAGCTACTGGAAGACACCTTTCAGACAGTCAGGGAATATGTCGCATTTCTGGTCAATGCCGGATTGCCGGAAGCCAAAACGGCGGCACAGCTTTCACGGGATTATGACCTGGCAAGGAAGACGGACGCGGCTGTCGCCAATCAACGGATGCGTTCGGTCCGAAGTCTGGTTTCCGTCCCGGCGGAACAGCAGGAACTGGATCGATTTCTGCAATCGCTGTACATGGAAGAAAAACCGGCAGTCATTACGGAAAAATCGGAATTTCTGCGCGGAATCATCCCGGTGAAACAGTTCCGCGGTTTCTTCGCTTTTGAAAAATTCTGGTGTCACGCCGAAGAACAGTATCCGGAACTGGCTCCATTGTTTTCCGGCTGGAGCGCGCCGCGCTGGGTGGATGACGCCATGGCATGGGCGGATGGCTCCCGTACCGCGGAACAGATCCTGAACCTGGTGAACGCCAGCTGGGAAAAGCCTGTCTCTGCGGCATTTTTCAGTGATTTTCTCCGGTTCATGAAAGAAAACGGGTACGTTTCCCTTCGAATACCCGGTAAAATCTGACACCATCAAAAACGATAGGAGGCTCTGCCATGGATTACATTCTGCTGTTCATTCTGCTGTGCGGGATATACCGGCGGCGGCGGAATCAGGACAGAACTCTCGGTGTTTTGAACGAACTGCGCCGGGAAATCGCTGAAATGAAGAAACATCTCCCCACCGCGACAGAGAAATCCGCCGAAACGAAACCGCCGGAACCGGCAGCGGAACAACCGAAGGCAACCGCGAAAAAAACCAGAATCACTTACGGAGATGTCCGTCTGCATCCGGAGAAAAAACACGTTCAGAGCGACTTTGAAAAACGCTCCGGAGAAATTCTGTGCAGAATAAAAAACTGGATCTGCGTGGGAGAAGAATACCGGAGCAAGGATGTCTCGCCCGAATATGCCGTGGCGACCACCTGGCTGATCCGGCTCGGCGTGCTGGTCCTGCTGGCGGGACTGGGATTTCTGACAAAATATGCCATTGAACACAACACTTTTCCGCCGGAGCTCCGCGTGGGCGGACTGTTTCTGCTGGCGGCGGCGCTGGTATGCGGCGGACTCCGTTTTGCATCCGGCAGATACCGGACGGTTGCGCTCGGCGTAATCGGACTGGGATTCGCCGCGGGATATTTCAGCATCATTGCCGGCAGCCGCATATATGACCTGTTCGGACGGCTCAATGCGCTTTGCGCCATGGCTGTTCTGACGGCATGTTTCCTTGTCTTTTCCGTCCGGCGCAATTATTTTTTCCCGGCATTGGTCAGTGTCATTGGCGGTTATCTGGCTTTCCCGCTGCTCCGGCTGAATTCCGAACCGCTGATTTTCCAGCTTTCCTGCTATGCAGTCATGTCCGCCGGGGTTCTGCTCTGCGCCTGTTTCCGCAGCTGGCATGTGCTGAACTGGACGGGCTTCCTGCTGAATTTCGGCTTGTTTGCGAATCTTTGCTGGCGTCCGGACAGGGATAATTACCGCTCCTTGCTTGTTTTTCAGGGAATTTATTTTGTGCTGTTCGCCCTGCTGCCCGCCGCGCAGGTCCTGTTCCGGAAGAGCCGGCTGGTTCTGGCGAATCTGACGCTGCATGAAGCGCTGCATGTCTTCTATTTTTCCTGTCTGCTGATGAATTACCAGACATTCGGGAAACAGGCTCTGCCCGCACTGCTTCCGGCGGTCTTTGCGCTGCTGATGCTGATTCCGGCACGGGCAGCCGGAAAAACAGAAAGACTCTGGATCCCGATTCATCTGATTTTTGCAGTGGGCGCAACAGTTCTGTTTATTCCGCTGCAATTCTCTCCGTACTGGATTCCTGCCTGCTGGGCGGCAGCCGCGCTGATCTCCATTGCATTGGCGGTGTTCCTTGCCTCAAAAGCCCTGTTCAAAACAGCTTACGCACAGTTCATACTGCTGATTACATGGATTCTGTTCCAGAATGGTTCCTCGGAGCTGTACACCAGACTGCATTACACCGACGGACTGGAACAGCGGCTGATGTCCTGCGGGGTACTGATCCTTGCACTGTTCGCCGCCGCCGCGCTGTTCCGGTACGGCAAAAAACGGCAGCCGATGATCTGCTCTTATGCCCTGCCCGCGATGGACAAAGAATTTTTCTGCACCGGAAGTGTCCTGCTCTTCCTGTACAGTTCCTTTGAAATCCGGGAACTGCTGACAGTCCGGCTGCCGGAATTCAAGTACGGAGGATTGTCCGTATGGTGGGGAATCTGGGCGACGGCACTGCTGCTGGGCGGCATTCTGAAAAACAACCGTCCGGTGCGGCTGATCGCATTGGCTCTGTTCATCCTCTGCGCAGTCAAAGTTTTCCTGCTTGACCTGGCGAGCCTGACCGCGCTGTACCGGATCGGAGCATTTCTGGGGCTGGGTCTGCTGATGCTGACCGGAGCTGTGCTTTACACCCGGTTCAAAGACCGCATTTTTTCCGGACAGCAGAAATAAATTCCATCCGGCGGGGAATTGCCATATATCTGTTTCATAATTGCCATACAGCAATAAAAATCAAAATAAGCAGATATTGCCGCTTGCAGAAAAATTGACTCTGATATATTGTACCTGCAAAGGAAGGGAATTGCCGGATGGATATTATCGAAAAAATCAGTATCACCCTGCCGGAAAACAGCCGGAATCCGAAGTATCGTCAGCTCGCTGACGGACTGAGCCGCTGGATTGCGGAAAACAAGCCGGAACCGGGATCGCGTCTGCCCAGTGAACGCTCGCTGGCGGAATCCTGCGGCACTTCGGCAATCACGGTGTCCAAAGGGCTGAACCTGCTGGTGCAGAAAGGAATCCTGACCCGGAAAGGCGGTTCCGGTTCCTACATTGCCGCCGGCGACAGCGGCCGGCACGGACTGCTGCGGATCGGGATGCTGGCTCATGAAATCATCAAGCCGGACGACTGCTATATTTCCGAAGTTCTGCGGAGTTTCACCCAGTACTGGCAGGAACGTTCCGCCGATGTGATTTCCCTTGTGCGTCAGCCCGAAGAATACATGCAGGCCATGCGCGAATACAATCTGGCGGGAATTCTGGTGATCGCTCCGCAGGAATCCTTCACCGGAAAAATCAAGGAACTGCTGGACGCCGGAATGCCGCTCGTCACTCTCGGCATACGGATTCCGGAATTCGCCGACGCCTCTTTCGGAACCGACCATGAAAAAATCTGCGAGGAAGCGGTGGCGTATCTGGTTTCGCGCGGACACCGCCGGATCGGGCTGCTGGCAAACAGCGGCATTATGAGAAAAAGTTCCGTGACGGAACGGGAAAACGGTTATCGCCGCGGCATGTGGAATGCGCGTCTGCCGGTCAATCCGGACTGGCTTATCCGGGCAAAACTGCCGAACGACGACCATGCCGACATGGAAGCGTTCCGACGGTTTTTCTGCGGTCCGGAAGCCCCGACTGCCATTCTGGCGGCATGTCACAGCGATGTACAGCCGCTGTATTTTCTGCTCAAAAAACTGAAACTCCGCATACCGCAGGATATTTCGGTGCTGGCATTCGATGACCCGTATTACGGCAAGTCCATGTCGCCCCCGTTATCCGTTTTCGTGCAGCCGGTGGCGAAACTTGCCCTGAATGCGGCGCGGCAGCTGGAACAGAAAATCACCGGAAAACCGATGCTGCATTTCCCGTTCGAGGAAGCGGTCCTGGTTGCCCGCAAATCGGTAAGCCGTTTATCATGAAAAACAATATAAAATTCAAAAAGGAGGCGTCCGCATGAAAAATCTTACGGAAAACAAAAAAAACGGCATGACCGCAGGAGCGGAAAAGCGAAGGAGATTCACACTTATAGAACTCCTCGTCGTTATTGCGATCATCGCCATTCTGGCGGGAATGCTCCTGCCGGCGTTGAACGCGGCACGGGAAAAAGCCCACACCACCGGATGCATCAGCAACATCAAACAGCAGGGACTGCTGATCGCCGGATATGCTCACGATTACAATGATTATTACTATTCCGCCGCCCCTGTTACCAAAACCTACAATATGTGGCCGGTTCTGCTCATGAACTGCGGATATGTCAAAGCTCCCATGAGCAGTGAAGACTGGAGATTCTATTTCCCGAAATATTTCGGCTGCACGAAAGCTGCTGTCCCCGCAGACGCCAATAAAATGAACGGACTTATTCCGCAATTCATGGTGTACGGCGTCCGTATTGACTACAAAAAAAATGACGGAAACTGGGCAAGTATGCCGAAATTCTATAAACTGCGGGAAGTGGCGGCAAACAGACTTTCCGATTTCATTCTGCTCTCGGATTCCGTTCAGAAAAGTACGACACACAAAGCCGGCTATTTCGCGGTCTACTATTATTACGACAACAACTATGTAACTGCCCTGCGTCACGGAAAACAGGCTGGCGCATTGATGCTGGACGGTCATGCCGAAGCCATTTCGCCGTCCCGCATCAAAACTCTCCACACGCCGTTCTACAACTGGGTCTATGTCAAATAACAAGGAACTCCCGTCATGAAAAAAATCTTTCTCACGATTGCAAACGCGGTGTTGGCGCTGACGCTGTCCGCAGCCCCCGCCGAACTGAAAAATTCATCCATGCAGATAACCGTTCAGCCGGAAAACGGCGGAAAAATCACCGCCATGCGCAGTCCGGGCTTCTCCTTTCAGCTGTCTCCGGAACAAATCCGGAAAAACACTCCGGGACTGGGAAAAGTCAGGGTCTTCGGCGACAATGCGGAATACATGTCCGGCAAATGGGAAACCGTCGGCAAATCCGACCGTTCGCTGGTCCTGCGCATTGCCGGACAGCCGCCGCAGCGGAATCTGGAAATCACCAAGACCTATTCGCTCCCGTCGGACGGCAATTACGTCAAAGTGGAATTGAAACTGAAAAACCGCAAGCCGATTGAAGGCGGATTCAAAGTCGTTCCGTGGATTCACAACGCCTTTCTGCCCGGCTCCGGTGCGCATACCTTCTATCTGGCGCACAGAAACGGCGTGGAACAGATGGATTTCAACCCGAAGCTGACTGTGCAGAGCGCATTGAAAAACCCCGGCAACTGGATCCTCAGTTTCAGCCCGGAACAGCGGCAGGGACTCCTGATGGTCTCGGAAAACAAACCCGAAGCTGTTTACTGTTTCGCGTCCAAAAACATCAGTTCGCTGGAAATGCTTTTCCCTGCCGTCGACCCCACGCAGGAAAAAAGCATTGTTTTCTATCTGGCACCCGTAGCGGAACTGAACAGCAATGCCTTGAACGGCACGGGCATTCCGGTCAAACTGAATCCGGCATTCAGTGCGCAGCATTCGCCCGGCGAAAAAATTGATGTGATCTCCTACTTCAAAAACGCCGGAGAGAAAAATATTCCGGTGAATTTCCGGTTCTGGAAATCGGAAGCCGCCATATCCCCGGATGTCTCACTGCCGCTGACGTTCGGCATCCGCAAACTGAAAGCCGGAGCCATCAGTCTGGAAATCGACCTGCCGGAATTCGCGGAACTGACCGGACATACCGGAAAATACTGGTCGCATATTCAGGAAGACATGAATCTGAAATGGTCCAAGCCGGTTGTTCATGACGGACAGAAATACATACGGTATCATTTTGAAGTAACCTGCAAGGATATTCCTGTCTGGTTCCATTCTCATTGCCGGATTCTTGTCCGTGCGAAACAGAATGAAGGGAATGCACCGATCTATTACCGCGGCATTCATAACGGACAGATCACCATGGAGGAAAAAGTTCCCTGCCGGATCATCCGTATTCCGGCGGCAAAGACACCCCGTAATTTCAAACTGCTGATGGGCGCCGATTACAGTCTGATCCATGCGTGGAAAGATTTTTCCGGCACGATGAAACACCTCGGAATCAACGGAATATGCACCGACTGGAGCATTCCGAACCAGATCATTTCCGCGGAACAGGTCAAAGCCATGAACAGCCGTCTGAAAGGACAGGGGTTCATGACTTCAACCATGGGCATATTCTATGTCCCGGCGCGCACAAGCTATACAGTGGATACGGATTTGCGAGCGGTGGATATTGACGGCAGGAAGGCGACCTGCTTTGACTTCACTCTGCGCGGAGACTGGATGAATGCAGTTGCAGACAAAGCGGCTAAATTCATGAATCTGGGTTATGACCTCATCATTTCCGATTATGAACCGTATTTCGGCGGAGAACGTTACAGTTTCACCCCGCACACGGAAAACCTGTTCCGCCAGTATTTCCAGACCCGGCATCCGAATCTGAAATATGTTGACCCGAAAGAAATCGCCCGCAATCCCGAACGGCTGCCGGAACATCACAGAATCTGGGTCGAATTCAAATGCAGTCAGTTCGCCGATTACCTGAAATCGGTTGTGGAACGATCCCGCCGGCTCGCCGAAGGAAAAACCGGCGTCGGACTCTGCACCATTCCCGGTTCTTCGGAGGAATCCATCCGGATGGACAACCTGAGCGACAACCGGAAATTCGGGGATATTCTGGATTTCAACATGCCGATGCTGTATGACAACCTGTACCGCACCATGCCGGCATATCACCGCACCGTGGACCTGTTCCGGCAGATGTCCGCAGGGAAAAAGGCGACGGTTTTCCCGACTCTCACGCTGGGTTTCTGGGGCGAAGGCAATCCGTTCCCGCCGGAACATTCCTTCTTCCTGCTGCTGGAAACGGCTCTTACGCAATGCCAAGGAGCTTACATTTTCCCCGGATTTTCCGGTTCCGACAACCTCGGCATTCTGTACTTGAGCAAAGCAATGAACCTGATTGCAGAAATCGAGCCGTATCTGGACGGCGCGGTCCGGCAGGATCAGCAGGTGAAAATCCGCAAATGCCGGAACACGGATCAGAATCTGCCGGCGGCAGTTGAACCGGTCGTTCTGGTCAAAGGAAAACAGATGCTGGTCTGGCTGGCGGAATATTCCGCGGATACCATCCGGCTTGCCGCCGATTTCCAGCTGCCTGCCGACTGCAAAGTCAAAGTGCTTTCCGGCCCGGACGCCAAAACTCTGCTCCGGAAAGGAGAACTCCATGAAGTTACTCTGACTCCCGGTACAGATAAAGGACAGCTGCTCCTGCTGGAAACCATTGACGGCAATGATTTCCCGATCCGTTCGGAAAAAACAGATGAAGAAGTTTCCCGGCAAGATCCACATCTGATTTTTTATGATTCCTTCGATGGAAACACCAAAGGAAAAAACGGTTCCGCCAGCCATTTCTACCAGCTTGATTCCACAGGAAAAAAGGGCGGCTGTCTGTTTATGCGGGACTATGAATCCTTCTGGATACTGCCGCAGAAATTCGAACTGCCGGAAAAAGAGTTGACCGTTGAATTTCATTTCAAGGCATCGCGGATTTTCAAAGCGAAAAGCCGGTCTATGTGGGATCTCATGCGGGGCAATCTCGGCGACAGTCAGCTGTTTTGGCTGTTCTTTGATCCGGCAACGGGAAAAATCTGTCTGGCAGTCGGACAGAAAAAGGACGGCAAAGTCGTTGACTGGCCGGTCCGTCTGTTGTCGCAGACAGACAGCTGGCCCGCCAATGTCTGGATGCCCGTCAAGCTGAATCTTGGACAAAGCGGCATCTGCCTGACCGTCAACGGGAAAACCGAAATTGTCAGTACAAAACCAGTCTGGTTCAAAACGATGGATTCTCTTCAGATCGGACGCCCGTTTGTTTCCAGCGGACGCTTTGACGAACTGAAGCTGTACGACACCAGAAAATAAGATGCCGCCGTACCGGGCCGGCGGTTGAGATAAGCCGCTCGAAAAGGACAGGACGAATGGAAAAACATTCTTCCTGTCCTGAACAAGTCCGGTCAAACCTTATTCCGGAGTCCCGGCGGCGGGCAGAACGGGGCAGTCGATCCGGTATTGGCGGACAACTGCGGACAATTGCCCGGAAGGCAGGGGACGCATCGCCGCATCCCACGGGGCGATCAGCCGGATATTCCTGGATTGAAGGTCACGGTAAACATCCGGCAGATCAATCTTGCACAGGACACCGTGCGGCATGGCGGAAAACGGCCACCGGACCACCCGGCTGCTGACCATCTGCCGCCAGCTTAACGGCGCGTGGTACAGCGTAACCTGTTTGACATCCGGCGAAAGCACAGCCGCCAGAGCCGCCGCAATGGAACCCTGTCCGTTGCCGATCAGATGGATCTCCTCCGCCCCCTGTTTTTTCAGGAGTCTGACCGTCGCCAGAATATCGTAAACTTTGCGTCCAAGATAGGGACGGTTGAGCAGATGCGCGCAGGATGCATACAGAAAATCAGACCCGTAGGAACAGAAAAAAT
>ERZ1034992.200-NODE-200-length-38264-cov-34.291816_pt1 | contig 38264 bp, 62 predicted proteins | sample MGYA00520695_ERZ1034992 | MGnify/ENA primary metagenome ERZ1034992 (study PRJEB33766, sample SAMN09781778) | gut metagenome | biome: gut microbiome | host: Homo sapiens | place: Madagascar | study: EMG produced TPA metagenomics assembly of the PRJNA485056 data...
TTCCCTCCCCGAGGCAAAAAATGAAGGAGGGGTAATAGTGAGCTTGGCGCAATCAAATTTAAACATCAAAAAAATCCCAGTGCAAAAGCTGCATCCCGCGAAATACAATCCTCGCAAAGACCTGAAGCCTGGCGACCCTGCCTATGAAAAAATCAAACGCAGCCTGCATGAGTTCGGCTATGTGGACCCCGTTATCTGGAACGAGGTCACGGGCAACATTGTGGGCGGCCATCAGCGCTACAAGGTGCTGACGGCGGAAGGCGCGACGGAGATCGACTGCGTAGTCGTTCACATCGAAAACCCGCAGGAAGAAAAAGCGCTGAACATTGCGCTCAATAAGGCGGTCGGCGAGTGGGAGCCGGTCGCCCTGGCGGATCTGCTCAACGATCTGAAGCTCAGCGGCTATGACGTGGACGCGACAGGCTTTGACGCGGCGGAAATCGACGATCTGTTCAGCAGGGTTCACGATAAGGACGTGAAGGATGACGACTGCGATATCGACCCGGAACAGGTAGAACCGTTCGTTCAGTCCGGCGATATCTGGCTGCTTGGCAAGCATCGATTAATGTGTGCGGATTCTACGTGTGATGAAAATATCGGTCTACTTATGGACGGACATAAGGCAGATCTTGTAGTAACGGATCCACCATACAATGTGGCCGTTACCGGCAAGACAAAGGACGCGCTCACCATCCAGAATGACGATATGGAGGATGGGAAGTTCTACGACTTCCTCCTGTCAGCGTTCCGGGCCATTGTGCCGCATCTGGCCGAAGGCGCGTCCGCCTACATCTTCCACGCGGACACAGAAGGGCTGAATTTCCGCAGAGCATTCAAGGAAGCAGGCTTTCACATTTCCGGCGTGTGCATCTGGGTCAAGAACACCATGGTGCTGGGACGCAGCCCTTATCAATGGCAGCATGAACCGGTGCTCTACGGCTGGCTGCCCAACGGCAAGCACAAATGGTTTTCCGACCGCAAGCAGACCACCGTCTGGCAATTTGACAAGCCGTCAAAGAACAAAGTACATCCAACAATGAAGCCGATCGAGTTAATCTGTTATCCGATTAAGAATAGTTCGGCACCTGGCTATATTGTACTTGATACATTCGCCGGCAGCGGTAGCACGATAATTGCCTGCGAGCAAATGGAGAGAATTTGTTATGCGATGGAACTCGATCCTAAATATGCATCCGTAATCGTTGAGAGATATAAAGAATATATAGGAGGGACAAATATGATCGCATGCATGCGCAATGGTCAAAAACATTACTACGATGATATTGTAGCCACAAAAGGCGAGCGCAACAACTGCAAATGAAAACAAAAGCACAATATAAAAAAAACATAATATCGCGGATGCAGGCTGTTGGTACGTATCGGGAAGAATTCACACCAATCATTGAGCGAACTGCGGGATTATATGTGCAGCTCGAACGTTTTTTGGATGATTTTGAGAATAAATCAAATGGTAGCGCAGTAATCAAGCACACCAACAAGAGTGGCGCGACCAACCTGGTAAAGAATCCGTTGCTCGCGGCCTGCGAGAGTGTGTATGGGCAACTGATATTGCATGAGCGCGAGCTTGGACTCACGCCCACTGGACTGAAAAAGCTGAACGAGGCGGCGCTTGCACAGAACAAGACGAGTAACGCGCTGGTCGATGCGCTGAAGGAGTTGGACATCTAATGGAGCTCAAAGGCAAGTATGCGGCGGAGGTGCTGGCCTACGCGCAAGCCGTGGCCGACGGCACCAAGCCCGCTTGCCGGGAGGCGATCCAGGGGTGCCAACGGTTTCTGCGGATGATCAACGGCGGCGAGTATGAGGTGCGGACGCGGGATGCCGATTTTGTCATCGGGATCATTGAGAAGACGTTTAAGCACCGGCAAGGCGAAGATCTGACCGGCAAACCTCTTCGCGGCGAACCCGTGAAGCTGGAGCCGTGGGAGAAGTACATTGCCTATGCCATGCTGATCTTCTACCACCCGGGCACCGACTCCAGAGTGGTGAAGGAGGCGCTGATCTTTGTCCCGCGCAAATCGGGCAAGACGCTGTTCCTGTCGTCCTTCGCCTGGGCGCTCGGTCTGCTGAGCCGGAAAAGCGGCTCGAAGATCTACGTCGTGGCCGCGTCGCTGAAGCAGGCCATGGAGACGTTCGACAATTGGCGATACAACGTCGAGAACGTATTGTATCCCAACCGCAAGGCCGCTAACGCTGACGGCTGGCGCGTGCTGGACAACAACATGGAGCACTCGGTGTCGATCGACGAGTTGGCGGGCGGATCGCTGGACATGCAGGCGTTGGCCTACAGCCCAGACCGCCTGGACTCGTTCAACTGCAACATTGCGATTGCAGATGAGATCCACGCTTACAAGGATCCGCGCCCGTACAACCGCCTGAAGGAAGCGACCAAGGCCTACGTCAATAAGCTGGTCGTGGCCATCACCACGGCCGGCGACGACCCGACGAGTTTCTGCGCGCAAAGGCTGCGATATTGCAAGGGGATCCTCGACGGGAGCTACAAGGACGATCAGTACTTCGTTTTCATCTGCAAGGCTGACCAGGACGAAAACGGAGACGTGGATTATCTCAACCCGCTGGAGCACGAGAAGGCCAACCCGAACTACGGCGTGACGATCAAGGCCGAGGACATGATGCAGGCCGCGCTTCAGGCGCAAAATGATCCGCAGCAGCGCAAAGAGTTCCTCACGCGCTCGTTGAACATCTTTGTTTCGTCAATGCGCGCATACTTCAATCTGGACGAATTTGTCAAGTCGAATCGCATGGCCGAGGAAAAGTTGGGGATCCGCGCCGAGTGGCCGCTCGACCGGAAACTGGACAAACTGGCCTCGCTGCCTATCCAATGGTACGGCGGCGCTGACCTGTCCAAACTGCATGACCTGACGGCTGCGGCGCTGCACGGCCAGTATCGCGACATCGACATTGTGATCCCGCACTGCTGGTTTCCCATCGTGGCCGCAACAAAAAAGGCCGACGAGGACAATATCCCGCTGTTCGGCTGGCAGGATGACGGCTGGTTGACGATGTGCAATACACCGACCGTCAATCACTCCGATGTGGTCAACTGGTTCGTGGCCATGCGCAAGCGCGGCTTCAAGATCAAGCAGGTCGGCCACGACCGTAAATTCTGCCGGGAGTATTTCATGGGCATGAAAAAGGCCGGCTTCGCAATTATCGACCAGCCCCAGTATTTCTACAAAAAATCCGAGGGCTTCAGGCATATTGAGAAAAAGGCCAAGGACTGCCAACTGTATTACCTCGGCAGTCAGGCTTATGAATACTGCGTGGCCAACGTCCGCGCGATCGAGAAAACCGACGACATGATCCAGTATGAGAAGGTACAGCCAGAGCACCGTATCGACATCTTCGACGCGGACGTTTTCGCGACGGTCAGGATGCTGGAAAACATGGAAAAATCTGAACGAGCCGGAAGGTGGTTTGCTGAATGAGCAATAAGAAAAGACGGCGGGCAATCTCTGCCGGAGTGACGAGGGACGCGCCCACGAGCAGCGCGGCGGCGTGGCTGTGCTCCGCGGACGCGTACAAGATGCTGTGCTGCGGCGAGTACACCCGCCTGCGCGACTGCCCAGAGGTGCGGATGTGTGTGCACATCTACGCCGACATGATCAGCTCGATGACGCTGCACCTGATGCGCAATACGGCGCTTGGTGACGTGCGAATCGTCAATCAGCTCTCGCGGAAGCTGGACATTGAGCCCAACCGATACGTGACGCGCAAGGCGTGGATGTACAACATCGTCTATACAATGCTCACGGACGGCGACGGCAACCAGGTGACCTATCCGCGCTATGCTGCGGACGGCATGCTCGACGAGCTGATACCGGTCCGGCCGTCTCAGGTATCGTACATGGATACCGCGGACGGCTACACGATCAGGGTCAATGGGCAGGTATTTGCGCCGGACGAGCTGCTGCATTTCCGGATCAACCCCGATCCGGAGCGGCCGTACATCGGCACGGGCTATCGCGCGGTGCTCAAGGACGTGGCCAAGGGGCTGCGGCAGGCGAACGCGACCAAGAAGGCACTCATGGAAGCGCCTACGCCGTCGATCATCGTCAAGGTGGACGGCCTGACGGAAGAATTCGCCAGCGTCGAAGGGCGCAAGAAGCTCGCGGCGCAGTACTTGGACAGCAGCGAGAGCGGGCAGCCGTGGTTTATTCCGGCCGAGATGTTCTCGGTCGAGCAGATCAAGCCCTTGACGCTCAACGATCTGGCCATTGCCAAGTCGCTCGAGCTGGACAAGCGTACGGTGGCAGGGATCTTTGGGGTGCCCGCCTACATGGTGGGCGTTGGCAACTACGACAAGGCCGAGCACAATGCATTCGTCACGACTCGGATCATGCCGATGGCCAGAGAGATTGAGCAGGAGTTGACGCGCAAGCTGCTCTACTCGCCCGATCTGTACTGGCGATTCAATCCGCGCTCCCTCTACGCCTACGACATCGGCGAGATCATCAATGCCGGCGCGCAGATGGTCGATCGCATGGCACTGCGGCGCAACGAGTGGCGCGACTGGGCGGGCTTCGGCCCGGACGAGGAAATGCAGGAATTGCTTGCGTTGGAGAACTACATCCCCGCCGATCGGCTGGGAGACCAGGCAAAATTGATTGGAGGTGATGGAGATGGACAGGGCAACGATTAGGCAGATGCGCGGCGCGCCTGCACAATTCCGCGCGGAGGATGCCGGCAACGCCAAGACGATTGAGGGCTATTTTGCGGTTTTCGGAGAAAACTACGAGCTTTGGCCGGGCGCAACGGAAAGCGTAGCGCCTGAGGCCTTCGACGGCGCGCTGGCCGGAGATGTTCGCGCGCTGATCGACCACCAGACCAACCTCGTGCTGGGCCGCACCAAGGCCGGCACGCTGGAGCTGAGGACGGATAGTCACGGCCTCTGGGGCAAGGTGACAATTAACGAGAACGACACGGACGCGATGAACCTGTACGAGCGCGTGAAGCGCGGCGACGTGGATCAGTGCTCCTTCGGCTTCGACATCGAAAGCGAGGACACCGAATACCGTGACGACGGCTCCGTGCACTGGACGATCCGCAAGGTGCGGCTGTACGAGGTGTCGGTGTGTACGTTCCCGGCGTATGAGAGTACCTCGGTCAGCGCGCGAAAGCGCGACTATGCCACCATCCAGGCGCGCGCGACGCAGGCCTGGAAAGAGAAACAGATCAGGAGGTTGAAACCCAATGCTTAGGCAGCTTGTGATTACCAAGCGGCGCGCCGAACTCGACGCGCAGCGCGAGCAGATCCGAGCGGGCCTCGCGGAATACGAGACCCGGAAGGCCGCGCTCGAAACGCGCGAAGCGGAGCTTGAGGCGGCGGTGAATGAAGTCAACGCCGAAACCAGCGCCGAAGACCGCGCTACCATCGACCAGATGGTCGAGGAATACGAGGCCGACAAGAAGACCTATGACAACGACCGCCAGGGCGTGGACGAGAAGCTGGCCAAGCTCGATGAGCAGATCAGCGCGCTCGACGCGGAACTGGACGAAATCAACGCGCGGGCGAAAAAGCCCGCTGCGCCGACCCACACCATCGAACGAAAGGATGATGCACCAATGGATACCCGTAAGTTTTTCGGTCTGAACGCCCAGGAGCGTGACGCGTTCCTCGCCCGTGAGGACGTGAAGGGCTTCCTCACTCGCCTGCGCGAGATGAAGGGCCAGAATCGCGCGATCAGCGGCGCGGAGCTGACTATCCCGACCGTGATTATTGAGCTGCTCCGCGAGCAGATCACCACCTACAGCCGCCTCATGAAGCACGTCAACGTGCGCGCGATCAGCGGCAAGACCCGCCAGATCATCATGGGCACTGCGCCCGAGGCCGTCTGGACTGAGGCCTGCGGCGCGCTGAACGAGGTGACCTTCGGCTTCACCGACACCGAGGTCGACGGCTATAAGGTCGGCGCGTACATCGAGATCTGCAATGCCCTGCTCGAGGACAGCGACGTGGCGCTGGCCAGCGCGGTGATTGATTTCCTCGGCCAGGCGATCGGCTTGGCCATCGATAAGGCCATCCTGTACGGCACTGGCACTAAGATGCCCATGGGCATTGCGACCCGACTGGCGCAGACCGCGCAGCCGGACGACTACCCGGCGACCGCGCCCGCGTGGACTGACCTGCACACCAGCAACGTCGTCACCATTGCGACCGCCGACTCGACCGGCCTTAAGCTCTTCCAGGCGTTGGCCAAGGCCGCGGCGAAGGCTCGCAGCACCTACGCCACCGGCGAGAAATTCTGGGCCATGACCGAGGGCACTTGGCTCAAATTGGTCGTCGAGGCCATGAGCATCAATGCGACCGGCGCGATCGTGACCGGCATGCAGAAGACCATGCCCATCATCGGCGGCGCGGTGGAGATTGTGCCCGACAAGCTGATGGCCGATGACACCATCATCGGCGGCTACGGCAACCTGTACCTGCTCGTTGAGCGCGCCGGCATGAGCATGGCCAGCAGCGATCAGGTACGCTTCATCGAGGAGCGCACCGTCTACAAGGCCTCGGCTCGCTACGACGGTAAGCCGATCTTCGGCGAGGGCTTCGTGGCGATCAACATCAACAACGGTACTCCCGAGACCAGCAAGACCTTCCCGGAGGACGAAGCCAACAAGATTGAGACTCCGTACGCCGTCCCGGCCGCGGGCACCTACGCCGCCGCGCAGAACGTGCAGCTCTTCTGCGGCACCAAGGGCGCGACTATCTACTACACCACTGACGGCAAGAGCCCGACCACTGCCAGCACCAAGTACACCGCGCCCGTGGCTATCTCGGCGACCAAGACCATTAAGGCGATCGCCGTCAAGAAGGGCATGGACAACTCCGCGGAGCTGACTGCGGCGTATACCATCTCGTAATAGGAGGCCAGCGACATGGACACTGTACTGCAACTGATCAAGGTTCGGCTGAATCGCGCGGATTCCGCGCTGGACGATTATCTGTCCTCCCGCATTGAGGCGGCGCGTGATGAGCTGGAGCACAAGGGCGTGTCGCTGGATCTGACTGTGACCGAGGACTGCGTATTCCTGGCGGACTACGCGGCCTGGCAATACCTCAACCGTGACAAGGCAGGCGCTATGCCCGAGTGGCTGCGCCTCGCCTTGCGCGAGCGATTCCTCCGCAATCGAGGTGATGGCAATGCTACTTGATCGAGGGATTGCGCACGTGTACCGGGTGGATGGGACGCAGAGAGGCGACGACATCACCAAGGGCCTGCCCGAGGTGTACCGTAACTGGTTCGGCAGCCGCGACCATACCGCCGAGGACAACGCGACCGGCGATCTGACAATGCGGATCAGAATTCCGCGCGCGGATGTGCTGCCATGGGACATTGTGACGCTGGGCAGCACGCCTTGGGCAGTATCCAGAGCATACGACGGCGTGGATGAGGACAACGATCAGGAGATTACCGACCTGACGCTGATCCGAGGCGACAATGTATTCATCTTGTCCACGGCTTACCCGCGCAAGGAGACGGTCGACGACTATAACGCCCGATACGGAGTACCGGACAAGGACAACGCCTCACCGCTGTGGTGCATGCGCCGAGAGGTTGAGGACAATGTGTACTACAACTCTCAGCAGGCCGGGGTGACGCTCGACGCGCGCGCGGATGTGTACACGGCCGAGTACGCCGGGCAGAGCTATCTTGCCATAGGCGGCACGACTTACCGCGTGGAGCGGCGCGTGCTGCACGGCGCGCTGACGCAGTTGTACCTTGCCGCAGTTGATGGACTGGAGGGCGCAGACGATGGCTAAATTCAACGTGGTCGGCTTTGACGATGTCGAAAAAGCGTTGATTGCGCGCGGCGAAGCCGTAACGCCCGCCGTGGACGCAATGCTCAAGGCCGGCGCGGAAGTGCTGGTCGAAGCGCAAAAGGCAGAGAGCAAGGCCATGGGCGTGTACGATACCGGAGATTTTCATAACTCAATCAAGGCGACCCCAGTTAAAGAGGGCAAGGAAGGCCGATACCTGGACGTGTATCCGCAGGGCAAGGATCGCAAGGGTGTGCGCAATGCCACCAAGGGCTTCATCGCCGAGTACGGCAAAAAGAATGTGCCTGCGCGCCCGTGGATGTCATCGGCCAACGAAAAATGCTCGAGCAAACTGCACGAGGCCATGCGCGCGAAGTGGTCGGAGGTGATGGGCGATGGATCCTGAGCAGGCGATTGCGGCCGCGATGAAATCCCTCGGTGTCCCCTATGCCCGGCTGCTGTACACGGGCAAGGCTGATGAATTTGCCACCTACCAGATCATTGCCTGCCAGGAACAGGAGCACGGCGACGATGAGTGCCAGGTCGAAAACTGGCTGTATCGCGTCGATGTATTTTGCCGGGGCTCTCCCGTTGCACTGATCCGCAAGGTCAAGGCCGCGCTCCGGGCGAACGGCTTTGTCGGGGTCTACGTTGACCCCGAAGTCTATGAAGAGGATACTCACTACTACCATGTGCCCGTTGAGGCACGCTACTACATGGAGGTGTAATTATGGCGACTATCGGTCTTAATGATATGCACTACGCCACGATCACTGAGGGCGACGGATCCGTAACCTACGGTACGCCTACTCGCATGGCCAAGGCGATCAGCGCTGAACTGTCGGTGGAGTACGCCGAGGGCACGCTGTATGCGGACGACGGCGTGGACGATTCCGTGCGCGAGTTTTCGAGCGGCACCCTCAAACTCAATGTCAATGATCTGAGCCCCGCGGTGCTGGCTGCGCTGCTTGGTCAGACTAAGGGCTCGGACGACGTGGTGCTGGCCAATGCTAACGATGTTGCGCCTGAGGTTGCGATCGGCTTCCGCGCGCGCAAAACCGGCGGCAAGTATGCGTTCATCTGGCTCTATCGGGTGCGCTTCTCGGTTCCGTCCGAAAACTACCAGACCAAGGGTAACTCGATTGAGTACCAGACCCCCGAAATCGAGGGCACGATCATGGCTCGCGCGGACGGCAATTGGAAGGCCTCGTATGTCGGCGACGGCAGCTCGACTGACACTGTTGGCAAGGCCTGGTTCAGCGCGGTCAAAGAGCCCGCGGCGGCTTAACTAACGACAAAATAAGGAGGAGACCATTATGAGCGCTATCAGAGACGGACGTTACCCCATCATGCTCGACAAGGAGCGGCACCTGCTGTACGACCTCAACGCCATCGACATGATCCAGGAGCGCTTCGGCGACCTGACTAAGATCGGTGAGGCGATGACCGGCAAGGAGGGTTTCAAAAATCTCCGCTTCTTGCTGACCGTGCTGCTGAACGAAGGCGAGAGCGATCCGGCCAATGAGCTGACTGAACGCGAGGTCGGCAAGCTGATCCACGTGGGCAACCTCAACGCCGTCAAGGACGCGATATTCGCGGCGATCAGCGTAGGCAATACCGGCAGCGCCGTCCCCACCGAGGCTGACGAGGACGACGCAAAAAACGTGGAGACGGGCAAGGCAAAATAGACCTTGCCCAACTGTTGTACATGGGTGTCACGCTGCTGCACTTCCGCGAGCCGGAGGTGTGGCGCATGACACCCTATAAGTTGCTCGAACTGTTTTATTGGCACCGGGTCTATAATCCGGACAAATTCGAACGGCCCAAACCGAAGGATATGGATGATATCGATTACGCGATGGGAGGTATGTTGTAATGGCCAACCGCGAGGATACCATTAAGACCAAACTTGCGCTCGAGGGCGAGAAAGAGTACCGCAGCGCATGTAAGGGTATCAACTCCTCCCTGCGCGAAATCGGCAGCGAGCTGAAGCTCGTAACCGCCCAGTACGCGGAAAACGCAAGCAGTACGGAGGCACTGGCCGCGAAAAAGCAGGTGCTCCAGAAACAGCTCGACGCAGAATCCGAAAAGGCTGCAGCGGCGGCCAAAGCTCTGCAACAGATGAAAGAGCAGGGCCTCGACGAGACAAATCCCGCTGTGCAGCGTATGCAGACCAATCTCAATAATGCGCGCACGGCGATGGCCAATACCGAGAACGCGATCAAAGATACGGACACTGCGCTCGAGAACTCCGCAAAAACGATCAATGATACGTCCGGCAAGTGGAAGTCACTTGGCAATGCAGTTGCGACGGGTGCTAAGGCGCTGGGAGCAGGTATGCTTGCGCTTGGTGCGGCGGCGGCAGCGGGTGCGTATAAGTTGGGCACAGCGGTCGTCAAATCATACGGAGATTATGAGCAGTTGGCAGGCGGTGTTGAGACGCTGTTTGGTAGCAGCAGTCAGACCGTTGATGATTATGCCGCATCAATTGGCAGCTCGGTCGAAAGCATCAAGAAATTCCAGGCGGAAAACGGTTTGGCCGTCGATGGTATCATCGGCCCGATGACGCAGGGCGTAATTGAAGAAAAGTATAAGTCGCTGACCAACACGGTGCGCTCCGCACAAGACATCGTCATGAAGGACGCGGCAAACGCGTTCCGCACGGCTGGACTCTCCGCGAATGAGTATATGGAAACGGCGACCGGCTTTGCGGCGTCCTTGATTAATGGCTTGGGCGGAGATACAGTCAAGGCCGCAGAACTGACAAACAAGGCAATCCTCGACATGGCTGACAACGCCAATAAAATGGGCACGGACATGTCGTCGATCCAGAACGCGTATCAGGGCTTCGCAAAAGGCAATTATACTATGCTTGATAATTTGAAGCTCGGTTATGGCGGTACAAATGAGGAAATGATCCGCTTGATCAACGACAGCGGAATCCTCAACGAGAAGATCGACAGCATGAACGGGATCACATTCGATCAGGTCGTCGAGGCAATCCACGTTGTACAGGACAGTATGGGTATGTCCGGCGTGTCTGCGGATGAGGCTATTAAGACGATTCAGGGCTCTATGGGAGCTCTGGGGGCTGCGTTTGATAACCTGCTCACCGGACTGGGTACTGCGGACGCAGATATCCAGGCACTTGTCGGTAATGTGGCCGAGTATCTGGGGTATGTAATTAACAACATCACCCCCGTCATCGAGAGTATCGTTGCCGCGCTGCCGACCCTGTTTAACGCAGTAATCGAAAATATCGCCGGCATGCTCCCCGTAGTCGTCGAGACGGCGACGACTCTGTTCAACAGTCTGCTGTCGACATTGATTGCGTTGATTCCGGAGCTGACTCCCGCGGCGGTGGACATGGTAATGTCCCTTGTGGATACGATCATTGCCAACCTGCCTCTGCTGATCGACGGCGCGGTGCAGCTTGTCGGCGCGCTGGTCAGCGGCATTGGCACGGCGCTGCCCACGCTGATCCCGGCGGCGGTGCAAATGATCACCGAGATCATCACCGGCCTGATCGAGGCAATTCCCATGCTGGTAGAGGCGGCGGACGACCTTATCCTCGGCCTTGCGGACGGTCTGCTGGCCGCGCTGCCTGATCTGATTGCAGCGATCCCGACGATAATGACGAGCCTGATGGGCGCGATCCTCGAGTCCATCCCAGACCTGATCAATACCGGCGTGCAGTTGCTCTCTGCGCTTGTCGGCAATATCCCCGGCATTATCGACGCGATTGTGCAGGCGATCCCGGCGCTTATCACTGGTATGATTGCTGGCATCATCGAGCACCTGCCGGAGATTGTGGAGGCGGGCGTTACGCTGCTGCTCGGCCTGGTCGGCAATGTCGGCGCAATCATCATGGGCATTACAGAGGCCATCCCGGCGATCATCACTGGACTGTTCAATGCGTTTACGGACCCAGCCAATATCTCTAAGATCGGCGAGGCCGGCGCACAGCTCTGGAATGGTCTGGTTGAGGGCATATCTAATGCGCTGAGCAATGCCAAGGACGCGGTTGTCTCGGCATTTAGCGGCGTGATCGACTGGGTCAAGGAGTTGTTCGGCATTCACTCGCCGTCGACCGTGTTTGCGGGTATTGGCGATTTCCTTCTCCAGGGCCTTGGTCAGGGCTTGCTTGATGGCGTAGGCGCAGTACTTGATACTGTGGCCAGCGTCTTCGGCAAGATCTGGGACGCAATCAAATCGATCTTTGGTTTTGGCGGCGAATCAAGTGAGTCGAAAGAGGGCAAAGAGATCGGCTCCGACATCATGTCCGGCGTGAAGGGCGGTATTGAGGGCGGCAAGGATGACGTGGAGAAGGCCGGCCAGAACGCAGCCAGGGCAGCGCTCGACGCAATGGCCAAGGAGTTCGGCACGACCGAGGGTGCGAGCACCAAGACGCAGACGTTCGGCGAGAATCTGGTCAAAGGGATTAACGCCGGTCTAGGCGACGTGTCCGCGGATGATTTCTCGGGCGGCGTGAGCAAGATCACGGAAGCGCTCGAGTCGGCCATCAACGACGCGCTGGGCATGCAGAGCACCGGGTTCCTCGGCTGGGGCGGCAAGAGCTCCGAGAAATTTTCCGGCGTTGGTGACAACATCATCAGCGCCATCGCCGAGGGCATTGAAAAGAGCAAGGGCGGCAGTAATGCCGTGAAGACTGCGATCACCGGCGTAATCGACGAGGCAGGCACTGCCGGCACCGAGTCCGCGCAGACCAACGGCAACACCGTGGCCACCAAGATCATAACCACGATTGCGGACAAGATTGCGGCGGACGTGGGCACGATCACGGGCAAGATACCGGCGATGACAACGACGATCGTTGCAGCCTTCGACGCGCGCCTGCCCGACTACGTTGCGGCAGGCAAGCGGATCGCAGACAAGCTGGCCGAGGGAATGGACGGCAATGTCGCCGCCATCACCGGCAAGATCGACGGCATGACGACTGAGATCATCAGCACGTATGAGGATCAGCACGGCCAGTACACCGACGAGGGCACGGCCATCTCCGACCTGATTGCCGAGGCCATGGTGGCCAACGTGACGGCGATCACCGACCAGATACCAGGCATGACGCAGGACATCCTCGCGGCGCTGGAATCGCATCACCCTGAGTACACCGACGAGGGCGTGCAGATCGACGAGAGCGTGCGCACGGGCATGGCCAACAAGGCCGGTGCGCTGACCAACGAGATGCAGCAGATCATGATCCAGATCAAGGGCGTGATCGACGGGTACAACGGCGAGCTCTACGCCTGCGGCCGCAACATGGCTGACGGAATCTGGAGTGGCATGCGGAGTATGCGCTCGACGCTGATCAGCCGGGTGCGGAGCATGATGCAGGATATCGTAGCCGCCGTAAAGGATGAGATGGACATCAATTCGCCGTCCAAGGTGTTTGCCGGCATTGGCCGCTACATGGCCATGGGCTTGAGCGAGGGCTTCGGCGCGGAAATGCGCAACACGGATACATTGATCCGGCGCGCGGTGGACGGCGCTGTGCCCGGCGTGCAGCAGTACGGCGGCAGGGGCAATAATCAGGGCACGACGTTCTCGATCACGCAGAATGTATATGCCAATGATACGAGCTACGTGGAGCAGCAGCGGCAGGCCGCGAAGAACTTCCGGCAGATTGCGAGGGAGATTGCAATATGAGGACGTGGGAACGGCTGATCTATACCAATACGCGCGGGGAGAGCCTCGAGCTCTCCCGCGCATCTATGTATCACGTCAATTTCAAGGACGTTTCCGGGCTATCGGATGTTAAGACGCAGATCTACAGCACCTCAGCCATGGGACAGGACGGCAGCACGTATATCGGCAGCCGACTGGAGCCGCGCGACATTGAGATTACCGGGCACATGCACACCACGGACAAGTCCGAGGCGGGCAGACTGCGCAGGCAGATGCTCAAGCTGATGACGCACACCGGCACGCTGACCTATATCGCGGACAACATCGAGCGCTCGATCGACGTTGTGCTCGACAGCGCGCCGACGTTCAGCCGGCAGGATCCGATCTATCACAGCTTCACGTTGGCCTTCACCTGCCTTGACCCTTACTGGCATACGCCCACGGAGACGCGCAACGACATTGCGCTGTGGGAGGCGGGCATGGAATTTCCGGCGGACAGCGGCCTCGAGCTCAACGCGGATTGGGAGATCGGCTCCCGGAGCGCGTCTCAGATCGTGCAGGTGTACAACGCCGGCGACGTGGAGACCGGCCTGCGCGTGGAGTTCCGCGCGTCGGGCGGCGTGAGCAATCCTAAGATCCTCGACCTTGGCACGGGCGAGTACCTGCGCTTCAAGATCGCAATGCAGGCGGGGGACGTACTGACGGTATCCACTGGCTATGCCAACAAGTACGCCACCCTGACGCGGGACGGCGTGCAGACCGATGCGCTGCGATACCTGGACACGGCGAGCACGTTTATTCAGCTCGCGCCTGACCTGTCGGATATTAAGTACGACGCAGATACCGGTCTGTCCAACCTCGAGGTGACGCTCTGGCACCATGACAGGTATCTGGGGGTGTAGGCATGGACATATACGTATATAGCACCGGCATGGAGCTGCTGGGCGTGGTCGATGAAATCAACTCGCTGATGTGGACGCGGCGGTATTGGCGGTGCGGTGAGTTCAGCCTGCTGGCTCCACTCAACAGCCGCAATTCATCGCTCCTCCGCCTGGGGCGACTGATCATGCGCAAGGGCGACGACGAGGCCGGGCAGATCCAGTACATCCGCATCAGCAAGGACAACAGCGGCATGGACACGATCGAGGTGCAGGGCAAGTTCATTACGCACTGGCTCGGCACCCGATTAATATTGGCCAGCGACACCTACAGCATGGCCACACATACGCTGCTCGAGACGCTGGTCGCCGATAACATGGTATCACCTGATACCACGGCGCGCAAGATTCCGAGTTTGGCCGTGCGGGCGGGGACGGTGGACGACGAGACGCTGGACTACACCACGGAGATCTACAGCGGCCTGCTCGATGTGTGCGAGTCCCGTGCACAGCTTGCCAAGATCGGATTCCGGATCATCACCGACCAGGACGAGGGCAAGCACTACTTCACCACGTACAAGGGGCTCGACCGGACCAGCAGCCAAAGCACCAACCCGCCCGCGATATTTTCGCCGGACTTCGACAATGTACTGAGCCAGGAACTGACTTCAAGTCGGGAAAACCTGGCCACCGACGCGTATATCGAGGGGCAGACCAACGAGGACGCGCCCAGACTGATCGCCGAGGTATCCTCGGGCACGTATACCGGCCTCGACAGGATCGAGTGCTACTATCTGGCCTCGGACATTGCTCAGACGGTGAGCAACTCGGACGGCACGCAGAAGACCATCCCCGATGAGAAGTACATTGCCATGCTTGCAGCCAAGGGCGCATCGTACCTGCAGAGCAAGATCGAGACCAACAGTTTCGCCAGCACGATCAACCCCAACGCATTGCTCAAGTACAAGATCGACTACGACGTGGGCGACCGTGTGACCTGCATCAATCGGCAATGGGGTGTGACCAGGGACGCGCGTATCACCGAGGCGACGGAGACATGGGACTCGAGCGGGCCGGGGCTGAGCATCACCTTCGGCGAGAGCCTGCCCACACTATCGGAGACGTTGAAATGGAGGTAATTATATGGCCGAAAAGAGCAGCTTTTTCAACAGCGTCAGCGGCGACCGGAAATATAAGGCCGAGGACTGGGCCAGCTACTTTGGCACGCTGATCGGCAACGGTGTATTTCCCAACCCGGCGACCAATTTGCAGGTGGTGCCGGGCGCGAGCGGGCTGACCGTGACCGTGCACGCGGGCAAGGCGTGGATCAACGGATATTACTACAACAACACCGACGATCTGACCCTGACCCTGCCCACGCCGGACGGGTCGAAAAAGCGCATTGACCGGATCGTGGTGCGCTGGAGCTTGTCCGACCGTAAGATCAGCGCCCAGGTGAAGAGCGGCACGGCAGCGACCAACCCCTCCGCTGCGGTGCTGCAGCGCGACTCGGACGTGTACGAGCTGGCCATCGCCGACGTGCTTGTGGGCGTGGCCGCGACGAGTCTCTCCTCCACCTCGATCACTGACCGGCGCTACGACAGCACCCTGTGCGGCGTGGTAACCGGCACGGTGCAGCAGATCGATACCTCCGCTTTCGCCGCGCAGGTGCAGAGTTTCCTCGACGACAGCGAGGCCGAGTTCACGTCCTGGCTGGACGGACTTCAGGACGTATTGGACGAGTCAACCGCGGGCAATCTGCTCAACCTGATCAATACCCACAAGGCCGACACCAACAACCCGCACCAAGTGACGGCGGCGCAGATCGGGGCGGCGACCACAAGCGCCATGCAGACCGCGCTCAATGGCAAGGCCAATACCACACACAATCAGAGCGCGAGCACGATCACGGCAGGCACGCTGGCCGGCAAGGTGCAGGCGAACCAGACAGCCATGACCGGAACCGGCGCGCAGGTACGCGATATCGTGCTGACCACGACTGACCCCGGTGCGGGGAGCGACAGCACGTATCCGGATGGGACGGTGATCCTGGTATATGAGTAAGGCAATGTATCCGGCCGTCGGCGGCATCACGCGCGCGGGCAAGGCGGCCTACGCGGTGCTCTCCGGGCTCACGCACAAGATCAAGGCAGGCTATGCGGTGCGGGACGGCGTGAACAGGCAGTTTTTCAGCGCCGGGCCTCAGGTGGTCTACAGCGGCACGCACACAATCACGGATGTGATGGTAAGCGGAATGGCTTGCAAGCTCTACACGCTGACCGGCTCGGGCACACTGACGGTTGCTGGCGAAGATGTGCGGTATTGGATGTGCGGCGGGGGCGCAGGCGGCGGGACAGGAATCATCAGTGATGCAACGTCGTTCGGTGGGCGCGGCGGTGGCGGCGGTTATAGCACAAGTGGAACGCTTGTAACAGGCGAATATGTCGTGCAAATCGCTTCAGGTGGGCAAGCGGATACAGATGGTGCGGACACTATATGCGGGAACATAAAAGCAAGAGGGGGGAACGCAAACGGTAACGGAGGTTCAGGAGGTGGCGCACAAGTCTGCGCAGGATATCATGCTAGCGCAAGCACAACCGAAAAGTGGACTGAAGCAGCTGGCACCGGAACAGGAGTGTCTACGTATCCATTTGGGTTAAGCGGCTTATACCCGCATTGCGCAGGTGGAGCTAGTGCATCTGCATTCAGCAAGCTCCGCAATTCAGCAACATCTTATCGTATATACGGGTGTGATGGCGGATCAAATGGCGAGAATGGATCTAATACGGCACATACGACACCCGATGCCCCCAGCGGCGGAATTAAGGGGGGTGGCAATGGCGCAATTTCTGGTAACGGCGGAAACGGAACATTTTACGGCGCGGGCGCTGGTGGTGGGTATGCATACCGATCGGTCAATAACAAATCAACAGGCACTGGTGGCGCAGGGTATCAGGGCGTGGCCTACGTGCTTGTGCCCGCAGCGTAAGGAGGGAAATACATGATAGGAGCAATCGTACAAGACAACATCGTACAGAACCTGATCGTGCTGGACGAGGCGCAGAAGGCCGAACTGGAGGCGGCGCTCGGGTGCGAGATCGTGGACGCGCGGCCTTACGGCCTGATTGCGGGCGACCTAAGGACGGCGGCGGGCTGGACGCGCAACGCGGGCGGCGAGCAGATGGTGCTCGAGCTGCAGGCGCAGGAGGCCTATGACAGCTATACGCTGGCCGCACAGCGCGCGGCGGACGCGGAGGCGGCGCTGGAAACGGCGGGCGAGGCGGCAACGGCAGAAGCCCTGAACATACTGAGAGGGGAGGTGAGCGCATGACCGAGGCGCAGAGAAAAGAGCTGCTGGCCATGCGCGCGGCGCTGGATGGACTGGTGGTGCGCATTGCGGATACTCCGGCAGAGGTGAATGAGTATCAGGTGGCGGTGCGCGAATGGCAGCCGGGCGCGTTTGCGGTGGGCGACGTGCGACAGCGCTTGGGCGCGCCCTACAAGTGCGTGCAGGCGCACGACAGCACGGCCAATCCGACCTGGACGCCGGAAGCGACGCCCGCGCTATGGATGCAGTATCACGGCACCACGCCCGAGAGCGCCAGGCCGTGGATTGCGCCGACCGGCGCGCACGACATGTACAAGGCCGGGGAGTACACGATATGGACGGATGGCAAGATCAAAAAAGCCAAGATGGACACGGCCTATAGCCCGGCGGACTATCCGCAGGCGTGGGAGGAGGTGATCGATAATGAATGAGTCGGATATCATCGTGGCGATGCACACCAAAAACGACTGCTACAAGGCCGCGCGGCCGATCGTCGGGCCGAAGGGCATTGTGGTGCACTCAACCGCAGCGCCCAATCCGTGGCTGAAGCGCTACGTGGACTGCCCGGAGCAATGCGGCGAGAACAAGGCCGGAAACCACTGGAATCGGAGCAGCAAGGAGATGGGCCGCAGCGTATGCGCACATGCGTTTGTCGGCTACGACAAGGATAAGCGTATCAGGGTGGCTCAGATTTTGCCCTACGATTACCAGAACTGGCTGACCGGCGGCAGTGCGAACAAGACGCACATCGGCTTCGAAATTTGCGAACCGGCAGACCTGGGCGACAAGGCGTACTTTGCCGAGATGTGGGACGTAGTGGTAGACTACTGCGCGTACCTGTGCAAGCGCTTTGGGCTCGATCCGATGGGCGAGAATGTGATCATCGACCATGCGACGGCGCACAAGCTGGGCTGGGGCAATAATCATGGGGACGTAGCGCACTGGTGGCCTAAGTACCACGGCGTGTACCTGGACGACCTGCGCAGGGCGGTGGCGCAGCGGATGGGACTTCAGCAGCCGGACATTCCGCCCGAGCCGGAAAAACCAAAGGAGGAGCCGAAGATGGACAAACTGTACCGAGTGCAGGTCGGCGCGTTCGCGGTGCGCGACAACGCAAAAAAAATGCTTGAGAAGCTCAAGGCGCTTGGCTTTGACTGCCTGATCGTCGAGGCCGGACAGGGTGCCGGACAGAATGGCACGACTATCACCGATGGCACCTGGAATGTGCGCAACGGCCCGGGCACGCAGTACGGTATCGTTGGCCTTGCCCAGGAGGGCGAGGTGTACGAGCTCTCCGGCGATGAGCAGGGCGACTGGGTAGGGATCCTGTACAAGGGCATCAAGGCCTGGATCAGCAGATCGGGGGTGGCAAACAAGTGAGCGAGGCAATCATTACCGCGCTGATTACTGGTGGCCTTGCACTGATCGGCGTGATTATCACCTCAGCCCGGTCAGCCAGCGCCCTTGACTCCAAATTGGAGCGCGCACAGGCCGTGACCGAAACCAAGCTCGACGAGCTGACCCGCGAGGTACGAGAGCACAACAACTTCGCCCGGCGAGTGCCGGTGCTGGAGGAACAGATCAAGGTGGCAAATCACAGGATTAAAAATCTCGAAACACAGAAAGGAGATTGGAACCATGAATAACAACAAGATCGATTGGAAGCGCAAACTGACGAGCAGGAAGTTTTGGACGGCGATTGCGTCCTTTGCCAGCATGCTGATCGTTGCCTTGGGCGGCGCGGAAACCGTAGCCACTCAGGTGACGGCACTGATCATGGCAGGCGCGTCGGTCATCGCCTATATCATCGGCGAGGGACTGGCGGACATGAGCAATGCGGGCGCGGACGACGAGAGCGACGGTGAGTAGCTATGCGTGTGCATCCATTCCGTGGCGCGACTCGCAGCCAGATGCGGGCGCGCATTGACGATGCACTGCTATCTGATCTGGATCGCAGGATAGCGTGCGCATACCTTGTGGATTGCGCACCAACGGACGTGGACGCAGGCGTGGCAGCCGGGTGCGACAGGCGCACGGCCAAGCGCCATCTGGCACACATCATTGATGTTCTCAATGGCTAAGGGCGGGGATTTACCCGCCCTTTTTTCTTTGACCTTTTTATTGTAAAGATTGTTAATTTGCTCTCTTTGCTATTGACAACACGTCTCTAGAGGTGTATAATATAGGTACAAGGTTGAGAGAGGTAAAAACAATGAAAATGAGAACGGCACTTGCAAGGATGGAAAATGGAAGCCTCACCATCAAAAGATATGATGATTACAAGAGCAATGCGGATTTCGCCGCAGACCTTAGGGCAAACGGTTTCAAGGTGCTCAAGATTTGGGCAGAATACAAAAGCGACGCAGAAGTTGACGAGTGGGAACTCGTAAATAGATCATAACCAATGCACTAGATAAGGAGGACAAAATCATGAAAGACTACGTAACCTATTCCTGCGGCCACACCGGCGAGGTGCAGCTCTTTGGATCGAACAAGGATCGCGAGCGCAAGATCAAGTGGTACGAGAAGGAGGCGCTCTGCCCTGACTGCTACAAGGCGCAGCAGGAAGAAAGAGGCAAGGCCCTGGCCGCCGAGTACAACCTGCCCGAGATCACCGGCGTGTCCGACAAGCAGATCGCCTTCGCCGAGACTTTGCGTACTCGCTACCTGATCAACTACGAGGCCGAGCTGAATAAGCTCACCTCGCTGCTCCACGAGCTGCACACCGAGCACCAGACCGAGTTTGAGGCCATACTCGCCAATCTGGGCCAGCCCGAAGCCGAATACCTCGCCCAGCGCACCCGCAAGATGGGCCTGGGCAAGGCCTACACCGTGCTCACCACCGGCGAGGCCCGCCAGCTTATCAACGTGCTGAACAACTAATACCAATGGCCCGCCCCGGAGGTAACGAGGGCAGAAAGGAGTAATCCCATGACTATCACCCCAAACAGCCCCGCGAAGGACCTCCCGATCTACGACAAGGCGGTCGCCCGCTACCCGCACCTCGCCTACGCCCCCGATGCAAAAACGTTTTGCCTGAACCTCAGCTGTTGCCTAGCTATGGTCCCTGGCATCAAGTTCTCCGACTATTTCAAAATCGGCGCAGTCGCCAATGGCTGCAACTGGCCCGAGTGATTCTATCAGCCCTCCCGGCCGGGCGAAAGACCGGGAGAAAGGAAAATCATGCCCAAGTCGCCCTGGCCAACGACAGCCCCAGACCGCCTGGAGCGCGAAATGCTGGCCAAGTACCCTGATCTGGATGAGAGGATCAGCCGATCGCTCAACGCCGACGGGCAGCGCTGGCCAAGCTGGTGCTACCTACCGATGACTGATAGCTACTCAATCGTTACCGCAGCCGCCGAAGAGCGCGTGGCCATGTACCTGATGACTGCGGCGGAGCGCATGAACGATCTGCGCAGGCTCGCCGCGATCATCCCCTGGCGCGTTGCCAAGCCGATCTATCGCTTCGACCCGGACCTGGCCGCCGAATTGATGGCCGGCGCCGGTGACAGCCGCATCCCCGCCGAGGTGCTCATGCGCCTGCCGTATCCGTGCGTATTCATTGAGCACCCACCGGGCGTAGACGACTGCGAGGGCGTATTCGCTTTTTTTGAGGCGGACGAGCGATACCAGGAGGCGTTAGAGTTGCGCATGCACTACCTGTTCACGGACGACACAATGGAGATTGCATATATACAGTACGATCTCGCTGGCCACGACAGCAGCGTTTTTGCGGCCAAACAAGCCGCAGAATATGCCAAGAGCATGCGCAAGCTCGGCGGCCGAACGCTTGAGGAGGATTATACCCCGGAGGTTGAGCGGCGCGTGTCGCAGATAGAGACGCATAAGTACGGCCACATCAATATGATCCTCTACCTGTGCGCCGACGATCCGGATCTGCACCGCAGCGCACCAATTCCTCGCCAGCGCGGTCCGCGCAAGGACGTGGCCGCATACTCGGATGTGATCGACGTGGGCACTGAGCAGGGAGCGATCATTCGCCGCGCCCGGCAGGTCGCCGAGCTGCATACAGCCTCCGCCCCTGCCGGCACGCACAAGTCCCCGATACCGCACGTCCGGCGCGCCCACTGGCACCTCTACTGGATGGGCACAGGCCGCACAACTCCGGCCATCAAGTGGATCATGCCCATCTTCGTGGGCGGCGGCGACAAGCCCCGCCCGACAACTATCAACATTATTAAGGAGTGATATAATGCTTATACCTCTTACACAATATGCCGAAAAGCACGGTATAGCGCTTACCACGGCGCGCCAGCGCGCACAGCGAGGGTCATTCGCAAGTGCGGTCAAAATGGGGCGTGATTGGATGATCGACTCGGACGAGCCACTTGTTGATCGCCGGATCAAGTCGGGCAAGTATAGAGGATGGCGTAATAAGAGTGACGATTACGCCCAAGAGTAGCCGTAAGGCCGGATGCGTCCGGCCTTTTTGCTTGTTAATTTTGTTAATTTGCTCTCTTACCTATTGACAACGCGTCGCTAGAGGCGTATAATATACTCGTAAGGCAGGGACGAAAGCCCTTAAAAAGGAAGTGAGGAAATGAACGAGATGACGAGCGCCGAGCTCAATCAGTATCTTGAGAATATCGCAAAGCTGATTGAAGCGACTGCAAAGGATGCCGAAGCCGCTGCGAAGATCGTACGCGACAGCAAGGTCAAGGCATAAAAAAAGGGCCAGCGCCAAGTCGAAAAGCCGCTGACCCACACCCCGTAAGGCGAGCCGGGAGCCTTACCCCGGCCGCCTGCATTATAACAGAGTAAGGCAAAGAAGTCAAGCCCTGTGAAATGGAGGACACAGAAATGAAGAGCGAGACCATCAAGCAAGAGATCGACGGCGCAACCTGTGAAATCGTGATAGAACATTACACAATGTCCGAGTGCATCAAACTCGCGCAGGAAACCATCGAATCTATCGAATACTGCGAGCGTGCCGGGTATAAGTACATTGATTCCTCCGTGTATGTTCTTTATAAAGATGGAAGCGAATACATCAACTGTCAGGGTGACGTTGAAGGAAAATTCAAAAAGACGGGCGCAAAGACAATCATCATTGACTGCGAAGGCTTTTGCTACCAACTCGCTGGTAAATACATGATTAACGAAAATCTAATGCCTGAAGCAATGTAATTTACCAACGGCCCGCCCCGGAGGTAACGAGGGCAGAAAGGAGTAATCCCATGACTATCACCCCCAACAGCCCCGCGAAGGACCTCCCGATCTACGACAAGGCCGTCGCCCGTTTCCCGCACCTTGCATACGCACCAGACGCTAAGACGTTTTGCCTTAACCTCAGCCGCTTGGTTATGGTCCCTGGAATCAAATTCTCCGACTACTTCAAGGTCGGCGCAGTCGCCAACGGCTGCAACTGGCCCGAGTAAGACACTGATTCTAGTCAAGGCCCTCGGCAATCGCCGGGGGCCTTGCTCATATTATGCACAGCTTGTGCACAGACTGTGCACACCTATGCCCCCGCCAAATCGCGAAATCTGCGACAATGGTTGTGGTGATCACCAACACACAACTATCATTGCGGAGGTGGAAACAATGGAATATACTGCTGGTAGGGGCACTACTGCGCTGGGCATTATCGGCACGGCGCTGGGCGGCCTGGCTGTGGCTGGCAACGGCCTGCTGGGCGGCCTGAATATGGGTGGTACTCGCAATGTCAACGTCAATGGCGAGGACGGCTGCTCGGAAAATCATCTGGTCAACCGCTACGAGGCGGCGCAGGCGGCGCGCATCGCGGAACTGGAGACTGCGGTCAAGCTGCGCGACGCGAACACCTACACCGACCAGAAGTCGCTTGAGGTGTACAAGTACATCGACGGCAGGCTGCGCGGCGTGGAGGACAAGATCTGCGATCAGGCCGTCGTCAACCAGCGGACTGCCGACTCCTTTGCCCTCGCCCAGGCCGATCTGGCTGCGGTGAAGGCCGATCTGCAGGGGCAGATCAAGATGGAGGCCGAGCGGCGCTGCTGCGCGGACAACTCGATCATTACCTACGCCAATGCCACCTTCTACCCCAAGCAGGTGGCCGACGTGACGGTGGGCACTGCCACCACGGCGCAGACTCTGTACAATCCCATCCCCAAGTGCGGAGGCTGCTGCAACTAAGCGATTCGGCGGGACGCGCAAGCGCCCCGCCATCTGAAATGGAGGCGTGAGCGATGGTAAGCGCACAGCAGATCAAGGCAGGCGTGGGCACATATCTCGAGACTAAGATGATGCCCAGGCTGGACAGCAAGCGCCAGTTCGTCCTCGGCATGGCCTACTCCCTGGGGGCGGCACGCATGGATCAGATGATCAACGCATTGCGCGGCAATCAGATCGTGCAGGCGCTCGGCATCATCGACGAGGCCGGGCAGGTGGATATCGACGCGCTGTACAATGCGGCGCATGCGCAGATGCAGGCGCAAGGCAAGTTGGCGCTGGATATTCCGCTGCTTGGGAGCTTCGCCTTCGATGGCAACGATCTGCGTGAACTACGCGATTGCATTGCGCAGCAGGAGGTGTGAGCATGCATCAGATCCCGGAGATACTGCACGACATGTGGGGCAACCTGATGGAGGCGCAGGACAAGATTGAGACGGCCTATGAGATGGCCGGCAAGCACAAGGCGGCTGCGGATTGGTACAAGGTGATGGCCGCACAGCACCTTGAGTTCAACCGTATGGCGCACGGCATGGTGGCTGATAAGATCGCCAAGTGCGAGGCCGCCGAGACTACCACCGAGCGCGAGCGCGGCAAGCTGGAAAGCTGGTCGGATGATCTGGCTATGCTTCAGGCCAAGACCGCGCGGGTCCGCGCGATGGTAGAGGAGTATAAGTAATAAGAGCCCGGCTTTTGCCGGGCCTTTTCATTGGTGTATCATTGAGCGCAATATGTATCATTTGCTCAATGATGCATCAAACGGGTGGACCGTGATTTCGACCATGCTGAGCTTGTCGTCGTGGTTGTTTCCGCGCGCGGACTTGCGAAATGTGATGTGGTCGATGAGCTGGCGGAGGATGCGGTTCTTTTCCTCGGCGCTGGAGGCGACAGCAAAAGACTCGAGCGCTTCGCGGCAGTGTGGGGCAATGGCACGGATCAGCGCGTCCGGATCCGGCTTTTCTGATTCTGCTTCGATGCGCTTGAGCTCTTCGCGGGCGGCGTTGATCTGGGAGGCGAGAGCCGCGGAGCGCTGCAAATAGGTTTCATCGTCGTAGATTCCGCGTTCGAGCAGGTCGCAGAGTTTGGCACGCTGCGACTCAAGCTGCGCAATGTGCTGCCGGGCATGGTCGCGAGCTATATCAGCTTCGCGGCTTTCTGCTTTTTCCGGCGCTGCCGGGTATGATACACTCCATGAGTGCAGGACGTTGAGCACCGCTTCTGTCAGTGCCGCAATCGAGCAGCCGTAATTGGTGCAGCCCTGCGTGCGGCAGGTGATGCGGTCCGGGTATCGCGTTCCGTCCGGGCGGAGGGTGCCTGGCGTGCGCACCATGTGATGGCCGCACAGCGCGCAATGGACGAGACCTGCGAGTGGGTTCTGGGTCGGCATGCCGATCCGCTTGGGCATACTCCCCTCTCTGCCTGTGCAATTCGCCGTCGCAAAGAGCTCATCACTCACAATCGGGTCGTGGTATCCTCGGACGCAGATAGGATCGGCGTTGCGCACGCGCTTGTGCTGCTTCGCGCCGTGCTCGTCGACGCCGACAACGGTATCTACTCGCTTGGCCCAGGTGACGTATCCCTTGTAGATGGGATTGCGGATCATACGGGCAATCGTACACTGCGCCCACTGCTTATCCATCTGTGTGCGCACGCCCATGGCATTCAGGCGCGCTGCAATCCGCGCACCACCCTCGCCGTGTGAATACCAGCAAAATATCTGGCGTACGATCTCGGCCTGCTCGGGGATGATCTCAAGCGTCCATACTCCATCCGGCCGACGGATGCGGCGATAGCCATACGGCGGTCGGCTGGCAATGTACCGTCCCTCCTTGGCCGCGCTTGTGCGCCCTGTCTGTATGCGTCTGGTTATTGTTCTATATTCGCAACGAGACATGAAGAGCATGAACTCGAAATGTACCTCGTCGTTCGCGGCGCTCGGGTCGTATGTCTCCCGCGGCGTAATTATCCGCGTCCCAGAGTATTTGAACGTGCTTGCCACAGTAGCCTGATCATGGATGTCGCCTCGGGCGAGGCGCTCTACCTCCATTACCAGCACGCCCTCATACTTGCGCGCGGCCACATCGACGAGCAATTGACGCATCTGCGGACGGTTGGCAATCGACTCGCCGGAGACGATCTCACGGTATATCTTGGCGATCGGATAGTCCATCCGCTGGGCGAGCTCCTTCAGCGTGCGGTCATGTCGGGCAAGAGTCTCGCCTTCGCCGCGCGCCTCAGCCTCCATGTCCTTGCGCGACTTGCGCAGATAGATGCAGTATGCCATGTGATTCCTCCTTTCATGGCGTTCGGACCCAGCCCGCGTTGGGGTTGATGATATCGATGACGAGCAGAAGCATGACAAACAGTACCAGCGCGGCGCAGGCGATGGCCAGCACGCGGAGCCAGCGGGCGTAGACGGCGCGCTCGGCGGCGAATTGCTTATCCCTGCTGTCTAAGGCGGCGCGGAAGCGCTCCTCGATGCGCTGAAGCAGCTGCTGATAGGATGCGGACATCTGTGCGTAGTCCTGCCGGGTGGGCATGTCGCGCGGGCAGGTATGGCAGTCGATCTCGGGCGGGGGCTCCTCGTCCGGCGCGTCGTCCAGCGCGTCGCGGATGGCCGTCACCGTCTCATAGCCGGGGTTCTTGGCTTGGCCGTCGATCACCCGGTGGATGGTGGAGACGGGCACGCCGCTGCGGTCTGAGATCTGCTGATAGGTCAGCGCGCGCTCCTCCTTGAGCTGCTTAAGCGATTTCATGGATTGTTTCCTCCTTCCCGTTTCTGGGATTTTAGGTGGGATTGGATATCCCGCCTGTACATATTGCATCCCGCGCCGGCATATAGTATGGTATAGCCAGATAGGAGGTTAAGCACATGAGATACGTTGCCTGCCGCCAGCCCGTCCACCTGCCCATACTGCCGCACGTCCGCGCGGCCTATGATCCGCGCACCCAGACCCTGTATGAGAATCTGGATGCGCAGACCGGCGCGAGGGTTATCCTGTTGATTCCGATTGTCCCGGCGCAGCAGCGTTAGCCGCGTCGATTGCCTGCCGGGCGATGGCAAATTCGCTTCCATTATTATTGGAGTAATGGCCATAGCGTTTTTGCGCGAGTGCGATTGCTTCTTCGTCAGTTTTTGGTTTATTGTTCTCTCTATTTGAGGCCGCCACACGCGCGGCCTCATGGTCTGTAATCCACGTCAACAACTCCTGCCCCGGCGCATCTAGCGTATCGTAGACTCTGGCCACATGCAATGCTTCCGGGCTCAATGCGTTTGTCGGTGCCAATGCGTCGGCATCCTCTGCCCAATCCATTAAGTAAGGTACTGATACATTCAGTGCCTTGGCAATTTGATCGATTGCGTCAATCGGTACTCCACGATTACCCGATTCCCACTCCGAGATTGTGGAGTTGCTTACACCGAGTAATTTACCAAACGCTGATTGAGACATCCCATTGCGCTTGCGGATGTCTCTGATCCGATCGCTTACCGCCATATCAATCACCCCCTTACAATTATATTATACTCTTGAATTTCGAAAATGTCAAGAAAAAAATTCCCGAAAAACGAAAATTAGGTATTGACATTTTTGGAAATCGGGAATATAATGAAATTGTCCCGGAAAACAAAAACACAGGAGGTGAGAATATGTTGATGCATGAGAAGCTAAAGGGTTATATCACTACCCAGGGCTTGAGCCAAAAAATCATCGCAAAGAATGCAGGATGGACAGAATCTAAGCTCTCGCTTATGCTGTCTGGTCGCCGCAAAATGACAGTAGATGATTACGAGGCACTGTGTAAGGCAATTGCAGTCTCTCCGGCACGATTTTACGCCGAATACAGCCAGGCGCAAAATTAAAGCCGCCCCGAAGGGCGGCGGGCGCGGATTACACCATCCAGGAGTGGCCGCAGGTCTGGCAGATTGCCTCCTTGTGCGAGTTGACGCGGGTCTTACTCTTACCCTTGCGCTTACCGACGAGCAGCCACAGGCCGCATGTGCACAAGATCAGGCACGCTCTGCCAATGCGCCACAGACAACCAGATCCCTTGGTGCGGGTGGTGGCTCCATCCTGTACCACCTGGACAACTACCTTATCACTACCACAGTTAGGACATACCATAACAACGCCTCCTTATTGTTGCTGCAATGATTGTATCACAATTACGTGCGACAGGCAAGAGGAGAAGGAGGAGAAAATGGGCATACCAATTGGATGTCGCGCCGAACTGCGGCGGCTGACCAAGTACAAGGGCCTGATCACGCCGCAGGAGATGCGCACACTGCGCGGGCAGATCAGAGCCGGCAACATCGACGCGGCCTGGCGCGGATTGAACAAGATCATGGCTCGGCAAGCGGCCAAGCCACCGGACATAAGTTGAGGCGGAGGTGATCGGGATGGCAATTATCGCGGAGTATGTCGCGGACAACGGGATCAGGGTGCGTATTGCGGATGACTGCTACTGGCCGGAGGCCGAGCGCGCATGGCGCAGGGCACAGGCCAATCGGACGATACTGGAGGTATTCGCGGCGGCCTACCTGCGCGAACAGCGCCGATGCGCCGAGGCGAGAGAAAGGAGATTAAGCGGTGAGGCGATACGACCGGATTATGCAGGCGATTGGCCTGGGGCTGAGCGATAACCAGATCGCGGCGCGGCACAAGACGGACGGCGCAACGATCCACGTGTACCGGATGGTGCACGACGGGACGCTGCCCAAGTACGCAGATCTGACATACAAGATCAACCGCTACGGCGGCTGGGAGCGTGGCGGAGAAACCATTGCCGACCGGCTGGCGAGGACGATAAAGGGGTGGCACGCATGAGCGGAGAGAGACTGTTGAGGATGGCGAGCGACAAGCGCCTGGCCGAGCTGGCGGCCTGCTGGGCCAAAGAAGCCGCGGGGGCGCGGACCGATGACGAGCGGAAGGTGTGCCTGCGGATGATGAGCAAGTACCAGGGAGAGATCGAGAGGAGGCAGGACAATGGAGGATATGGAGATAAGCACCTATGAGCTGGGGCAATGGGTGCTCCACTGGCTGATACGGGCGGAGGTGGCGCGGACTGCTGCTGAGCGGCTTGAGTGTCAGAGGATGATGCGCATGTACTGCGATGAGATCGAGAGGAGGGAGACCAATGGCCGAAGCGGCAAGGGTGATTAAACTGGTCGGCGGAGGGTCGGACGCGCTGCGGCAGGCGATTGAGAGCGGCGTGATGAGCGTCGAGGCCAGACGTATGGCCGAGCGCGTGCTGGCCGAGAACGGGGCGCTGCGGCGGAGGAACACGGCGCTGGAGCTAGAAAACCGCGATCTGAAGCTGCTCAACGGCAGATACCGCGAGCTGGAGATGCGCACGATCGACCAGGCGGTGCGGGCGCAGGACGCGGGGACGGCGCGGCGCGACTGGCGCAGGACGATCTACGTCAGCGTGTTCAGCGCGGGGGCGCTGGCGGCGATGATGCTCACCGTCGTGGCGCTGATCGGCTGCTGATGCGGCGCGAAATCTGCGACCGCTGCCGGCGCGCCTGGAACGTGAGCGCGCAGCGGGACTGCCGGGACGGATACATCTGCCCGGAGTGCGAGACAAAAATGAAAAGGAGAATGCGGAATGGAACCGGTAAAAAAGCGGCTGAACAACGACGAGCGGCAGGGCGTGATGACCCTGGACATGCTCACGAGGAGCTTTGACGCGGCGATGGGATTCCTGGACAGGCGCTTTGCCGATTATAAGTACCTCAAGCGCGACCTGGGCCTGCTGAAGAGCGCGCTGCACAGCCTGCTCAATCACCTGGCCAAGACGGTGGACGCGGACTCGATCGAGGTGTGCAGGCGGCAGAGCCGGGACTACCGGATCGGGATTGAGCGCTGGACGCCGGTCAAACGGCCGGGCGAGATCGTCATGCTGGCGGAGGAGGAGCACATGCTGTTTCGCCTGGCATTGGAGGAGCGGTGCAAGACCTGCCTCAAGAGCGGGCGGGAGTACAAGGAGTGCGAGCTGCGGCGTCTGTGCCTCAAGTACCTGGAGGTGCCGGAGGACGAGGGTATCTACGAGGGCTGCGAGTTTGCCGGGTACGAGATCAATCCCGCACCGGAGCGATACAATAAGTCGAAGGAACTATAAAAAGAAATCCCAGACGGCGGCAACCGACTGGGAAATCCGCAAGGAAAGAACAATGAATAGTGCAAGGAGAGTGTATCACAGATGTACGATTTTGTCAATACTGGTGATGACCAGTTGGAGGATATCTGCGAGGCGCTGGAGCGTGTAGTGGATGCACTGGATGACCTGCGCAAGCTGATGCCCCGCGAGGACGGCGAATACAACCTGTACAGGGATATGCACATAGAGGCGCTGCTTGAGCGGAGTCACAGACTGCTGCAGGATGCCGACGCGCTGAGCCGTCAGTACGAGGAGATGAGTCTATGAGCTATCACGCGATCGAGGACACGCGCACGCTGACCCACGACGAGTGGCTGGCGCTGCGGCGCACGGGCATCGGCGGGAGCGATGCGGGCGCGATCATGGGCGTGAGCCCGTACAAGGGCGCGTTCAGCGTATGGGCGGATAAAATGGGCAAGCTCCCTCCGCTTGAGGACAACGAGGCCATGCGGCAGGGACGCGATCTGGAGGACTACGTGGCCAGGCGCTTCGCGGAGGCCAGCGGCCTCAGGGTGCGGCACGAGTACAGCATGCTGCGCAGTGTGGAGCACCCGTGCATGCTGGCCGACATCGACCGGCGGATCATCGGCGAGCGGGCGGGGCTGGAGTGCAAGACCAGCCGCGATATCACCATGGCGCGGTATCGCAACGGCGAATATCCGATGGAGTACTACTGCCAATGCCTGCACTATCTGGCCGTGACCGGCTGGGACTGCTGGTATCTGGCGGTGCTGGTCTACGGCACAGACCTGCTGATCTATAAGATTTGCCGGGACGAGGTAATGGACGACATCGAGGCGCTGATCAAGGCGGAGGAGGCCTTCTGGGACAGCTACATGCTGATCCCCAACAACCCGCCTGCGCCGGACGCGCTGGATTCAACGGCCGCGGCGCTGGGCAGCGTGTATCCCTATGAGGACGGCACCACGGTGTGCGCGGATCAGGAGGCCGACCGGGCGCTGACCGAGCTGGCCGCGCTCAAGGCACAACGACGGGCGCTCGACCGGCAGATTGTCGAATATGAGAACCAGATCAAGGCGGCAATGGGCGAGGCCGAGGTGCTGGCCGGGACGAGCGTGTCCGCGACCTGGAGATCGAGCGAGCGGACGACGATCAGCAAGGCCAAGCTGCTGAAGGCATATCCCAACATCAATATGGACGCGATCACCGACCGAAATATACAACGGCGATTCAGCCTGAAGGAGGACAAGAGCAATGGGACGGTTGACTAATCAGATTGCGGAGCTGCCGATGGCGGACTTCGCTCTCAGCGAGACGGCAGAGATCATGCGGCGCACGATGGAGGCGCTGAGCGGGGCGAGCGAGCTGCCTACGGCCAAGATCAAGGTGCCCGCGGGCGGAGGCAAGGCGTTTGAAATGCCGGGAGATGACGGAGCGGATTATGCCAAGTCCTTTGACGGCGTGATCCTGGCGGCGGCGTTTGCGAATGCCTATTGGGATAAGCCCTACGGCTCCGGCGGAGACCAGGCTCCCCTCTGCGCGAGCCATGACGGCATCAGCGGATGGGACGCGGACGGCATGGAGCACGTGTGCCGGACCTGCCCGCACAATCGGATGGGCAGCAGGGAGGGCGGCCGGGGCAAGGCCTGCCGGAATATGGTGGAGCTGCTGATACTGCTCGAGGGGCAGGCGCTTCCGGTGCTTTTGAGGGTGCCGACGATGAGCGTAGGCAACTACGCGCAGTACGTGGCGCGGACGCTCAGCCCGAGGGGGCTGCAGCCCTGGGACGTGGTGACGAGCTTCAGCTTGGTCGGCGCGACCAACGCAGGCGGCATTGCCTACAGCCAGATCGCGTTCGGCTGCAAGGGGCGCGTGGACGCGGCCGAGGCGGCGCAGCTTCGCGCGGCGGTCCAGCCGATGATGCTGGACGCGGGGACGGATAATGATAAGGAGGGCGAGTAATATGCAGCTTGCGCAGGGTAATATGGCAATCGTCACGGGCATGGCCACCGACAAGCTCAAGTATGGCGAGGCCGGCGAAAAGCGGACTCCGAGGTGCTCGTTCTCACTTTGGCTGGGCAAAGGCGAGGACGGCAACGGCAAGTACGCCAACTGCGTTGCCTGGGGCGGCCTGGCGCAGTACTGCAGCGGGATCAATGAGCGCGACACGGTGCTGGCCTGCGGACGAGTGGACGAGCACGAGTATCAGGGCAAGCGGTATCGCACGCTCAACTGCGACTTCGTGATGTACCTGCCGACTGGCGGCGAGCTGGCCGGAGAACAGAGACCGATGGGCAAATTTCAGCCAGTTGATAATGGCGAATTGCCGTTCTGAAGATATAGGGAGGGAATGAAATCATGGCTACCTACAGCATTACGGGTACCTGCATGTACTGCGGCCAGATGGCCACGCTCAACGCCAGCGAGCCGATGGAGGGCGCGGAGGCCAACAAGTATATCACCGATCACTGCTCCTGCGAGGGAGCGCGCCGGGCGAGGCGCACGGGCGAGGCCCATGGCAGCGTGGACTATCTGTTTGGCGAGGACTGCGTGCGGCTGGGATTCCAGCCGGAGTCGATCGACGTGTGCTCTATCCTCAACGTGCTGATCGACGAGATCAAGGACGGCGTGCTGGTCGAGGTCACGGTCAAGCTGCCCAGCGGTGACACGTGCAAGATCAAGCTCGATAACGAGGGCGGTCCGCAGGTGTCGCGGACGCTGAAGCGGACGAGGACGATGTAGAGGAGATGCAAGCTGTGAATTACAATGTTTTCAAGGGCTGGGTTGACTTGTATGAGGGCGATTGGCCAATTGCTATCAGCGTCTTGGAGAGCTTTTGCGGACTTGGTACGCTTTCCTTCTCGTATGATTCGCAGGAAGCACTCGATGCGGCAAATCTCATCGTAGATATCTCCGAAGGCATTTCTCGCAGAAAAAGCGGCGACGTAACACTCGAATTCCCAAATGGCGCAAGGCTCCGGATTATGGCGAACGACAAAGGCGAACCAATGTATCTCGAATGCCCGAAAAAGGAGCTACGAGTCTATGGCATGGATTGAGCTACATCAGAGCCTGCCGACCCACATCAAGACGTATCAACTGATGGATGAGCTGGGTATCAGTCAGGCGGAGGCGGTCGGGCACATGGCCATGCTGTGGCTGTGGGCGCTGGACAACGCGCCGGACGGATACATTATGCGGCTGCGGCCTGGGTTTATTGCCCGGGCCGCGGGATGGAGCGGCGACCCGGATGTCTTCTGCGGCGCGCTCCGCGCCAGCGGATACGTTGACGATGATGGGCGGCTGCACAAGTGGGATGCGTACACATCGGCATACATTGTCGCCAGAGATCAAGCAGAGCTCAAGCGCGAGGGCAATCGCCGGAGACAACAGTCCTATTATAATAGGAAGAGAGGTCAACAACCTAACGCCCAACCTAACGCATCAGAAAGCGTTAGCCTAACGCGTGACGAAACGTTAGGCACTGAAGACTTAACATGTGAGCCTAACGCCGAAAAAAATGTTAGCCTAACGGGGCTATACCATACCATACCTAACCATACCGTACCCAACAATACCATACCAACCCAACCGGGGAATACCACTACTACCGCGTGCGCGCGGGAGGGTGGTGGTGGTAGTGGTATGCCCCCAACGCGGGAGCAGGTGAAGGAGTACGCGGAGACGCTGGGGCTACAGATTGATGCAGATCGATTTTTGGCAATCAACACAGCCAACGGCTGGCGCGATGCGAAGGGGGACGTAATCCGGGACTGGCGGCGCTGGCTACTGGGCACGGCAAGCAATCAGGCCAAGGCGGCGAAAGCGCAGGAAGAGGACGATCTGACACAGCCCGACCCTCGAATCGCGGGGCTGGAGCAGTTGAAACGCAAGTACATGGCCGAAGGAGGGGTCAGCAATGAATAAGGTGGAGACCATCACCCTGATGCAGACGATCATTGCCATGTATCCGGGGACACAGATCAGGATGGATGAGATCAGCGTGGGTGTGTGGCACGAGATGCTGAAGGATTTGCCTGCCGAGGTGGTCGGCGCGGCCTGCAAGCGGATGTGCGCCACGCTCAAGTACCCGCCGAGCATAGCCGATATCCGGGGCGCGGTGGCCGATGCGGCGAAGGATGCGCAAGGCACGCTGGCCGCAGGCGAGGCCTGGGCGCGGGTGAAAAAGGCAGTGAGCCTGTACGGGTACTATCGGCCCGATGCGGCGCGCAAAGCGCTGGGGCCAAAAATCTGGCGGGCGGTCGAAATGATCGGGGGTTGGCAGGAGGTGTGCGCCGGAGACGAGGATACCAGCGTGCGCAGCGCCCAGTTTGAGCGCCGGTACAATGCCATGGTTGCTCAGGAGAGCGAGCGAGTACAGATCCCGGAGGCGGTGCGCGCGGACATGGCGCGCCTGACCGGGCCGCTGATGGACAAGCTCATGATCGGAGGTGCGGCAGGTGAATAAGCAAATGAGCCTATTCGACGGTGCGCGGCAGCGCCCTGTGGATAACTACGCCAACCGCGGCCTGAGCCTTGAGCGGGCGCTCGAACGGCAGCACGAGGAGTACATGGCGCAGGGCAAGGCGCTGATCACGAGGCAGTATGATCCGAGCGTGGTGGTCAATTTCCCGCTGGCGCGGATCATCGGCCGGGCAGCGGTGGACTATGTCGGGGTGCTGTCCGGCGGGCGCTGCGTGGCGTTCGACGCCAAGGACTGCGGCGGTAAGCGCCTGGAACTGAACCGTCTCAAGCCCCATCAGGCCGCGTACCTGGCGCATGTGCGGCGTCTTGGCGGCCTGGCGGGCATTCTGGCGCGTTTTGAGCGCGAGAGGGTATACTGGGTACCCTACGAGCTTTGGGCGGCTCAGAGGGGCTTGTGCGCGGCCAGAGAGCACGGCCGGGGAAGCAAGTCCATCGCCGAGAAGGACTTGGAGCTCAGAGTAGAGGCCTACGACTGGATGGGGGTGGTACGATGACGAGCAACAAATATGCGAAGGCGCGCAAGGAGATATGCCTGAGGCTTGGCCGGTGCGTAGTGTGCGGACGTAATCCACATACCGCAAACAGCCAGCTGTGCACAGAGTGCGCGGCCAGAGCGGCAGCACGGCAGGCGGCCCGCAAGGCCAGGCGCGCGGAAGCAGGGCTGTGCCTGAGATGCGGCAAGCCGGTGGATAGCGAGTATAAGCATTGTACGGCGTGCCTGGAGCGTGAGCACCGGCTCAAGGCGGCGCGCAAGACGCAGAAGGAGGGCGAGCATGCTGCAGACTGACAAGGGGCTGATCAGCGCGCTGCGGACACTGGCCAAGGCCATGAACGATATGCCCGGCGGCTATGGGCGCAACACGGCGGCGCGGCTGGAGACCGCGGCTGACCGGCTGGCAATGCTGGCGCAGGGCATTGGGCCCAACGATATCGTCGAGCGACTGCGAGCCGCGAATGACCGGATTGCACAACTGGAGCGGGAGCGGCACACCATCCTGCACCTGTGGTATAAGGGCAGGGATACGTGCGCGGTGTGCGCACATAAGTGTACAAACGTTGAAGCGGAAAGCTGCAGCGAATGCGAGCGGGAGTGTCTATGCCTGGTGTGCAACAAGGGCGAGAATTGGGAGGAGGAAAATAGCAATGACTGAGACGCTGCATGAGATGGCCGTGAGGATGGTAAAGGGCGAGGACTGCCAGCCGCAGTGCGGCAAGGGCTGCGACAAGTGCCCGGCGGGCAAGCTGCGAAGCGCGAACGGCGTATGTCTGGTGCGCAGGATTGCGAAGGTGGACAACTGCGAGGAGCAGATCGAGGGGCTGAGGGCCTGGGCGGCGGAGCACCCGGTGCCAAGATATCCGACGTGGAATGAGTGGCAGGAGAGGATGTTCCCGCATCGGAGCCGCGATCCCTCCCCATGTGCATTTGATGATGGCAGCCGATTTAATTGTGCGAATAAAGGCTGCGGACAATGCCTGAATGAACCCATCCCCGCCGACATAGCCGAGAAGCTGGGGATTATGCCGATTGAGGAAGAGCAGAAATGATTATTGGATCGATTATTGGGATATTCCTGTGGTTCATGGTCTGCGCGCTGACGATGGGATCAAAGAGGAGGTAGGGCATGAGCGCGATGTTCTGCATTGTTATGTGCATTATCCTGTTATACATGGGAATTGAATCAAGGAGGATGTAAGCCATGAGCAATAAGCCAGCGCCGAGGTGCCCGGGGTGCGGGAAAGAGATGGAGATGAGATGGCAAAGCTATTACGGGGGTATAGCCAGCATGTGGTATGCCTGCGATTGTGGATGGAAATCGCCAAATGGCGACGACGAAAACGAAGCCTACGCCGCAAGATTTTTTTGACGCGTTGGATGCAGAATTTGATTTTGTGCTTGACCCGGCGGCAACTGATAAGACGGCGAAATGCTCGTTGTACTACACGCCGGAGACGGACGGGCTTTCGCAAAGTTGGGATCGCGGAGGCGCTGTATTTTGCAACCCGCCTTATGGCCGCGAAATCGGCAAATGGGTCAAAAAGGCATTCACAGAGGCACAAAGGATGCGGCATCCGATTGTATTGCTTATTCCAGCGCGGACAGATACGCAATATTTCCATGATTATATCTATGGGAAGGCACAGGTACGGTTTGTGCGTGGGCGGCTGAAATTCGTGGACGATGAGGGCAATGGCGCTGATTCAGCACCGTTCCCGTCGATGGTGGTGATATACAACAATGACGAATGCGGAAAGGAGCGGCAGGATGAGTAAGTACCAGAGCTACGACGACTACAGAGCCGTATGCCCGTACTACAGGGGCGCGCACGCCAACGAGCTGCTGTGCGACGGGGCATGCGCGGGTTGCCCGGCACGGAACACGTGGAATAAAAATGACTTTTGTTTGGTGCGCTGGATATGCCTGATGATATGTGAGGTTGAGGGCCTATGCGATGACATAGACAATGATCACAACGCAACAAAGCCGAAGAGACGGGACGAGCCATTTAGCGGAGATGCAAAAGGATGCCCGAATTGCAAATATGCCGACAAAACAGAAAATGAAGAGTCTTGCATGCACTGCAGGAGATCGAAAGCGTTTGGCAGCGATGCATGGCAGAGAATGCCAGATTTATGGCAAGCGCGCAACAGAGCGGAGGGCGAAGAGGGTGATGAGTGTGACCACGCCGCCGAAGGAGGGAGAATGACATGGACGGAGACCTGATCAGCCGGAAGGAGCTGCGGGACCTATGGCCCTATAATGGGCTCAACGAACACATCTACTGCACTAACGATGTGCTCGACAGCATCGACGAGCAGCCCGCCGTGGACGCGGAGCCGGTGAGACATGGGAGGTGGATACACCTGGGCGGAGACGAGTGGCGCTGCACCATGTGCGGCCAAGTGATAAGTACTGCCGCGAGTGCGGCGCGAGGATGGACGGAGGTGACTGACCTATGCGTTACGGCTCACCCGTGGCGGCGTACCTCGCGCAGGCGCGGCAGATCGACGGCATGATCCAAGCCAAGCTCGAGCAGATCGCCCAGCTCCGCGCCTCGATCACGCGGGGCACGGCAATGCTCAGCGACATGCCGCGCGGCGGGCCGATGCGCGATTGGACGGATACTGCGGCAAGAGTCGCGGACATGGAGACGGAGCTGCGGGAGCAGATTAATCTTATGATTGATATCAAGGGCGAGATCACGGAGGCCATTCTGACGGTGCCGGATATGGAGCTTCGGACGCTGCTCAACTATCGCTATCTCACTGGCTGGTCATGGGGCAGGATCGCGGACGCGATGCACTATGACCGCGCGACGATCTGGCGCAAGCACAAGGAGGCAATGGCCGCGGTGCAGATCCCAGAGGACAAGCTGCAACATCTTGCAACACAATGCAACACTTGACTATGCTATACTGATATCGTCACAAGCCTGGCAGATTTGCCGGGCTTATCGTTTGGTGTGCGCAGGGTTTCCTCCTCCTTCCCCTGCGCGGGATATGCCCAGATAATTGGATGCAGGTGGGGGCTTGGGCAGTTGACGAGACGGAGGGACATATGCCAGAGGATACGTATTACCATAGCGCCAAGCACAAGCGATGGCGCGCGGCGGTGCTGCGCAGGGATAAATACCTGTGCCAAGAGTGCCTGCGCTACGGGCGCAAGACGGAGGCGACTCACGCACACCATATCAAGCCCAGGGCGCAATGGCCGGAGCTGGCGTTGGTGGTGAGCAACGGGATCAGTCTGTGCACGGCTTGCCACAACAAGATTGAGCCGCGCACGCCGGGCAAAAATCGGTGATCCCCCCCGTTTTCATCGGATTCTGAAGGGGGG
>ERZ1034992.201-NODE-201-length-38261-cov-114.147281_pt1 | contig 38261 bp, 47 predicted proteins | sample MGYA00520695_ERZ1034992 | MGnify/ENA primary metagenome ERZ1034992 (study PRJEB33766, sample SAMN09781778) | gut metagenome | biome: gut microbiome | host: Homo sapiens | place: Madagascar | study: EMG produced TPA metagenomics assembly of the PRJNA485056 data...
TACTAATATTTTCCATTTTCAAATATATTTACTATCTTTGCCGCAAATACTTGATAATCAATGAAAACACAAGAACAAATAAATAACGAAAGAACGGCCCTAAAAAAATATTTGGGAGCTAACGGCTTGACAGTCACGGAGTTAGCTAACAAATTAGGCATAACGCAAAGCGCGTTATCTTCGCAAATTTCGCGCGGCATCTCGTCCGGCTTATATGCCCGTTGTGCTGTTGCCCTGAATTGTAAGATCGAAGACTTACAGCCTCAAAACGGGGGAGACAAAGCAACAGCAGCAGCCACGGCAAAAAAACGGCTCTCGTTCCCTTTCCAGTGCGCTAATTGCGGACAAATACACACGATAACGATCGAAATAGAATAACCACACAGCAGGCAAAAGAACGCCCCAAAATGCCCGCTTTGCGCCCTGTTCCCTGAAAGCCTGAACAACCGAACGACCGACAACCTGAACGCCTGAACAAGCAGCAGACAGACGAACGAGACGGACAAACGAGACACACAGCAAAAGCAAGCAAAGCAGACACAAAGCAAAGCGAACAAATGCCCAACTTTCGCCCCTCTTTCCGGTGGGGCTTTTTCACGCCCCAAAATCCCCCTAATTTTGAAAAATTCTAAAACAACACTACCCGCGCGTCACGCGATACGCGCGCGTTTATAGATCTATATTAAGATCTATAGATCTATATTAGAATCTTAAGATCTATATATAAACTATATTTTCCCCTCTTCGGCTCTTTCGCCCTCTCCAGTGTTCGCGCCCTCTCTGGACTCTCCCACGACTCCGACTCTCGTTCCGTTCCTCTCCGTTCCGGCCTGTTCGCTGTTCGTCCCTCTTCCGGCTCTCTCCCTCTCTCCCTCCGGCTCTCTACTCGTTCCCACGACTCCGGCCTGTTCCTCCGTTCCTCTGTATTCTCTTATATTCTTATATTCTATATTCAGGACTCTGAATTCTATTTGAGATCTATAATCCTGTAATTAAGTGTTTAGAACCCTTATTGAATTCTTGACATATTCAATATATTTAAGATTTTGATTTTCTTTTCTGTGTTTTAGACGACTTAACAAGATCTAAAATTCTGTATATGTTGATAGGCTTTTAATAGTTCGTTTAAGTTTCTATATATATACTTTATCGTGAATTTTGGCGTAAATTCTTAATTCTTAATATATTATATAATTCTACATAAAGTAAAGATTTGAAAATAAACGCTACTAATACGCTCGTATTTGTCGCGTTTATTGAGTTATTAAGTTATTGATATATTGGCGTTTATGGCTTTTTGTCCAGTCTCTCCGGAGGGGTAGCCCCCCTTTTGTGGGCCGTCATTGCGCGTCTAACCCCATTCAATTTTTTTCTTTTCTGTTTCTTTTTGTTTTATGGCTGATATTTGGAGTGTGTGTGTTGTCGTGTTATGGGTATGGTGGGGAATGGGGAAAGAAAGAAGAAAAGAGATTATTGTTATTATTATTTTTCTTTATCCTTACCGTGTGTTGGGATTGTGTGCGGGGAGGAATGGGGGAGGGGGGATTTTTGTGTGTGGGGCATGTGCGGTGTGCGTCGGCAGGCTTGTGCGTGGGGCATTGTGTGTCGTCGTCGTCTTGTCTTTGGGGTGTCTTGTGGCCCTCTCGCGCGTTTTCTCGTTTCGGCAGGGTGTTTATACGTCTTTCTTGAGAAAGTGCCTTAAAACGGATTTATGGGCCTTTTTATTTTCCCCCATGTCTCTTTTCGTCGGTTTTGCTTATCTTCCTCACATTTTGTCGCTTTGTTTAGGATGGGGGCGGCGTATGTTTTATATTCGCACCCATGCTGAAGGAGATACTCATATTGAAGACGTCCGGTTTGTCCGGGGTGGAGTCTGATTTTCTTGTGGACGGCAGTGTCTGCGAGCTGCACGGCTACGAATATACGGCCGAGCGAATGGGGGCGCACAGGATAACCGCGACCTTGAAGTGCCGCGAGTGCCTTGACCGCCGGTGGACGGGTCGCGAGCACGTTGTCTTCGGAGGGAACCGGTATTTTCTTGACGGCACGCCGTCGTCCTCCAAGGACAACTCCGACCACAGGTATTCGCACTCCCTGACGTTCATGCTCGAACTTGACAGGGTGCTCTCGGGGACGATGTTCCTCGATGCGGTGTCTGGAGCCGATCAGGACAGGCCGAGGTCGAACACGGCGTCCTTCAGCTTCTACGGGACCGTCAGGGAGTTCTCGCGGCGGCTTTCGGAGGTTATGGACTATGCCGGTCTGGGCGTCGTGTCCCGCGTGGCCGACGAGATACCCGAGGGCGAGTCCCTCCTGCTGTCCTTTGACGACAGGACGGTGCTTGAGGCCGTCCAGGACGCCTTCGGGGTGTTCGGCGTGCCGTACTGGTATGACCTCTCGGGACAGAGGCCGTGCATCGTCTTCGGCTTCGTGCACAACGCCATCACCACGCCGCTGAAATACGGGGAGAACTCCCCGCTGCTGAAGATCGAGCGGACGAACGCCGGGCAGAAGGTCGTGAACCGCTGCACCGGCTACGGCTCCGGGGACAACATACCGTACTACTACCCGAACCTCTCCCCGGCGGGGGACATCGAGGCGGTGACGAACCGCGGGGGGCTGAAAGTGAGGATAGCGGACCCGGTGAGGGCGGCAAGAATCATCGGGCAGCCGCTGACCTACTCAAAGGAGGATTCGGTAATCACGTCCGTCAAGGGACTGTTTTCCGTAAACGCATATAACGACACTGACAAAACCGTCCATACGAGCCTTGATAACCCTATTCTTCCCGGACAGAGAGCATCCGCAGCCGAAAAAAAAGCCAACGGAGACGATGTGTTCGTTTATATTCCAAAAGGAAACTATATCAACTCCAAACACGGCGTCGACGTGAGCTTCTATGCCACAGCCGCCTGCGTCGTGAGATTCCGCCTTTTTGTCATAGCTGCTGCCGGAAACTCAAAATACCAATGGGTTCTTTATTCCGATGGGAAAGCCGTGTCGAGAGGATACAAGCAGGAACCGGATACAACCGACCTCGATATTAGAATACCTGCCGCCGGAGCATACGTGTTCTCCGCCAATATGGAAATGAACCACGGTGCGCACACGTGGCTTCAGGATACCCACGGATTCGCGGCAAACTTCGAGGGATTGGATGTCTTGGGTGGCGGTGCGCTGTTCTGGAAGAAAGGAAAGGACATCGTGAGCCTCGCCTCCTGCGGACTGGAGATTGTCTCCGGGACACCGCAGGAGGGAGACACCATAACCGTGAGAAACGTCGTCGATGGCGACGGCGTGAGGAAATACCCGATATGCTCCAGGCTGATGCCGTACATCTACCGCGAGACGGTCGCAAGGGGACGCTTCTACGATGCCGTGAACAGCAGGGAGGCCTTCGTGCGGAGATACTCGGCCCTCTACCCCGAATCCACGATGCTCGAAAGCATCTATGACAGGATTTATGGGGACGGGGATGGACATGTCAGTTTCTTGAACCCGATTGAACGTTCCACGGCTGCCGTGGAACATATCGTCACCCTTGAGGAAATCAAGCCGACCATAACCGGGATGACGAACGCGGCCGGAGGACGCATGGACGCGCTCGCGGCCGTGGACTTCGACACGCGGGACGACGACTCCACCCTGGAGACGGACGGGTCGAAATACGCGCATCCGAACTTCTTCATCAGGCTCCCTAAGCTTGACGGGCAGGACGGGTTCAACATCTTCGACCACGCGCTCGAAGGTGCGGAGATGCAGATAAGCATGACGTCCGGACCCTGTGCCGGATGCACCTTCCCGATAAGGGTCGCCAAGGACGGAAGGACGAACCTCGTGAAGGTGAAGGGGGATGGCTCTCTCGAAAGGGATAACAAGGGAAATGTCGTCTTTGATGAATACGGACAGCCTGCACAGAACGACACACGAACCACGGAGGTGTGGCTCTGCCTCGAAAAGGACACGACCACCTACGGCGAGATGATGCCGTGCCGGGGGAAGTACGAGCCGCAGCCGGGAGACACATTCGTAATCACCGGAATATCGCTTCCGGACGGATACGTGTTCGCGGCGGAGAAGCGGCTCGAAGCCGAAATAGTCAGGTACATGGCGGAGAACAATGCCGAGACATACAACTTCTCCGTGGGATTCAGCCGGGTGTTCACCGCGTCCGACGAGACGGTGATGCCGCGGCTCGACGAGAACGCCACCGTCCTCGTCGAGTATGACGGAAGGACATACACCATGTATGTCTCGCAGTACGTGATACGCGCAAGGGAGGATTCTCCCATACCGGAAGTCTCGATAACCGTGGCCGAGAAGGTATCCGACAATACCGACGCGATAAGGCAGGCCGTCTCGCAGGCCAAGTCCGACATGGAGAAGGCCGTCTCGGGCATAGACGTCACGAGGCTCGGGCTGCCGTACTTCCTCCGCAAGGACATCGACGACACGGCAAGGGGAAATCCCGCTTTCCTTAACGGGCTGCGGATTGGAAACTACACTCCGGGAATGCTCGGAACCGGCGGGGCGCTGGGGGTGGACTCCTTCGGGAACTCCACCGCGGAGGTGGACTTCCTGAACGTCAGGAAAAAGGCTGTGTTCAACGAGCTGGAGATACAGAAAACAAAGAGCGTGGGAGGACAGCTGATTGTCAGCTGCGCATCCGTGGAGATAACCTCCGTCACCGAAACCGAAGACGCCTACAGGTGCTTCTTCCGCAGCGAGGATGGGAACGGAGATGCGGCGCTCAACCTTTTCCGCGAGGGGGACCTGGCGATGGCACGGTCCTTCGACGCATACAGCCCGACCTTCTGGTGGAGGAAAGTCGTTTCCATCGGAGCGGACTACATGGACCTCTCCAGGACGGACTGCGCCGACGGATCGGGAATCCCGAGGGCGGGAGACACGGCGGTACAGCTCGGAAACGTCTCCGACACGTCACGCCAGAGCGCGCAGGTACTCTCCTGCTACGGACAGAACGCACCGTCGTTCTACATCTATGACGGAATCTCCGGCTACTCGCTCGAAGGATGCCTGCACTCGGGGGTCGAGACCGTTGACGGGAAGGCGAGCCTCTTCGTCTTCGGAAAGGGATATATCGGGGATGCGGAGAGAAAGCAGTATATCGAATCCGACGGGGGGAACCTTGTCGTGACCGGAATAATCAACGCCCTCGGAGGGGTGATGTCGGGGTTGCTCGCGGTGAATGATGCCCAGAATAAAATCAGGGCAGGTTTCAGCGGAGGGGATGCCGGGAAAACCGACGAGCACGGAAGAATGGTGATGTTCGGCGGAGCGGACAACACCAAGGGGACGACGGATGAGCAGATTGCCGGAAGCAAGACGAGGATGTACGAGGACGGACACCTTGTCACGGAGTCGGCCGAGGTTAAGGGGAAGCTCGACGCGGAGATACTGAAGTTTGCGGACGTGTTCTGCTCCGAGGTTAGAAATCTATCATACAGCACGCCTGAACAGGGATGGAACATACACAGCCTCATCGGGCAGAACGACCAGCTCGGACGCGAGACGCCGCTGAGTGAATATGCACCGCGTTTTATATCTGAAATAGCCATCAGCGACACCGAGTCATACTTCTCCTACATAATAACCAGGGACAAGGCGGTAGTCGCTGAAAACGACAATATCGTCGCCCGATACGGTATCGGGTGTTCCGCGCCCACTCCGGCGGGCGGCACTTCCGGGTACGTGATCGGACCCGACGGAAATCTGCTTTACCACAAGGTCGGCGGCCCGTTCAGCAGGCACATGAAGATCGTGCACGCGGGAGGCAAGGCCGCTTCCGGGAAGAATGTCCGGGTAGGCATGGAGGCGAACTGCTCCATGGGCCCGAACGAGACGGGGCAGAACTACGCCTTCATGAGCAAGGACGGCATGTTCGCGGGACTGAGGCCGAAGATTATCCGCCTGACCGGCGGCGGCCAGATAGGGAAGGACGAGGGGACATCGTATGGAGACAACACACTGCGCGACATCGACCATACGGTCATAATAGACAGCGCGGGGGAGCTGACTCTGTATCTTCCACAGGAGCCCAAATATGGTCAGTACTATGAGATTATACAGGTAACGACCGCTAAACTGACAATAGTGGGTGGAAAGGGGACAGCCCCGCACCGTATATATAACATCCGTCAGGGCATGACAGACACATCGCAGTGGGCTGCGGACAGGGGCACGTGGCGGCTGTATTGGTCGAAGGAGAACGATACGTGGTACCTTGACTACAGAACGATAGTATAGCCGATATGGAGATAGCTGATTACAGAGACAGGATTGCCGAACACCGCCCGTGCGGGGAGGGCCTTGAGGAATTTCTTGAGGCAAGGACACGCCACGACGTGTTCCTCTGCATGATGGACGGAATGAACACGGACTTCTTCCTCGAATCCGTGCGTGACGGCTGGGGACCTTCGGGAGAGGATGTCCTCAGGATTTTCGACAGGCACGTGAACGGCTACGTGACGGATGAAGGGGCTTCGATGTGGTGCAACTACTCGGGGAAGATAACCCCCGCTCCCGAAGTGAGACGAATCGTGCTGCTTGATTGCGGTGACGTGGAAATCGAAATGCCGGAAAGGACGCGCTATGCGAAGATACAGATGGCGGGAGATGACTGCAGGCTGTTGCTGAAAGGCAGGGACACCACTTTCGTGCAGGTGAGACGATATTCCGGAAGCGTGCGCTCGGAGGGCGTGGACGCGAAGATTTACGACAGATGACATTCGAGATATGGCAGAGTACAAGTTTTATATTCAGAGAGCCGATGCCTCCGAAAACGGAGTCGGGCCGGCGATAGACCTTGAGGAATATTTCCAGGGGTTGAAATACCGTTCCTGCGACGGGCTGGAGACGGTCGGCAAAGTCAAGAACCTGGAAACGGAGAGCTATGCCGAAGCCGACGGCTCCAGGGTGTGGCATCCTTCCGACAAGAGTGTGGGCGCCACGTGTGAAGCCACGACCGTCATTCTCAACCTCGTCTTTGTCGGAAAGGAAAGGAGAATGACGCTCGATCTTTTCCGTGAACTTGCGTATTCGGGACGACTTCTATACTGGGATACGGCAAGACTGAAAAAGGCGTGCCTCGTGCTGAGTGACGAGCAGACGGCAGAAAAGGATACTCTCAAGGGATTGGAGTATGTGGACGTGAAGTTCAAGTTCGTGAATGTCTGGGGACGCACGAAGGGGTGTCTTGCGGATGGAACGGTCGTCGGGCTGATAGGAATCACGCAGGATGTGACTACCGGAGAAATTGTAGCCACCTCCAACGGTGACGGAATCGAACTGGACAGGCTGCATCTTGACCAGGAGACAGGAGAGATTTATGCTCAATAAAAGTGAAAGGATATGATTAACGAAAAACTGATTATGAAGGTTCTCGAACTGACCGGACTCCCGGCAATCCCCGAACCGCTTGCAAGAGGAGAGAAAAGGGTATGGGTGAGAGCCGTTGCCCGTGTCCTGAAGTGTAACAACAACGAGGGGTTTGCGCTGCTGCGCAACGTTTACGACGGAGTGCCCAGAATAATCAAGAGCTTCGACGACCACGGTGTCGCGACGATACTCGACATCCGTCCATACGAATGGCTGGAGAAACGTTTTGTAGGCAAGGTCGAAGAGATATTGTCCGACCCCAAGCAGACCAAGGCTTTCGTCGCGGCCGCTTACGGCATCCCGGAAGAGAGGTTGCGCACCACAAGCACCGCCAAGGCGAGAAGCCTTGTGTATAACTATTGCATCGAGGAACAGATAAAGGGAAGATAGACGATATGAAAAAAGAAATTGACTACATTCTCGGCCTCGTGCCGAAAGGGAAGCGCGATGAGGCCCGCACGGCATTGGAAGAACTCGTGAGGGGAGCGCAATGCCCCGTGGAGATAGAAGTGCCCGAAAGCGAAGTGGTGAAGCGTTATCCGGTGACGGAAGCAATCGAAATAGTGAAATGTCGCAAGGAGATGCTCCTGCACGTGTCCAACTTCTATCTCGTGGTGAGACCCGGGGTCGCGAACAACTTTGCCGGAGGGTCGTTGTACCAGGCCCTGAAATGGTACTGCGAGAGCATTGATGAAGATTCTTCATACACGGAAGAAGAAAGGCAGACAAACGCGGACTACCGCGCCGTGATGATAATGCTTCTCACGCTTCCGCTTGAGATGTTCGGAGATGCCGAATACAGCGTGAACCTTGCGCTTGCCGTGCTCACGGAAAAGAAGAACTACTACAGGAGGCTTTCGGATGAAGCCGCACTGAGGGGCGCGGCCCCGGAGACGGAGGAAGACGCCATCGCCAATGCCGAATTTGTGGAAAACGTCAAGCGTACCGGAGCGATAGTCGAGGCCGTTGAGAAACTTGTCGGGAATGGTGACGAGGAATGACATACAGGCGATGATTGCGGACTTGGGCGACGACGGGGTGACGGTCACTCCGCGGGAGGTCGCCCTTGTCATGCTGTGCCATGTTATGGATTGCAGCGAGATTGCCTATGCGCTGCTCTACGGGGGGACGGCGGAGGATATGGACAACCTTTTTTCCTCTCCGGAGTATGCCGCCGTTGACGCCTATTATTCGAGGACATTCGGCGAGGACGGGATGTCATACGACGAGGTGAAGCGCAGCCTTGAACAAAGTATCAGGGACATTGACGACCTGTTGCGCAATCCGAATGTAACGCTCGATCCGAAGGATGTGGCCGCACTTACCGGACGTTCTGCCGACATGAAGGTGAAACTGGTGGACAAATTCGGTACTTCGCAAAAAAGTGAGGAACATAAAATTGTAGTTCTCAATAAGTTCAATGATATTTGTCCGTGGTGCGGGAGGGAAATTTCCGTGATGAAAAATGCCCGCACCGGTGAAGACGATGACAAACGAATACCAGCAGGCAATAAAGAGACTCCTCTCCAATCCGGAACAGCTTTTAATGACAAGGCCGTTCACCCGGGGCGTGGAGCCGGAATATCATCCCGCAAAGTACGGGGTCGGAGTCGGGGAACTGACCAGGGCTGAACTTCCGTCCTTCAACAAGGTGATCGTGACGCAGGCGCAGTTCCTCGCCGAACTCGATCCGAACAGCCACGAGGTTCTTTATGACGACAACATACCTTCCGTTGCCGTAAAGATAAATGACGGCTATCAGGAGCTGAAATATAAGAAACTCGCGCTCCCCATTCAGAAAGTCATAGTGAACAAGCAGTTCCTGCATCAGTGCGGAAACCGCACGGTGTTCACGATAGACGACGAAAACCCTTCCGAACTGAAGAAGCAGGACTTCGCGAGGTTCAAGCGGCTGTGGAAGCGCAGAAATGTTGACGGAGCCTTTTCAAAGATGGTGCTCGCCCAGAAATCACTGGGCGTCGCCGGACTCCTTTTCTACTACGACCAGAACGGACGCACCAAATGTCGCATAATCAAATATGACGACGGATATGTGATATGCTCCCATAACGACAGGAACGGAGACCGCCTGATGGAGTGTATCTATTACTCGCAGAACGGTGTGGAGCACATTGACTGTTATGACAGCGTTTTCCATACGTCTTTTGTGAAGGAACCGTCACAGGGCGGAGAGAAGTCGGGTTGGGTTATGGACAAGGAGCCATCTCCACACGGATTTAACGAGATACCGCTTGTCACCAAGCGGGGAAATGTGGCCTGGAATGACGTGCAGGGAGCGATAGAGTTCTTCGAGATAATGTACAACATCTTCCTTGTCATTCAGAAACGTCACGGTTGGGGAATGCTGTATATCAAGGGCGATTTCGAGCCGAACTCAAGGAAGATTGCCGGGAGCGTAATCCTCAATGACCGGTCCTTTGACGGGAACGGCAAGGCGGAGTATCTGTCACCTCCGAGCCCGCAGGGTATGATAGACACCCTCAAGGGGCTTTTTGAGCAGATTCAGATAGGCTCCGGAACGACAATCATACTTCCGAAAGACATATCCATGTCCGGAGACGTGTCCGGAGTGGCGGTGCAGATAGCACAATCGCTCGACAACGAGACTGCCGGGAGGGCTGCGATAGACTGGCAGAACGTCTTAGACAAGATGGTAAGGTTGTTTTCTTATGGAATATCCGTGGAGGCAATCAGGAGAGGCAACGACAGGGATGCCATAACTCGCTGGGGCGAACTTGAAATAAGCGCGGAAAAGAAACCATGGCGTCCGAGAAGCGATATGGAATATAACAATATGCTCAAGTCCATGTCCGAGGGCGACAATCCTATACTCTCACGCAAGACCGCGATAGAGAAGAACACGGAATCCGCTCCGGATGAAGAGCTCCGTGTGAGGCTTGAAGACGAGGCAAGGACTGAATCAATAAGGAGTGAATGACATGGGAGAAATCAGAAGACTCAGAATTGGTAACGACTACGAGATTGTCTGGAAGCTTTTCGACAAGAAGGGCAATCCTGCCGACATGACAGGCCGCAACTTGTCTCTGTATTATGAGACCTCCGGTGAACGCACATCTGCATCCATCTCCGTAAAGGACAATGAAGTGAGTTTCACTTTCCGTGGACGCGACCAGAAGCGCACCGGCATATATCGGCTAATCCTCATTGAGAACGAGGGGCTTGACGGGATGAGGACGATTGATACCTGTCAGGCGTTCTCTCTCGTTGACCGCTCTTGCGAAGCCGACAACCAGACACCCGATGGGAATGTGGAGATTGAGGCCGTAGAGTATGTCTCTACCATTGAATTGGGAATAAAGGGGGATTCCGCATACGACATCTGGCTTCATGCCGGACATCAGGGCACGGAGGAGGATTTTCTGCTGTGGCTCAGAAGCGCAGCCGACGAGGCCGCCGATGTAGCCAACACCGCAGCGGCAAACGCCAACCGGGCGGCGGAAGAAGCACGCAAGGCCGCAAACTTTCTCATCGAGTTTGACGACACAACAGGAGATATTTACTTAACAACGGAAATATGACTAAAACAAGAAAAGTAATAGGAAAGGTGTCTGTCCCTCGCGGAGAGTTTTCCGAGGGCACGACATACTACCGGTATAATGTGGTGACGTACCTCGGCAGCGCGTTTATGTGTACTGTAGATTCTACCACCGTCGCCCCGGCGACGCTTCAGGATGATGGAGAAACCGTAGCCCTAAACACGGGATGGATATTCTTCGCGGATGCCACGGCTGCAAGAAGCGTGGGAACGCGCGTCTCCTCCCTCGAACGCGACCTCGGGCAGTACGAGCCGCTGCCGTCGGTGGCTATGACGGCGGAGACGACGGGGAAGTACATCAATGCCGACGGCGTATTCGTGGACGACGCGGACTTCAACATCGCGGCTATCGGCGCGGTGGTTGTCGGCAACACCTACGAGCTGTATATGGGCGGCTCCGACAAGATGAAGCTGGGCGTGGCTCTCTTTGTAGCACGAATCAAGACAACGACGACATCCGGCACTGAAAGGATTGAATACCTGCCGCTGTTCTCGGCCATGAGCACCGACATACCTACGAGCGGATACGTCTGCTTCGAGGCTATGGAGACATACTCCGACGTGCTCGTCTGCTACCGTGCCGACGTGCCGGAAGCCACGACGCTGCTCGTGCGCAGGTATGGGACAAAAGCCTCTATCGCCACCCAAATCAACAACCTCAAGAAGAAATTGGACCTCAAGTCCTTCGCTGACGGCTACTACGCATCTATGCGTGTCGGATCGGCTGACAACCTCACTTCCAAGGGCGACGCAACCGAGGAGGTCATCATGTCGCGCAGGGCAGGAGGAGACAACCAGATTGAGGACGGAAGCGCGAGCATCAAGAGGATAAAGGGGTACAGCGTGGTGAAGAATCAGATGATGCTTACAGGCAAGAATGCCGATCCTTTAGAGAAGAATGGTATTATCTTGAGAGAGTATAAAGGGACTTATTTTGCGAATGGAACTGCCTCAGATTTGTGTACTTTTCATCTGAGTGAAGCAAACTTTACACAGATAAAAAAACATAAAGTTTTAATCTACGGCGTAAAAGGAGGTTCTTCAAGCACTTATCAATTATATGTTAACTATATAGGCGAATTCTACAATGCGGGCATTCGGACGATAATACAAGAAAAGATATGTTCGGTCAAAATAATAATTGGAAAGGACTACGTCGCGACAAATTTGTCGATTACGCCTCAAATAGTAGACCTCACCCAGATGTTCGGCAGCGGTAACGAGCCAACGACACCCGACGACTTCGCTAAGCGCCTCGGCTATTCAAGCATCGACGACGTGCCGTATATCCCTTACAATGAGGGGGAGATTGTGTCGTCCTTCGCCGAGGGAATCAAGACCACCGACACGGAGGGAAAGGTCTCCGAGAGGAAGTGGAGCGAGACGCTGAAGAAGTATTTTCCTGACGGGCTGAAGTCTGCGGGTTCCGTGTATGACGAGATAACTCCGACGAAGGCTGTGAAGAAGATAGGGATGGTTGATTTAGGGGATTTGATGTGGTATAATCAGTGGTGGAATGAAAGCAATGAACCGTCGCATCGTATCTATGCACAGATACAGACTAAACAAAAAGGGCAAGCAAATATTATATGCGACAAAAAATATATTGTAAGAGATATAAATAATGCTCTTTTGAACAATTTGGAGATATGCGGTTCAAACACACTAAACTTTATTTATCTAAGAAATACAAATTACCCCTTGACGTCTCAAGGATTCAACGATTTAGTTGCGTCTTTAAAAGGAATTAATCTGGTTTATGAGCTGGCCACTCCAGAAGAGACCACCTACGACGAACTGAACCTCACGGAGCAGGTCGCTGAGGGAGGCACTGAAGAGGCAATCATCACCGAAGGCAAGACGTCCACGCCTCTGCGTGCTGACATCGTATATCCTATCGACGCCTACAACACAATCAAGGCTAACAAGACGAACATCGGCACATTGTCGAGCCTGAACACCGCAAGCAAGACTGACCTCGTTTCTGCCATCAACGAACTTGCTGGAAAGGTCGGAGCGCTTGAAGCCAAAGCTACGGAAGTAACTAACGTAACAACGGAATAATATGAACAAAATGAACATTGAGGGTGTAAAGGAGGGCTATGTCAGGCTCTCCTCACCCAACGGAATAATCGATACGCGCAACGGCGACGTGTTCGCGGAAGTAATCGTCAAGGAAAAGAGCGCGAAGTTTTTCAAAGAAGTTGAACGATAAAAAGCAAAGCAAGATGAAAAGGATTATTGAATTTTTGAAGAAGGCCGCCGATGCGGTTGTTCGCGCGTATTCGTGGATTACAGGGTTTGCTGCGGATAAGTACATGCACGTCATAGCAGGAATGGCTGTCACGGCGGCGTTTGCCCTCGTACCATACTGCGCTCCGTTCGCCTTTACCGCGGGACTCCTCGTCGGGGCGGGCAAAGAGTATGTGGACATGCTACGCGGCAAGGCATACGACAAGGCGGATCTTGCCGCTACGGCGGTGGGGGCAGCCGCCATGCAATTGTTCCTGTGGTTGTATCTGATAACTTGGTGACGCTATGATGGACTGGACGAATATAATCGTAACCCTCATCACTTCCGGCGCGTTCACGGCGATTTATTTCCTCGGCGACAGAAAGACGAGTCAGGTGCTTGACAATGTGAGCAAGACCATAGATCAGTGGAAAGGCATCGCGGAAGAGATGAAGGCGGAGACGCTCGATGTACGAACCGAGATGAAGCAGATGAAGGCTGACTATGCCCAGAAGATACAGGCTAAAGACAACAAGATTGACAGCCTCTACAAGGAGCAGGGGGTATGGCGAGACCGCTGCGACAAGCTCGGCAGCAAGATAGCCTACTATCGCGCCTTTGAGTGCAGAAAGTCAAAGTGCCCTGACAGAGAGCCTCCCTTTGGCAGTGGGGTATTCGTAGATGAAGCAAGATGCGGAAAATGCGCACAAAATGCGGAAAACTAAATGGTGAATGACTATGGGAACAGTTAGCAAAAATTTTGATTACAAAGAGTTCGAGAAGACGGACGTACCTGGAATGCAGGTGAAGAACACAATCGCATCTGTGGAGGTTCGAGACAACATCAAGGCACTCGTTGATAGGGTTATTCAGCCGCTCCGCGATGCCTGGGGCAAACCGCTCGCAATCAACAGCGGCTACAGGTGTCCGGAAGTCAACAAGGCCGTCGGAGGCGTTCCGACCTCACAACACACCAAGGGCGAGGCCGCAGACGTGTGTCCGTTCGGAAGAAATGGCCGCGGAGACATCGAGACGGTGAGGCAGCTCGCCATCACGGCTCGCGACCTCGGACTGCCCTTCGACCAGATGATACTCTATCCGTCGTTTTTACACTTGTCACACAAGCGGAACGGAACGCAGCGCGGACAGATACTCTACAACCGGAGATATACCGGAGAGAAGATATAGCACTTAACAGTGCCTTATAGTGTTTTTAATTGTGGTACTTTAGTGTTTCATAACTATGTGATTAAATTGTTTGTGCGGGTTCCCGTCGGGAGATGCGAATCCCTTTTATGAATTTTAGATTTTTAGAGATATGAAAAGTTTTATTACCTTTCTGATGTACTTGCATCAGCTTCCGCAGAACCTTTTGGGATTTGCGCTTTACCTCTATTATCGGGGCTATGAAAAAATGCGCCAAGTCGGGTATAACGATGTTGTCGTGGTCAAGTCTCCGAAGATGCGCGGCGAAATATCGCTCGGGCAGTATGTTATCGTGAGCAGAGATACGAATTTGGAGACCATATATCACAAATTGGGACACTGCAAGCAGTCGCAAATTCTCGGCTGGCTTTTCCTGATAGTGATCGAACTTCCTTCAATCATCTGGGATGCGCTCTATGACATCCCGAAAATAAGAGAGAGGTGGTCGTATTACGACTTTTACACCGAGCGCTGGGCAAACGAACTTGCGGAAACTCTGTTATGAATGATGCTTCAAAATACTTTCTGACATTCATCGCAGGTGCTGTCGCTATGATTATGGCAGCATTTTGCGTGGCTAAGTGTACCCACTCCAATCCCGAAGGAGAGACTATCATTCAACGGGATACTCTTGTAATACACGACACTGTGCGGATAGAGAAGCCTGTGGCAAAAATCGTCAGGACGGTTGATACTATGCTCGTCTTTGCTGTGGATACGGTTGTTATGAGAGACACGCTCTTTGTTCGGATTCCCGTTGAGCAGAAAGTGTTTTCGGACAGTCTTTACAAATTGCAGGTTTCCGGCTATCGGCCGTCCTTGGATTGGATAGAGGTTTACCCTACAACCATAAAAGTAACCGAGACCATTCAGGAGAAATCTCGAAAAAGATGGGGAGTGGGTGTTCAAGTCGGTTACGGAGTCGCTTTGAACGACAAACAAGTGGTGCTTTCTCCTTACATCGGACTTGGCATCAGTTATCATTTTATCAGATGGTAATATGAGATGATGAGGGGCAAAAGAAAGCCCTCACCGTTTTATTTAAGCTTCCACACTTGAAATAAATAAAGGAAATCACACGCATCCCCGGCGAGGGCTTAGACCCCAAGGTTGTGTGTGATTTTCTTTGTGTGGAAGTGCCACAAATGTAATGACTTAAAATGATAAAAGCAAATGACCAAGAAAGAAATTTTCGAGGAAATTTTCCTTGTTGTATGTAAGGTGTGTGAAGTGACTAAAGACGACATCCTGCGTGGAGTCAAGAAATCGGAGATTGTGGAGGCCAGAAGCATAGCCGCTCACTATATGTCGAGATACGGAGTTTTGCCGAGTGACGTGGTGCGATTCAGCAACGGCATCGTCAAGCACCGGCACTGCGTGACCAAGTCCGCGAACATGTACCATGAGCGTTATGAACAGTCGTTCTCGTTCCGGTGCGATGCGGATGCCGTCGGCAACATTCTGGAAACGAACCTGCAACAAAAGGGAAACCAAGAGAAAACGAGATAATTTGTGAAGGAGGGTGTTCGCCATACCTTTGTCATACCGATTGTACAACGGGTATGTATAACACAAATTAAACGTCACAAATTATGTCAGACGCAAAGACTTATATTTTCGGAGAGAACGGCGGCACGAACGGAATGCTGTCGGCTCTCGCTCCGCTTCTGAACAAGAGCGGACTCGATCCGAATCTCCTGCTTGCCATGAACAACGGCGGCGGTGGCTTCGGAGGTAACGGCAACTGGCTTTGGATAATCTTCCTTTTCTTCATTTGGGGATGGGGAGGAAACCGAGGCTGGGGCAACGGTGGCAACGGGCAGGACGGTCTTGCAGCTCTCATCAATAACGACAACGGAAGGGATCTTCTCATGTCTGCGATTCAGGGCAACGGGACAGCAATCAGCCAGCTTGCATCAACGCTCAATTGCAGTGTGAACACAATCCAGCAGGGTATCAACTCGCTCATGTCCTCTGTGCAAGGTGTCGGCAATCAGGTAGGCATGTCCTCAATGCAAATAATCAACGCAATTCAGGCGGGCAATACGTCTATTGCTTCGCAGATTGCACAATGTTGCTGCGAGAACAAGCTCCTCGTGACCCAGCAGGGCTATGAGAACCGCATCGCCAACTCTGAACAGACGGCCATCCTCGGTGGCAAGATTGACCAGCAGACCACACTTCTCAACGACAAATTCTGTCAGCTCGAGATGCGTGAGATGCAGAGCAAGATTGACTCACTTCGCGAGGAAAGAAGCTCTCTCTTGTCGCAAATTTCCAATGCCAACCAGACGGCTGCCATCCAGCAGTATGTCGGGACTGTCGTTGCGCCTATCGCGAAAGAGGTCGCTGAAATTAAAGCTGCTCTTCCGGGGTCAGTCACCATTCCGTATAGCCCAGTAGTGGGTGTTCCGTCCTGCGTGGCGGCTCAATACGGACTTGGTACATTCGGTGCTGGAGTAAGTCCGCAGTGGCTGTAGGAAAAATGGAGTCCGGATAGTCTCCTATGTGGACTCCATTATCTATTGAACCATAAAAATAAATGTTATGCCACAGTATAATCCTATTTTCTACCTTGCCAACAGAAACGGCATTCCGCGCATTGAGTCGCAGTCCGTCACAGTGAACGGGACCACGGACGTGGCTTTCGCATTCAGTAACGACATTAGTTTCTCAAGAAACTTCGGTGGACTCGTCCTCGTGAAACTAAGTCAGGCAATCCCGGCAGGAACGACGGCAACGCTCCCGATAGTGTTTAAATCTATCAACGGGGGCACACGTCCACTCGTCGGCTACAATGGTGCCCCAGTAACGGTCGGCGACATTTCGGGAACCGGAATATACCTCGTGTACTACGAGAACGGTATGCTTCAACTGGTGAAGGCCGTGTAGAAACACATATCAAGTAACAAAATTAAAATAACAAGACAGTATGTTCAGCGCATTGAGAGAATCGTCCCCATTCTATATACTTCGCAGGGGAGCCGGAGAGATTCCGGTATTGCAGACAGGGCAGGTGCAGTCAGTTTCGCAGCCCAAACCGAAATTCGGGACATTCCCCGGGCAGTTCGGTGCGGAAACCACAGTGGACGTGAAGGTCACAGTGGGAAACGAGACGCAGAGCTTCGAGCAGCTTCCGAGCCAACTCACGATAGCGAATTTCGGTTCAAGCGGAATCGTGGTATCGGAAAGCAGGGAAGCCATCCTCGCCGAGGTCGAATCCATCCATAGGAACAGCCTTGATATAGTCAAGAGCCGTGACTATCACGAGAAGGTGGCGGAGGCTTGCGGTCAGATAGAGTTGGAACTCAACCCTCAGCTCCGGAAGGAGAGGGAACAGGAGGAAAGGATTGCCGTCCTCGAAGGCAAGATCGGAGGTCTCGACGGCTCCATAGCGGAGTTGAAGGACATTGTCGTCAAGGCGCTGAACAAATCTGCCAAAAACTGATAGGTTATGTATATGATTGAGATAGAAGAAAGCAAGATTGACAAGATGTCCGAACTTGCAGAGACGATGCTCCGTATTGGCGGACAGCTTATGTCCTGTATCGAGGAATTGTCTTCCGACGATGATTACGGGGAGCGCAGAGACCGTGAACGCGACAGGAGACGCGACTGGGACGAGGATCGTGACGACCGCGACTTGTATCGTAACGGATACAACGAAAGGCGTGGTGTACGGGGAACCGGTCGTTACTCAAGGTTCAGATAGATAATGCCCGGGCGTGTCTTGCGCCCGGTCTTTCTTAAATTCTTGAAGTTATGGAAAGATATAAACAACCACTGGACTGTTACGATGTCCTTCCGCCTGCTATGGTGAATTACCTTCGGTATAATGGTCCGCACTTCACCGAGAAGCTGTGCCGTTTTGCAGTTTCCAAAATGAAGATGAAGGACCCGGTTACGGGAAAGCCGGAGAGGATGAAGATGATTGACCGTGAGGAGTACCGCAAACTGATGTCCGATAACTCCGTGGTGTTGGAAAATGACGTGCTCTGCGATGGCCTGTATGTCTTCAACATGGCAATGTCGAATTGCTACGGCTCGTCCCTTCCCGACCATAGGATGGTATGTCTTCACGTCAAGGACACGGTTGACGACATAGACCAGGCTGACGGATTCATATTCAACCGTTTCTATGCGGACATGTCGCATCTCGGAATCCCTATCCCTTGGGAAGATGTTCTATGATTACTCAAGATGTAAATATCTCGCGCTGTGATTGGGTGGTTCATCTGTACTATTCGGTGAGCCGCCCTTCTGATGTGGATGAAGTTCTTGATAACCTTTCTCTCATAGACTGCCCGCAAGACATCATCAGACGTGCCGGAAAGACATTGTCCATGGCTGATTTCGATACGGGTATAACTTTCACAAACTCGTCGCTGCGCGAGACAATTATCGTGGTGAGGGAAGCATCCTCCCCGGCAGAGTTCTTCAATTCCATAACGCACGAATCCAGACATCTCGAAGCACATATAGCCAAGGCTCTCGGTCTTGACCCTTTCGGGGAGGAAATCTGTTATATAGCGGGGGAATTTGCGAAGAGCATCTATCCTCTCACCAAACTTTTCCTATGCGACGGAGGGAGTTGTCAGAACCAAGTGGAATCGTCATAAATGCTCTCTTGCCAAGGCTTGACGCCGTTCATTTGTTCGGGGCGTCTTTTTGATATTGCGGATGTCGCGTCCAGCTCGTCTCCGTAGGCATATCTCAGCACCGGAAGCATCCTCATCGCACAAGGGTCGAGCAAGTCCATACTTCGGTTACGTCCCAGTTTCTTATTCATTTCCGCCTTGCTCGCAAGCTTCTTTTTCCCATTACCCTTTTCGATGATTCTGACTACTGAGCACTCCTCAATGAATTCCACCTGCACGCTGTATTCCTCGCGGATTCCCGCATAATGATACTTGCGTTTACCCACTTCCGGAGAAATGGACATCCTTTCGTTTTGTATGACGTCAACAAGCCTCATATAACACTCGTCCTTGAGCCTGTCCGCCTGTACGCGGTACAACCCCATTGGGGAGGCGAGAGACAGAAATCCGATTGCGCTCGGCATATAGTCTATCATATAGGCGGCTCTCGTTCCGTCATAAATGATGTGAGTGTCGGGAATGTCGTGCTTGGCTGCAAAGGCGTGTACATAGTCCGCGTTCTGCCTTGGAGTCGAGTGCTCAATTATCATTAAGTCGAAGACGTGGAATCCGTCCCAGGCAAGTGCAAGCAGATTGTTTTTTCCAACGTCAGCAAGGTCGACCGTGATCCACTTGTCACCATTCCGGCACTCGTCATTGGTGAATACGGCACGAGCCTGCAAGGATGTGATTGGAGCGTCCGCGACTTCGGTCTCGTCGACATTCCAGTTACCCTCAATAAGCTGCTGCGCCCTCTTGCCTCCTACGGCCGCCACGGCTGCGGCATATTTGGCATTGTTTCCCACGGAGGCCTTGTTCTCGCTCATCTTGCCGCTGTAAAACACAAATGAGCGGATGAGGTTCTTGTGTGTCCATTGTGCGCCTCCAAGCTTCTTCAGCTTTCTGTCTATCTCCGGCTTGCACTTTTCATATACTTCTTCAGGACTGCGTCCCCATTCAAGGTCGTCGACTGTATCTCCCATTTGGTAATACCACGACACGACCCCGTCCATTTGGGGAAGTATGAAGCCGTCATCCCCGATATACCTGTCAAGCATCTTCCTTACCCAATGCGACCTTTTGGGGTTTGTGGTCGCGAACACGTGACCGGCATACCGGCTCTTCCCTCGGACTCGCGTTCCGATTATGGAGAAGGTAGTGAACTGGTAGGATGTGAGCTCGTCGAGATAGAATATGTCATACTGCCATCCTTTCGCTCGCTCCATCAGCTTCTCCGGTTCCTCGTCCGCTATATGGAGACAGTCCACATAAGCTCCGGTAGGGAATGAAACTCTCGGATTGTCGGAAGTGGTGACTTTGATGTATTCCCCGTAGGCGTCTTTGAAATCGTCGACGATACCTCCTCCCTGCTTCAGGTTTCCGAGGTTCCTTCGTGTGAAGGCTGCTCGAAACTGAGGATCGAGAGACGGCTCGGCAACCATAAGGATGGCGGCGTAAGTGTTGTGGGTTACGATAAACTCGTCAGTAATGTAAAGATGCGAGTTCCCGGAAACAGAGATGCAGCGGCATACCTCCCTTCCGGCAGGGGCGATCCTGTTTATTCTCATCCTTACAATATCGTTCACCTTTCCCGAATCCGGAAGGCTCGGCGTGTGGTATCTTTTGATGTCAGGCATCGTCAGAGCCACATCGCAAACGCCGTTTGAGGTATATCCCACTCCGAGCATGCCGCCGAGAGAAGAAACGATTTCCGACAACTCCCGTGCACAGTTGTAGCCAATCTGCATTTTTATCGTGGGGTTGTCTCCCGGCGGCATCTCATCGAGTTGTGCATCCACGAAACCACGCAAGAAATCTTCCCTCTCCTTAATGGAGCCATACTTGTATCTGTCCGGAATAGGAAGTCCCGCGGAAAAGATGCCCAACGGCTTTAGTTTCCGATAGACATCCGTGCCCACACGTTTCTTTCCAATAGAGTATGCCTTGCCCAATGAATAGGCATCTTCGGGCAGAGGTACGCCGTTATATAGACTATACTCAACAGGGGCGGTGCAGTCCACATACAACTGGTTGTGGTATTTCCGCATCTCTTCCGTAGTCATTGTATGGTAACACTTGTCTGAGACATTCCACACTCTCCACAGATGCTCCGCACAGCACATGGTGTATTTCCCGAGTCCGACATAGATCTTGAATACATCCCTTTCTCCCTTTTCGTATATCCTTGTCACCGTCTGAATACCGCCGGAAGGGTCGCATATAACATCTCCCTCCTTGAGGTCTCCCATATTCACAAACCCCCCGGGGGAGAGCACGCCACAGAAAAGCGGTTGAGCCTTGCCGCAGTTTTTCGTTATGAGGAAATCGTCGGTGATATAAAGCTCATCATCATTTGACACTCCTATGCAGGCAACTTCTTTTTTGCCTATATCCGAAACGGATTTGAGACGGACGGCAACCGGCCTTCCGTCTATGTATTTGAATACGCTTACATCGGACTTTATACCGCGCTCCTCGCAAATCTGCCAATGCTCAAGCAGCTCAAAGGCGATGGCGGTGCTGTCTCCCTGTCCGTCACGTATTATCCACCACTTATGGTCGAGCGCGCTCTCCGCGCTGCTGCCGTCCTCAAGTTCTATCCGGATACAGTCTTTCTCCCCCTCAATGTCGCAGTGTGTAATGTATTGTCTCCCTTTTTCAATGCCCACTATTTCGTCACCGACTTCAATGTCTGCAATTCTTTTGAAACCGGAAGGGGTGAGGATGGAAGAAGTGAGCGGTTGCGGATTGAGCACTCCGCCACCGAACACGACATCGCACGAACTTCTTGTAAATCTCTGCTGAAATCCCTCTTGTGGGGATATGATTTTTACTCCTCTGTTTCTGAGGATATTGACTTCTCTTTCTGTCATAAAAAACCGTTTTCCCAAAAATAAGGCTCTCATCCATAAGGCGGAAATCTAACTTCCTCTCATTCTTTTAATAGTGAGGAAGTTGCGCCCATTTTTATCTCTCTTGATACCTCTACGAAGATACTTTTGCATATAGCATTTTTAACTAAAATCTATATGAAGTTCACAAAAAAAGAAGCCGTTGAAAAACTCACGGCGAACCTGACAAACGGCGGCAAGAAGCCCTTGCGCATGTCAGCAAGAAGTCTTGAGGAACAGACAGAAGACCTGATGTCCCTGCTTGACGACGATGAGATGGAACTTGATGCTTTTGTCGAGAAAGTGCAGAAGCAGTTTGAGAGGTTCAATTCCAATGTGGGACATGATGTCTCCGAAGCGATCAAAGCTCTGGAAAAGAAGGAGGATCCCAATGAAGGAGACGGCAAGGGTGGAGGCTCTGGCATTGAAGACACAATGGAGGAAAAGCTGCTCAAGCGAATCGAAGCTCTTGAAAAGGAGCGCGAAGACACTTTGGCGAGGAATGTCGCCGAGACTAAGCGCAAAGAACTCAAAGCCCATCTCCTGGAAAAAAAGGTGAACGAGACCTGGCTCGACAACATTCTTGACCTCCTGTCGCTGGACAAGGACTCGGACGTTGAGACTCTCGGCACTTCTCTCCTCGAACGCTACAACAAGATGAAGGCTTCGCAAGGGGGAGAATACGAAAGAACTCCCGGCTATCCTTCCGGAAGCGGAGATGAGAAGGACAACTTCAGCGATGTCGCGGCATTGAAGAAGGTGAGACAGCCTAATCAGCATGTTTAACAATTAAAATTTATGAACGATGAATCCACTTTTCAATGGAGTTAATCTCGGCAACGTGCTCGTGCAGCAGACGGGTGCGATTGGAGGCGGCAGGTTCGTGTTCGTGAAGCTCCAAGGTGTCAAGAACGACCTTGTATTTCCACCGATCGGCGGAAAGCTCAAGAATCCGTTCAAGGGTGTGGCGAAAGCCTATGCCGGAGACCTTGTAGAGTACAGGACTGACGAGAACGGAGAGAATCCGGAAATCCTGCTTCTCAAAACTTTCGAGGTGGCAGCCACTGTGGCAGCAGAGGCTACATCCTTGACCGTGGTGGCGAACGGTTATCGTCACATCCCTTTTGTCGGAGACGTGCTCATGAAGGCTCCTACTACCGCAACCGGTACCGGAACCGCAGTAACCGTTTCCTCAGTACAAAAGGGGGACGGTGTTTATACCCTCGGACTCAGCGGCGCAATAGGCGCTTTGAGCAAGGGAGACATTCTCGTGGAAGCCGTAGAGGCGGGCACTGGCAAGAAAGCTCTCGTGCCTAATCCTAACGCCTTCCTTCCGTGCGACTACGACTTCGCGTATGCTCCGCAGGTAGACGAGAATGACTTCTACGGCGCACGCTACCTCATCGCTCCTGCCCTTCACGGCACGGCGTACATCACGAGGATGAGCCCCGTTCCGGCATTCGCACTCAAACTCAACAAGTCCAACGTGAACGGCTGGTTCGCACTTTAATGGGAGGATGTAACTATGAAATTTGAAAATAGCAGATATGCAAAATTCTGGGGCTCGAAAGCGGCTCAAGATGCACTCCGGGTATTCGTGAATAACCCGGACATCTTCAGCAGCAACTATGACTTCTGGAAAGGCCAGTTTGAAGTCGACCCCAAAATAATCGAGAGGGGGTCGGACGGTGTGGCTCTCTTTATGGCAAAACTCATTGACAGAACGCCGGGCAGGCTTCTGGACATGCGTGCGCCTCTCGGAGATGCTAATCAGGCAGACAAATCCGGCATCGAGGCTTGGACCGGCTCAATTCCGGATTTCATCGCGGCCGGGTATGTCGAAACCGCACTTGAGCGCGAGCACAAGAAAAGGATGTTTGACGAGCTGTTCGGAAGGGACTCCGAACTTCTTCTCGCATACGCCAACGACATTCAGAAGATGCTCGACGGAGCAAATCAGACCATGAGCAACATGGCCGCCCAAATGCTCTCCAAGGGTGAAATCATTTACGATGCAGGTCGTGGAATCAAGGGTAATGTCCTGAAGGCTCCTGTTCCGGATGCCAACCGCAGGAAAGCCGGAGCAGTAGCTTGGTCTGACACCGCAAACTGCAAACTCATTGACCAGCTTGCGGAGATTGAGACAAAATTCCGTATGGACAACGGTCTCGAAGGCGCTGCTCTCAAATGGCAGATTCCGTTTGAAATGTACCGCAATATCTTCCTGAAGAACGCTCAGGTGATCGAGTACATCAAGAACTGGAGGAAAGCCAACGACAAAGGATGGGCAGAGAGCATGCCGATCAACAGCAGGATGTTCGAGGAAGTGTTCTCTGACAATGAGCTGTTCTCTCCTATTGAGATTATCAGGGAGAAGCAGAGGGACGTGGAGAGAACCATAAGCGGATGGAAGACAGGAACCGCTGTCCTTCGTCCTGAAGGGTATGCCGGAAGTGTCAAGAGGGCAGACGTGCTTGACATCAAGTTGCACAAGGACTACGGCTCGACATCCATTGAGAAGGTGTTCGCGGACCGCGACATCTTCACTATCATCAACACGACTCTGGACAACGGAAACTTCAAGGAGTGGCATACCGACCTCGTGGTCGCAGCCGTGCCTGTTCTTGAGGAGTGGACGAACCACCTTCTTGTTGACACAACCACCGCAGACTAAGCGGTTATCTGAGAGCTATGAAAAGTCTTGGCATCATACAATACATGTCTGGTCTTACCGGGTTTATCCTTGAGGAGGATGTCCTCCTCAGGATAGCCCATGACAGACATTTCCACGAGGAAGTGATGGCTTGCGACCTCTCCCAGAGAGATCGCGACCTTCTTCTTGCGGATATTCTGTTCACCGTCCTCTGCTCACCTTCCGGGCTGCCGAGCCGCTCGCATCAACACGGGCAGTTTTCGGAGACCGTAGGAAAGCAGACGGTGGAGAACAGACAGATGCTGTATCAGATGATGCGAAGACTGTATGAGAAATGGAACGATGACAAATTGAGCCTCTTGGGTTCCGGGAGCCTTGTTTGGATTAACGAGACCGAGTGATGGGATATGTAGGAAGCATACAACGGTATCCGTATCACGGAGTTTTCAGTAAGGAGACTTCGGACGTATCCCTCCCGCTCACAGAACGTAAATTGGAGCTTGTGCCGGTATTCGAGATGGAGTGCGACATTCAGGAGGTGTCCAAAGCGAACAATCCGCTCCTGATAGGCACGTTCTCCATATTCTTTCCCTTTGATGTGTCCGGCAGTATCCCGGTGTTTCGCGGGATGCACTTTTCTTCGGAAGTATGCGGGCAGACCATTAGTGGAGAAGTGGTGAATGTTGTTCCGAGCCAGCTCAATGGTGTCGTCGCCTATGTCAAGGATTACGAGGCGGAATAATGCAGAGTATCGAAAACATAATGCGCAGGGTTGCCGAATTTCAGGAGAAATTCTCTCCCACATCGCAGTCCGAGATAGTGCAGCGTCTGATGAACGCCGGAAGGACAATCATTGAAGACGCCTACGCTACGAAAGACACCAATAATGTCAGGTACAATCAGCACGACGCCTACGGTTACGCAGTCTATTTTGACGGGAAAGAGATTGACGGAACGAGAGGGTATTTGGGGGCAGAGATGTCTCAACGCCCTGTAAAACTCAAAGGAACACTTTGGTACGGACGAAAGGCCGTTGACCGTTTCCTCGATTCGTTTCTGGCCGAAGAGGGCAATGTCGTAACACTCGTCGCTGTCAATGCGATGTTCTATTCCGAGATGCAGGAAAAAGGAGTTTCTCCGCTCCGCCGCTCATACAGGATTCTTTCACAGACTTTCAACCAACTCGAAGAACTAAAAGCAGAACTTGAAGAAAAGTACAATGTAACGCTCATAACAGCTCAAGACAATGGATAATGTAGAACTGATGAATTTGATGAGTGTGTCGAAGGTGGAGGAGTATTTCGATTCCATACTTCGGGGACGCCTGACGAAAAATCTTTTCTATGAACAGATACCTACAGCCTTAGGCAAGGGTTGGAAAAGCTTTGTTGTCGTGGACTGCGGTACGGCCATACGAGATTACAGCGCATACGGAGCCGGGACTGTAAGGGTATTTCTCTATCAGGCACCCAATGCCAGCGGTGTGAAGGACGTGGCGGAACTCTATCGCCTTGAGAGCACCCTGAACGAGATAATTTCAGAATCCTCCGACGAGCACTATGTTCTGTCTCGCAAAGGTTCCTACTCGGGTTATGATGCGATAAACGACATGTTCTTCAATGTAATCCAGTTAAATCTTGTAATTATATAGAATTATGGCAGAAGTAAAGAAAAGAATCCTTTCAAAGGCCACGAGGATCACCTTGAATCCTTGGACAGAGGGTGTCGACGGGACTTTCACGGCTCCGGCATCGGCAGAAACGGCCATTCAGCTCAACGAGATTGTGGCAGACTCCACTACCATCACCCGCGAGGACCCGACCACAGAGTCCATCGACTGCGAGACATCCGACACCCCGATCACCGAGGTGACTACACTCGGCAAAGTGACGGTGGAAATGACGTCGGCCAATATCGGCGATGAAATCCTCACCAAGTGCCTCGGCTTCGAGAAGCTTGGGGAAAGCCTCATCGCTGCTCCGGCGGCGCACAAGTGCCAGTATGCGACTCTTGAGGTCGAGTTCCAGGGCAGCAAGATTGTCGTGCCGAAGCTCCACCTCGATTCAAAGATTGACGCGTCTTCTTTCAGAAGCAACGTCGTCAAAGGAACCATATCCGGCACCGCGCTGGATGCCTACGTGAAGGCGAAGACAGTCGAGAAGAAGACACCTCTCTTCATTGCAGCACTGACCGACACCCTCGGAACAGCGTACACGTTCTCGGAGACAGCTACGGCGGAGGCGTAGAGAAAGACCTATGTCTGTTCGTTAGGAGGGGAGAGGGGCGTTATCCCCTTGCCCCTCCTTTTTTTATTGGGACGAAACGATTATGGAAAGGAATAGAAAACCGAGACTGAGTACGAACCCCACTCCGTTGGATGCTCAGGAACGGCTGATAGAAATAATGAACGATTCTCCAAGATTGCGTTCTTTCGACGGGACGGAGTGGGAGATTCGCGCATTGAAACCCGGAGTTCAGTGGCTTATTGCCCAGGAGGCAATCAAAATCCAGAAAGCGGAGAGCGCGAATATGTCCGATGTAATCAGACAGTTTGCCGTGAACGTGCCTTCCGTGGTGACGGTGCTGACGCTCGCGCTCCTGAACGACCGCAGGAAGATATTTGCCAATGGCAGGGACGGGGCGTTCAGCGACGTTTATAACGACACCTACGGAACAATACTCTATGACACGTCGCAGGCCGGTTGGCTGGGTTTGCTCGTGGAGGTTATAAGCTTGCTTGATGTCGAAGTTTTTTTCTCCATTACCAGCTCGATTCAGATATTGCGCCGGAGGCTTCTGGAAAGGAAGATGACGGCGGAAGAACAAAGACGGTCATTGCGAGGACCGAATACGGAAGAATGATCGACTTCCTGAAGGCGCACCCTCAAATTACGCGGGACGAGTACCTGTGGGAATGGACGGTGCCTCAGGTGGAGCTGGCCACCATTGACAATACACATGTGGAGTACCTGTCGGAAGAACAGGCAAAAATCGAAAGGGGGCGCGTCATGGCCGAGGACATGAACAGCGAGGAGAACCTCATGAACGACCTCGGAATATCAATCCTTTAAGACCGAAGAACGATGTCCGGAGTTAATCAGAGCATAAGCGGAGTACTGTCGATTGACGAGAAGATAATAACGCAACTTGAAAAGGCGCAGGACAGGCTGCGCAAACTGAACAGCGAGGCTAACAGCCTTGAGAAATCCTTTGGAAGAGCCAAGGACGCTGCGCTTGGAATGGCCAAGGCCGTCAATGGAATTAAGCTGCCCAAGGGAACAATCAACCTCGGTATTGGTGATGCGAGCAAGAAGCTGGCCAACATTAACCGGATGCTCGGGAAGATGGACTTCCAAAAGCCTTTCAGTGCGGCGTCGAAGTCCGTGCAGGAGCTCTCCGACAGGCTCGAAAAGGTGAAGCAGACAACGCAGGATATAAGAGACTTGGCAAAGCAGCTCGGCGCGGCATTCAACGGGGGGTCCGGTGGAGCGGGCGGCTCGGGTGGGAACCGGAACCAAAGCAGGTTGTCAAATTTCAGAAGAGAGCTGGGGCTACTTTCCCGGGAATCCGGGGAACTGTATCGTACTCTTGCCGGGCTTGGCGCATTGAAGGGGATAGGCAATATGCTTAAGCAGGCCGTAGAAGTCCGTGGGGAATTTGAGATGGCTCAACGCTCCCTCGGGTTTATTATTGGTGACATCGCCAAATCCGAGGAGATATTCTCAAAGATTAAGGAACAGGCTGTTGTTTCACCTTTCGAGGTGGGCGACCTCGTAAAGCAGACGCGACAGCTTGCGGCTTATGGTATCGAAACGGAAAAACTTGCCGAAACCACGAAACGTCTCGGAGACATCGCTTCCGGAGTGGGTGTTGATATGGGGCGTCTCATTCTTGCATACGGACAGGTAAAGGCGGCTCAATTCCTCAGGCTTACAGAGGTGAGACAGTTTACCGAGGCGGGCGTGGATGTGCTCGGAGGACTTGCGCAATACTTCTCCGAGGTTGAGAAACGGGCTGTTTCCGTGGGCGAGGTGATGACGAGGATTACCAAGAAAATGGTTACTTTCTCGGATGTCGAAGTGGTTCTCAATCGTCTCACTTCCGCCGGGGGAAAGTTCTATATGATGCAGGAAAAGCAGGCCGACACCATACAGGGAACCATATCCAACCTCAAGGACCGTTTGAATATCGAACTTAATGAACTGATGTCCGCGTATGACGGGGCTATCAAAGGTGTTCTGAACATAACGCAGGATTTGCTGAAAGGCTTGTCCTTCCTTGCCCCGGCACTTGCGACAATATTTGCCGGCGCGGCTGCCGGAGAAATCGTCTATGGCATAGCTAAAATCATAAATGCGATGAGAGCTTTAGGGTTGGCGCTAACGGGGCTTCTCGGGACAACCGCGGCGATTTCTTCTTGGGTCGGAGTTATTACTGTTGTCATTTCCGCATTCGCTGCCCTTTGGGTCCAAACTACGAAATTCAGGCGCGAGTTGAAAAGTATCAATGCCGAAGCGGAGGGTGAAGCTTCAAGCCTCGAATCCAAGTATAGGCGTCTTACTGACGAGATAAAGAACGCCGCAGATGGGAGCGAACTTCAGCGCAAGGCCATGGAAAAGCTCCGGGCCGAGTTCGGGAACATTCTTCCAGCCATTGATATGGAGGCGGAGGCCATAGGCAACCTTACGAATAAGTATGATCAGCATATCCAAGCGATACGCAACTATACGATAGAAAAGGCGAACCAGCAGCGCGCGGAGAAGCTTCTGAACATAATGCAGGAGGAGAGTTCAAGTTCGCTGCGGGACTTCACTCGGTCGGACTCCTTCATCTCCCCGCGCAATCTTCTGCTCCGGAAAGCGAAGGTGACTAAGGAGGAGGCTCGTGGAATTATCGGCAATTCAATCAACGTCATCATACAGGAACTGTTCGACAATAGGATAGAAGCGGACAGAAATGCCCTGATGCAGCGGCTTGTGGGGTTGGTCAACGATTATGTCGGTTCGGCGGTCTTGACTGTTGACAGTGTGCTGCACAGCGGATTGTCAACAATTCTCGACGACCTTATCCAGAATATGAAGGACTTCAATTCCGTCGGCAACCCGAACATTGACATTGGAATCGGAAGAAGCCACCAGGAGCTGAACGGGGTGCTGCGCAATTTCAGCTCCATGATGTCCGGCATCCGTACCGCTCTGAAAGATTCCGGGTTATTCAAGGATAACTCGGAGCAGCTCGATTTGGCAATGGACAGTGTTCTTTCCGTGTACAGAAAACTGCTCCAAGCCAAGGCGCTGAATCCGGATTTGGACTTGGCTCCGTTCATGGATTCCCTCAATGCGGCGATTTCGACAGCCAAGGGAAGCATGGACGAGAAGAAACTCGGGGACGCCACGTCAAAGGCATTCAAGGACGCTGTCGGCAAGATAGATTGGGGAAAGTCTCTTGAAAGCGCCGCTTCCGGACTGGACGAGGCGTGGTGGAAAAGCGTAACGGCGGCGTTGTCCTCAAAGAGAGAACACACCTCCATAGAGGACGTGATGTTCCAGAGGATAGACGGCGTTTTGGGCTCAAAGAATCTCACGTCCATCAAGCGCCGCCTCACGGAAATAATCGCGGACATAAACAAGGACTTCTCGCTTCCCCTGATAAAGCTCCCGACCATTCAGGACAGACAGGGATTGTCGGACTATGCCCAAACGGTATATACAGAGCTGAAAAAGTCAAAAGACAGCTTGAAGAATCTTGCGTCCGGGGCCGGTGACAAGGAATTGAAGAATCTTGAATATCTCTCCCGTTTCGGCGGAGACACAGATAAGCTCAAGGATTATATTTCTGCAATGGAACGGCTCTGGGCGGCCTTAGCACCATTCTATACCCCTCCGGAGACCAAAGGAGGCAAGAGTAGCGGTAAGCAGCCCAAGGACTATTTGAGAGAACTTGCCGAGGCCGTGGCCGAGTTCCCATCCAAGAGTGTGGATAAGATTGATGCGGAGGTTCGGCATCTGAAAGACAGTATGGTCGATTTGGCGAAGGGTGCGGGCATTCAATTCGACCCCGATTCCGTCCTCTCTTCGGAAAAGTCTATCATCGAGTGGCTAAACTCAGTGAGAGACCGCTTGGAAAAGGGAAAATCGGATGCACTGCAATTCAAAGTGGCAATCACTTTCGACAAGTTTGAAATAAAGGAACTCAAGAGACAGGCCAACAACCTTTTCACCAACTATCAGTTGTCGCTCGGTTTCGAGAAGAACGGATTGTCCATACCGGGGATGGAGTCTTCCAATATAATGCAGCAGATTGTTGAAATCGAAAACAAGCTGCGGGAGGTATATGGCGACAATACCGAGGCTGCCAACATAGAGACAAGAAGGCTTACTATCATCAAGAAGAACCAGGAAGACATCATTAATCTCATAGCCAAGAAACAGGTGGATGTCACAAAGAAGGCTATGGGTATCATTGAGAGCGCAACGCGCGAAATGTCCAGCATGGCGGGTGTAAACAAAAACTCGGGCATTACCGGAATATCGGTATCCGATTCTCATAAATCACTCGCTCTGCTGAATACTATGAAGGAGATGCTTTCCAAGATCGGGCACGAGCAATATGACATCCTCCGCTCCTCGGAACTGTATGTGGATTCGTTCAACGATTTGGGCAACGTGTCATACGCAGCCTTGACTTCTCTGAAGGAAATGCTCGAACAGGTGAAGGGCAGCTTCGGTCTGACGCCTCGTGACGAGAGAATGATTGAGAAGCAGATTCTCAAGATTGAAACCAGACTTGGGGAGATGAACGGCGACAAGCGCACTTACCTTTTTCCCGGGATAATAAAACAGTATAAGGATATAAACTCCGAACTGAAGAATCTCGGCGGGGCAAAAGATGATTATGTTAACGCCATAAATGAGAGGACTGCTGCCCAGATTGCACTGAACGAAGTGACTGAAAAGTATCGTGAGTTGCAGGGAGTGGGAGAGGGGGGAGAACTGTCTGCCGAGCAGGAGGCGGAACTCCTTCAGATGAAGGACTACAAGGACGCTGTTGAAAGAGTGGCTAAAGCCACGGATAAGGCTAATAAGGCGACCGAGGCATATATGGGCACCATTAACAGGATAAGAAACGCCCAGAAGCTGCTTAAGGCCCAAATAAGCAAGTTGCAGTCCACCTTCTCCGAAATGACCGACCTTATCAGCGGTACCGTTGAGCTGTGTGAGGGACTTGCGGAGGGTTTTGGAATAACCTTCGGAGATGAGCACACCGAAGCTGTGCAGGCTTTCCTTAAAGGATTTGAGTTGATGAGCAAGGGACTTACCCTTGTGGCCGGTGGCGTGACGGTTGTAAACCTCCTTATGGATGTTCTCAATATCAAGGCAGATGAGCTCATGATTAAGCTCTGGCCTCTTGCCCTTGTCGCCGCTGCACTGGGGGCAACTTTCGCCGCAATAAAGATTGTTGACAATGAAAGGAAGAAGCAGATCGAGGAGAACTTGAAACTCGTGGAAGCCTTGACTGACAGGTACGACAAGCTCTCCGAAGCTATGGATGCCGCCGGCTCCGTAAGTACACTGACCCAACATTTCAAAGAAGCCAATCAAGTCTTGATGGAGCAAATCGCCGCGCTTGAAGAAGCGAGGAGGATAGAGGAAAAACGAGGTGTGAAGAAAGACGAGGAAGAGGTGGAAGATATTAACAAGAAGATGATTGAAGCTTACGAGAAGCAGAAGGAACTCCGCAAGAAATTCTACGAAGACTTGGGGGCACCGACCGAGTGGAGTAAGGAAGCGGATGAATGGGCATCTGCTTGGCTGAGCGCCTTCAAGAAGGGGGAGAGCGGTATCGAGTCTTTGAGGGAGAGTATGGATGATATGCTTGACGAAATAATAGCCAAGCAGTTGAAACTGCGTGTGCTTGATTCGTTGCTTTCCGATTTGGAAAATGCCGTCAAGGATGCTCTTTCCGACGGTGTCATTTCCAAAGATGAGCTTGCATACATCAACGCGATTAAGGAGAAGTCGTCGCAGCTTGCCAACGTCTATATGGAGCAGATGCTCGATAAGCTCGGATACGAGGCGAGCAAGACGCAGTCAGAAAGTGATCTGTCAAGAAGTATTCAGAATATAACCGAGAGCACGGCTGACGCTCTTGAGGCGATACTCAACTCTTCCCGTTACTATTCCGCAGATACGAATAGGAAGGTAGGGGAATTGCTTCTGTTGCTTTCCGATGCGGATGGAGCACGAAATCCGGTACTGTCCGAACTCAGGGCCCAGACTTCAATCCTCCGAGACATCTACCGGGTCCTCAATGATAACACCAAGCCGGGAGGGCATAAGCTCGGCGGAAGTGGCTTCAAGACATTCGCTACGGTTTCATAACACTCCTTTCATAATCCACGCCCGGAAGAAAAATCTTCGCAAGATTACTTCCGGGCATTTTTTGTCGTCAATCTTCATTGTCCACTGCGATAAAATCTCTTTTCGCATACATCCTTTTGCGTTCTCCTTCCGGAAGCTCGGAATACCCGAGCCTTTTGCGTAACTCCATAGTGGTAATTATGAATGGTTTCTGGATGTGAGAAGCTTCTCTTATGAACGATATTCCCGAGTGCACCTGCCTCCTGCTGAAACCGTAAATCTCTGACATCATTATAACCGGAACGCGATGATAGAAACGTAGGAAATACCAGATGAAGTACCGCGCTTCGGTTGCTTTCCGTGTGTGTATGCTGCTGTTCATCGCTTCTTGTATGGTCACGCCGTAGTATTCGCATACGACGCTTTCAATAAATCTGTTAATCATAACATTGCGTGTTTTTGTGGTTTGTATAAAAACATTGGTGTTATCTGCAATGTCACGATTATACTGTGTTATGGTTTCCCGGCGCGTCCTATCTTGATCGGGCGTCCCGAATACACCCACGCCAGAAGGGCCGCGTCCCTCTCGTCTTGAGAGCATCTGGGGAGCGGACCGGTAAATGATTCCAATTCCTCCTTTGTGATTTTGCCATCCCGCCCTTTCCATATCTTTTTCAGTGGGGTGACTTCTTCTATCTTGAAACCGAAGTGAGCAGCCATTTCCACGATTTTTCTGCCGGTCTCGTGGTTCCTTCCGATGTCAATGCCTTGTTTCGCGGCATATCGTAGTCCATGATTGGAACACAGGTGATAGTTTGCGGTAGTGAACCATCCTTTTTCCACGACAATGGTATAGTCTACGCTCAGGCGGGCGCACAAATTGAGGTAGTCCATTAGTTCCGGAAACGGCATCTTGCAAAGTTTCAGTTTTCCATCCGGGTGCAGAATAGCAACTCCCGACTTTTCAACATCGGGGTCAATGCCTACAATAATTCTCTCTCTTTCCATTGATTCCAAATTATTTTTTGTACATTTGTATTGTTATCTGCAATGTAAGCGGGCGGCTCTCAAGGGGTCGCCCCCTTTTTAGTTAATCCAACGGATAATAGGCTCTCCCTTAAATCCTTTTTCCCAGACGAACCAGGCGTAAGCGATAGCCGAGTTTCCATTTATGTTCAAATAGTCTCCGCCGGGGATACACTGGAGTCTGCCGGATGCGACATATACCACTTTAGGCGGGTTCCTTTCAAAAAACTCTTTGCGCGTCTTCCCCTCCAGGAAAAGCAGCCGAAGGAACATGGCTACTTTATGCCCAATTCCTACAGATTGTAATGCTCTTTCCACAAACTCCAGAGCGCAGCTGTAAGGAGGATTCGTGATAATGTCTCCGTCCCATTCACTGATTTCCATGCCGAGGAAATCATATTCCTCTGTTGTGGGTGTACGCTGTACTATGTCCGATGTCCGTACCGAATATCCGTGAGCTTTGAGCACGTCCGCAATATGGTTCTCCCCAGAAGCGCACTCCCATACCTTGTGAGAGAAATGCTCGCTTTCCAGCAGCAGCTCCACCGCTTTGGGCTCAGTAGCGTAGAAGTCCTTGTCGACTCTCTGGCGATTGCAGTGGTTTGTTGAGCCGATGTTCTTGAATACGGCGTTCTTGTTGCTTTCTATGTTTCGTGCTTGCTTTTCCATATCTTTATTATTACTTACTCAAAGGTTGACTTGTTTTGTAGCCAGTTCCCAATCATAAAATCTGAACTTTTCATAACTTTTTTAGTTTTTCAAATTAAAACAAAGTCGGCATTGATTTTCTCTCTTGAAACTCCTCGAAACTCAAGCCGCTAATCCACCACTCAAAATTTTCCTCCGCTGTTTCCCCCCCTATTGTCCAACCATTTGGTCTGCTTTAGTTTATCAATCGTCTCAATCCATTTCTTTTTGGCGTGAGGAAACAACTCGCAATCCCTTACTTTTTGCTTGTGGCTCGCCATAGGACATAAGATGCAGCCGATGCGATGTTGATTGTATGGAGGGTCGTACAGCTCACAGTGCGGGACTTTGGCGACATCATTGAGGAACTCCCATACATCCCTTGTCGTCCAGTCTATTATCGGGGAAATCAGAAGGCTGTCCTTGCCTGATATACATCTGACTTCCGTCTCTTTCCCTTGTGTGAAATTGTCACGATATTCCTCGAACTGCCCGAAATCCCCACTGAACTTGCGGGATCTCGTTTCTACCTCATTCCGTGCCGCTCTCCGTGAACTTTCCTCATGTCGTATGCCGATAAGGGTGACTTTCCCCGCCCCCGATGCCTCCTTGTACTCCGCGCAGCACCAACGAGCACGCATAGTAGGGAGACATCCTTTCTTCAATGCCATATCATACATCGACATCTTCACTTCCCTGAACTCGACATCGGGATATTGCCTGCGGATAAAGCGGATAAGCTGCGGCGGGTCTATCGTTGTGGGTGAGAAGTGTGCCTTGAATTTCACTCCCGCCATCTGCGCTATATGATATAACGCCTGACTGTCTTTCCCGCCCGAAAAGGCTAAATAATAGCCGTTTTCGGGGTCATACATCCTCGCAATCCGCTCTGCTTTCTGCAACAGGGCGATGCTCTTGTCTATACGATATTTTAGTCCGTCTGTCATATTGTCCCCTGTAAAGAATTGTCGGAACAGCCAAAAGCGAATGGTGCAATCCGCTATAGCTGGAAAGACCGTTGTAACCATTCATAATCCAACCATAGTCCTCATTGTACCTAGAACAAGACCAAACGAAGCTGGTGAAGTCTCGGAGCAAGTCTGCTCCCTCGATTGTCTCCGCCAGTGCATCAATGGCTTTTTTCTGGTCTTGGAGTTCCATCGCCGCGAGCAGTGTCGGCAATGCGAAGATGCCATGTTCATCTGAATGGAACAGGGAGACAAATTCCACGGCAGGACTACCACAAATATCCAACTTCCTTGTCGCCCTGAGGTTATCTGTTTTCTTCAACGCAGAAATCTCTGTGTCAGGCTCCTGTCCGTAATACTCCGCGTTTTTAAGAAGGATCCTTTCTGCATACCTCGGGTAGATGAGTGCCCTCTGACCATTAAGAAGGCTTATCTCGATTCCCTCGATGCTTTCGAGCCTGTTGTGTCCCTCACATCCTTTCTTGTAAATAATTCTTGCCATAATTATTATTTTTCAAAATAAAACTTTCCGTTCCATTCGTGTTCTTCCAAAATGCCGTATTTTATTGCCAATTTGGTAGCGAATGTGTGTTTGTAATCAAGTTCTTTAAGGAGTTTTTTACGGAAGCCATCAACCGTTAACATCCCTTTGTAGAAATTGCAAGCACGGCAAGATGGATTATAATTGTCTATAACATCCTTCCCAATACCGCCTAAATGTTTCTCCATTCGCACCTCGTTGTTTCGGCATTTTGGAACGATGTGGTCAACCTGCATATCTTCATAGTCTATCTCACAACCGCAATATGCACAATGTCCATTATACTTGTTATAGACTTGTAGCCGTGTTTCCTTTTTCAATTTTATTCCTCCCATTCAACTTTAACGGTTGCTATATATGTTTTATAAGTTTCTCCAGCACAACGCGCTTCCTTTTCACTTGGGTAAATTGACTTGTAACAATATTTATAGCCTTTGGTGGACTCAAAAACATTCACCCACCCCTCTTTCTTTGTCGGGTAAAACATCAAATCCAAATTAGAAGAAGGTTCATTGTTTTTCCAAAATCCCCCTTGTGTATTATAAGTGTAGATGGTTTCAGTGCCATCTTTTTCTTTAATTAAAGCGATGATGGGGCGTTCGTAGTTTCTATCTGTGCAGATAATTCTTACTGCCAAACCATTTCTTGTTACAACCCGCCTGTCGGGGCTTTTGAGATATTCTTCTAAATTAAATTGTCTCATTTTTTATTCCTCCCATAAATTCAAAAAACTTCTGTTTACCGCTTTTGATTGCTTTACTATCTCTCAACCAATCATCTATACGATTGTCATTTGCAAGGTATTCTTCAATCCACTTGGCAGCTTGTTGAGTAGCCAGCTTATAGCCAAAGAGAAATGCTTTATTTATTGCTCTATCAATATGAATTTTTCCCATTACAATAACGGTTTAGCGGTTTCTAAAAGGTCTTTGAATGTCTCGGCAAAGTCTTTTGCATCTTCTTTAGAGACGAAGGACAATCCTGTGGAAGTATGCCCGCGGAAGATGTCAAATTTTCCATCTTGATAAAGGATTTTATATGTAGTTGGCAATTCCTCTAAATTCTCATCTTTTACCCACACGTTCCTCAATTGAAAGAGCTTCATATAGGCAACAAACGCCGCGCAGTGGTCTTTGGGCATTATATTGATATCTATTTTAGAGTTTCTTTCTCCACGGCGTTCCATAGGGTGAACTTCGCCCCAATTAGTCATGAAGTAATCACCCTCTTTTATGGGACTTTGTTTACAATATGCCTCCCAAGACATGGGTTTGCTGTTGGAGTTATACCATTTCTGGTACTCTTCGTCGCGGCCTTCCCATATGTTTCTACCCTGTGATGTCTTATCCCAGTCAAATGCGTCCCGTAGAAAATCTTCGTCATAATACATTTGATAATTTCCAAGAAAAAATACAGCCTCATAGAAGGCATATCTCCATGGTTGTTCATTCAACCATTCAATTATTTGCTTCTCTGTTTTCATAGCTATTCAATTTCAACAGGTTCATCAAAGGTGAAATACCCTTCTTCGTTTTCGGATGCCCATAAAGTTCCTGAAGGCAATCCCATATCAACGTATTCTTTTCCCATATCAAAATGCTATCTTAAATGGTTTATTTCTTAATGTTGGCCGTTGGTCTTCGATGAACTTCCGCAGGTCTTTCTCGTCAAGCGGGAACAGCGGGCAGTACTCGTATGTGAGCGTGCACTGCCACCTGTCACCGAGCATAACATCAAACTTAATCTTCTTCATTTCCCGTTTCTATTAAAACTCCGTTTTCCAACTTATACCAAGTGTCTGCCTTAACCTGTTCGCCGTCCACCTTGAACGCCTTTACATCCTTTATGGGATAGCCCGCGCCATCCCATTCATCGCGCTCGGCAAGCACAAGCCAAGTTCCCAATGCTCCGCGTGCTTTGCTATCATAACCCACACTTATTGCAATAGAATGTTCCCCAGATGTTTCCGCTACACCCTTATAGCCCGAGTTGGATGCTGCACCACAATCGCCCGAGTTGGATGCTACACCCTTATAGCCCGAGTTGGATGCTGCACCACAATCGCCCGAGTTGGATGCTACACC
>ERZ1034992.202-NODE-202-length-38007-cov-5.890230_pt1 | contig 38007 bp, 31 predicted proteins | sample MGYA00520695_ERZ1034992 | MGnify/ENA primary metagenome ERZ1034992 (study PRJEB33766, sample SAMN09781778) | gut metagenome | biome: gut microbiome | host: Homo sapiens | place: Madagascar | study: EMG produced TPA metagenomics assembly of the PRJNA485056 data set...
TCGACTTCAGTTCTTTGCTTGAAAGCGTGTTTATATGCATAGCTTTCGCGAGGGACCTGAGAACGGGCGTCATTGGTGACATCGATATACAGTGTCTCGTATTTTTGGAAAAATGAGCTCGATTTGTAAATGCTCTCATAATCATAAAATAATGAAAGTTGCATTGAAATTTTATCCTTCCGCTTTTTGTATGTTATTTGTTTTTAGTCGGATAAATGATAGACAATCAGCGGAGGATTTTGATCGCAGAAAATCAGTAAAAAATGCTGATTTTTGAATATAAATTGGAGGTTTTACAGAAACCATAAACCTAAAAAAAACAAGGGAGAAAACAATGTATCCGGTGATTTTTACATCGTTTTTCGCATTCACCGCACTGGTGGCGGTCGGAACTTGGCTGATGGTCCGGAAAAAAGAACGCAATTCCGCTGACGGTTATTTTCTGGCGGGACGTTCCCTCACTTTTCCGTTCATAGCCGGTTCACTGCTGCTGACCAACCTGTCCACCGAACAGATGGTCGGTCTGAACGGTTCGGCTTTTGCGGAAGGTTTTTCCGTGATGGCGTGGGAAATTCTGGCGGTCGTGGCGCTGATTGCCATGGCGTGGTTCTTTCTGCCGCGTTTTCTGCGTGCGGGCGTAACCACCGTGCCGGAATTCCTGACATTGCGTTTCAGCCGCAGCACCGGCGCTTTGACCAACATTGTTTTCCTGCTGGCGTACACATTCGGTCTGCTTCCCATCATACTCTACACCGGGGCGACCGGTCTGAACGGCATTTTCGACATGAAGGAGCTGACCGGCATACCCAATGAAACTGTTCTGCTCTGGGGAATGGTCTGGTTTGTCGGACTCGCCGGCGCGGTTTATGCGCTGTTCGGCGGACTGCGTTCCGTGGCGGTGTCCGACACGCTCAACGGAATCGGGCTGCTCATCGGGGGATTCATGATAGTGTACTTTGCGCTGGACAAGATTTCCGGCGGAACCGGAGTTCTGGCAGGATACCGGATTCTGCATGATGCATTGCCGGAAAAATTCAATTCCATCGGTTCGGCATCCGGCAGCGTGCCGTTTTCCACGCTGTTCACCGGAGTGCTGATCATCAATCTGTTCTACTGGTGCACCAACCAGCAGATCATTCAGCGTACCTTCGGCGCGAGTTCTTTGGCGGAAGGGCAGAAAGGGGTTCTGCTGACCGGATTTCTGAAACTGTTCGGACCGCTCTATCTGGTCCTGCCCGGCGTGGCGGCGTTTTATCTGTTCAGCAAATCCGGAATCAAACCGGATCATGCGTACGGGACACTGGTACATGCCGTGCTGCCCGCGCCGCTGACCGGATTCTTTGCGGCGGTCATGGTCGGCGCGATTCTGAGTTCCTTCAATTCCGCGCTGAACTCCGCATGTACACTGTTCAGTCTGGGGATCTACAAGGAATTCATCCGGAAAGACGCCACGGACCTGCAAGTGGTGCAGTCCGGAAAAATCTTCGGCTGGATCGTCGCCCTCGCTTCCATGTGCGTTGCCCCGCTGCTGGCTGGCACAACCAGTATTTTCACGTATCTGCAATACATGAATTCCGTTTATTTCATTCCGATCTTCGCCGTGGTGCTGGTCGGGATGCTGACCCGGCGGGTGCCGCCGTTTGCCGCCAACATTGCTCTGATCGGCGGCTGTGCGGTCATGGGACTGGGACTGGCTTTCCGCATTCCCGTGCATCAATACCACTACGCCGCGCTGGTCTTTGTCCTGCTGGCGGGCTTCATGCTGTTGACGGGACTGGTGAAACCGCTCCCTGCGCCGCGTCTCATTCCTGATGCCAAAGCCATTGACATGACTCCGTGGCGTCCGGCATACTGGATCGGCGGCGCATTGCTGGTCGTGGTCATCGCCATCTATGCTTCGATGGCGAAATTCTGAATCCGGCTCAGCCGAAGTCGCCGCCGAGCATTCCGAAATAGCGGACACCCGGTTTCGGACCGGGTCGTCCGTAATCCATGCAGATCAGAGTCGTTCCGCATTCCAGCCCGCGGTACAATGCCATGTCCACCATGCGGGTGCGGGCTTCCGGAATAATCAGCAGGGTTTTCTGTGCGGGGACGCCCGCCTGTGCGACTGCGGCAAACAGATCAAATGCATCTTCCTCGGTGTCTGCGGTTAAGGCGGATGCCTGACGGGAAACCGGTCCCTGCCGTCCGATGACAAATCCGTTCATGGAACCGTCCGGACGGTTGAGCCGGAAACTGATCTGCGGGGACTGGTGATAGAAATACCGCAGGATACTGCCGCGTTCCACACCGAACGACTTTGCATCCAGGGCGATTGCTTCCTCCAGATCTTTCTCCTGCAAAGGAATCACGGATTCCGGAACCGGCGCGCGGTAAAGCGGGGAAAAATATTTGTGCATGATGGCGTAAGTTGAAAATCCCAGCTTGGAATAAACCCGGCTGCCGGCACAGGTGGCATAAAGCCGCAGAGTTTTCCAGTCTCTGAGATAATCCATGAGAGTCCGGAGCATCTGCGTGGCAATACCGTGTCCGCGGAACTCCTCCATCACCACGACCATGTTGATGAACGCGATTTCATGGTCGCCGTAAAGTTTGGCTGCCGCAGAACCGATCACGTCTGAACCGTGCATGGCATAGAAACAGACCGCATCCGGACGGTTCACCATCTCGGCGCAGTCACTGTAAGTCTGATTCCAGCCGACGGACCCGGCAAGACGAAGCAAATTGTCCGCTTCCACAGCCTGTTTGATCTGAATCCCGGATATCATGATGCTCTGCCCTCCTTGAATTTTCCGTTTTGAATGAAACAGCGGGTCTGTTCCGCGGCTTCTGCGGAAAACAGAATCCCCGTATGAGTGCCTTTGAGTACAATATGCGCCCATTCATGGGTCAGGTGAGTGTACGGACGCCGCACTTCCCAGTCGCAGGACGCCGCAATGACGCCGATCTCGCAACTGTGCGGCGGTTCAGGAAATGTGTTGGCAAAGGAACCCGGGGCGGAAGACAGATTGTGTATTGCTGCCACTATATGCCGTGCGCCCGGCACGATTTTCACCGCCAGAGCCGCCATGTCCGAACCCTTGTTCGGCGGAGCAATCATCACCACTCTGCCGATCTGTTTCCGCCGTTCCGGACTGATGTCATTCACTGCGGCACGGAACAGCAGACCGCCCATGCTGTGGGTAACAAAATGAATTTTCGCGGCGGTGTTGAATCTTTCCGCATTGAGGAACGCGGCAAGTCCCTCCCCCAGCGGCGGAAGTTCCTGCGTGACTGTCGGATAATCATATGCGGCAGTGCGGTACCCGCATTTCCGGAGATGTCGGGCCAGCGGAGCCATGATATACGCTCCGGTAAACAGTCCGTGCAGCAGCACCACGGTTTCCCCGTTGCCGTTTTCCGGATTCATAAACCGGTCTTTCCCTTTGAAGAAGATGCCCATGTTCTCTCCTCGTTTTCCACAATATATATCCGGGTCGGCAGATTTGCAATTTGAAGTTTTGAATTTATGTGATATATTGATGAAAGAATTGAAGTGAAATCTTTTTATGGAGAAAATAAGGCATGAGCAATCAGGGCGAAAAACTGACTTACAAAACGGCTGGCGTAGACATTGATCTTGCCACCAACCTTCTGAAAAGCGTGAAACCGAAACTGGCTCAGGCCAGACGTCCGGAAATGCTGGCTCCCATCGGCGGATTCGGCGGTCTGTTCCAGATCGACCTGACCAAATACAAAAACCCGGTCATGGTCGCCAGCATCGACGGCGTCGGAACCAAACTCATGGTCGCCGCCATGATGCAGCAGTATGAATCCGTGGGTCATGACATTGTCAACCACTGTGTCAACGACATCGGCGTACAGGGTGCGGAACCCGTTTATTTCCTGGATTACATCGGCATCGGAAAACTCCGCAGCCCCCTGTATGAACAGGTCCTCTCCGGCATTGCTGACGCCTGCCGCGAAGTGAACTGCGCTCTCCTCGGCGGCGAAACCGCTGAAATGCCCGGCATGTACGGCAACGATTTCGACCTGGTCGGCGTCATCACCGGCATGGTCGACAAAGACAAAATCATCACCGGCGAGAAGATCCGTCCCGGACACGTTGCCATCGGTCTGCGTTCCAACGGCTTGCACACCAACGGTTTCAGCCTTGCACGCCGCATTCTGTTCGACGACGGACGCTATGATGTGAACTCCCGTCCAGCCGAACTGAACGGCGATTCCGTGGGCGAAGCTCTCCTCAAACCCCATACCTGCTACTGGAAGGCAATCAAAGGCATGATGGATGCCGGCGCGTCTCTGGACGGCGTGGCGCACATCACCGGCGGCGGTCTGTTTGACAACGTGCCGCGCATTCTGCCGAAAGATGTCAACGCTGTGTTCAGCAAATCCGCAATCAAAAATCCGCCGCCGATCTTTGACCTGATGGTGAAAGCCGCGGATCTGGAAGACGCCGAAGCCTACCGCGTTTTCAACATGGGCGTCGGCATGGTCTTCTTTGTCCCCGCCGCAGAGGAAGCGGAAACTCTCCGCATCTGCCGCGAAGCCGGTTTCGAAGCCTTCACCTGCGGAAAAGTCGTTCCCGGCGAAGGAAAATCCTGCGTGGAAGCATAAAATGTTCATGGGGTTATCATCCCCGGAAAAGAGGTAATAAAATGAAAGTATTCATGAGTCTCGCCGCTGCGGCAGCCATGTCCGTGTTCATGGTCGGATGCTGCTGCAAATCCGAATGTCCGCAGAAAAAAGCCGAGCCTTGCGCTCCCAAAGCCCAGTGTGTCTACGTCTGCGGTCAGGATGCCGTCTGCAAAAAAGGACAGCCCTGCCCCAAAGCCGAATGCAAACAGGTCTGCAACAAGCCGGCTCAGGAAAAATGCAAAAAGGCATGTCCTGAAAAAGCTCAGAGAAACTGCAAAAAAGCCTGCCCCTAAGCGGCAAAATAAGTTTTCCTGAAAAAACGGACGGAAACACCCGCAGGCTGCGGCCTTCACGGGTGTTTTTCTTTTTCATTCCGGTAGCGGATAATTCTCGCATAAGCCGCGGAAATTACAGCGGAGACAGTTTTCCGGATATTCCGTCCGCTCGAAATGTTCCAGGGTTACACCGCCCGGCAAACGAAGCAGACGGTGCATGGCATCCGCACTTTCACCCACAAAATCACTGCTGACGGGAACCGGAATGATGCAATGCCGGATCAGTCCTTCTTCCGTGCAGGAAATCTTCTTGATCCGAACGGAAAAACCGGGGTATTTTTCTGCGCACCAGGCGGCAAAAACCCGTTCCGTCAAACCATATTCCTCTTCATCCATCCGCAGATCCGTTCCGCCGGATGACGCGGAAAGAAAATGAAAAGTCCAGGCATGAACTCCGTGGTGCTGCACCGCATACAGCCAGGGACGCAAAGAAATATTCACCCCGCGCATACGGAAACTGCGGTGTTCCGGCGGCAGACGCCAGCAGAGTGAATCGACGGAAGCCAGTTCATCCGGCAGTTCAGAATCCTCCCACAGACGGAAAAACATGGCGAAACGCTCTCTTGCCGCATTCATCAGCGCGGCAGATGAAACAAATTCGCCGGTCTGATAATGCAGTTCCGCAAAAGACGTAAGTTTCGGATCTTCCAGATACGCTTCATGTTCCAGTTCATCTGCCGCCCGCAGCAGACGCGATGAAACTTCTATCTGCAGTTCTTCTGTCAATGCTTCGGCTCGTGCCATCGGCGGAACTGCGGCTATCGCCTGCAAGGCACGGGCTGTAGATTCTTCCAGCACCTCTCCCAGCCAGCTGTCCAGTGTGGAAAGATACTTCAGCAGGTATGCGTGCAGAGCGGCGTCCCCCGACAGGACATCCCAGCCGCCCTGTGCCAGATAATGCCGGAAAAACCACGCTCTCCGGCATTTGCGGAACAGAAAATGTTTTGCCGGCGACCAGCTGAACTCCTCCGCGGAAACCGGCTGATCCGGCCGGGCGGCATCCAGAACCCAGCGGCGGAAATCCGGCATATCAGAAATCCGCCGACAGGAAATACAGCATTCCGCGCTTCGGCGCAAAGGTTCCGTGGAACGGCTTGCCGTCCAGCGACACATTCACCGGAATGGAACTCCGGGACATCAGAACGGACGCCATCTGCCGGATAAAATTGAACTGCTCCTGGTAACGGATCACCATATAGGGTTTCCCGTTCAGTTCCGCTTCTTTGGCTGCCAGTGCGGCAGCATCGCGGAAATAGCCGAGCTGATCGACCAGCTTCAGCTTCAACGCCTGTTCCCCGTCGAAAACCCTGCCGTTGCCGATCACAGAATTGCGAATTTCCGCTTCCGGAATGTTTCGGGAACGCGACACAATTCCCACAAAAACATTGTACGTATTGTTCACCAGTTCCTGCACCACCCGGACTTCTTCCGGAGTGCGCGGACGCGCTCCGTTGAGCATGTCTTTCATTTTGCCGGAAGTATAGACTTCCGCCTGAAGACCGATTTTATCGAACAGCCCACGGTAATTGTATGTCGAGAGAATAACGCCGATGCTTCCGGTCATAGTCAGGCGGTTGGCTACGATGGGTTTACACGCTGCGGCAACATAATAACCGCCGCTGGCTGCCATGCTGTTCATCATGGCAACGGCAGGTTTCTTCGTTTTCTGACGGAACAGCCGGATTTCTTCGTAAATCTCATCCGCCGCCACAACTTCACCGCCGGGCGTATTCAAGTTGACAATCAGGGCTGCAACCTCCGGATCAGCGGCTGCCCGCCGGATTCGCGCACAAATTGCCCCGGACTCCGCCTCCTCGCTGAAACTGCCGGAGCGCGACACAATCACGCCGTTGACGTCCACAACGGCAATTTTCACTGCGGAAACCTCTTTCGAACCGCAGACATATTCCTCCTTGAATGATTTCGGGTCGTCCGGCAATGCGGTATCTTCTTCATATTCGGTGAAGAGAACGACAAGACCGACCACGCCCGCCACGATCACTGCCGCCAGCAGCAGAACAGCCAGCGTGAACCCGAAAAAACATCCGAAACATCCCCGCCCGGAACGGGCAGGTGTACTGTTGACATTTTCAGCCATGAAAAATAAACTCCATTTTGATTATATGCATTGTATCATTTGAGGTTCGAAAACTGTGCTTCGGAAATTCCGTGCCTGTTCCGCATCATACTCCGCCGCCGACGGAGTGAGACAGCTTGCAGTGGCGGCGCAGAGCCCCAGCTGAAACGCTTCCAGCGGCACCGTCCCCTTCATGATTTCAGAACAGGTTACGGCAGAACAGGTGTCCCCCGCTCCGATCGGATTGAGCGCGCGCGGGATCGACGGCACCGCCAGTTTCCAGATTTTTTCTCCGTCGAAAAACCAGGCGGATTCCGGTCCGTCCGTTACCGCTGCCAGTTTCAGACCGTAGGTTTCGCGGCAAAAGCGGAACGCCTCAGCCAGTTCTGTCTGTCCGGTCAGCTTGAGGATTTCCATCTTGTTGACTTTCAGCATGGATACGCCTTGTTTCAATGAATCCTCCACATTCATGAAGGAATCCAGCAGAATGAATTTTTGCAGCTGCGCGGCATGACCAATCAGACCGGCATAAAAATCCGGCTGAACACCCGGCGGGTACGTCCCGCACACCGCCAGAGCATCCGCCAGCTCCAGCGACTGAACCGCGGTACGGTACAGTTCTCCGGAGGTTTCAAAGGAAATCGGTTCACTCGGTTCGATCAGCTCGGTAACACTGTGAGGATTTTCACTGATGACGGTGGAACAGGTCCGCGTTACTGCCGGAGAAAACAGTGTCGTATGGCTGATCCCTTCCCGGTCAAGCACTTCCGTCAGCATTTTCCCGGTATCGCCGCCGGCGAATTGCAGCAGACGGGTCCGCGCCGCGCTCCATTGCCGGGCGGCACGGCAGAAGTTGATGCCTTTCCCGGAAGCGGTCTGTTCCAAAGCGTATGCACGATTGACTTCTCCCGGTATCATGGAACGGAAATGCAGGGTTTTCTGCCAGGACGGATTCAATCCGCAGACCAGTATTGTTTTCATCATGATTCCTCCTCGTTTGCAGGACAAGATAACATCAGAAACAGATTTTGTCAAGTGTTTCCGGTGCAGAATGTCTGTAACGTATCATTTTTTCCGTTTGGCGGCAAGACAGGCTTCGTAATCCGCAATCAAGGTATCGGACATTTTTTTCCACGGGAATTTGTCCCGGACCAGACTGCGGCCGTATTCTCCCAGTCCGCGCCGTTCGTCCGGATGTTCCAGAACCCGGATCAATGCCTGAGCCGCGGCTTCGTGATTTCCCGGCGGAACCAGAAAACCGCTTTTGCCGTCCAGCACCACTTCCGGTGTTCCGTCCAGCGGATACGCAACCACCGGCTTCGCTTCCGCCAGAGCCTGCACCGCCACGCGCGGCAGCCCTTCCTTCAATGAAAAATGCGCCACAACATCCGTCAGGGCAATGTATTCGGCAATCCGATCAGGTGAAACCAGTCCGGCAAAAATCACCCGGTCGCGGATGCCCAGTTCCTCCGTCATTTTTTCGTAAGCCGCCCGGCTGGGTCCATCCCCCATAATCAGGAAACGCACATCCGGACACGCCCGCGCCACCTGCGCCGCCACGGGAAAGAAATCTTCATATCCTTTGCGCGGGAACAGACGCGCCACCGCGCCGACCACCCGGCAGTTTTCCGGTATGCCGAGTTCCGAACGCAAAGCCGCATCGGGCTGCGCATCCAGAAAACGTTCCAATTCCATGCCGCTGTAAACTACTTTGAACTGTTCCGGACGCCCGATTTTCGCGGCAAGACACTGATCAATCATCGCCTGTGCCACGGAATAAATCCGGTCACAGCGGTTCGCCGCAAAACGTTCCGCACGAATATACAGCTGATTCTTCAGAAAACTGTCATACGGTCCGAATGCCAGACCGTGTATCGTATGCACCACCAGCGGAACTCCAGCCATGCGCCCCGCAATCCGCCCGACAATCCCCGCTTTCGAGGAATGCGTGTGAATCACGTCAAAACGTTCCTTCTTCAGAAAATCCGCCAGCCAATAAATCGCACGAAGATCGGTCCACGGCGAAATTTCCCGTACAAACAGCGGAGACTCCATCACCGCAAAGCCCGGATTCTTCATCCGCTGAAGCAGACTGCCTTCCCTGCCCTCGGACGGCCCGGACAGCAGCAGACACTCATGCCCCGCCTCCACCAGTCCCCGCGCAGACAGAAAGGTGTTTTCCTGTGCGCCGCCGACAATCATCCGTGTGATAAAATGACAAACCTTCATGTTTTCCTTCCCTTCAGCTTCCACCGGACCGTCTGCATTTCACGGCAGCGCGGCAGTTCCATGACCCGTTCGCAGCCGTTTGTTCTGATCCGCACTGTCATCCCCCCGGACTCCTGCGGAATCATCCGGATATATACTCTAAAAGCATTTTGTGAAATGTCAAAAGAAAATTCATCTTTTTCCACAATAGTTTCCGTTTTTCGGCGTCCGGATTCCCATTTTCCGCCGTTCCGGGGCAGAAATTCAATCCGGGATCCCTGCCGCAATGCCAGTGAACGCGCTTCCCGCGCGGTTCTGTTCCGGGCGGATACCGGCGGCGTCAGATAATTTTCCACCGGCAGAAAAGAAAAAACATATTGCGCTCCGCCGGAATATTTTTCCTCTGCCCCGCTGCACAGCAGCACATTCAGTGCGGGATGTCCCCGGCGTTTCAGATAATCCGTCAGAGCGGATGCCGTCCGGAAATCCGCAGGGTTGACTATCATGGCAAAATTCTGCTCCGGAATGCTCAACGCCAATGCGGGAACCGTCTGGCGTCCGCCATACACTGCCACCGCTTCGGGTTCCGCTGTACCGAACACTCCGGAACACCAGAAAAATCCCAGTCCCAGCAGACAGACCAGACCGGCAAGACCGAGTCTGCGGCCGGAAAAATACAGGAACACCCATAACGCCGGCAATCCGAGAAAAACGGTCCACAGCGGCGGCGACGGCACCATGCCGTTTTCCAGCCCCGCAAAAAAATGACAGACCGGATCAATCACGGACAGCGGCACCGAAAGACAATATCCCGCCAGATTCCCCAGCGGCGGATACAGCAGACAGGGCAGAGCGGTCAGCGTAAACAGTACAAACACCAAGTATGCCGCCGGAATCACAAACAGATTCGCCGGCAAGGCAAACGGTACGCTGATTCCCTGATAAAACACGGTCAGGATAAAGGCACACAGCCAGGCGGTCAGACAGCCTGCCAGAACAGAGCCGGTCCTGATCCATAGATTTGTCCGCATCTGTTCCAGACGGCTCTGTCGTTTATGGGGTGTCCACCGGCGTTTTTCAAAAGCCAATTGCAGCCATTCCGCCGTTTTCGGAGCCGATACAATCAGGAAAAACACGCATAGAAATGAATACTGAAATCCCATATCCAGAATCTGGTACGGATTCCAGAGCAGCAGCAGGGAACACGCCAGAAAAACCGAATTCAGTCCCCCGCCCCGCAGCAGAAACGCCCGCGGAATACACCAGCAGGACAACATCAGCAGAGCACGCAGTGCCGGAGTCTGCATTCCCGTCGCATACACATAAACCAGCGTAATCAAAGGCATCAGCACCATCCGCAGACGGAACGGAACCCACATCAGAAGCAGACAGACAGCCCCGGCAAACATGCCGACATGCAGCCCGCTCACGGTCAGAATATGGATCGTTCCGCTCCGGATGAACGCATCCCGCCCTGACGGCTCAATTCCCTGCCGGCAGCCGAACAGTAAAGCCGCCGCCAGTGAACGGTTCCCCGGATTCATGTTTTTTGTCAGAGAGGAAAGCAGCCGGTCTCTTCCCTTCAGAAGAACACGGTACAAGGAAGCGGACGGCGGCAAAGATATCAGATTTTCCGCTCGGAGCAAATAGCGGATTCCGCGCCGCTCCAGGTATGCACCGTAATCAAAACCGCCCGGCAGCAGCGGCGGATCCGGACGCTGCAGGATGCCATGAACCCGGAAGCGGTCGCCATAAAAAAAACCGGAATGATCCTCCGGAAAAACGGCAATCACGGCGGAATTCATTTTCTGCCATTGATCATGCGGACTGAAACGGAGGGCTGTTACCCGGCAATGTACTCGGCGGGGACGCGGCAAGTCAACGTCATTTCCGCAAAGTGACGGATCGTCAATTTGAATTTCCGCCTCAACAGAAGCCGTCATCCGGGAATACATGGCTTCCCGGAGCAAATCGTTTTCTCGGATTTGCTGATGGCACAGCAGAGAACACATCCCGGCAAACGCCGGCAGTGCCAATTGAAAAAAAACCTGTTTCGCTCCCAGCAGAAACCATCCGGCTGAAATCATCAGAAGGGACGGCACTGTCGACAGCAGCAGCGGTTCTGACGGAAACAGGAGTACCGGCAGAATTGCAGAAAGGACAGCCGCCAGAACCGGAAGACAAGGCAGATCCAGCAGTTTTTCTCTGACGGATAAACGCACGGCTTTGACGGAAAAATTTTTCGTCCCGGATGCGTTTTCCACCTTGAACTCCCCTTGTTTCAGCCTCCGTCAAATATCCGTCATTACTCCGTCAAGATGTCTTTATAAGAACATCCCGGCGGAATCATCGGAAGCACATGTTCTTCATAACCGGTATGACAATCCAGAAGGAAAGAACCGTCTGTTTCCAGCATTTCGCGGATGGCGTCTTCCACTTCTGCACTCGTCCGCACGGTTCGGCCAGGGACGCCGTAGCCGTTGGCAATCATGACAAAATCCGGATAATAGGATTTGCCGTCCAGACGGCTCTTCAATATGGTGTTGCAGTGATTGCTGCCGTAGAAGCGGTCTTCCCATTGTGCAACCATGCCCAGATACTGATTGTTGAGCAGAATCATTTTGACGGGAATATCTTCCGCGACCAGTGTTCCAAGTTCCTGAATATTCATCTGGAATGAACCGTCTCCGTCAATATTGACGACCAGTTTGTCGGGACAGGCGATTTTTGCACCCATTGCGGCAGGCAGACCGAATCCCATGGAACCGAGACCGCCGGACGTCAGGAACTGACGGGGATATTTATATTTGTAGAATTGTGCCGCCCACATCTGATGCTGTCCGACGCCGGGAACAATGACGGCTTCCCCTTTCGTCATTTTATAAAGAGTTTCCAGCACATACTGCGGCTTCGGCGGCATATCCGGCTGTGACGGAGTATATTTGAATGGATGCTCCTGCTTCCATTGAGCAATCTGACGGAACCATTCGTCATAATCTTTGCGCACCGGATTCCGGTTCAATTCGTGCAGAACGTCTTTGATATCCGCCACGATGCCCAGATCCGCACGTTTGTTCTTGTTGATTTCCGAAAAATCAATATCCACATGCACGATGTACGCATCCTGCGCAAACGTTTTGACCGGTCCAGTTACCCGGTCGTCGAACCGCGCACCGAAAGCCAGCAGGAGATCGCATTCATTTACCGCATAATTGGCGCAGTACGTTCCGTGCATACCGGGCCAGCGCAGGGAAAGCGGGTCTTCCGCAGGGAATGCCCCCAATCCCATCAGAGTCGTAGCCACCGGGATGTTCCAGGAATGGGCAAACTGCCGCAATTCTTCGGATGCGCCCGATGCAATAATGCCGCCGCCGGCATAAATGCAGGGAGCCTTGCTGCGGGAAATCGCCTTGCGGATCGCTTCAATATCGGAAGCCATGACCGCAGGGTGTTCCTCATTCGGGACATGCACCTGTTCCCATTCCGGATAAACCGGAACAAATTTCGCCTGCTGGATGTTTTTGGGAATATCCACCAGTACCGGCCCCGGACGCCCGGACGAAGCCAGCTTGAACGCTTCAAACATAATGGAAGGAATGTCTTCCGGTTTCAGCACCAGGAAACTGTGTTTCACCAGCGGACGCGTTACCCCGATGATGTCCGTTTCCTGAAATGCGTTTTTGCCGATGAACGATGCACCCACTTGTCCGGTGATGAACACCACCGGAATGGAATCCATATAGGCGTCCGCGATTCCGGTAATCAGATTGGTCGCGCCGGGACCGCTGGTCGCCATACAGCAGCCGGTCTTGCCGGAAATCCGGGCATAACCATCCGCCGCAAACGCCCCGCCCTGTTCATGACGCGGCAGAACCACGCGGAGTTTGGAATTTTTCAGTGCCTGATGCAGTTCAATGGATTGTCCGCCCGGATACGCAAAAATCACTTCCACGCCGATTTTTTCCAGACAGCGGATCACCACTTCAGCCCCTTTCACGGGCGTTCCATTTGTTGCAGGAATCGTACTCATTTTGAAAACCTGATTATTTCTGAATGAAAGTTAATACTTGAAAAAAAGGAAAACAGTTTCAGCCCGGCTTGCGGAGCGGATCAGTCCAGTAGTTCCGGAACTGCCGCATTCAACGCCGCCGGGCATAGTACAGTCACTCGTCGTTTTTCCATCATCTCGGAGATACTCATAAATCCCGCCTGTAATTTTATTCCTTATAATATACAGCTAATCCGAAAAAAAATCAAGCCGCCGGAACAACGTTTTCTCCGACGGGTCTGTAAAACAGGAAAATTCCCGGTTTTGCGATTTGAATTTTCCCGATTAAGTGTTCTATTATCCGGCGTTTCAATATAAAGTTCAGCGGCAGGAGGTGTGTCATGGAAAAAATAATATCCGGAGTCTTGATCAAGGTGAAGAATCTTTCCCTCTGCAAAGCCTTCTACCGTGATGTTCTGGAACTGGGGGAACCGGTGCTGAACAGCAGTTTTCTGGCGGAATTCCGGATCAGCGACAGCTTTTCCCTGTTTCTGGAACGGGATGAATGGGCGGAAATGCCGTCTGTTTCCGGTCGGGTCTCATGGTTCTGTCCCGGCAATGCGGACCGGATCCGGAAGAATCTGGCGGCTTACGGTTATCCTGCGCCTGCTCCGGTCTGTTCAGAAAAAGCCGGCATTCAGTTCTGCCGTTTCACCGATCCCGAAGGAAATGAAATTCTGGTCGCCGATTCCTGACCGGACAGTACTGCCAAAAATCCGCAGTTGGCAAAAACAATAGCTTTCCCATACACTGTTCACGCTCAAAACATAATTGCGTTTTTATGAAAATTTTCGATTTCCGGACTTTTGGCAGTGCCGTCTGACCGCTGCGGCGGCAGAAAAAAAGCAACTTTTTTCTTAATATTTCTTGATATAATGACGGGAACAGAGTACATTATTACATGGTTTTGTCTGCTTCAACAATCTATCAGGGAAAGGCTGGTTTTATGTTTTTTCGCTTCTGCGTTCTTTTCGCCTTCGCATTCCTGCCCGGATTGTATCTTTCCGCTGCCGGAATAGCGGATTTCATTCCCCGTCAATCCCAGCAGGTCATTCAGATCAATATGACGGAGATTCTCGGCAAAGGCAATGTTGCCAATCTGACAGTCTCCGAGACATTCCGTCATATCGGCTTTCAGACGGAAATGCTTAACCGTCCGGATATCAGGAAGTTATTTGAATATATCTGGGTGGTTACTCCGGATTTGACGAAAAAAGACACGTTCATTTTCGTCAGAACAGGAATGACGGAACCGGCTTTTACCGCGGCTTTTTCCCGTCTGGCGGGAGGGCGTCATGTTTCCGTCAACGGTTCGGAACGTTCACTGAAACTGACAGTGCCTTCCAAGGTGCCGGGGATGCCGGACACTACCCGGACTGTCGTTTACAGATTTCTGTCTGCGGATACCGCGGTTTTTGCGGTGGATTCTCTGGTGTCCTACTGGAAACTGCCGCGCGGTATTCCAGCCGGTGAACTTCAGGAAAAACTGATTCCCGACGCCTGGATTTCCGGTTTCACAGCTGCCGACAAACGGCTTCAGCAGAAATATCCGGTAATTCCGCCGTTCCGCCGGGCGGTCTATTCCGTACGGGGTTCGTCCCGCGATCTGAGTTTGAACTGCCGTCTGGCTGCTGTCGACGCGCAGAGCGCCGAACAGCTGTGCGGCGTTTTTCAGCAATACGTACTGCTGGGCGGTGTTCTGCTGAACAAAGCGGAACCGGAACTGGTTCAGGACTGGATCAGTGCATTCAAGATCAGCCGGAACGGATCGGCGGTTTCCGTAACCGCTGTTTTTCCGGAATCCTTCCTGTACCGTCTGAGCGAGGTGTCCGGGAATCTGCTGCTGAACAGCGGAAAACAATGAGAACAGAAAGAGGTAATATTTTATGGCATATCAGGTAACAGCCAGAAAATGGCGTCCGCAGCGTTTTTCCGACATGGTCGGGCAGGAACATATAGCCCGGACTTTGCGCAATGCGATTGTAACGGGACGGATCGCCCATGCATATCTGTTTGTCGGACCGCGCGGTATCGGCAAAACCACTTCGGCGCGTATTTTCGCCAAAGCTCTCAACTGTGAACACCCGGTGGACGGGGAACCCTGCTGCGAATGCGCCTCCTGCAAAGCAATTGCCGATGAATCCAGTGTGGATGTGATTGAGATCGACGCCGCGACTCATACGCAAGTGGAAAAAGCGCGCGACATCTGCGAAGATGTTCTCCACCTGCCGATCGCATCCAAATATAAAATCTATATTATCGACGAAGTCCACATGCTGTCCAAAAGCGCGTGGAATGCGCTGCTCAAAACCATTGAAGAGCCGCCCGCTCATGCCAAGTTCATTTTCGCCACCACGGAAGTCAACAAAGTGCTGCCCACGGTCATTTCCCGCTGTCAGCGGTTTGACCTCTGCCGGATTCCTTCCGAACTGATTGCCCAGCGGCTGGCTTACATCGCTTCGGAGGAAAAAATCAATATTTCCCGTTCAGCTCTGGATGTGATTGCCCGTGCGGCGGACGGCGGAATGCGGGATGCGCAGTCTCTGCTGGATCAGCTGGTTTCATTTTTCGGCAACACCTCCGGCGACGAAACCATATCCGAAGTGCAGGCTCTTTCGCTGTTCGGGCTGACGGCTCCCGGCGAAATGGAAGAACTGCTCAAAGCCATACTTTCCAACGACCGGACTTCGGCGATTCTTTCCATTCATCAGTTTGCAGGGCAGGGAAAGAATCTGGAAACGCTGTTTGAGGAAATCCTGACCTGGCTGCGCGGCATTCTGCTGTGTCTGGTGCTGCCGGAACCCCAGAATGTGCTGGATGAAAATCTGGAGAAAATCAACAGTTACCGGAAACTGGCGGCTCTCACCAATCCGGACACTCTGCAGATTCTGATGGAACAGCTTGCCGCCTCCTCTTACCTGCTCCGGGAAGCCATCAATAAACAGGTGTTCATGGAAACAATTCTGCTGAAATCCATGCGCGCCGCCCATGCTGTCCGGGTGGAAGATCTGCTGATCCGGCTGAACCAGATCCGGAAAAACGGAGAACTGGCAGGCATTGAAAAAGTTCCGACCCTGGCGCAAATTCCAGTGGCTCCGGTGTATGTCCCGGTGTCTCCTGTTCAGCAGAATACTGTCCAGTCCGTACCGGCAGCAGCGGAACCCATGCAGAAAAAACCGGAAACACCTTGCGCTGCACCCGTGACAGAACAATCCGTCAAACCGGCATCAACCGCACCGTCTCCGGCTCCTGAAAAAATTCCGGAATATGCTGCACAGGAAAAAGTTACCCCAGAAAAAGAGCCTGTGACGGAACAGTCCGTCAATATGTCCGAAACAGCAGAACCGCCGGTTATGCCGGAAACACATGAACCTGCCGCTGTATCTGCGCCATCAGTGCCGGCACAAACCGCACCGGCAGAAATGACGGAATCATCCGTCAATGCGCCGTCAAATGCAGAACCTACTATTGCTGAAGAAATTGCAGAAGAAGCAGAAGAAGACGAACAGGAAGCCGTTCAGGAGGATATGGAGTTATCTGCGCAAGCTGAAAATCATGGGCATGGCAGTTCCATGTCTTTGAAAGAACGTTTTTCTCCGGAACTGCTGTGGACAAAACTGACGGAAGCCATTCAATACCGGCAGCCGAGTCTCGCCGGCATGATGCAGGACGGAATGCCGGACCGGATTGAAAATTCTCTGCTGCATGTGCTGTTTGACGAAAAAGACGGCAGCATGGTTTGTGCGGCATTGAATGAAGCCAAGCCGCTGCTTCAGCAGGAACTGAAGGAACTGACGGGTGATAAATATGCCGATCTGACTCTCCGGCTGAAAAAAGGTCTGCACTCGGAAGAAACGCCGAAACGGAAACTGGAAGAACTGAAACGGGATGTGGCAGACAACCCGCTGGTAAAAGAAACATCCGATCTGTTTGCCGGAGTAATTGTGGATGTATTTGAATGAGGGATGAATCATGAATCTGAAAAAAACTCTGATATACGGGCTGACGGCGGCAGCGATGCTGTTTGCCGCAGGATGTGCAAGTGATCCCTGGGCGGATGTGCCGGAATTTGAAGTTGTTACGCTGGAACCGTCGGCTGACGGTGATTTTCTGGAAGATGGTCATTTTCTGATGTGGTGGAATTTTCTGGGACCGATTCCGCAGGGAAAAGAGCCGTCCCTGCACAAAGAATATATTCCGGACGAAAAAATTCTGTGCGGAAACCGGAATGCGCCGCGCGGCGCAAGATGGTATCGGACACTGTCGCGGAATGAAGGAGCGGAAGCGGTTCCGGGGCAGGTGGATTTTTCCAGATACTTCAAGCTGAACCCCGATGCCGCTGTTCCCAGTGTTTTTTATGCCTGTATTTCCCTGAAAAGCGACCGGGAACGCAAAGGACTGGTGCTGAATGCCGGCAGCTGCGGAAAATTGAAAGTCTGGATCAACGGGACTGCGGTATATTCCTATGAAAAAGGAGCCAGACCGTTGAAACCGGATACGGACAAAGTGGAAGGAATCATACTCCGGAAGGGTTTCAACCGGATTACAGTGAAATATATGGACAATGGCGGAGATTACCGGAATCAGCGGAAATTCTGTCTGCGGTTCACCGATGCCGCGGGCAAACCGACCCGGATCCGCTGAATCTTCTGAAGATCGGATGAAAATGAACAACGAGAACAAGATAAAGATCGTATTTTTAGGAGCGGGGGCATTTGCTCCGCCGGTGCTGGATGCCTTGCTCCGGGATCCGGACATTGAAGTGCTTTCCGTAGTAACGCAGCCGGACAAACCGGCGGGCAGGAAAGGCGTTCTGACCCCGTCGCCGCTGGGAAAATGGTGCGAAACGGCGGGAGTTCCGTTTGAACGGGTTCCGTCGGTGAATGCGCCGGACTGGCTGGACAAATGCCGGGCATTGGCGCCGGATCTGGCTGTGGTGGTTTCCTTTGGGCAGCTGCTGAAAACGGAACTGCTGGAACTGCCGCCGCTGGGATGTCTGAACGTTCATGCTTCGCTGCTGCCGAAATACCGCGGAGCATCCCCGATCGTTTCCTCCATTTTGAACGGAGAAACGGTTACAGGCGTATCCTTCATGCGCATGGAAAAGGGGCTGGACACCGGTCCGGTCTATCAGCAGCTGGAACTTGCGATAGATGAAGGAATTACGGCACCCGAACTGGAAAACCGGCTGGCTTGTCTTGCCGGACAGCACATCGGAAACTGCATCCGGGCTCTGGCGTTGGGAACACTGCAAGCCAGAGAACAGGATCATGCGACGGCAACCTTGTCGCGCAAAATCCGCAAGTCTCACGCCTCCATCGACTGGCAGGAGGACGCCGCGGCATTGTCGCGCAAAATCCGGGCGTTTTATCCGTGGCCGTCTGCGATCTTTACATTCCCGCGGGGGGAACGGACCGTCATGGTCAAGATTTCCGCCGGCCGTGCCGAACCGTACAGCGGCAAAGCCCGGCCCGGAGAAATCATCTCAATCACACAGCAGGGGATCCTTGCGGCGTGCGGCAGTAATGCTCTGCTGCTGGAAAGAGTGATCCCGGAAGGAAAAAAGGAAATGAAAGCCGCAGATTTTGCCAACGGTTTCCGGCTGGAACCCGGCGCTGTCTTCTTCAATGGACCGGGCATTTCCGCAACATAAGGTGCAACAGCAAGATGCTTAAAAAAGACAAAAAACAAATCATCATCAACTGCGAGGAGCTGGAAACCCGTTTCGCGCTGCTCAAGAATTCACGTCTGGAAGAATACGAGATTGAACGGCCTTCCGATGACATTCTGCCGGGGTCGATTTATCTGGGGAAAGTGGTCCGGCTGGAACCGTCGCTGGAAGCGGCGTTTGTGGACATCGGAGCGGAAAAGAATGCGTTTCTGCACTACCGCGACATGATGCCCGTAACCCATGACATTGTTGAAAACATCAAGAAAATCAACGAAGGCGGGGATTCCGCCGCGCCTACGGGCAAAAAGAAACGTTTTCTGAGCGGTTTTTCGGAAAAAATACGTAATTTTCTCGGCGGCGACCGTTCCCGGCGTCTGCGCGATCTGGAAACCGCCATTCACAAAGGCAACATCACCGTGAAAGACATCCCGCGCATGTTTCCTGCGGGCTCCGAACTGCTGGTGCAGGTTACGAAAGGACCAATCGGCACCAAAGGGGCGCGGGTAACCACCAATCTGACAATTCCCGGCCGTTATCTGGTGCTGCTGCCGTATGCCGACCACATCGGGCTGTCCTCCAAAATCGATGAGAAAAAAGAACGTGACCGTCTGCGTAAAATTCTTCAGGAGCTGGATGTTCCGGAAGGTATGGGGCTGATCTGCCGTACCGTCGGCGAAGGCCGCAAAGCGTTGTTCTTCAAACGGGATCTGGACATGCTGCTGTCGCTCTGGCACAAAGTGGAAACGGCGATTCAGACCCCTCACGCCCCGATGATTGTCTACAAGGAACCCACGCTGCTGGAACGGACTGTGCGCGATTTTCTGACCGATGAAATTGATGAAATTGTCATCGACCGCCGGGAAGACTGCGAGTTTCTGAAAGAAGCGTTTCATCAGTTTGTCGGTTCGGATTTTGACACGAAAGTGGTGTTCTACAACAAAGCGGAACCGATTTTCAGCCATTACAAAGTGCATGAACAGGCGGCAAACATTTTCCAGCGGGTGGTTCAGCTGCCCAGTGGCGGCTATATCTGCATAGACGAGACAGAAGCCCTGGTGGCGATCGACATCAACTCCGGGAAAGCGCGGAACGCCAAGGATCAGGCGGACACCATACTGCAGACCAATATGGAAGCCGCCGAAGAAATCGCCCGGCAGATGCGTCTGCGCAATATCGGCGGACAGATTGTGATTGACTTCATCGACATGCGCAGTGCCAAAGACCGCGAAACCATCAACCGCGCCATGAAGGGATTTGTTGCCGATGACCGGGCAAAAACCCGGATTCTGCCGCTCAGCAAATTCGGGCTGATGGAAATGACCCGGCAGCGCGAACATGAAAGCCTGCAGGATGTGGTGTATGATCCGTGTCCATACTGCAACGGAACCGGGAGGGTCAAATCAGCGTTGAGCATGAGCGTGGAAATCCAGCGGCGGCTGAAAGAAGTGCTGAAACGCCGCAATTCCCGCAGAAAAATGGCAATCCGGGTCATCATGAACCCGGCAATTCTGGCGCGTCTGAAAAATGAAGACGCCGAACTGCTCCGCAATCTGGAAGAGGAATACGGAAAAGATTTGTCATTCCGCGCCGACCCGACGATTCACATTGAAGATTTCAAGCTGATAGACCCCGAATCCGGACGGGAATACTGAGGAACAGACGCCATGACCGAACAGGAATATTATGAATCCGCAGATTTTTCACTGGAAATCACGGGCAGCAGCCAGGAAATCCGGATTCAGCCGTATATTGATGCTGTATCGGATCGGGAGCGCACCTTGATTGCCTCGTTCCAGGTGGATTCGTTTGAAATGATTGAGTCCGCCCGGATTCCGCTGTCCGAAGGCATGAATCATGTTCCGTTTCAGCAGCCGGTGCGGATTGTAAAGCCATCGCTCTGGCATCCGGCGGGACTGGGAATGCCATCCACCTACCGTTTTTCCGTGGTGTTTCATAAAGGCGGCGCACCGTATTACATGATTGAAAAAAATGTCGGCATCCGTTTCGTGGATTTGAACAAAGATCAGAACATCTTCAGAATCAACGGATTGGAAACGGAATTATGTCGTTTTGAGCCGGATTTCACCATTCCGGAAACGGAATTTGCCGCATCCTTGCCGGGAAACGGACTGGCGGTTCTGCCGGATAATGATCCGGAACTGGACGACAAACTGGACCGCTGCGGCAGAGTCGGTCTGATGGCTGCCGTGGAACTGACCGGAGCAGGGGAGCCGGAACGTTTTCTGGCGCATCCGAGCGTCTGTTTCTTCACTGCCGGTCATGACAGTGCGGGCGAGCGCAACTATCTGGAACGGAACGGTCTGGAACTGCCGCTGGTGTTCCCGGAAGAGCTGGAACTGCTGCTGAAGTAAAAATCAAAGAATGAAAGGATATTCCATGTCGAAAGAATCGAAACACGGCAGACCGCTGGATCAGAAAGCAAAGCTGACCTCCTACTGGCGGCTGCTTGCATATGTAAAGCCTTATAAATGGCGGCTGGTCGTGGGTATTGCTGCGGGAATCATCGCTTCCGGCTCCATGTTCGGCGGACTGATGATGCTGCCGCAGCTGGTCAAAGGAGTGGATATCTCTTCGCCGGAAACGGCTGCCGAAAGCCGCGCGGCGGCGGCGCGGATTGTGAAAACCCTGGAACAGGCAAAGGATGAATCTGCCGCGGAAAAGGAAAAAGCCGTGGAACACCTGCTCACCAAACCGGAAGAAAAGGGTTCTCTGCGCGAGAGCATCGGCAAGACCGAAGCCAGACTGCAGCGTTTTCTGCCGGCGTCATGGAACACTCATGTAAAATACGCTGACGGACATGTCATTCTGGTTCTGTTCGGCAAGACCGTGCTTGACCTGCCGTCCGAAGATCAGGCAGGCAAGATGACCTGGCAGTTCTTTTCAATTTTCGCCCTCGGCTTTGTGCTGCTGTGGGCAATCCGCAATCTGTTCATCTTCATCAACCATTATTATATGCGCTGGGTCGGCACAAAAGTAGTAACCGACCTGCGCCAGGAAGCCTTCCGGAAACTGATGAGTCAGTCCATGCGTTTCTTCGGGAAAATGGACATCGGACAGATGATTTCCCGGACGACCAACGACACCACGGCGATGGAAGCCGCAGTAGCCAACTCCATTGCCGATGCCACCCGCTGTCCGCTGGAAGTGCTGGCATGTATTCTTGCCATTGTGCTGGCAAGTCTCAAATACAACAACTGGCTGCTGCCGCTGATTCTGTTTGTCGGACTGCCTTTCTGCGTGCTTCCGGTGGCAATCATCAGCCGTAAAATCCGGAAAATATACCGGAAATCTTTCCAGCAGATCGCAGTGGTGGTACAGCGGATGCATGAAGTGCTGTCCGGCATCATCGTGGTCAAGGCGTATCACACGGAAGACCGCGAAACCGCGCGTTTTTCCGCAATCAACAACCGGTATTTCATGATCGTGGTCAAAGCGCTGCGCAACCAGCTGTTCATGGCGCCCCTGATGGAAACCGTGGCAGTAACCTCGACCCTGGTTTTTCTGGTATTCAGTTACAGTCAGGGTGTTACGCTTACGGAACTGGTGCAGCTGCTGGCTCCCTGCTTCCTGGCATATACTCCGATCAAAGCCCTGTCGAAAGTATTCAGCAACATTCAGCGGAGCATGGCGGCAGCCGACCGTTATTTCCAGCTGCTGGACATTGACACCAGTCTGAAAGAAAAACCGGACGCCGTAGCCCTGACGCAGTTCAACGACAAAATCCAGTTCGAAAAAGTAACCTTCGCGTACGATCAGCGCAAAATTCTGGACGGCATAGACCTGACCATTCCCAAAGGCCATGTGGTTGCAGTCGTCGGCGCCACAGGTTCGGGAAAAACCACCATCGCCAACCTGATTGCCCGTTTCTATGACGTGGATGACGGCAGAGTGCTGATTGACGGTCATGACGTGCGGGATGTCCGCATTGATTCCCTGCGCGACCAGATCGGCATTGTGTCGCAGGAAGCCATTCTGTTCAACGACACCATTGCCAACAATATCGCCTACGGGGTTCCGAATGCTTCACGGGAACAGATCATTGAAGCCGCCAAACAGGCAAACGCTCATACCTTCATCACGGACGGACGGCACCCGAACGGCTATGAAACGGTTGTCGGGGAAAAAGGTTTCCTGCTCAGCGGCGGCGAAAAACAGCGTGTCTCCATCGCCCGCGCCATTCTCCGCAACCCGCCAATCCTGATTCTGGACGAAGCCACCAGCGCACTGGATACCGTTACGGAACGGCTGGTTCAGGACGCTTTGACCAAGGTCATGGCAAACCGTACGGTTTTCGCCATTGCACACCGTCTCAGCACCATCAAAAATGCCAACCGGATCATTGTTCTGGACAACGGACACATCATCGAATCCGGAACGCATGACGAACTGCTGGCACTGGGCGGGAAATACAAAAAACTGTATGACACCCAGTTCAGCCGCGGCGGAGAATAAAGATTTTTCAACCTGAATTTTTTCCGGAAGGCTAACCAGGACTCCCGTTTACAGCGGGAGTTTTTTTATGAGGAGAATCAGAAAGATACGGCCGCCGGAATAAGGTGTCAGAAAGTCAGTTTTTCGGCGGCTTCAGGGAAATCGCCTTCTTCCACCATAGTCATTTCGGGAAAATGACGTTTCATGGCAGCGGCAAACAAACCTTGTCCGCACTTGCCCAGAGAACGTTTTTTACCGGGCGTGAACAGTTCCACTCCATGCAGACCGCAGCTCGGCGAACGCGCCTTGAAAATGAACGCCGCTATATCCGCGCGTTCCAGCAGATTCACTTCCGTACGGATCCAGTCGTTCAGTTCCTCGGTTTTGTCCTCGCCGGTGGCTGTTACGACCACCCGTGTACCGCGTGCGGAGCTTTCCAGGTGCATCGGAGGACGCGGAATGCCCAGCCCGCAGTTGAATTCCGGGCAGACGGGAATGAACTGCACTTTGTCTTTAAGCAGCTCATAAATCACGGGACACGGCTTCGCGCAGCCGTCATACCGGCACTTGACGCCCAGCAGACATGCGCTGATGCCGATCTTGATTTTTTTGTCCAGCATAGCCGTGTCCCTTGATTTTCAGGTTCAGTCGATCCTCTTGCGCAGTTCGGTCCGGCGGATTTTGCCGCTGGACGTCTTCGGCATGGCTTCGACGAATTCAATTTTACGCGGGTATTTATACGGCGCTGTGTTGTGCTTGACGTAGTTCTGGATTTCCTTCTTGAGTTCATCCGAACCCGTGGTTCCCTTGGTCAGCACGATGAACGCCTTGACCACCTGTCCGCGGATGGGATCGGGGACGCCGACCACAGCGCATTCCAGCACATAGGGGAGTTCCATCAGCACACTTTCGACCTCGAACGGCCCGATGCGGTATCCGGAGGATTTAATCAGGTCGTCGCTGCGGCCGACGTAGAAGAAATAACCGTCTTCATCGCGCCATGCAGTGTCGCCGGTGTAGTACAGACCGTTGCGCCAGCTTTCCGCCGTTTTTTCGGGATCGCGGAAATAATCCAGGAACAGACCGCAGACCTCGTTCTTTTCCGCACGGATGGCGATTTCGCCGACTTCCCCGGATTCCACCGGTTTGCCGTCATGCGTAACCAGCTCGATCTTATACAGTGGGGAAGGTTTGCCCATCGAACCCAGTTTCGGGGTCATGCCGACCAGATTGCCCACGGAGAGCGTGGTTTCCGTCTGTCCGAAACCTTCCATGATTTTCAGCCCGGTTGCCCGCTGGAAGATGTTGAACACTTCCGGATTGAGCGCTTCGCCCGCAGTCGTGGCATACTTGATCGAGCTGAGGTCATATTTGGTGAGATCCTCGCGGATGAAGAACCGGTACATCGTCGGCGGCGCACAGAAAGTCGTGATGTTGTACTGCTTGAACAGACCGAGAATATCGGCGGCGTCAAAGCGGTCGAAGTCATACACGAAAACTGCGCTCTCGCAGAGCCATTGTCCATAGAGTTTACCCCAGGCGGCTTTGCCCCAGCCGGTATCGGAAATCGTGAAATGCAGACCATCCGGCTGGACATTGTGCCACCAGCGCGCTGTGATGATGTGTCCGAGCGAATAGGTGTGCGAATGTTCAACCATTTTGGGATAGCCGGACGTGCCGGAGCTGAAATACATCAGGGCGGGATCATGCGCATTCAATCCTTTCACGCGGGGGAAGCTGTCGCTGTAACGTTCCACTTCGGCGTTGAAATCATGTTCGCATTCGCGCGCTTTGCCGACCGCAATCCGGAATTTGACGCCGGGGGAAGTTTTGAGGGCTTCGTCAACCAGTTCCGGCAGACCGTCATCCGATGAATAGATAACTCCGGAAATCTGTCCCTGCTGGAAACGGTATTCGAAATCCTTGACCTGCAACTGGTTGGAGGCAGGAACCGCCACGGCTCCGATTTTATGCAAAGCGTTGATAATGAACCAGAACTGATAATGACGCTTCAGCACCAGCATGATGCGGTCGCCTTTTTTCACGCCCAGCGAAACCAGATAATTCGCCGTTTTGGAAGACCAGCGGGAAATATCGCGGAACGTGAAACGCCGTTCGTTGTGATGCTTGTCCAGCCACAGCATGGCGAGCTTGTCGGGATATTTTTCGCCCAGAACATCCACCACGTCATAAGCGAAATTGTAGTTTTCCGGATAATGGAAACAGACCGATTCCAGATGACCTTCCGGCGTCAGTTTTTCCGACATGAACTGCTGATAGATCAGCTGACGCTGCGGAGCAGGCGTCTCTTCAACTTCATGCGGTTCAACAGAAAGCGGTTCATCGTCTTCGCCGCGGATGACCACCGCCAGAAATTCGCAAGGTTCGTCCCCGATGGCGATCATGCCGTGCGGATGGGACGAATCATACATAATGCTGTCTCCCGGATTCATGATTTCCGTTTTGTCGTCGAAACGGACTTTGAGACGCCCCTTCAGGATATAATCGAATTCCTGTCCGGAGTGAGTGGACAGGTGAATCGGCGCATTTTCATCCTGCGGAGGAGCTTTGACCACAAAGGGTTCGGCATGACGGTTCTTGAGCAGAGCAGAGCGGTGAAGATATTCAAAACCGGCACGGCGGCGGATCGGCATACCGCAGTTGCTGCGGGTCAGCGTATAGAAGGAAAGTTTCGGAGATTCACCGGTTACCAGCTGGCTGATGTCTACTCCGAGTCTTTCGGCACAGCGGTAAATAAAAGTAAAGGAACTGTCCACTGTGCCTGCTTCATGAGCAAGATATTCTTCCTCGCTGGTATTTGTCACCTTGGCCATTTCGGAAACGGGAACTTCGAGAATCGTCCGGAGTTCACGCAAGCGTTTCCCCATTTGCATGAGTTGATTTTCCATACTGAATCCTTTATCTTTTCCAGTTTGAGCGGGTAATATACACCGTTTTCTTAAAAAAATAAAATGAGACGGCTGAAAAATCCGGATTTTTCCCGTATTTACGCAGATTTTTCCTTGCCGCCGGCAATGACGGTCATCACAGACGCCATCACCAGAATGATTCCGATCAGCAGCGGCCACGTGAATTTTTCCCCGAATACAAACAGTCCGATGCAGACCGCCGTTACAGGTTCCAGCGCGCCGAGAATCGCCGTTTTGGTGGCTCCGATATAACGGATTGCAATCGCCATCAGCAGGAACGAAAGCAGCGAGGGGAAGAACGCCAGTCCCAGCGCATTGCCCAGGGCGGTGAAACTCGGCAGCATCTGGAGATTCCGTCCGAATCCCAGAAACACCAGAAAATACAGACCGCCGATCACCATGGCATAAAAAGTCAGAGTCTCCGGCTGCATTTCCTTCAGACGCGAAACCTTCACTTCCACAATATAAACGGCATACGTCAGCGAAGAAATCAGCACATACACCACGCCGGCGACATTGATTTTCGCGCCTTCCCCCGGACGGCACAGCACCGCCACACCAATCAGAGCCAGCAGCACCCCGGCAATGGTCCGGCCCGTCAGTTTCTCCTTGAAGCCGATCACCATGATCGCCGCCACCATGATCGGGTACACAAACATGATCGCCGCACCGATTCCGGAATCCATAATCTGGAAACTCAGATACCAGGTGTTGCAGGACGCCGCCAGCAGCAGACCGCCCGCCAGCACATGAAAGAACTGATGTTTCGGCAGCCGGAACGAATCTTTCCGGATCAGCATGATTCCCCCCAGCAGAATGGAGGCAAACAGAAAACGATAGAACAGCACAGACCCCGGCAGCAGACCGTCCCGGTATAAATGCAGACCGAACAACGGGTTCATCCCGTACGTGATTGCCGCAATGATTCCAAGCAGATACCCTTTGACTGTTCCGTTCATACTTCCTCGTCTTCCGGGTTCATGACCCGGTTCAATATTTTACTGTAATCTATGAATGAATCGGCGAAAAGACGCACCTTGTCCATCCCCGTCTGTTTCACTGCGCGGATCTCCGCTTCCCGCAGAGGTCTGACGATCCGCTCCGCATAAACCTGCCCTTCCGGAGTCAGCCGCAGATATTTTTCCTTCTGATTCCCCCCCGCCTGTTCCAGTGTGAGATATCCTTGCCGTTGCAGCCGCTTCACGGTATTGTGAATGGTCTGTTTGGGCAGCATGTAGCTGTTGCATATATCCGTCTGGGTGCAGTCCGGGGTCTCGGACAGCGAATAGAAAATCAGCATTTCGTGATAGTTGACTTTCTGGCTGGCGCACCATTTCCGATATGCGGAACGGAAACAGATCACCGCGCAGTTCAACGTGAAAATCACTCCGGACAAATCTCTTTGATCAGACATCATACACCTTATTTAGTATTATTTGGGACTATAATATACTCATCCGTTCTTTTTTTTCAACCGGAAATTTCTTTTTTTACGGAAAAGCGGCTCGGCATCGGAAATTTGCTTTCCCGCAGGAAAAATTCGGTTATTTTTTCATAAAAAACAGATTTACCCCCCTTGCATTTTTATTGTTTTGGTATATAGTTAAGAGAACCAAAACAGTAAAAACAGGATATTTCCGCATGAAAAGAGAAAATATAAAAGGGGCAGGCGAACCGGTCCGGCGTTATCTGATGTCGCTGGTAAGTCAGGGCGGCAAAACGCCCGTGAAGATTCCCGCGGAACGGGAACTGGCGGAAATGCTGGGGCTGAGCCGCGGAACCGTACGCCGCGCAATTGCCGATTTCGAAGAATCCCATTTCCTTATGCGGCTGCCCGGACGCAAAGGCGCATTTACAGATCCGCGTTCCTCGCGCATGGTCATGGCGTCCATCGGCATCGTGATGGATGCCAACTGGTTCGATCATCGCAGACTCACCATCCTGAAAGGTTTTTCCGATGCTCTGACGGAATTGAAAGTCAATCATTCCTGCTGCTTTGAGTTTCGCCGCAGTATGGACAGCGAGACGTTTGCGGAATCTCTGCGTTACAGCGGACACTCTCTGCTGCTGGACATGCAGTCGGAAAATCCCCAATTTCAGGTGAAAGAACTTGGTTCCGGTAAAATTCCCGTAATCAGTTACAATGCTGTCCATCTGTTTGATCATGAATACGCAGGAAAAACCATTGCGGAGTTCTTCATCCGGCAGAAGTGCCGCAAAGTGATTTTCTGGTGCGTTGATGATCTGAAACGCCAATCATTTCTCCGGCATCTGACCGAAAAGGGGGCGGAATGCATCGCCTGCAATGAACTGCTGAACGATCCGCTGTCAAAAATTGGGAAAACCAAACTGAAGTCCGCGGACGGCATTTTCATCAGCGGTCCTCTCCATAACGGCATTTATGCGGCACTGGATTATCTGGCAAAAAACAGATCGCGCATTCCCGTCCTTCTGCGTCCCCTGGAGGATGCGGATCAGGTGAAAGCGGAGTATCCGTCGCTGGACATTCACTGTCTGAGCCATGCCGCGGAAAATCATGCGCTGCGTCAGGCGGCATGGAATCTGGGATGTCAGGCGGCTGATATTCTGTCGGACAGACCGGTTCGGGAATTCCCGAAAATCCGGCATTATGAAACAGAATAAGCGCGGAACGTGTCTAATTCCGGAGTATCACGGAAAACAGAAATGAACAGTAAAATATCAAAACCAACGAAAGGAAACGCAATCATGAATCAACCACCGCACTCACTTCTGAATCGCCGGACAGACCGGTTTACGCTGATAGAACTTCTCATTGTTATTGCAATCATAGCCATTCTGGCGGGAATGCTGCTGCCCGCATTGAATTCGGCAAGGGAAACTGCCCGCGGCATTGCCTGCCGGAACAATCTCGGCAGTATCGGGAAAGCCGTCCTGTTCTATACCGGCGACAATCAGGAGTATCTGCCCAGTCAAACCCCTGATGCACCGTATAAATATGAAACCGTCTGGAAAGTTCAGCGGGACAACTATCCGAATGCCGGTCCGCTGGAACAGTATCTGCAATGCAAAAAGAATGAACCCGACATCGGCAGATGCTATCCGAACATCAAGTCGCGTCTGGCGTGTCCTTCCGCAAATTGCAACGGGACCAATTACTGGTATACGTACGGAGCCAATTACCATGTTTTTCAACCAATTAGCGGAGACGGTGCGGCATACCCGAACCGGAAGCTCACCCAGGTTCCCAAGCCGACGCGCACCATGGAGGCTATTGATACAAATGAAATCAACAGCAACGGCATTGTGGCTTCATGGAGCAATCAGCGGGTGGAACTGCGGCATAAGAAATCCGCCAACATGTCGTTTCTCGATGGACATGTTTCCGGGATGCCGCGGCAGATTTTCAAGATTCTGCCCTATTACAGTTATTTCTGGTTCCCGCAGTCGCCGAATCCTCCGAAGAATGACAATCTCTATTGAACCATAACCCCAACCCCATAAGGAAAACGTCTATGAAAGCACAATCCCTCCTTACTGCCGTCTGTCTGTTTTCCGGCGCATTGCTGAACGCAGACTCTCTCTTCTATGAACACGGCAAACCGGACCGCAAGGTTGAACTGGGCAAAAAAGCCGAACTCAATCTTACCGCCGCCAATACCGTGGTCGTAACCGCTCCGGATGCTTCTGACACTGTGCAGTTCGCTGCGGAAGAACTCAGTAAATATCTGGGACAGACTCTCGGCGGCAGTATTCCCGTGGTTCATCAGCCGAATCCGGATAAAATCTCCCTGATTGTCGGGCTGAATGAGTGGTCAGACCAGGCAGGAATCGACCGGAAATCCCTGATCCGCGACGCCTTCATCATCCGGACGCGGGGCAGCCAGGTTTTCATTGCCGGAATCGACGATCCGAAAGCCGAACCGGAAAAAATGCTGAAAATCCGGGGCATCAGCACCCGCGACCTGTTCAAGGAGCGCGCCACCCTGTTTGCCGTGTACGATTTTCTGGAACGTTTCGCCGGTACGCGTTTCTATCATGCCGGCGATCTGTTCACCATCATTCAGCCAAAAAAAACTATCGCCCTGCCGTCCATAGACATTTATGACCGCCCGGATTACATGGCACGCTTTTACAGCTATGACTCCGGAGTGCTGGAAGATGATGATCTTTCGCAGAAATGCTGGTCGCCGACCGTTCATCATTCACCGAGCAAAATGCTGGATTATTTCCGCAACCGGGAACAGACGCGCAACATTCCGAACTGCCACGGACTCAGCTATCTGCGTTACATCGAGCGTTTCAGCAAAACACATCCGGAATATTTTGCCCTGCACAGCAGCGGCAAACGTTATTTCGACCGTTCCATGCCGCATACCGGACAGCTTTGCTACACCAGCGGCATCATGGAGGAAATCTACAAGGATGCGGAAGCGATTCTGAGCGGCGACCGTGAAAAACTGAAAGCGCGTGATCCGCATTTCATCAACCAATGGGGAAATTTCAGCATACCGCCCAACGCCCAGATGTTCGGCATGGTTTTCAATTTCATGCCCCAGGATTCCTACTATCCCTGCCGCTGCAAAAACTGCGAACCGTACATGAAAACGCCGCAGAGCATCAGCAATTTCATGTGGGGGAAAATTGTGGAAATCGCCAACCGTCTGAAAAAGAACGGCGTCAAAGGCTACGTTTCCGCCATGGCATATCCGCCCTGCCACATTCCGCCGGAAAATCTTGAGTTCCCGGACAATCTGGTGGTGATGGTGGCGCAGAATGGTCCGTGGGATCCGCCGGCAGTTCAGGCGGAAAACCATAAAATAATCCGCGAATGGAACAAGCGGTCCAAGGTCTGCAAAGTATGGATGTGGAATTACATCTGCAAAGTGGAATGCCGCCGTCTGGTCATGCCCGGAATTCCCCCGACAACCCCGTGCGCTGTCGGCAAATACTACGCCAGTCTTGCCGGAGACATCAACGGAGCGTTCCTCGAAAGCGGATCGACCGGATTGCAGGAACATTTCATGCAGCAGTTCCTCGACCGCTACATTCACGGCAAAATCTGCTGGAACAATTCACTGGATACGGAAAGCATCCTGAAGGAACATTATCAGCTCTGTTACGGAAAAGCCGCTCCGGAAATGCAGAAAATCTTTGAACGCATGGAAGATCTCTGGCTGCATAAAATCGGCGGCAACACCATTATGAACAATCTCGGTCCGATGAATATCCCGCCGTCCGATTACAAACTCTGGCACGATATTTACAGCGGAAAATGTCTGAAGGAAATGCGCGCCTGGTATGACTCCGCCGAACGTAAAGCGGGCGGTGATAAAAAAGCGCTCGAACGTATCCGCTACATCCGCAAAGTGCTGTTCAATCCCATCGAGCAGCAGCGCGAAAACTATATGCGGATCACGGAATCCATCAGCGGTTTCAAGGTGGCATTCGGTCCGGGGACTCCCGCGGAACTCTGGCTTCAGCCGCTGAAAAACACGGACCAGTCGTTCCCCGCAACCAAAGTGAAAGCGGAAGACCTCGGTTCACAGCTGAAAATCACTTTCTTCTGCGATGAACCGGAAATGGATAAAGTTTCTGCCGCGAAACGGCAGTTTGACGAGAGCGGAATCTGGCAGGACAACAGCGTGGAAATTTTCCTCAATCCGTCCGCAGACAATAAGAATTATTATCACTGGATCATCAATTCCGCCGGCAGCTGGTTCGACGCCAAAGCGGTCAAGAACGGCGCAAAACAGCAGATAGATGCCCAATGGAACAGCAATGCCGAAGTGAAAGTCGGCAGGAATGCCAAAGGCTGGACCGCAGAACTGATCCTTGACAAAAGCATTGCCAAGGACTGGAATCCCGACGGATTCAAGGCGAACTTCACCCGCAGCCGCATTCTGGCAGGAAAACAGCAGCTCTTCACCTGGAGTCCGTTCCTGGTGAGTGGATTCCACGAACTCGAAAAATTCGGAAGTCTGGTTCCGCCGGAAAAAATCCCGGTCAATCAGATCAATATGAAAGAACTGTTCGCCAGTGTCAAATACAACAACAGAAACAAAGCCGGTTCTCTGGATGCCAGCACCTTTGTTTTCAGCGGCAAATCACTGAAAATCACCGCTTCGGACAAATCGGAAATTCCGGCGGGCAAGTACCGCGGGTATTCGCTGGGCATCCGGCTGGACAACATCAGGCCGAATACGAAATACCGGCTGACTTACTACATCAAAGTCAAGAACATGACCGCGCTGCAGCGGTCCGGCGGCGCCGGTGTGCAGATCTGGAACACCAACCGGAATTTCTGGTTCCCGCAGCCGCGTCTCACCGGCACGACTCCGTGGATCAAACAGAGTTTCGTTTTCACTTCCGTTCCGGAAAGCAATCCGAAAAGCTCTTACCTGCACTGCCATATCATGAACGCTTACGGCGAAGTCTGGTTTGACGGCGTCACCCTGGAGGAAATCAAGTAAAATTCCGGTTTTCAGAAAACTGCGGATCCGCATCCGGCGGCTGAACGGTTTGCGGATTCCGCAGTTTTTACTGCATTTTTCATGCAGAATGAACTTGAAAAAAAAGCCATCCACATTATATTATTTCCGCAACTTCACTAACAGAAGGAATTCCACAATATGTTCGACCTTGGACTTGGCAGTTCGGTATCCTCCGTCACCCCGCTGGTGATGCCGAAAGACATTGAAGCTATGGAAAATTCAAAAATTTCCACCTTCGAACTGACGCCCGGTAATTTCGCCACCGATTACGACGGTTCGCTTCGGGAAGCCTTTCAGCGAATGCTCCGCCGTACCGGAAAAAAAGCGGCGTCTTACCATATTCCGTTCAACAGACGGGACGATTTTTCGGATCCGGAGGAAGAATTCCGCAAAGCCGCCGTTTCCCGTTTCCGCGCTCTGCTGCATGAGGCGTTCCGGTTCGACTGCAGAATCATTGTCCTGCACCCCAGTACGGAACTGGATGCCGACGACGACCGCACAGTCCGGTTCGCACAGCTGCGCAAAAGCATGGAAGCCGTTGAAGATCAGCTGAATGAATACGGCATGACCCTCGCACTCGAACTCCTGCCGCGTCATTGTCTGGGCAATACCCTGAGCGACATCGAAAAGATTCTGGACGGTTTTTCCGACTCCTTCGGCTGCTGCATGGATGTGAATCACCTGATGGGACAATATGCGCAGATTCCGGATATGGTCCGCAAGCTGGGCAAGCGTCTGATCACGCTGCATCTGTCTGATTATGACGGCATTGACGAACGGCACTGGGTTCCGGCGCCGGGTGCGGGCGTCATCGACTGGAAAGCCTTCCTTGCCGCGCTCCGCGACATTGATTACCGCGGACCTTTCAACTTCGAAGTGAAATGTGATCTGGACAAATCCCCGGCGGAACACGTCCGGAGCATTGAAGAGTCTTACGACTGGCTCCGTTCTCTCTGATCCCGCAAAATATTTTTCAGCTCCGTGCCGGCTTCATGCTGTCACGGAGTTTTTTTGCATGATTTACAGGAATACAGAAATTTTCTGTTCGTGATTCTGTGAGGAAATAACAGGAAAGAAAAGATGGTGCCGACGATAGGATTTGAACCTACACCTCCGTGAAGAGACTGCGACCTGAACGCAGCGCGTCTGCCGTTCCGCCACGTCGGCATCTTTTGATGATGTGGTAAATATACGCCGGTTTTGTGAAAATTCAAGCCGGTTTTCAAAAAAAATCTATATTTTTTGCCTCTTTCCGGCAGATTTCTTCCATAATTCCAGCGCAAACAGAATCCACAGCCAATATCCCGTGTCTCGGCGGTTCCCGAAATGCTCTTCCAGCAGAGAACGGACATATTCCGTCCGGCAGCCCCATTCCCGGTGCAGTTTCTCCGGATTCAGCAGCGTCTCCGCTTCCGTCCGCAACGCGCCGCGGAACCAGTCCCCGACCGGCGAGGAGAATCCCTGCTTGGGACGCTCCCACAGTTCACGCGGCACATAGCGTTCCAGCACCTTCTTCAGCACCAGTTTGCCGCCGAGTCTGCGGTCATATTTGTAATGGAACGGCAGGGCGTTGGCAAATTCCACGATCCGGTGGTCCAGCAGCGGCGGCCGCACTTCCAGCGAATGCGCCATGCTCGCACGGTCCACTTTGCAGCAGATGTCGTCCGGCAGATACTCCGCCATGTCCAGAAACGCCGCCAGATAACGCGACGGAACCATCCCTTCCAAACGTTTCACGACCTTGCGCAATTCAAAATCCGCCGAATGAAAGGGCCGCCCCGTCAGACGTTCGAAATTCAGCCAGCTGAATACGCCGGACACCACCCCGTACGCGTCGTCCATGCGGTCGTATGCCACGGCTTTGCCGCATTTCCCCGGATAACTCCACCCGAACAGTCCATGCAGCAGACCGCCCCCCAGACGCCGCAGCGGACGCGGCACCCATTCGTCGATCCGTGCCACCTTCCACAATGCAGGCAGATTGTTGTAACCGAAGAACAGCTCGTCGCCGCCGTCGCCGGAAAGCGCGGCCACTACCTGTTTCCGCGCCACGCCGGAAAGCAGATACGTCGGCAGGGCGGAGTCGTCGCCGTACGGTTCGTCGTACAGCTCCGGCAGTTTCGGCAGGATCTCGAACAGCTCTTTCCGGGTCATGATTTCGCAGGTGTGCTCCGTGCCGAGATATTCCGCGATCTTCTGCGCATAAGGGCTTTCGTCCTCCCGCGCCGATTCAAAACCGATCGTGAAGGTCTTGAGTTTGCGGCAGCCGAGCTGACGCCGGGCTATGGCGCAGATCAAAGTCGAGTCGATGCCGCCGGAAAGGAACGCCCCCAGCGGAACATCCGACATCAGTTCCTCCCGGACTGCCTCGTTCAGCAGTTGGTCCAGTTCATCCGCGGCGTCTTCCAGCGTGCCGGAAAATTTGGTTTCGGGAACCTCGATCCGCCAGTAGGTCTCCGTGCGGCATTGTCCGTTTTCGAAAACCGCATATTCGCCCGGCGCAACTTTGCGCACTTCACGGTAAATGCTCAGCGGAGACGGCACATAACGCAGGTAAAGATACTGATCCAGCGCCAGCGGGTCGGGCGTGCCGCGGAATCCCGGACACGCCGCCACCGCTTTGAGTTCCGAGGCGAAAATCAGTTCCCCGTCCCAAACCTGATAATACAGCGGTTTGATGCCCAGACGGTCGCGCAGCAGCAGCAGTCGCGGCGTTTCGCCCCGGCGGTCCCAGACCGCGGCGGCGTACATGCCGCGCAGACGCCCGAAAAACTTTTCCCCTTCGAACCGGAATCCCCAGAGCAGAACTTCCGAATCGGACTCCGATCGAAACTGCGCGCCTTGTTTTTCGAGTTCGGCGCGCAGTTCGCGGTAATTATAGATTTCGCCGTTGACCGCAACGGCAACGCGGCGGTCAGGCGTGACGAACGGCTGCCGTCCTGCCTCGGAAAGGTCGAGAATGCTCAAACGGCGATGTCCCATCCAGAGTTTGCATCCGGATTCATAATCCGAGAACCATCCTTCCTGATCCGGTCCGCGGTGCCGGAGTGTTTCCAGCGCAGCCCGCATCGCCGTTTCATCGGGAACCGTTCTCCCCGCAAAACCGAAAATCCCGCACATAATCCGTCATCCTCCCCTTAAAACAATTGATCCCGCAGAAGCGCACGCCATCCGGTTCCAAGCTGAAAATAATTCCGTACGAGAGAGGGCGTCAGTGCCAGAAAACGGAACGGACGCCAGAAAGAACGAAGCCGCAGCCTGTCTTGAAAGTATTTGATATTTGTATTTAGGCATTGTACATTGCGTTCCGGCACAGTAAAACCGCCATGTCTTGCACATGCGTCAAGAGAGTTCAAGAGAAAAAGAGTTGCATCTATATCGTCATGATTTTGAAACACTTCCTGTACCCGGGATAGAATTCCTTTTTTACCACTACTCTTCAACGGAGTAGACGCATTGTTTTCATGAACACGGTAAAGAGTCAGCGTTTTATTGACATAGCGCATCGTTTCGAACAATGCCGCAGTCTGTTCCAGCCAGACATCATGAAATTTCATGTTTTCCGGCATCAACAGAAAAAACGGAACGAATGCGCGTGTCATAGCCATCGCATGACCCGGTATAATCATTCTTTGTGCCAACATATATGGGAAAGCGTTTTTATGATTTATCGCATCCATGACCGGTTCAGCGGCTTTCAGATCTGCCGGAATCGTCTTTCCCAACGGGGTTAAGGTGGCGGAAACCATTTCACTGCTGCAGGCGACCACCTGGCAATCCGGATGAGTTTCCAGCTCCTCTGTAAGGACTTCCACTTTTTCCGGAAGCCAGACATCGTCCTGGTCGCAAAGGAAAACCAAATCCCCGGAAGCAGCCTGCACAGCATTGCGGAAATTAGCCTCTATCCCTTTCCTTTGCAAATTTCTGATATACCGCAAGGTGCCATTCCAGTTTGCAGCCTCTTGCCGCACCGCCTGTTCTGTCTTGCTGTCCTCGGAATCATCACTGACTATGATTTCATCCACGGCACGGGTCTGATGAAATAGGCTGCGCAATTGTTCGGCAATGAATTTTTCTCCGTGATACGCAGCTATTGCTACCGAAATCGTTTTTATGCGTTTCATGATGCCCCCGTTCAGTAACACCTGTTCCAGGAAATACCGAAATACCTATATAGCAGATACAGCCTGAACAGCAGCAAATGACTGATTATATAACGAAAACAACGCATTGGCAATGATCTGTGTTTTATGTTTCTGTGCGGATGCACAAAGCAAGAGTAAAAGTCTTTTGACCAGAAGAAAACCGGAGTCAGCTCATTTTTCCAAAGCGCATACATAACACTCATTTGATCACGATAAGAATAACGAGAATATAAATCCCACCAGCTCTGAGAAAAAGCCTTTATCGCCGGATCATTATGTTTGCGCAGCATACAGCAGCAGACAAATAAACCGCGGTTTTCCGGCAACCCAGATTTCAGCAGAAAGCAGGTCTGCCGGAAAATCGTATTGGGGTTGTCTATCAGCCGCCGGGTTAAGCAGCGCGCCTCCTGATAAACACAGTTCCTGTCGGAATGCGGAACCATTGCGAGTAAGACTTTTTCAGCAATCAGTTGATCCGCCCGTTTCATGACGGCATCCGTCAGCTCCAAATTGGCATCCACCCACAAACTATATTCATAATCAGGAAGAACCAGGTGCGGATTCAGCTTCGGAAAGCGGGTTAAGCGCGTTCCATTATCGGAATCAAATGGAATCCTGCGTATTTGCCATACTCCGACCGAAGGACCGGGAATGTCATTGCTGAAACAGATATAATCGTAATCCGGTCGAACAGAAACAGGTTGTTTCAAATCATCATATCCGGCTGTCAACGATGTGTATACGACTTTACTGTGCATCATTTTTCCTCTTTCGAAATGTATTGACAGCTTCTGACGAAGCACCACGGGAAAGCCAAAAAACGACCAGAATGTGAGAATTTTGCCCTTTTCCTTAATTTCCGCTTTGCGACCAACAGTGAACGAGATAATTGATGCTCCCCAAAGTATTTTTCCTCAGAATTAACTGCTTTCCAACCAGTTCGCATAAAATGAACTCCGCATTCCTCGAGATGTTTTCTAAAAAAAACGTCATCCCCATAAAAACCGGAATACGCCTCATCATATCC
>ERZ1034992.206-NODE-206-length-37702-cov-36.151008_pt1 | contig 37702 bp, 21 predicted proteins | sample MGYA00520695_ERZ1034992 | MGnify/ENA primary metagenome ERZ1034992 (study PRJEB33766, sample SAMN09781778) | gut metagenome | biome: gut microbiome | host: Homo sapiens | place: Madagascar | study: EMG produced TPA metagenomics assembly of the PRJNA485056 data...
TTTTTCAATAAGAAAATGTAACTTATTAACGTTACTTAACCAAAAGCATACAGTAACGTATATCCGTTTAAAACTTGTTAAGATATTAACGTAAAAACGCTACATATAAATAATAATGCGTATATTTGCAGCAAATAATATGTAACGTAATAATAATAAGATATGAGAATAAAAGAAGTATTAAGAGAACGAGGTATTACACAAGACGAAATAGCAAAACGACTTGGCATTAATCGTGTATCAGTAAGTAGATTATTGAACGAGAAAAATGACATGCGAGTGTCAACCGCTGAGAAATTTGCAGAAGCTATCGGTTGTAGCGTTGGAGAATTGTTTGAGGTAGAAAAAGATGTAGAGTTCGCAGCCTTCGTCCGCTTCAAGGGCATCCACTACACTGCCGATTCTCTGGAGGAATTCAATACAATCGTGGAAGAGATAAGAAGTATAACAAAATGAAGTGGAAATATTTCGGATATATATGTGCAATAGGCATATTAATATATCTCTTATTCATTTTCTGTGAGAGTATGCAAGACAATGGGGTTGCGTTCACCTTCCATTATTGTTTACGTGCTCTACTGATATTTTTCGAGTGTTGTCTTTTCTTTGCAGTTACTGTATATCTTTTTACATCGCCACCGAAATTCTTAACAAAGATAGCGGCAGGCAATACACCAAGACAGGTAATATGTACTATACTCTATCTTGCAATATATATAATTATCACTATAGGATATATGGAGGCAATGGGAGCTTTAGATAAGAAATACGACAATTACATACATTACAAGAAGTTCATCTATAGATTAGAAAGAAATATTTACTAAGGCGGTAGCCAGCGGAGGGAGGGCGTAAGCCCTTGGGGGCGGCAGCCCCCTTATCTCCCCATAGTTCTCCCTTTCTCCAATACAGATAAACACCTTTCTCCTATATATTATTTATAAGTCACTCTATCCTCACTGGAGTGGCTTTTTTTGTGTTTATGCGTGTGGGTGCTTTGTGCGCAGTTAGAAAGCGTATAAGGCGTGTTTTAGTGATTTTTCCGTGTTTTTCCGACCTTCAGACCGTTTTTACAGACTTTCGCACACGATATGAGACCCTTTTTTGACCTTTGTTTGACTTTTTTGTGACAAAAACCGCTTCTTCGTGCGTACATTTCTATGCTCCTTGACTGTTCATATTTTCCTTTTTTATTTGCCCTTGGTCTCGAAAATTACGGGGGTTAGACCCGAAAAGTGTTCAAAAAGTCGGATTTTTTTACATTGAAGCCTCGACAAAAGGATTTGTGACTTTTTTGTGATATTGACAGCAGACGAAAAACAGCAATTTGATGCAGATTTGAGCGTATATTTGCGGTTGCAAGACTCGTATATGCCCTACAAGGTTCTTAGATGGCTTGTAATGGACGCGGATGGCTTGCAATGGACGTGGTCTAAGCGACGAAAGGGCGGATGAAAGGGCGGTATTAGCCTATTGCCAAGGCTGCAAGGCGTGTCCAAGATGTGTCCAAGATGTGTCTAAGATGCTATCCAATCATCGAAACAAAGGGCTTGTAACCCTTTTGGGTTCATACACAAAGCATCTAAAGTGTTGATATACAGCGTGTTGCACGCGTAATACACAATAAGGTAATACAATAGTAATGCTTTTTGCCATGGAATATGGGCGTTTGGCGTAAGGGCGTATGAATAACGTGGCGATGTGGCTGTCTCTCTTCTCGCTGTATGTGATGATGTGGAGGATGATGAAGCGCATAGATGTGACGGTGGACGATGAGGGGAACGGCAGGGATGATGGGCATACACGAAAACGACCCCAGACCCCCACCCCCCTTAGGTACTGCGGACAAATTATAGTAGATAAAAGCATAGGTGTAAATGTCCTCTACCCGTCCAAATTTCCCTGGAAAAGGTACTCCGTTGATAGGAGGTCATTGATATTTCCGTCCAAAAGGTACTCTTGTAAAAGGAGGTCATTGGTGTTTACAGTCTTAGCGTGTTGGGTATATGAAGTAGTTTTTTTGTTGATTGATAAATTAAAGTTTACAGATATGTTTGAATTGAATAGATTTTTCAGGTTGCCATTGGGCATTAGTGAGATTTCAGGAGCGAACAATCCTCAGTGGATAGCTGCTGCTGCGAGTTTGGCAGGCAGTGTAGCGGGCAGTTTGTTTGGTGGAGCCAAGGCTCGCCGTGCAGCCAAGAAGGCAGCGAGGGAGCGTCAGTATCGTGCGAATGCTGAGAAGGCTTGGTATGAGAAGGCTTACAATACTGACTACCTGGACACTAAGGCTGGTCAGAACTTGTTGCGTCGTGCCCAGGAGGTGCAGGACAATTATATCCGTAAGGCAGACGGAGCTGCTGCTGTTGCTGGTGGGACTGCGGCGAGTGCAGCGATGGCAAAGGAGGCAGCTAACAGAACGATGGGTGATGCCATTGCCAACATTGGTGCTCGTGACAGTGCGAAGAAGGAGAGTGTTTCCGCTCAGCACATGCAGAATCAGATGGGTTTTTCGAAGGAGCGTGAGGATGCTTACAATCAGCAGGCCCAGAATGCGAGTGATGCGGGGCAGAACATGAGCAATGCTTTGATGAGTGCAGCTTCGATGTTGGACGGTGCCGGAAAGAAGAAGAGTCTGGATATTGGCGTGAACTCTCCTGGAGCCAAGGCTGCTGCTGGCGGTTCGTTGACTCCGAAGTTCAATGATGCGGAGTACATTCACGATACTCTGTATGACAACAAGAAGTTGAAGAACGTGACGGGAGTGTAATCGAGTGTTGAATGTTAAATGTTAAATGTTAAATGTTAATTGATTATGTCGAAAAGAAAGAATAAGAGAGTTGTTTGTCCTAAGCCGAGTAAGGCGGATATTAATCGCGTGATGGAAGCAGCCGGTCTGTTAAGGGATTCGCTCATTGACGAGCAGGCAGCTGAGATAGAGCGTCTGAAGACTGCGCTTGCTGGTGTGGCGAAGGAACGTGACTGGTTTGAGCAGTGCTTGAAGTCGGCTGAGAGTGCTTTGATATACAAAGACAAGGTGATTGACAAGATAAAGAAGAACAACGCCAAGCGAGTTGCCCGTCTGCGTGAGAACGTTGATATACTTGAGGAGGAGACAGCTTTTCAGTATAAGCGTGCCAACAAGGCTGATGCTTTCATCAAGCAGATTGACGGTGCTTGTGACCTTATAAAGAAACATATTGCAGCTTATGGTAGGAAGTGAAAAGGGGAAATTGAAGAAGGAAGAGGCTAATGCTGTGGGTGGTAATGAGCCTGTTGGTACTAAGCCTAACTATGCCTCTTTGGGCCTTACTAAGCCTTTGGCTGAGGGTGGGGCTGCGCCTGCTGCTCCTTTCAATGCTTTTGCTGGTAATGGTATAGTGGGCAGGTTCGGGCCTGTGGGTGACAAGGCCTCACTAAGCCTTTCTGAGCCTACTAAGCCATTGATTGGGGGCGCTTCTGCGCCTGTGGGTGATGGCGCCGCTAATGTTTCTGTCGTGCAGAATGCTCCTACGTTTCAGAAAGACGACACCAAGAAGGACGGAGGATTCTTCGGTTGGCTTGGCGGATTGATAAAGAAGCGTCCGGGCATAAGGAGCGGTGAGAGTGCAGACGAATACGACGAGCGTATGACACGTAACAAGATGCGCCTTGCTATGCTTGCGGATGCGATAAGGCACATGGGCAACATCTACAACACTTCGAAGGGAGCGCCTTTGCAGAGGTTCAACAATCCTGTGGAGGGATTGCAGAAAGGTCTGCAGCAGAGGAAGAATGAACGGGCACGGCAGGCAGCGTTGGAAGCGGACGCTGCGTATAAGAATGCCAACCTACGCATGAAGCAGGCATCAGCAGATGCAGACAGAGCTTATAAGGCTATGAACATCGAGCTGAAACAGAAGGCTGGCGAGCGTGCAGACAAAGCGGCTAAGGCCATGGATGAGTATCGTAAGGGTATGCTTGGCATTCAGGAGGGTAACTTGAAGCTATCGGGCGAAAGGCTTGGCGAGACCAAACGCCATAACAAGGCTCAAGAAGGCATCAGCGCAAGCAGACTGGCTTTAGCAAGAGCAAAGGAGGCACGTGTGGCTGGAGGCTCGGGAAGCGGTAGTAGTGGCGGTGTTGGCGGAGGCTATGGCTATGCTACTCCGTATGGCCGATTGGCAAGCAAGAAACAGCTTACGCCTCAGCAGGAATTGCAGGCTTGGGATGAAATGCGGCGTATTGGCATGATTACTCCTCAGAAGCAGCGTGAGCTGGTGCTTGCGCTGAACGGATATACTGCAAGTGACGGCACGGTAGTGAAGCCGAATATGTCGCAAGCACGCAAGATAATACAAGGCGCTATCAGTTATGGTCTGCTTGACAGCTCTGGCAAGGGCGAGTCGTTGAGAAAGACATTCAGAGACGGTTTCGGCTATACAGACGTGAGAACGAGCGCGACAGCCCAGCGTGGCGTGAACACTTCGGGCAAGAAGAAGGTGCGCAATGTGACGAAGACGGTATCGAAGAGCCAGGCAAAACAGATAAGGGAACAGCGCAAGGGTGCGAGTCCTATCAGATGGCAAGGTTCGGGCAGTAAGCCGAAGCCCCAGAGCAAGCCTACGAACAAGGGCAGGGGTACAGACTGGAGCCAGTATGTGAAGTAACTATATAAACAATAAGATATGCCAGATAACAGATATTATTATTTCAAGGATGCCAAGGGAAACAGGCATACTGTGAACAAGGCAGCGTTTGACAATGACAGGGAGGGTTTTGCGAAGGCTTTCCCAGGTGCCCGTATGGAGGTGATAGACCGCAAGACGGGACGTAGAGGTGATGTTGACGTGAAGGATGCGGGCAGGGTCGGTGACTTCGGTGCGCATCTGTTTACGGGACAGACCGTGAGAAGGGAAAAGTATCAGCCTAAGACTTCTTTAGGTAAGGCAGCGCTGAGGGTTGCGCAGGAGAAATGGGGAGGTAATGAGGTTACTAAGCCGAACAATGCCTCTTTGAGCCTTACTAAGCCATTGGGTAATGAGCCTCACGGAGCCTCTTTAGGCCTTACTAAGCCTTTGGCTGAGGGAGGTAAGGAGAGTGCGCTTGTGAAGGGTCTTAGGGAGGCTGACGCCTTGAAAAGACGCGATGAAGAGCAGATGCCGATAGACTACACGAAGCCGAGTGCTGTGAAACAGATGGTGGGCAGAACACGCAGAGAGCAACAGACACTCGATAGACGTATAGAACAGGCTGGACGTGAAGCAGGCAAGGACGTAATGAAACCATTGCGCGAAAAGGAGGCACGTCTGAAAACTCCCGTTGTGGATACAGGCGACGCGAACGTAAACGCCCACGTTATAAACACCCAAGAGCAAGCAGAGCGCCAATTGGTAGAGAGCGGTTTGGAGTTTGCCAACAAACACCTTGACGACTATGTGTCGGACAATATACTTAATGAGTTCAAGACGGCAACAGCGAAAGGTGCAGCAGCAGAGTCGGCGTTAAGCAAGGCGTCTCCATTTGCTTATATGGCAGCAGGAAAGGCGTATAATGAAGCGCTTGACCCCGACGAACTCTTGAAGCATCTGCAAGAAAAGGCAAATGCGGACATTGCAAAAGTCCTGTCACAGCCGAAGATGCAGGAGGAGATAGGGCTGAAAGCAGCAGCCTACGGCATCAGCCCAGAGGAGTATATAGAAAAAAGCCTTATACCGGGACTGCAAACGAAATTGGCAGCAGACTTTGACAAGAGCGAGTTGAGCCGTAGTATGCCGAAGAGCACGGCAGAATACATTCTTCGTGGAGTAAACGAGTCGATGCTTGGCACTATCATGTCTATGGGCATGACATCGAAGAAGCAGAGACAATACGCTCAGCAGGGTATGGCTATGACGGACAATGGGGAGAACCCTGATGTAAATCCTGGTATGGCCGCGAGAGTGGCACGAGGCACATTGGGCTTTGTTGCGGACGCCCCAGTATTTGGTGCAGCAGGCAAGGCAGGTGCAGCCGTAGCTGGCAAGGTATTCGGTAATGGTGTGGCACAGACAGCGAGGATTGCGAACAGTACTTTAGGTGGTCGTATAGCACGTATGGCAGGTTCGGGCATGGTAAGTCAGGGCATTACTGGTGTGCTGTATGGCTCGACGAATGCAGCTGTGCAGAACTACTCTACTGGCGACGACACTTCTATTGGCAATACCGTAAAGGTGATGGCTATGGGCGGATTGTCTGAGGGCGCGAGCTGGGCAACCATGGGCGGTATTGGCGGTGCTGTAGGTGCAGGAATCTATAACGTAAGTGGCGTGAAGCGTATTCCAGCCAAGGCGTTCCAGTTGGCGATGGAAGGAATAGGCATGCACATGGGCGGCAATGTAGCCAAGACGATAGAGGGCCACGATACAGACTGGACGAGCATTGAGGGTAACCTTGAGGCTTGCGCCAATGTTGTAGCCTTGAAATTGACACACGCACGACTGCCTAAACGTCAGAGCAAGGACGGTGTAAAGGAAAGCTACCTTGATATGGTGGCGAGAAACATCAATGGTCTTATGACATCGGACGGACAGCGAGCTGCCTTTGGTGGATATACCTTCACTAATGAGGAGAAAGAGCAGCTGTTCGGGAGCGCGTCTGCACCTAAGAGAACGGAAGCGCTCTACGGATATGACGTACACGACAATCCGCTGACGAGAAAAGAGAGTCTGACATCTTGGGCGATGCGAGCAAAGAAGACCGCAGCCAAAGGGAAAGACGAGGAGTCGTATAAGGACACAGACGCTGAGTTTGTGAAGACAGCCTATGACGAGATAATGGCAGACAACACCATTCCTTGGGACACAAAGGCTAAGTTCTCGGCATTGGTTATGGGCACCGTTCCTTCGGCACGTCCGATGATGGAGAATTGCCGTATTGAAGGAAACTCCGTGAACGAATACAGCAAGAATGGAGAACTGCTGTCGAAGAACAGCTTCAAGAGCATTGACGAGCGCAACTCCATTATTTACTCGCTGAACTTGAAGCGTGAGGATCAGCGTCTGAGCAATGCCTATGGAGCTGCACAGATTAAGGACGAGAAGACGGCACAGGCAACTCTTGAAGCTGTAGCTGAGGCTAACGGCATGACTGCAGAGCAGTTGAAGGCTGCAATGGACAAGCAACCGCTTAGACGCAGCGATGAAGAACAGAACGCTTGTGTGGCTCTGAGAAAGGCTTACGAGGACGAGCAGTTTGTACCTGGTACGTTGCATGCAGAGCAGTCGAACACTGAGGGCAAGGACGTTGTGGAGGAGAACGGTCTGGGTACTGAGACTCCTAACAATGAGGCTGCGTCTGAGGTGCTTGGTGAACTTACGAAGACGGAGGATGCCTTGCAGGCAGCTATGGACAGCAACGACGTGCTGAAGGAAGAATACGAGCGTATGCAGAAGGCCGGCATGAGCAATCCGCAGATTTATATGGAGCTGTTCAACGCGGGACTGACACAGGAACAGCTTGCGCCACTTGCTGACTATATCAACACCCTCTCAAAGGCGCAGGGTATGTTCAAGGGTACGCAGGACAAGATTGTGGAGACGACACAGAAGCACGTCGGCCAGTGGAGCTATAAGGGCGAACTGAACGGAGAGAAGCAGAATGGCGAGCAGATGGTGTTCGTGAAGGACGACAAGGGTAGGGTGCTGATTGTCGGTGCCGGTGATGTGGCGTTTGATGGTGAAGGCAGAGTACGTGACGGTGATATGCTGACGGTATATGACCCTGCTACTCGTGAAATGGACTTCGTGCATGCAAAGGACGTGACTCTGGAACGTACCGCGTCAAGCGAAGAGTATGCGAAGGACTATCAGCGACAGCTGGAAGAGTTGAACTCTGAGGTGTATGCGGCAATGCAGCAGGATAGTAAGCCTAACGAAGCCTCTCTAAGCCAAACTAAGCCTGGGGAACAACCTGTGGGAGAGGAAGGTAATGAAGCCTTACAGGGCCTTACTAAGCCGACTGAGCCTGTGGGTGAGAAAGAGACTACGCCTGTGGGTGAGGAGCCGGTTGCTACTCTTGCGGACGGTACGCCTGTGCCGATGATGAAGGACTCGAAAGGTCGTGAGACTGCTGACTACTCGCAGATGAGTCCTGAGCAGGGTGCGGAGTGGATGTCTTCGCAGTTTGGCGAGAATGCTGAGGCTGCTGTAGACGGACAGATAAAGCGAGCCGAGAAGACGCTGAAGGACTCCGAGAAGATAAAGGTGGACTACACGGGCGACTTGAACGATGCCAAGGAGGCTGAGGCTCAGAAGACAATGGCTGTTGATGCCGCAAAGAAGGAACTGGAGCTTTACACCAATATCAAGAAGGCTATGACTGAGAAGAAGGTCAAGGCTGGAATGGAGAAGGTAAGTTCGGTAGGTGGTGTAGGTGAAGTAGGTTCGGTAGGTAGTGTAGGGGTTGCTCGGGAGAAGTTCGAGAGTGGCTTGCGCGTTGTGGGCAATAAGCGCACACGTACATTGGCTGACGGAACCAAACTGAAAGGACATTACGAGATTGTCGAGGCAGACAGTCTGACACCTTCGCATAATGCCAACGACGGATATAAGAAGAGCGAGGGTTTCCCCGTGAACGAAGAAGGCAGAACCATCAATGACCGAGACTACGAGAACGACAAGCAGGCTCAGCTGGTAACGGATATGATAGCCATGAAGTATGACGGACAGGCAGTAGACCAGGTTCCGGTTGTGACATCTGACGGCATTGTTGTTGACGGTAACGGCAGAACGATGGCAGGACAGAAGGCAGCAAAGAACGGTACAGACAGCGCTTATATTGAAGCGTTGAAGGAGAATGCAGAGAACTACGGCTTCACGGCGGAGCAGATAGAGCAGAGCGGAATAAAGCATCCGCGCCTTGTGCTTGTGAGCGACGAGCCGATGAAGTATGACACGGCAACCTTCGCCAAGTTCAACAAGAACGAGAAGAAAGCGCAGGGCAATACACAGCAAGCTGTGGCGAACTCGAAGAAGCTTTCTACAGACGAGATAGGCACTATTATATCGGAGATAGAGGGAAGCGGTAGTCTTGACGCATTCTTTAACAATCCGTCGGCAATAAATTCTTTGTTGACACGTTTGGTAGATAAGGGCGTGATAGGTCTGAACGAGGTAGCTGGATTGCGTGAGGGCGAAGACAAGCTCTCGGCAGCAGGCAAGGACTTCGTGAAGAACCTGTTGCTTGGCAGTGTATTCTCGGAGAACACTATCCGTATGATGGGTGCTGACGCCATGCTGAAAACCAAGGCTCTGAACGGCATCCGTGCTGTGACGGACAACATGAAACTTGGCGACTATGCTCTGATGAAAGAGATAGACAAGGCTGTACAGTTGCTGTACGAGGCACGTCAAGGCGGAAGCGGTGTGGATGCATACTTGCGAACTCCTGCTATGTTTGGCGAGAACGCTGCTGACAGATACGACCCTATCTCGCAGGCTATCGCTCTTGCTCTGGAGGGCAAGGTTGAGGACTTCCGCGAGCTGATGATGGCATATAACAGAAATGCTGCTCCTTATGCGGACGCTAATCAGACGGAAATGTTCGGCGAGAGACCTACGAATGAAGAGTTTATAAAGGAATTTTTGAAACTTAGAAACTGGGAAGACTATGAAACAAGACATTCAAGCAAAGAAGGAAATGGCGATGCTGGCAGCTCTGAGGGAACTGAACCGCAAGCGCGAGGAGGAAGCGAACCAACAGAAGGACAGCGAGAAGTAGACAAGGCCGTCAAGCGCATTGCCACGGAGATAACCAAGAAGACTGGTATTGAGGTGGTGACGGACGAGAAGACGGCTGAGGAGGTGATCCGTGAGAGCGAGGAGACCGATTCGAACTTGAAGTATCACAAGGAGACTGACGAGGCTACGCTTGAAGAATTGGAGAATGGCGAGACCGTGAAGGTTTACCGTGCTATGCAGGTGATAGACGGCAAGCTCTATCCTCCTATGGCAGCTGCCGTGAACGGCAAGCGTGTGGAGGCAAACGAGCTTGGCACATGGATTCGTGCAGACGAGAACCCCGACCTTGCTATTCCCGATATTGACCCGAAGACCAAAGAACAGAAGGTAGACAAGAAGACGGGCGAACTGAAATGGAAGTTCAAGCTCGACAAGGGCGGCAAGGACGCGACTGGCAAGAAGGCTACGGATATTCCTGCTGCATACAATCCGTATTGGCACACATCACGCTCGCCGTTGAACGACCAGTTCAAGTCGGCTTGGATTCGCCCGAACATCGTTGTCGTGGAATGCGAGGTGCCAGTGAGCGAACTGAGCAGCGGTTATCGTGCGGAGAGAGCAAAGGATGCCGTGGGCGAAGTAGACTGGAAGAGTGGCGTTGTGAGTGGCGAGGTGTACAAGCAGACTGGTCGCGCAAGAAAGGTTATCCTCTCTCGTTGGTGTAAGCCAGTGAGAGTATTGTCGGACGCTGAGGTAGCACAGAGAGCCAAGGAGTTTGTGGGCGACGCTAAGGTTGAGATACCCGAGAACGTGCTGACACCAAGACAGCGCATAGAGTTTGAGAAGGCAGGCTTCAAGATTGGCGCACCCGAAAAGGGCGTGAAGAAGTCGGACCAGATACTGGAAGCCCTTAAGAGAGGCTTGCAGATTGATAATGAAATCAAGGAGCATCGCAGCCGTTGGGCAGGTGGTGAAGTAGTCGGTATGAAACAATTACCCGATAAGCTACATACCGACCCAGATATGTTGTGGAATGAAATATCGCAGTATCATGGTGATTACATCACGCGTAAACTTGAAAAAGTCCCAGAAGATGGTACGGTAAAATTCTTCTCCGCTCATGATGGCAAATGGTATTTCTACAGTGTCGATAAGAATCATACTATAACTCTTTTTGACGCTGTGGAGGCATCAAGAGAGAATTATGAACTATTTAAAGACAAACTAAAGAAGTATGGATTTGACGGCACTACAAAGGCTGTTCGTGAGGATATGCAGGAGACTGGATATACCGGACGAACAAATAGCGATAAGCTTGAGTCTTTTATCCGACCCGGACTTGAGAGAGGGGATAGATTGGGTAATGGACGTTCTTGGAGAGAATCGGGAGCCGACCGACGTGGAATGGCTGGAGAAACTGACGGAACTCAACTTGAAGGCAATTCGGAGAAGCAGGGGGAAGTAAAGTATTTCCGCACTGCCAATGGTGAGGTGTACGGCTTTACTGACGGTGAGAAGATTTATCTTGACACAAGGAAGATGAAGCCTGAGACTCCCCTACATGAGTATGCGCACTTGTGGTGTGACATGCTGCGCAAGGTGAACCCCAAGGAGTGGGAGAATGTGACGAAACTCTTCGATGAGGTGGAGGGTCTGAAGGATGAGGTGCAGAAGCTGTACCCCGAACTGGAAGGCGACGCCTTGTATGAGGAAATGATTACTACCTACTCAGGACGCGAGGGCACGAAGAAACTGGAGGACGTGGTGAGAAAGCTTGCTGCGGAGGACGGCAATAGCGTGACTGAGAGCGCGAAGGCACAGGGATTCCTGAAAAAAGTAAAGGAGGCTCTGACAAAATATTGGAAGGGCGTGGCAGATGTGCTTGGTATTCACTTTACTACGGCTGAGGAAGTAGCAGACAAGGTGCTGGCAGACTGGGCTAAGGGAGTGGACCCGAGGGGAAGTAAAGAAGCCAATGGCGAGGGTGGCAATAAGCCTGACTATGCCTCTTTAGGCCTTTCTGAGCCTGTGGACAAGGGAGGTAATGAAACCTTGCAGGGCCTTACTGAGCCTAAGGGTGAGGAGGTTGCTATTCTTCCTAAGAAAGAAGAGAATACGCTTAATCCGATAGTGAAGGCTGCGGAGAACTACAAGAAAGACCATCCTTTGACTGAGGGTGAGATTAGAAGTAGCGATGTGGATGATATTGCCAAGGACATGGCGGTGGATTATCTGAATGGCGAGGTGACGGATGATTTGCATCGTGCCGTTTATGAGAGCATCTATGAAAAGGTGAAGGATGCGAAGATGAAAAACACCACTAAGCAAGCGGATGATAAAACAGAAGCTACCGAAGCTCCTAAGGTGGAAGCCTCAGCAAGCCCTATTGAGGGGATGAAGAACGCTGCCGAGAAGTTTGCTAAAGAGAAAGAGGCTGCAACAGAAGCTATGGGCGAAGAGAATAAGCCTCAGCAAAAGGCTGACGATGCAGCTGTGGAAGCGTCGAACAAGAAGGTTAACGACCTTTGGAACGACTTGCTGAAAGCAGGCAGAGAGGATTTGTCGGCATCGTTCATCGGACTTAATGCAAGACAGCTTGAAGTGCTGCCTAAGCTTGTGAGCGCAATGGCAGAGAACGCTTACCTAAGAATAAAGAGAGGTATGCACAATCTTGAAGACGTGGTGAAAGAAATGCGCAAGGAGTTTGCTCCAGCTGCCAAGGTTTTCAAGAAGGAAGACGTGGATGCCATCTATGAGCAGATGATGAACATTCGCTATCGCGACGGCGAGCAGCGCATGAGTTTGAAGGAATGGGCAGACTACTACGAGAAGAGTTCGCCTAAGCACAAGGAGGAGCTTGTGGGCGACTCTAAGACTGCCGAGGAAAGGAAGCAGGCTGAGAAGAAGTTTATAGATGCCGTGAAACTTCAACTGGCTTTCGGTCGCAAGATCAAGAGCATCATAGAACTGAGAAAGATAGCAGAGAGACATGGCTTGAAGGACATTAAGGATACAGACCTTCAGGAACTTGCAGAAGTTGCCATTGTGATGAAAGCAAGAGGTATCGCTTCTTCTGAATCAACCAACGATGCCGTGAAGTTTGAACGCATCAAGAAACTCTATGAGAACCAGCCGAGCCTCAACCAGCGTGACTCAGAGCGAGTGATGAAGCAGCAGTATTCTACACCTGCGCCTTACGCATTCCTTGCAGACATGTACGTGAAGGCAGGAATGGAAGTAAAGAGCGCATTGGAGCCAAGTGCCGGAAACGGAATGCTGACAATAGGGTTGCCAAAGGATGCGGTACATGTGAACGACATCGACGCACAGCGACTTGCCAACTTGCAGAGACAAGGCTTCAAGAACGTAACAAGCCAAGACGGAACACAGCCGTTTGCGGACAAGGACGTGGACGTGGTTGTGACAAACCCACCATTTGGAAGTGCCACACCAAGGGATTATGACGGTTATACTATCTCTTCATTGGAGGGACAGATGGCTATCAATGCCTTGGAGAGCATGAAAGACAACGGTCGTGCAGCCATCATCATCGGCGGCAAGACGGAATACGCCAAGAACGGAAGTCTGAATCCTAAGGATAAGGCTCTGCTTGGTTATCTCTATAGCCACTATAAGGTGGAGGACGTGATAAATGTGGATGGAAGCCTGTACGCAAAGCAGGGCACAACATACCCGACACGCATTATATTGATTAACGGACGACGCTTTGACGAGAATGCCTATCCGCCAGTTAAGGACAAGGCAAGAGCGGAAGCCGTGAAGAGTTATGACGAACTTTATAAAAGAATAAACGATGATATACTACAAAGTGGAAGGATGGATTCTCCCGTCCGAGAAGGAGGAGAAGACGCTAACGCAAAGCCTAATAGACCGAGCGTTGCTGACGCTAATGAAGAGGGAGTACGAGCAGGAGGAAACGGAGGAGGCGAACAAAAACCTTCAGTTCGTACTGGAGGAGTACATGACAAGACTGCCGAACCAGTTTCCGACAATGTATTGGGGACAGAAGGAGGAACCAAGCCAGGCGAAAATGGAGGACTTCCTGACGGAGCTACTGGAGCAAACGGAGCAGGGACAGATGTTACTCAGAGCGAGTGGGCAGGAAATAACCCCAATACCGAAGGAGGAAACGTACAGAAATCAGGAGGAAACGTACAGAAATCAGGAGGAAACGTACAGAAATCAGGAGGAAACGTACAGAAATCAGGAGGAAATGGACGACCTAACACTCAGCCAAATGCTGATGGAGTTACCAACACCGGGAACGGAGGGGGATCACGGGGACAACTGGAGCGGTTGGACCGACCCGTACGTGAACTAAGCGCCGAAAAGGTGACTTATGCACCAAGAAGTGAAAATCCGTTCACTCTTAAAGCCGTTATGCCAGCCGACCAACAAGAGTCAGTGAACAAGAACTTGGAAAAGTTGGGCGACGCAGACCAATTCTTGGTTGACGAACTGGGCTACAACGATAAAGCAGACCTATACGCACATCTTGCAGCAGAGCAAGTAGACTCAGTAGCTCTCGCTTTGCAACAGGCAAAGAAAGGCAATGCCTTTATCATCGGTGATATGACAGGTATCGGTAAGGGCAGACAGGCAGCATCGCTTATCAGATACGCCAAGAAACAAGGACAAGTGCCAGTATACTTCACAAAGACAGCAGGTTTGCTGAGTGACGTATATCGTGACTTGGTAGACATAGGTAGCAAAGAATTGAGACCGTTTGTATTTGGAAGCGCAAAAGAAGCTGCCATTACAGATGCAGACGGAAACGTAGTATTTGCACTACCTTCAAAGAATGAAGTGAAGCGCGTGCTTGACTATATAGAAAAGAACGGAGAGCTGCCAAAGGAGTATGATTACGTTCTGACAACATACAGCCAAGTAAGCAACGGAGTCTACGAGTTTGACGAGAATGGCAACCGTAAGGAAAGGAAATTAGCCAAAGGCAAAAAGTTTGGTGCAGCAGCAATCAGCGGACAAGCCAGACGTGACGCTATAGAAAAGCTCATGAAGAACGGCTATCTGATATTGGACGAAAGCCATACAGCAGGAGGAGACAGCGGTCAAGGCAACTACTTCCAGCACATCATTCAGAAGGCAAAGAATGTGACCTTCTTCTCTGCAACCTTCGCAAAGCGTCCCGACAACATGCCAATCTATGCGCTAAGAACAGCAATGAATCAGGGAGGACTGAAAGCATCTGACTTGATAGACGCCGTGAAGCGTGGAGGAGCCACACTACAGGAAATCATGAGCCAGGCGCTGACACAATGCGGACAGATGATACGTCGCGAGCGAGACATGACAGGCGTGACTATTGACTGGAAAGCCATTGACGACCCAGAAGTTGTTGCTGAACAGCGCGAGCAGTATGACAGCATCATCGGTCTGTTTAACGACATCATCAACTTCCAAAGAACCTATGTAAGCGCATACGTAGACAGACGTAATGAAGAACTTGCAGAGGTGCAGTCGTCGATGGGCATAAAGCGTGGCACGGAAGCCTTGGGAATAAAGAACCAACCGTTTGCAAGCAAGGCATTTAATACTGTGCAGCAAGTACTTCTCTCGCTTAAAGCAAAGTCGGCAGCAGAAAGAGCTATTGAATACTTGAAGCAAGGCATGAAGCCTGTGATAGCGTTGAACAATACCAACGAGTCGCAGACGGGCAACCTTGCGCTTGGCGAAGAAATGGACGCACCGGACTTGGGCACATCACTAAAGAAAGGACTTGAAGGTACACTTCGCTATACAAGCAAGAACGCCAAAGATGAAAGCGAAAGCGGATACATAAACCTATCAGACTTAGGCGCAGATGCCGTTGAAGCATACCATGCGCTTGAAGAAAAGATAAGAAAGACAAGTACCGGACTATCGCTCTCGCCTATCGACGTTATCAAGAACGAACTGACGAAGGCAGGATATAAGGTAGGCGAGTTGACTGGCAGGCAGACAGAGTTTGTGTATAACGAGAACGGCACGGTAACGAAGGTGAAGCGTGCGGACACAGACAAGAAGAAACTTGCTAGAGAGTTTAACGACGGACAGATAGACGCGCTAATCCTGAACAAGAGTGCAGCAACTGGTATATCACTCCATGCTTCAAGCAAATATGCCGACCAGAGAAAACGTGTCATGATTGTTGCCCAGCAGCAGCTTGACGTGAACGATGAGGTGCAGATGCGTGGACGTATAGACAGAACGGGACAGGTGGCAAGAGGCGCATACGAATACGTTGTGTCGCTTATCCCGGCAGAGCAGCGACTATTGATGATGTTCAAGGCAAAGTTGAAATCATTGGACGCAAACACCACTTCTTCACAGAAGAGCAAGTTCAACGAAATGGAAGTAGCCGACATTACCAACAAGTACGGCGACAAGGTAGTGAAGGAATACATGGCTGAACACCTTGACTTGTATGCACGTATGGCAGACCCATTCGGATGGGAGAAGTCTTATGGAGCAGACTTATCGGCAGTAGACCCGCAGAAACTGGTAGCTTCTTCTGACGGTATGAGTAGTGAAGCAGGAGGCGACGCGAGCAAGTTGCTTGGCCGTATGGCTCTGCTGAAAGTGAAAGAGCAGGAGAAGATGTTGCAAGAGATAGGAGACCTTTATGCAGCCGAGATACAGCGTCTGAACGAAATGGGCGAAAACGACTTGGAGATAACCGAGTTGCCGTTGAAAGCAAAAACCATAAACAAAGGCATTTGGAAGGAAGGTTCAGAGCCAGGCGGCAACAACGCTTTTGCCGACAACACCTATGTAGAGAAGGTGAACATGGCTGTGCTGAAAAAGCCTATGAAAGCCGAGGAGGTAAAGAAAGCTCAGGACGGACTCACGGGCGGCAAGAGTTGGGACGAGTACCGCACTGAGAAGATAGCTGCTACAAAAGAATACTTTGACAATAAGATAGCCGAAGCTACTCAGAAATACGAGGAGCGTGCCGTGAAGGCGGCGACAAAGGCAAAGGAGAAGTATATCAAGGACGCAAAGAAGGCTCAGAATGGAACCGGAATGAGCGACGAGCAGATAGAGAAGATGGCTGGCTATCAGTACGAAAGCATCTACAGCGACGAGAAGACAAAGCTTGACGAAGTGGTAAAGAACCTAAAGTCGAAGTATGGCGTGTTTGAGCGTGCGTTTGAAACCTTCAACACAGAAGACGCATTTGTGCTGCCAACAGACATGAACAATCCTGCTGAGTTGAGCGGATTCGGCAACAGCTATGGCAGACTGATAGACATAAAGATAACCGACAACTTCTCGACAAATGCCTCAACAATATCATTCGCCACCTTGGACGGTCGAAGAAAGATAACGTTCCCGATAAATGGGAAAGTAGGACTCGGAAGCGACAAGGCAGACGTTATAGGTATTATTGACAGATTGACAAGACAGGCATCCGCGATGGGTGACAAGCATCTGCGTGTGCTGAGTATGGACGCCTCCAACTGGGACAAGCTGACAAGCAACGAGAGCCGTAAGGACGGATATATCATTACCGGAAACCTGCTGCAAGCTTTGATTGACACTAAGGAGCAAGGCTTGGGCGGTCAGTTGGTTAAGTACACAACAGACACGGGCGAGGTGAAGACTGGCATTTTGATGCCTGAGAAATTTGAGCCGAACGGTCTTGCCAACGAGAAGCCTATAAATAGCGTAGCAGAAAAATTTGAATTGCCATCTAACAAGGGTGGCATAACAGAGATTACTTCTTCGGACGAAGACGTGAAGATAGCGCAAGGTTTCGACTACATGAAAATGGCACGAAACTATACCATTCGTGTCCCGAAGAGCAACAAGAAGGGAGGCAAGTATTTCCTGGATAAAGAGCTACTGAAAATGGTTGACGGTGGTAACTTTGAGACAAGAGGAAACACTATGCTTGCTGAGATAAAGGCAGACAAGCTAAAGGATGTACTTGACAGACTTTCGGAACTTGGCGTAAAGGTAAGGGAAGAAAGCGGGGTGCATTATCGTACTGAGCATGGTGACGCCTCACTGGGCCTTTCTAAGCCTTTGGAAGGCAGGATTGCTGAGACTGTGGAGAAAGTATCGAAGCAGACTGGTGGTAAGGTGAAGATGGTGAACTCGGTTGAGGAGATTGGCAACGAGCAGGTGCGCCGTGACATTGAGAACGGTAAGCAGGTGACTGGCTGGTATGACGAGAATACAGGCGAGGTGCGTCTGTATATGCCGAATATCCACGACTCGTATACTGCGGAGAAAACCGTTTGGCACGAGACCGTGGGACATGAGGGCATGAGAGGACTGCTTGGAGACAAGTTCAACGACTATATGAGAGGTCTTTGGATGGACTTAGACAATCCTGTGAATGCCGAACTGAGAGCCTATGTGAAGGAACGTATGGACAAGGACTCTATGGGATTCTATGACGCTATAGAGGAGTTCATAGCCGAGAGCGCCGAGAAGGGCAAGGGCGAACCCGGGTTCTGGAACTACATCAAGAACAAGGTGACTGACGCTCTGCACGAGATAGGCTACAGAATATCGCCTAACGTGAAGGACGTGAAGTATATGCTGTGGCTGGCGAAGAACGTTCAGAAGAAAGGTAATGACCCGTGGTGGAAGATGAGAGCGGATGCCGTGAAGTGGAAGATAGAGCACGAGAATGTGGAGTACACGAAAATCCATGGTGGCGAGTTCTACGAGAACGACGGCAAGAACCATGACTTCGAGGATATGACCAAAGAAGAATGGGATGAGGCTACGGACGGACAGATACACTACCGTACTGCTCCGAGTGCTGCCACTGCTCTTGACAGATACCATTCTATGCTGAACGCTCACGGCTATATGGCTACAGAGGCGTTTATGGACAACATGCTTTCGCTTGAGAAACTGATGAAGGCTGTAGACCCCTCAATCAAGAAGATAGAGGACGTGAAGAGTTCGATGAACCCTTACATTCTGCAGAACACCATGCAGGGTGCTATGAGCGACAAGATGACTCTATTTGAACACCAGGTGATGAAACCGCTGGACAAGGCTATGAGCGACGTGCTGGACAGCTTTGCAGGCAAGAACACCGAGGAGAAGATAAGGGAGTGTAACCTGTACATGATTGGCAAGCACGGACTGGAGCGAAACCGTGTGCTGTTCGTGAGAGACTGGTTCAGAAAAATGGAAAAGACAGAAGATGTAGACGATGCGGGTCTTGACAATCTGGATAAGATTTGGAAGGGCGAGAGAAGCGACCTTAGAAGAAAACTTGACTCGGGACAGATAGACCTAAGAGAGTATTACCGTCAGATGGACGAATGGATTGTGCAGAACATCGACAAGGACTTCAAGGCAGAGGAACATGACTATTCGGGTATGCACGGTCTGCAAGAGATTGACGACTTGAAGAGTCCTTATGACGATGCTGGTGCTATAGACTCCGTGATGAGTCAGGAGGCGAAGATGGAGAACCAGAAGAAGGGTTCGGTGGATAATCTTTGGAACAGAATAAAGGATGCCACGAACTACTCTATCAATTCGGACTATGAGAACGGACTGATGAGCGAAGAACTTCGAGACCGTGTGGCCAGTATGTTTGACTGGTATGTGCCTTTGAGAAAGTTTGACGAGGCTACCGCTGAGGATGTATACGGATATATAAGCGGCGAGGACGGCAAGGGCTTTATCGGTGAAACGCTGATGAACGCCAAGGGCAGAAAGAGTCTGAGCGACGTGAACGTGCTTGCACAGATAGGTGCTATGGCTAACCGTGCAATAAGGAACGGCGGGCAGAATGCTGTGAAGCAAGCCTTTGCCCGATTCGTGAGAAACAGCGGAATGCAGAACCTTGTGAAGGAGACAAAGGTATGGGTAGAGAAAACTGGCACGGACGCAAACGGCAACGACATCTGGGAGGAGGCTTATCCTCAGATACCCGACAATGCGAACGCTCATGATGTTGCAACCATTGTGGATGCCTTTGAAACAGACATGAAGACGAAGCAGGCTAAAGGTGAGGCAAAGACTCTTAGCAACAGCACGGACATAGGATTCAAGTTTGCACGAGCCAAGAACAAGAGCGAGCATTTCGTGGACGTGAAGATAGCCGGACGTACACACAGATTCGTAGTGCTGGGCAATCCTCGTGCTGCACAGGCTCTGAACGGTATGCTGGAGAACAGTTCGCCGAAAAGCGCACTGCTGAAAGGGTTGAAGAGCACTACACGCTTCATGGCTCAGATGGCCACCTCGTACTCACCGGAGTTTGTGATGCGTAACATCATACGTGACGCTGAGTTTGCATCGAGCAACGTAACGGCAAAGGAGGGCGTGAGATACGGCTTGAAGTGGGCGAGATATTATGCAGAGCTAAACCCTCTGAACATATTCTACAACGAAGGTGCAGGCGCATTGAAGAACTTGAAGTGGAAGGACTTGAAGGAAGGCGTGGGTATAGGTCTGTACGCACGATACAGAGAGGGTACGCTGGGCGACTCGAAGATGGAGCGCTACTTCAAGGAGTTTATGCAGAACGGCGGTGAGACAGGCTGGGTGCAGGTGAAGACGATGCAAGAGTGGGAAAAGGAATACAAGCGTGACGTGAGCCGTGAGCGCAGCAATGTGTCGAAGGCAGGCAAGATGCTTCGTGACGTCCTCGTAGGTAACGTTGAGAACCTGAACGAGATGGCAGAGAACATGGCGAGATTTGCGACCTTCTGCACGTCAAGAGACCTCGGACGCTCGGCTGTGAGAAGCGCCTACGATGCCAAGCAGGTGTCGACGAACTTCAACCGTCATGGCTCGGGCGACGCAATAAAGACGTTCAAGAACGGAGAGATGGGAGCAGGAAAGGAAATGCGCAGAAATGTGTATGGCTTTATAGCGAGCTATCTGAGAAACTACTCGATGTTCTTCAACGCTGGCGTGCAGAGTACGCACTTGCTTATGAATAACGTGAAGAAGGCACCTGTGGGTACTATCGCCTCAATGATGGCTATGCCTTTCGGGCTGGGCATACTGGCTGCTGCCGTGAATAACGCCATGATTGCGAACGAGGACGAGAAGGAGCGCAAGGGCGTGCAAGACCCATACGGCGAGCTACCCGAATACATAAGGAGAAACAACCTGTGTATATATAAAGGTGGCGGTAAGTTCGTGACCATTCCGCTTGCCATTGAGCTGAGGGCGTTCTACGGACTTGGCGATATTGCAGCGGGTATGACTACAGCAAAGAACGTGAAGAGCACGAGAAATGTAGCAATGGACGCTGTGGGCTGTATGTCGCAGCTGCTGCCAGTAGTGGACTTCACGAACACATCGGCCTTTGATAAGGAACCAGGAAAGGAGACCTTAAAGGGTGTGCTGCCTACTGCTGCTGCTCCATTTGTGGAATGGTGGCTCAACAGCGACTGGAAGGGTTCGCCTATACGTCGAGAGGGTGACTACACGGAGAACCGTCCTGCATGGATGAATGCCTACAGCGGAACTCCCGAGAAGCTGATGGACTTGAACAAGTGGGTGAATGCCAGGACTAACGACGTGGCTCCCGGCAACGAAAACATGAGAGGCAACAGTCTGCTTGACGAGGCTACTGACCCTGCAATGCTGAACCACATCATAGGAACGATTGGCGGTGGCGCTGCCACATTCATGACCCGTGGAACGGGACTGGTACTGAAGTATGCTGACGGACGCGAGCAGGAGATAGAGACCAAGGATATACCATTCTTGCGCTCGCTGATGTACACTCCTTCGGAACAGACGAGCATGGCGAGAACGAAAGCGAAGTGGTATAGCTATAAGGAAAGCATGGAGAAGAACATGAGCAACTACTCGATGCTGAAGAACAAGAACGTTCCGCTGACGGAGAGAATACGTAATGCTGCCGACAGACACAGATTTGAGCAGGGGACTGACTATGCGAGAATCCGTATCATTAAAGATGCCGAGAAGCAGATGAAGCGCTGGAACAAGATGAAGCGTCTGAACGCTGACGACAAGAAGCAGGTGGACTTTGCCAACAAGAACATCGAAATGATAATGCAGAAGGCTGTGGAGCAGATGGACGGGATTAGTGAGGAGTAAGGGCTGAGGGGCTGGTGAGGGCTTGGTAATGAGCCTTGCTGAGCCTTTCTGGGCCGACTAAGCCTTTGGTGATGACGGGGATATTTTATGCCTTACTGAGCTTTTCTGAGCCTTTGGTGATGGGGAGGTAATTATTAATTATTGTTTATTTTGATACGCAAACTTGGTTATGTGGCTAAGTTTGTGTATTTTTGTATCAGAAAACCATAACCCTATGACCAAACAAAATTATGATATAACCCGTATGCAACGTGAAGACTTGGCAAAAGCCTATCGCGATGTGTATCCGAAATGCTGGAGCCAGCAGGAGGTATGGGACAAGATAGCGAAGCATCCTGCTCCACGGTATTATATCACGGCTAAGGAGGCTTATGAGAAGCTGAGAAGAATGGTTGTGGGTGACTTCTCGATAGTGAACGCATTGGGCAGCAACAAGCAGAGACTGTACTACTCGCTGTTTGAGCGGATGCAGGAACTGACCCAGAGAAAGGAGTATATAGGCAAATCGCTATGGTTTTTATGCCCTATAATAGTATCGCAACCAGCGCCGGAGTTCTTCATGGCTCCCCGCACTATTAAGGACACGTTTGTCAAATGCAGACTTTATGGTAAGGATTTCAGACATGGTGAAGTGTATGGAAGTGGACGTAAGAGCAAAGCTGTTGCTGACGGCTCTAAGCGTCGTGTTGCTGATAATAGGCAATGACTTAAAGGGTTTCAGCGCACACAGCGGACTGCTACCCCACTTCACTTATAGTTTTCTCCACGCCAACGTATGGCACATGGCTGCAAACCTGTTTGTGCTATGGGGCGTAAGACAGCGTATGAACGTAACTGTAGGCTATGTGATAGCCGTGGCTGCGAGCTGGCTGCCGATGTGGGCGGACAAGCCTACTGTGGGTATGTCGGGTATGCTGTTTGCGATGTTCGGGATTATGTGGGGCAAGACGGGAAAATGGAAGGAATACTTGAAGGCAGGAATGCCTGTGATATTGATAATGATGCTTATACCAAATGTAAATGGTTTGCTACATTTGTACTGCTACATATTAGGTTTTGTGTTTTCGTTTTTAAGATTTAAGGTTTATTAGGTTATTGATTAACAAGGAAAGTAGTTTTTATATTGGTATGGGGGTGTTGGAGCCGTGAGGCGCTGGCACCCCTTTTTTTGAGCCTTTGGTGAAGAAGGTGATGAGCCTTACTGGGCCTTTCTGAGCCTTTCTACGCCTTGGGTGAGGGGCTGTCACCTTATTTTATTGGTGAAGCGTGGGGCAAAGTCTATTACTGTGCCGGCAAATGTGTCGGATGCCGAGATATTGGAGAGTGTGTAGCTGAAGCGGTAGTACTTCCATGGCTTGCCGTGCAGAGAGTGTAGTTCGACCCAATTACGGCAATCGTTGGAGGTGTAGACTCGCAGCTTGAGTGTGCCGTCGGCGGAGTTGAACAGATGGACTATCTGATGGATGGTCTTGAGCTGTATGGACGAGCCGAGTTTGAGGGGGCGTGTGGTGAACGTACCGGAATACGTCTGAGTGTCGGCTTGGGCAACAGGTATCTTGCTGAAGGAATAGACGTTGTTGTCGGCATCCTGTAGGAGCGTGTCGGGATAGTTGGAGACCGCTCGCTGTATGCGCTTAGAGCCAAGGGATATGGTGGCGAAGGTTCCGTCGAGGAGGTTGTAGACGTAGGCGTAATCGTAGCTGACATTGTAGATGAACAGCAGCGAGTCGCGATAGTCGTAGGCGAGGAACGCATTGCGGACAAAGGTAAGGAAGCTGACCGTAGCATCGGAGTACTGCGGATTGGCTCCCGAGAGTTGCGGGCTGACACAACGGACTGTACCGCCAGATACAGCCATGAGTCCCTTGTCGGAGGTGAAATAGACTACATTGCCCGTGGGTGTTATTGACTCGGGATTGTTGCAGACTTCGCGCGAAATGGGATAGGACGCTGAGTAGAGTCCTTCGGAGTTGACAGACAATCCGTAGATGCCTTCAGTGGTGAAGACGATGAGCGGATATTGTCCGAACTGTCCCTGTGATATAGGCTCGGTGTTGGCAGCGATGCCGAGGATAGAGCCAGTGCCTACGGTGTTGTCGCCCGATGCCTGGAAGACGAAGGGGTTGTTGACAACGGAGGTGAAGATTTGGGAGTCGAGGAGTTCGTAATAATCTTCATTAACGACAGGTTTACTAATATTAGTAAGTACAGGAAGTGTACCATCGGGTAGTTTCTGCATAAGATAGGCACCATTGAGACGTGGATGGTTTTGAAGCAGCGCACTTATTCCCTTTTGTGTTGACTCATCGTAAAAAAGCACTTCCTTAGCGTTGGGATCCGGATAGAAGAACCAACTAAGCATAGCACATCTAACGTCGCAAAACATAGACCCCTTTATCCATACTTCGCCTGCGGTCTTGGACAAACGAACGTAATAAGACATAGGGTCTGATGTAGAAGGTTTGACAGCTACAAAGTGATTAAATCCCGAATAAGGCTTACGTCTGATGCCTAAAGCGTTAATACGACTATTATAAGCATAAAGCTTGGATGCAGAGATAGTAGTCCATCCCATATAATCATCAACACCGAGCTGTTCCTGTTCGGTAAGATTAGTCACAACATCGTCGTTTATTAACTTTGTGGTTTCTATGCCATTTGCATATTTGTTTATGGATGAAAAAGGAAATTCCAACAATTTGTAGAAAACTCCCTTCTTGGAAAGGCTCTCTATAATCTGCTCTTCGGTTTTCATCTTCGCTGGCATAATGACAGAAGTAAGATAACCATCTGTTTCAAAACTTGTAGTAGTTCCAAACGAATAACTGCGTGTTATTTTATAAGACCATTTGCCAAAATATGAATAAGCACTCCCAACAATGCTGTCGTGTATATAAGTATTCATTAAATCATGAGGTTGGTAGAACCCCCAGTCACCATCAATATTGAACTGCATTTCTTCATCAGAAGCAAAGATAACGCAATCCTTTATTATGTCACTCCATTTGTCAGCCTCGTTAACAGAGGCTTTAAACCATAGAGAAGCCTGACTAATAGAGGGAACGAAATATCCAACCTGTTGCGTTGAAGGTCTATTATCTGCACCCATAGGTATTAGAGCTACATTGTTATGGATAGAAGGCAAACAAAGAACTGGTGACGAAATGCGAGTATAAGAACCATCATACAAACGCAAGGCAAATCGAACAAAAAATGGAAATGCGAAAAGATTTTCTTTTTTGACTTCTGCAAGATGCAAAGCAACAAGAGCATTGGATGCAGTGTTTATTTCAGAGGTCTTAGATTGTCTTGCGCAATATCCTCTGTATGTCAATGTCTTGCTTGTGTTTGGAGTGCCGGAATTAATAGTTTTACTTGACTTTTGTACACCCGAGTTGTCGTCTCTTCCGGGATTAACATATTCTATTTTGCAGAGTTCGTTATTAGACGTATAGAAGGCCTGACAAGTATCTGTCTTCATGTAATCCTGAAAGGAAATATAGTCAGACTTTTTGATTGGATTAGAAAGAGATTTGCTTTCAAGCCAAAAACGGAATTCTGGTCTTGGAAGTTCGGTTCCGAGGTCAATATACTTTCCCTCTTTATATAATATATAGTGTATGCCTTTGTCGGTGGCTACTACGAGGGTGTTGCCTACAGACGTAATGTCGGAAACATTGCCAATATCATAGAGCGGTTTCTTGTCGGGAATACGTCCGTTTACACTTTTGAGCACTCCCCAATAGAGATTGGTGCCGTCGTAAGTGATGGCGTTGGTGTAGTCGGCTCCTTTGTGGATGTAGAGGAGACGGTGGTCGGTTTGTCCGAAGGTTGCTGCCTGTCGGAGAGGTTGCATTTCGCCGTTGCGGAAGATGAGGTCGCGTGAGGCGGTGAGTTCGGAATCGTCGGACAGGAGGTCGGACGGTGAGGTTGTGATGCCTTTGGAGAAAGATAGTGACTTTTGCATAGTGAATTGTTTTTTTATTTTACTGGGCCTTACTGGGCCGACTGGGCCTTTGGGGAAATTTTGGGGTGATGATGATGAGCCTTTGGGTGCTCTTAGATTGAGGCTTCGGTGCGTACTCCGTCGGAGTGGTGTTTGAGTCCTTCGTCGGTGCGCCAGCGTGGAAGCTCCATTTCGTGGGTGGATACGTAGAGGGCAATGGCGGTGGACAGGAGAACGTCGTCGTGATTGCCTGAGCCTTCGATGTTGCCGAGGGAGCCGTCTTCCTTTCGCTCGTAGATGCGCAGCTCGTGGTACATTTCGGTGTCGGGTTCGTGCCATAGGCGGTCGTCGACAAAGGCTTCGAGATTGTCGATAAGCCAACCCTTCGTAATCTTGTTGGTCTGAAAACCGTACTTGGCGAGGACGTTGCCTGCGGTGTCCTCGGGAGAGGAACGACGCTGGTAGAGATTGGGATAGTAGTCGGCAATCTCGTTGATGATAGAACCGAAGTGGTCGCCCTCGGTGTTGTTGTTCTTCTCACGATCGGCGGTGTTGGACTCTATGACAAGGAGTGCATCGTCGTAGTAGTGAGCGAGAGCAGCAGCCTTCCATGCAAGCACGTCATGACGGCAATGTCCACGATAGCGAGCCACGACACGAGGCTTGTCCTTGACGGAGGGCATCATGCCCATACGGTCGAGTACGGTCATGACGGTGTAGTCGGACGTTGAAGACTTGCCACCGATGTCGACGCTGACCACATATCGGTCGGAGACGCGCAGAATCTGATTGTTGGGCAGACTCCATATCTTGAGTTCGCCTTCGCCATCGTCGCGAATGGTAATCTTGGAGTCGCGAATGGTGTTGTAAGACTTCTTGCCGGAGGTGACGATGTCGGCAAGGAACTTGGGCTTCTTGACTTCGCCATGACGGAGGTCGTCGATGGAATAGGGATTGAAGACAAGGTTGCCGGAATTGCGGAACGCCTCCTCCTCGTCGATAGGTGCCTCAGTGGCGCAGAAGGCGTGGGTCTTGAACTTGTTGCGGAAATTGCGATACCAGTTGATAGCCTGGAAGCAAGCACCTTTCTCCCACATACGCCAAAAGAACTTGCCCGTTTCGCGAAAGCCTTTAGGACAGGTGGAGCGGTCTTTGTTGCGCAGCAGCCACTCGGCAAAAGCCCGTAGGTCTTCGACAGGCTCCATATCGTTTTCGATGATGAAGCAAGGAATGAAGATGAAGGCATAAGCGTCGTTGTTGGACGGATCCATGGCAAGCTGGCAGCGGTCGTAGAAGAAACCTGACGCACCACGGCCAGTAGACTCGAAGACCTCGATGTTGTCCTCAATGTTGTGGATACCACCGGAGATAGACGAGATAACGCCTTCGGGGTCGTGCTCGGGTGTCTTCTTCCAATAGGCGACCTCGGAATAGTGGGCACAGTGGAAGTTGTTGCCACGGACAGCATCGAAGTTGTCGAAAGAGGCAACGGTAAGAGTGGAGCGACGCAGAGCCTTGTTGCCGTCGGTGACGATGAAGTCGTCGGGTGAGTTCTCGTAGGGCGAGAGCATGAGCTGTACGCCCGGGTGTCCGATAGTCCAACCCTTCTGCCGTTCGACAGCCTTGCGGTACATGGCCTTAATCTTCTTGGAGGTGGACTTGACCTGTGAAAGGACGATGGCGTTCCAACCGTCGTGGCGGAAGTCCTGCATCCACTTGATGTAGAGCTGTGTGAGTGTAGAGCCACCCCACTGACGAGCCTTCAGGATAACGACACGTATGGCTTTCTTCTCGTGGCGCAGCTTCTCGAAAAGTGCTATAAGACGACGCTGGGGATAGTTGAGGCGGAAGGGTATCATGTCGCCCGTGTTCTTGTCCTCAATCTTATCAGTACAGAAAAGGGCGAACTCGGGGTCTTCACGGAAACGTACCTTGAATATCTCGAATGTGAGGAGCGCACGCAGCTTCTGTGTGTCGGGGGATTCCTCGTCGTAGTCCTTGCGGAGGACATGGATAAGGATGTCTTTCAAAGTGCCGTAATGCTGTAGGTTCTTATAAAGGAGGGTGCGCATACACTCCTTGGGAACGTACATCTTGGGTATGATGAAGTCGGGTATTTCGAGACAGACTCGTGACTCGAAATCGTAGCAGCCGATGCCTGTCCACGGGTCGTAAGGCCCGTAGATTTCGTTGTAGCGAGATTGGTTTTCGGCTACCAAAGCATCTATGTCGCGGTCGGTAATGAGCATTTTCTAATTATTTAATGGGCCTTACTGAGCCTTTTTAGGCCTTTCTGAGCCTTTGGTTATGGACTGCTGATAAACATTAATAATTAATCATTAATCATTAATCAGAGTCCTTCGTACTCCTTTAGTTCTTCGAAGTCGGCATCTTCGATGCGTGGAACGGGGTTGGCACCAATGGCAAGAGGGTCGTCGGTCTTGGTAGTGGATAGTGCCTGGAGTTCCTGGAAGTCCTTGTTGATGCCCACGGAGACGTTGAGCTGGGACTGCTTGGGGACAACGTGCTTCTGCATGTCGTGATAGAGAAGCAGCCATGCCTTTGGGTCGTGCTCGGCAAGTTCGGAGAACAGCTCTTCGAACTTCTCCTGATTGGTAGAGAGGAGGTCGCGTATGAACTCCTTTTGCGCCTTGCGCCCGGCAGGAAGAAGCTTCTTGCGACGCTCGGATATGAGAGGAATGTCGTCGAGAGTCTTTTGCATAGTGAATTGTTTTTTATTTGATGGGCCTTACTGGGCCTTTCTAAGCCGACTGAGCCATTTATTGAGAAAGGAGATGAGGGTGATGAGCCTTACTGGGCCTTTTTGAGCCGACTGAGCCGTAGGGTGAAATTTTTTGGGGTGCAATCGCTTTAGAATGGCTTCAGATGCTTATGGACTGTGCCGGGAATGACTCGGCAGGAGAGGGCTCGTATGTTGGTAATGCCTTCTTCAAGGGACTGCTTGCGGTCGATAGTGCGAGGGTCGCGTGAGGAGAGCGTGATGGAGAGATACTCGTATAGAGTGCCGTCAACGACGTACTGATGAATAGCCTTGACAAGGGAGTCGTAGACGGTGGCATCCCAATAGTCGGGCATAAGAAGAGAAATCTCCCGCTCGTCCCACTCCTTAAGGTCGTTGAGACGGGTGACGCCTTCGGGCTTGAGAACGAAAGCGGAAAGGCAATGCTCAACATTGGCTATGTACTTGTCGAACCAACGGAAGAACATGGGGCGATAGGTGTCGGACTCGGAAGTGACAATGTCTGGGGCTGCCTGGTCGGGACGTGAAGCACGCTGTATAAGCCCCGTGACAGCATCGACATCGTAGAAGAGCTGGTCGGCCTGCACGAAAATATGCTTGACTGTGTGCCAATAAGCACGATGGGGCGGTTGAGGCGCAAGTGGATTGGGGACGGGATGCCATCCCCTTTCACGAGAAGCCATGTGCGGATGAAGTTCGGAAAAATCGTGATTCATATAATCCTCCATTTAATTTTTGGTTACAATAGCTGTAAACTCGGTGTACACATCGTCGGAGTGGCGAGAGAACAGCCGGACTTTAGCTATTCCTGTGTTCAGCGGTACGAGCACAAATGTCTTTGGCAATATATGCCGGTCAACTCGCAATATACTCGGGTCGTAAGAACGTGCCTCGATGTCGTCGACAGCACCGCCATTAAGGCTGTAGGAAACCGTTGCTTTTTCGTCAATGGAAATTGTAACTTCGCCTCCGTTGTCGGAACCGTCGACCTTGGCAGTGATAGAGGTGGGGAACCTGACTATGGGGACACTGGGAGCAGAAAGGATGAAGCACTTGCGTATGTCAGCCTCGTCTTTCAGAAGTGCTGCCTGGTAGGGTTCAGCCTGCTTGGCGTTGGTGGTCTTTATCCACCATTGCATCGTAACGTAATCCTCGGTATACTTGGCGCTCAGCCGGGCCAACGCATCTGTTAGCGAACCGTTGAATCTTTTCGACACCGACAGCGTGAACTCTACAATGTCGTCCGTTTTCTCATTGTAGTATATCGCATTGTCGCCTATAGTCTGGGACGTTGGCACGAGGTAGTCGGCGAATATCGTTTTTAGCATTTCCAATGCCGCATGAAAATCCGAAGTGAACACTCGCTCATGCAATGCTTCATCGCCTCCCGTCTCGCTTGCCACAAGAGCATTGTTCGCACCTTGCGCAAGCCTGTCCATCTGTCCCTTTAGGTAGGTGGTTGACTGGAATGCCTCACGTATAAGCGACTTTATGATTTGAAATTTAATTATCATAGCCAATACTTTTTTGTTAGTGATACATTAGTTTCCGGTGAAGTCCGACCCATCATCATTGCACATCTTTCCCGTCACCGAAGAGTAATCTGCGGTTGCTTGCAAAGGAGAGGAAATAGTGAATGATTTGCGTATGCGGTCTTCCAAGTCTTTCATCATGACTGCATGGGGTTCTGCTTGTGCTTGCATTCCTGCTGACAGCCACCATTGGTATGTCATGTATTCTTCCACATACTGTTGTGAGTAGTTTGCAATGGCATCGGTAAGCGCACCGTTGAAACGTCGCGGGATAACAATTGTTACACCTGCTGAACCGTTACTTTGGTCGTATGTTGCCGATATACAATTGTTGCCTACCGACAGGTGGTCTGGAATAAAGAAATCTACATAGACCGTCTTCAACCGTTCCACACCTCGCACGAAATCCTTACCCAACTTTCTTTCATGCACGGATATGTCACCAGCTGTCTCGTTGTATCTTAGCTTGTCTGCCCCTTGCTGTGTGGCTGAGTCTATAGACCCCTTGATGTAGGTGTCGCTCTTTACTGCCTCTATTGCGAGGGGTTTGGATATGGTGAATGTTATCTTCATAATTAGGTGGTTTTATTGTCTTTGTTATATCCGTCTGTCTTCTCATTGTCTTCTATTGTCACAGTACCGCTTACATTGTATACTGTGACTGACGTTCCAGGCGGTTTCTTCACAAATGCCATTTTTACAAGCGAAGCAAGAAGCAGCTGCGCGTCCGATGTATACTTTGGAGCAATGTCTGGCACGGACATATTAAGTACTGATTGCACTACATTTGCCACTATATACATTTTTATATTATCTGCAAAAGCCGATGGCAAAGCGTCTCCCCAACGTGATTTCTCAATGTCAAAGGTTAGCTTTGTGTTGTCGCTTCCGTAAGCGGTTACTATTGGCGACAGTTCCCCAACTATCACTTGGGCTGCTCCCACAATAAGCGTCGGCATTACGCCTACCTCTATCTCCGACAGTGTTGTTGTGGCGAACAATGTCCCTCCCGTTGGCGATTTATGGTGCTTTCCAATGATGGAGAGCTGCTGCCGCGCCAATGACGTTATTTTCGAATTTTCAATACTTATCTCTGCCATGTTTTCCTTTTATATTTTTATTCAATACAAAATGTTTTATTGCATCAAATACCCCTGCGCTCTCTCTACCGCCTCTTGGTCCGCCCCCGGCACAACTCCGTTCTGTGGTGCTTGCTGTCCCATTTCCGCCTGCTGCGCTTCAAGCTCTGCCTGCTGACTCTGAATGTCCTGCAGGAGGCGGTCGGCAAACGGGGCGTTGAGGTTCTGCAGATACTGAACGACGTTGATAGCGCCAAGTTCGAGGAGCTCGTCGAGCTTGTCGTTGATATTGTTCTGATAGGCAGCGGTGGCAGCTGCGTTCTTGATGGAAATCTTGAACTTGATGTCGCGTGCAGCAAGACGGTCGTACTCCAATGTGGACGTGTAGTCGCGATTGAAGATGATGCGTCCGTCCTCGTAGTACTGCTTGATCATCATGCACTTCTTCTGTGCGACATTCTCGGTGAACGACTCAATGTCCTTCAGGATAGAATAAAGAGAGGTGGAGGCATTCTGAGACTCCTGGGCGTAGCGTGACGCTGATGTGCCGGCTGTAGGAGTCTTGCCCTGCAGAGCCCCTGACACATTGGAAACCTCACGGATGAGATTAAGCTCAATCTGCAGAAGCTCGTTGGTGCCGAGATTGACAGCATTGGACGTAATGACATCGGGGCGCGAGTTGGGTAGTGTAGCCTTTGGCGTGTAGAATATCATGCCGTCGTATTCGGTAGCCTGTTCGGCAAACTGGTCGGGTGTCATACCGTCGAGCACCTGCGTAGGCACGAGCATAAGCCCCTTGGCAGAGGAACGTATCGCCATATCGTTCATGATGATAAGGCGGTTGATGTAGCGCTGCTGGTCGATGATGTTGCCCATGAAAGGATGAATCTCGCCGTTGATGTAAGGATACAGCTTGACGGTGAAGGGGTGAGACTTGAAATCATAGGGCGACTCGCCACGGCAAAGGACAGTTCCATCGGGTGCCATGTAGGTATAGTACCAATACTTATCGGCTACCTTCTTGGATGTGATATAGGCTCTATCCTCAGGCGGTACGCCCATAAGGTCGTACTGACGCTTGCGCTCTGCATTCTTGGCGTTGAGCTGGGCGATAAGAGCCTTGTCGTCGCACTCGATACGGAAGTAGGCATCAGACTCGTTGGTGGCTATAGGGTCGTAGCACTGGTAGCGATACTTGGTCTCGGTAGTCCACACCTCAATGACACGGACGCAATGGCCACGACGAGACGGAACATCGAACGAGATATTAGACAAGTCGTTGATGTCGTTGTGCAGCGTACCCTCGGTAGAAACGTCGTCGTGGTCGATATTGAAGATACGGTTGAGCCGATTGACGTCAAGTCCGTATTCGTCCTTTGCGAATTTCTTGTAAAGGTCTTCCCTTGACACATCATGAAGCACACCGATAAGCGAGAAGTCGAGGTGTCGAGGGTCGGAGCCGCCCTCCCAAAAGACATAGTTAGGCTCGACGTAGTCAGTCCAAGAGTCGTCAATCTCCTGCTCGCGGTCTTCGTACGTCTCACGGCAGACCACAACACCACCGATAAGATAATCTTCGAGGACATGCTTGAGGAGGTCTTCCATCTGTGTGTTCTGCCAGTTGCACTGCATTGTGGCAGACATCATATCGGAGAGGGACTGAGAGGAGCGTGTGCGTGCGAAGCATACAGGCTCGGTGCCCTGCTTGGCATAGAGACCAACGATGGTGTTGAGAATGGAGACCATGACGTTGTTGGAGAGAGGAACGGAGCCTTTCTTCTTGAGATATTCGCGCTCGGTGTAGTCGTAGTAGAATCCGTTCTTGTAGACCCGTACGGTGTCGCCCCACTGGTCGCCGTAGCAATATCGCTTAGCCCGGTCGCGAGCGAGGCGTACGGCTTCAAGATTATTCCACGCCTGCCAACATCGCTGCAACAACTCATAGTCGGTATTGCTGCCATGCTCGTGCTCCATGCGTCGGCGTACGGAGTCGAACGTCTTGCCCGAGGACGGCATAACACGTGATAATGTGGGTATATTCTTCTGCATATTCTGTATGAAATAACATTGTGTATCAGCGCAAAAATACGTGAAAAACAAGCCCTAAATGCCGTGTTTCGTCCTACAGACGAAAGACGGAAAAACAGTGATAAAAAACTAAGATATTTGCGGTTTAGAAAGTCAAATCTAAATTTTACAGAAAGAAAAATGGACGAAGAAAACAAAAACAAGAATGGCGTTGCACCCGGACAGGATGCGATGTCACCTCCTGTGGAGGAACGTCCGAACCGCAAGGCCTTTGCAGAGCGCTTCGGCAAGCGTCACAAGGACATTGACTTTGAGGACAAAGAAGCCCGCTACAGCGCGATGAACGAGGATGCAGACGCCTTGTCGGCATACGAGGAGAACGGACGTGCGCTGAGCGAAATGTTTGACAACAACCGCTGGCTTGCAGCAATGGCCATGGACTTGAAGGACAACCCCGACATGAACCCGATAGAGTGGATGGCCAAGCAGGGCATAGACATCGGCGCAGCCTTGGAAGACGAGGAAATGGGCAAGAAGGTGGCTCAGCAGATTGCGGACTTCCAGCAGAAGAAGGCTGACGAGGAGAGTCACGAGCAAGAGATTGCGGAGAACCTGAAGCAGTCGGCCGACGCCATGGACGAGTTGGGTCTTGACGATGATACCAAGGCAGACCTGTGGGAGAAGTTCTTCAAGATAATAGGCGAAGCGGAGGACGGCAAGGTGTCGGCAGAGACATGGGCACTGTTCAAGAATGCGCAGAACTATGACGCAGACGTGGCTTCGGCTCGTGAGGAAGGGGCTATGCAGGGTCGTAACGAGAAGATTCAGAACAAGGTGAAGCGTTCGGAGAAGAACGACGTGCCCCCTTCGCTCAACACGAACGGCGGTGCTCAGCCTGGCAAGAAGAAGGGCAGCAGTTTCTGGGACGGACTGGTTTAAAATTAAAACACATTTTATTATTTATTAATTTCTAAAATATCAATTAAATGAAACACAATCGGTTTATTAATTTTATTAAAAGTGGACGGTTCCTTACTTGGCTTTTTCTTATGCTGCTCTCCGTTGTAACTGGCGGCTCGTCGCTCATGGCTGTTGGCGACAATGTTGCGCCTCAGATTGGCGACGAGGGTCCTAACCCGGCTTCCGCTGCTGATGCTGCTGCCAACGAACCCGTTGAGCCTGGCAAGAGCGACCTCAACAGCCCCGGTGGCAAAAAGGATGGTCAGGATTTAACGGGCTCTCAGGCTTCATCCACCCAGCTCAAAGAGGGTGACATGATTGACGATGAATGGGATAATAACATTGTCAAATTCTACCCCTACAAGACTCCGCTTCTCAGTATCGCCCGACAGGTTGCCGCCAAGGTTCCTATCAAGAACTGGACTGCCAAACACATGCGCATCGGTGGCGAGACTCTCGACGGTAAGACTACTGCCGAAATCACTGGTGGCGACACCATCGAGCTTAACTCTACCAACTTCTCTGGTTCTCTCCGTCCGTTCTACAAGTGTTCTACTGTCTTTGTTCCCGATGTTGAGGGTTACAAGGAGGGTTCTAACACCGAGCACGAGGGTATTCTTCAGCTCTATGTTATCGAGTCTAACGGCAAGAAGGTCGTTCTCCAGGCTACCAACGGCAAGGCTAAAAACAATGGTACTCCAGCCGACGACCTTGACAGTATGACCTGCCCCGACATTCCTTCGGGCTCTGTCTTACTTGTTGGCGCAACTGCCGCAAGCGAGTCTCAGCTTATGGTTCCTCCTGAGAACATGCAGCCTCGCGAGAAGGAGGTTTGTGTTCAGAAGAAGCTTCTCAACATTCTATTTACTACCGACTTCGAGAAGGTACAGACCAAGGTACCTATCTCCGTCAAGGACCTCAAGGCTGACGCTATCATGAAGTACAACCTCCGCGCCGAGCGTTCTTATTGGTTTGGCACTAAGCGACGCATTAAGACGCTCACTGAGGATGGTGCTGTTGAGGATGTTTACTTTGCCGAGGGTATCTTGCCTCAGATTACCAATAAGTATGCTATTGGCGACGTTCAGGAGTGGGCCGACTGGATTGCTCTCTCAAAGCTCCAGTTTACAGAATTTGCAGAAAATAACCATGCTTACGTCTTCGCTGGTAAGAACTTCATCGAGCGCATGGAGAAGATGAAGATTGACAAGGATGGCAAGAACGACATCATCAATCACGACGAGTTCGACCTTACCTTCAAGCGCATCAAGGACACATTCGGTACTTTCGATGTTGTTTGGGATCAGACTCTCGACCTCATGCACATGGAGGACTTTGCCGTTATCGTCGACCTTAAGGCGAGTCGTCGCTACGTTCGTGTTGCCAACAAGGAGCGCACCAACGACATGTCTAAGGGTGCAGGTGCTATCCGCGACGCTAAGCGTTGGATTCACGAGGAGGCCGATTGTATCGCTCTCCGTGGCTACAACTCTATACTTGTTGGTCCTGAGGAAAAGATTTCTAAGCTTGGCGGGTCCACTCTTACCACTATCATCTCTGCTCCCAAACTCCCCGCAACTCCGTCAGCCGGCATGAAGGTTGCCCTTACCGAGGACTACGTCTCTGGCGATGTTCAGTACGACAAGGGTACCGTCTACTACTACAACGGCACCAAGTGGGAACTCTACAAGGGTCAGGACGTAGCAGCCTAAAGATTATTTTATTTCCATAAAGCCCTCGCTGAGCAACGGCTTTGCTCGCTAATGTCTCAGCGAGGCTTATCTTTAAAATTCCAAAACGCAATGATTAAGATATATAGATTAAAAGAGGCACTAAACAATAGTCATCATACTCTCGTTGGTGCAGGTGGTAACAAGGTTCACTACGAGTTCACAGGTGGTAATATCATTACAGGCACTTGTCCCGAATTATCTCTTAAGGGCAAGTATTATCAAGACCTTCTTGAGAGCAGTGAACTTTTCAAGTCCGGCACAGTGGTGTTGATTCGCGAAATCAAAACCTCCGACGACATGAAAGAGAATGTGCCGAAGCCAGAACCTAAGAACATGAATACGGCAGACGCGGTGACTACGCCCGACGAACTGCTCGTGTACATCAACACCAACTACGACAAGAAGTTTACCGACCCGAGCAAGGCGTTGGCTTTTGCTGCCAAGGAGGGAGAGGTGTTTGCTAACTTGAACCTGGGGTAATGGGGCTTGCTGAGGGCTTTGGGGGGATGAGCCTTACTGAGCCTTGATAAGCCTTTCTAAGCCGTGGGTGTGAGGAGCTATGAGGGCTGCTGACAATCATTGAACGTTAACCATTAACACTATTAGGTATGACCGTAGGAGATATTATAGAAGAGGTGAAGTGGTGTATAGACCATGAGACTCGGGAAGACTCGAAGCTGAGTGACGGCGGAGAGGATGCCTACATGGACAACATCATCAGGGCGAAGATAAACGACGCTCTAAGATGGGTGGCTGTAATGACGGGTAAATGCACGAGTGTGAAGACAAAAAAAGACACGGATGCCACTACTGCCAAGACACTGACTGTCGAGTCTTACATTGACGACATAGGAGTGGCGACTCTGCCTGACGGTATCGCTGCTGCGGACATACGACGTGTAAGGATAGACGGATGGCATAAAGCTGCGGTGCCAGTGGACGACACGAGTGACGACGCACTGCTGATGTTTGACGAGGCGGTAAAGGGTTCGCAGGACAGACCGCTGGCTACAATAATGCGTGGAAGCACGCTACAAATATTAGTACAGCCGTGGGAGACGGGCAACGAGGTAGAAGTGGCCTACGTTGGAACAGGAAATGTTATTAACAACACATCGGACAGCACATCTGTAGATGTGTCAGACACACAGAAGAATGCTTTCATATACTATATTGCTTACCTGCTACTGGCGGCGTATGAAGACGCTGGTGCACAGACTATGCTCAGCATTGCGATACAAAGTCTGGGAATTAATACACAGAAATGATATGGAGATAGTGACAGCTACGTATGACGCAACAGAACAAGCATGGGTGACTCCTGTGCTGGAACTGAAGCGTGACATCTATCTTATGATTAGCTTGAAGAAAAAAGGCAAGATAGTGATAAGACAGAACACGGGAGACGGCAAATGGCCTCGTGTGCCTATAGAGGTCCATAAGGACATGAAGGCTTTCTGCCTGCGTATGGAAATGAGGGCTGAAGTACTACAGATAAGAATTTACACATCAGAAGAACCGGAGGAAATAAAGTATGCCTACATTTAGAAATGACGTAAAACTAGGAACGGAGGTTCCGTTGATAAAGACGGACGACCTGGACGACAGGTGCGTGACGGAGGAGAAACTGGCGGATGGTTGCGTGACGGAGGAGAAACTGGCGGATGGTTGCGTGACGGTGGAGAAGCTTGATGGCAATATTACTTCAGACATAAAGAATGATGTTGCAGAGAAGACCTATGAGAAGATGAAAGAGAAGTTTCTGCCATTGACTGGTGGAACTATAGAAGGTGAAGAGAGAACTACAGGAAAAACAATCGTAACATTAGGTTCTCAACCTCAGACAATACTGAAAGGAGGAAGTATTGTGGTTAAGAAGTCATATCT